>Ga0209075_1000454_pt1 | contig 39659 bp, 37 predicted proteins | sample Stecom2011_FD_187523 | JGI IMG/M metagenome (GOLD analysis project Ga0209075, IMG submission 187523) | Agricultural soil microbial communities from Utah to study Nitrogen management - Steer compost 2011 (SPAdes) (version 2) | ecosystem: Environmental > Terrestrial > Soil > Agricultural land...
CGCAGGAACCAGGAGTTTACCCAGGCCAGGCCGACTTCCACCTGCTCGGCTACACGGATGGCACGGGAAGAGTTTCCGGTCCAGATGGCGCAGGCCAGTCCGTACTGGGTGTCATTAGCCAGGGCAATGGCTTCCTCTTCGGTATCGAACGGGCGAATGTGGCAGCAGGGGCCAAAGATTTCCTCACGGACCACGCGGGAATCATCAGGCAGACCCGTCCAGATGGTGGGCTCAATCCAGGCACCCTCATTCAGTTCAGCCCCCATATCCGGGATGCCGCCACCGATTTCTACGGTCGCGCCTTCTTCACGGGCAAGGTCATAGTAATATTTCACCTTGCTCCGATGCTCAAGGCTGACTAACGGGCCAAAGTTGGCTTCGGGATCTTCCGGGCGACCCAGCTTCAGCTTCGCCACTTCTTCCTTCATCCGGGCAACAAACTGGTCGTAAATCGGGCGCTCCACATACACCCGTTCGGTACCGAGGCACACCTGGCCACAGTTCAGGAAGGCAGAGCGCATGGTGCCTTCAATGGCTTTTTCCAGGTCGCAATCGGCAAACACCAGCGCCGGGTTCTTGCCACCAAGCTCCATGGAGATGTTACGCAGGCCTACCGAGGCAGCTCGCATGATCGCCTCACCCGTGCGGGTTTCCCCGGTAAAGGTGATGGCATCAACCAGCGGATGAGTGGTGAGGAATTCACCGGCAGAGTCAGGGCCAAACCCGTGCACCACGTTGAACACGCCGGCCGGAACACCGCACTCGTTCATTACATCGCCCAACAGCGTGGTGGTCGCCGGCGTTTCCTCCGACGGTTTGACCACCACGGTGTTACCACAAGCCAGAGCCGGACCAACCTTGAAGGTCATCAGCAGCAGCGGCAGGTTCCACGGGGTAATAACCGCGATCACACCCTTGGGTGTGCGTTGCCCCACGTTCAGGGCGCCTTTGCCGTCCGGGGTATCCATCCGGAAGCCTTCCGTCGGGTGATTGGCGAGGGTTTCCGAAAACGCCTTGAAGTTGGCCGCACCCCGCGGAATATCCACATGGCTTGCCATGGAACGGGGCTTGCCGGTGTCTCGGCATTCGGCGTCTAGGAATTCATCAAAGCGCTCGTTGATCCGGTCGGCCACCTTGTTCAGCAGTTCGATCCGCTGCGCCTGAGTCAGCTGGCCCCAGGGGCCTTTTAACGCAGCCTTCGCAGCCCGTACAGCCTCATCTACCTGCTCTTTGCTGGCTTCGTGGACCTGGCCGTTGAGGCTGTTATCCACCGGGCTGCGGTTTTCAAAGGTCTTACCGATCGCAGAATCAACGTATTCACCGTTGATAAAGTTCCTGTACTGTTTCATGTCTCACCTTTCTTGTTAGCAACACCTGCGTTGGCCCGCGGTGTCGGGGAACTGGGGCAGCACGGCAGCTCCTGAAAAATCTGCTCAACACGTGCCGGCGTGCTGTCAGTATAACTTTGCAAAAAGGGGATAAAACCACCAAGAATGGCGCGTGGAATTCCCATAAACGGGAACCTCCAACCGCCGGGCACCCTCTGCGGCCTGCCAATTCCCGCCGCTGTTCTCATTAATGAGATTTCCTATTCCCGCCGGGCCTGTGGATAAGGTTCACCGCAGCTCTATATCATTGACCACAAACGTACAGTCCCCTACTTTCAGGCTCTCTCATGGCATTAAAACTTTCGGTCGTTGACCAGTCGCCCGTCCAGGGGCTCCCCACCGACGTCTCGCCCGTCGCGATTACCACCGACCTGGCCCGGCACTGTGACCGCCTCGGCTATCACCGATACTGGCTGGCCGAACACCACAACAGTGTTAACTTCGCCGGACCCTGCCCGGAGATTCTGATCAGCCACATCGCCAGTGTGACGGAGCGTATTCGTGTGGGCAGCGGTGGCGTGATGCTGAGCCATTACAGCCCCTATAAAGTGGCCGAACAGTTCAGCATGCTGGAAACCCTGTATCCCGGGCGCATCGATCTGGGCATTGGCCGGGCACCCGGCGGCGATGCCATCGCCTCCCACGCGCTGGCCTACCCGGCGCAGCCGGGCTCCGGAAACTACGCCGAGCAGGCGTGGCTGCTGCAGGCCTTGCTGCACGATAACCTGCCCGAGAATCACCCGTACCGGAACCTTCAGGTAATGCCTGGCAAACCCGCCGTGCCGCAAACCTGGATGCTTGCCTCCGGCAGTGGCAGCAGTGCCCTGGCCGGACAGCTCGGCATGAAAATGACCCTGGCGCTGTTTATCAGCCCCAACCCGGCCCCTCCCAGTGTTATTGAAGAGTACCGGCAGGCCTGGCACGACAGCGGCCACACAGGCAAGCCCGAAGCAAGTATTGCCGTGGCGGCACTCTGTGCGGATAGCCGGGAGGAAGCCGAGTATCTTGCCGCCCCGGCTGTTTACTGGAAGGTGAAAGCGTTCCAGCAAGGCGTCCGGGAGGTGGTGAAATCCCCCGCTGAGGCCCTGCGCCTGAAAGAACAGCTAAGCCCGGCGGAGCAGGAATTCTTTGACGCGGTACTGAACTCAATGATCCTGGGCTCTGCCGAAGAATGTGCAGACCAGATCAGCCGCCTTGCCGATCAGTATCAATCAACTGAAGTGGCCGTGGTAACGGTTACCCATGACTACGCGCATCGGTTGCGAAGCTACGAACGATTGGCGCAAGTGATGCTTTAAAGGTTGTCCGGAAGCTTGGCCATAAACAAAAAAGCCCCGGACCTTGGTCCGGGGCAAATCACGGGACAACAACCTGATTGCGATAACTCAGATCAGAAGCATGTCTCAGAAGCCAAACTTGGCCATCGCCTGCAGGCGCAAGGCATCGCCGTCATCGCCATTAACCTGCTCTGCCTTGTGATGGCCCGCTTCCAGGCCGTAGGTGATGCCTTTCGCAGGTGACCAGATATAGTTGACGAAGGTGCTGGCGTAGCGCTCATCGGCGGTGCCCTGTACGCCACCCTGGGCGAACGCATCGTCAAGATCCGTCACCACCAGCCCGTAACCAAGGTTAAAGGAACCCTGACCCGCGGCCACGCTGACGCTGACCCCGCCTCCGGTGGCTTCAATCGTCTCAAGATTGCCCTGGGCATCCACAAAGCCTGCCTGAGCGGGACTCAGGTAGAGGTAACCGCCAATACCGTCACCGTGAGTGATCGAGCCCCTCACCGTAACCCTGTCCGTCACCTTGGTGCTGGCCTCCAGCATCACGGCCCAGGCGGCCGCCGTGTCGTCGGAAAAGTTGGGGTTGGAAACCGTGCTGCCGTCAGCGTCGTATTTAAGCGAACGCGCAAGACCGGCAACTGCGTAATTAAAGCCACCAGCCGCATTCTGATAGCGAACGGTCACATCCGGGATCTGGTGCTGGGTGGTGCCTTCGGAGTTGACAATGCCACTGCCAACCTCCGGGTCTTCCAGGGAAACCGAAAAGCCTCCGGTCGTGTAACGCAGCTGTGCCTGTCGGCCGCCGCCCTGCCCCAGGGGACCATTGAAATCAACGGTCGGAAACAGACTCAGCACATTCCCGAAGTTACTCCAGGTCTGGCCCGCCAGCACCCCGTTCCATTCGCCGTAGGCGTGACGCAGGCGGAACTGGCCACCGCCGCCGCCATAGAAGTCACCCTCGACGTTGGTTTTCAGTACATGGCCACCCACCAGGGTTTCAGTGGTAAAGCCCAGCCGGCTCTCATTGGCACTGAACGTTGTGTGGCCATCGGCACCAGACTCGCCGTCCATGCGGATATTGCCGCGGGTCACCGCGTTGCCCAGATCGGCGTCAATGTCGTAGATAACATCCAGCTTGGCATAGCCGTATACGCTTACGTCCGTCTGATCCACCTTGAAGCTGATGGCGCTGGCTGTGGTCGCCATCAACAGGGACGCGGCCCCCAGCGAAAGCGCAGGCAGCATGGTTAGTGCATTCTTTTTCATAAAGCCCCCTTGGGTAAGGTCTTGTTTGTATCGTTGTTTGTGGCTTTAACGTCGGTCCGGACCTGAACTATTTACCACCATCAAAGAATACATAAATATGTACGTTATTCAATACATTTAAACGAGACAATTTGATACAGGGTAAATAAAATCAAGAACACAGGAGAATGTGATCCCACAAAAAAGCGCTCACGCCGGTTGGCGGGAGCGCTCCAGTGAACGTTACTGCTTCGGGCGCTTACCGAATAACGCCTTTTTCGCGCAGCGACCGGACATAGTCGTCGCGCCCCGGGAGCAATTCTGACAGCACGCTCGCGGTATGCTCGCCCATTTCCGGCGGCGGCAAGTCGGCATTCAGGGGCTGGCCGTTAAAGCGCACCGGATTACTGACCAGGCTGACCTCACCGGCGGGCCCGGCCGGCATCCTGAGGTTCATCCCGCGATGCTGCACCTGCGGGCTCTGGAACACCTGAGCAACGGTATTGATCGGGCCACAGGGAACACCTTCGCGTTCCAGCGACTCCAGCCAGTACTCGCCCGGCCGGCTCCGGATCAGGGGTTCAAGCTCAGCAACAAGCGGCTGACGGTTCTCAACCCGGTCGCGGTTGGTGGCATAGCGCTCGTCAAACGCAAGCTCCGGAACTCCGGCAACCTTGCAGAAGCGCTGAAACTGGCTGTCATTTCCGACCGCAAGAATGATATGCCCGTCCGCGGTGGCAAACGCCTGATAGGGCACGATGTTGGGATGAGAGTTACCCAGTCGCTGCGGTGACTCACCCGAGGTCAGATAGTTCAGCGCCTGGTTGGCGAGCATACTCACCTGCACATCCATCAGCGCCAGATCTATCCAGCACCCTTCTCCGGTTCGCTGCCGCCCCATCAGGGCAGACAGGATCGATGTCGCGGCGTACATTCCGGTAAACAGATCGACCACGGCCACACCAACCTTCATGGGGCCTCCGCCGGGCTCTTCATCGGGCCGACCGGTAATAGCCATCAGGCCACCCATGCCCTGCAACAGGAAATCATAGCCGGCACGGCCCGCGTAGGGACCAGTCTGGCCAAACCCGGTAATCGAGCAGTACACCAGGTCGGGCCTGATCTTCTTCAGGCTGTCGTAGTCCAGGCCATAACGCCTGAGCCCCCCTACCTTAAAGTTCTCGAGCACCACATCACACGCCGGCACCAGTTCTTTGATCAGGGACTGCCCTTCGGGTTTGGAGATATCCACCGCGATGGAGCGTTTGCCGCGGTTCGCAGACAGGTAGTAGGCCGCGGTCTGTGTCCCTTCCCGATACGGAGGCCCCCACCCACGGGTGTCGTCGCCCCGCTCCGGGTGCTCCACTTTGATAACCTCAGCCCCCAGATCAGCCAGATGCTGGCTGCACCAGGGCCCGGCCAGGATCCTGGAGAGATCCAGGATGCGAATACCTGCCAGTGGCTTATCCATCAGACGTCTCCCCTCAGGCGGGCGGCGTGCCGCCCGCTCTCGTACCAATCAGTAGAATGCCTGCAGTCCGGTCTGAGCACGGCCCAGAATGAGCGCATGGACATCGTGAGTACCTTCGTAGGTGTTCACCGTTTCCAGGTTCACCATATGGCGCATAACCCCGAACTCATCGGCAATGCCATTACCGCCGTGCATATCACGCGCCACCCGTGCAATATCGAGGGCTTTGCCGCAGTTGTTGCGTTTGATCAGCGACACCATCTCCGGTGCCCACTGGCCACTGTCCATCAGGCGGCCAACCTGCAGTGCCGCCTGCAGACCCAGGGTGATTTCGGTTTGCATGTTGGCCAGCTTGAGCTGAACCAGCTGGTTTGCCGCCAACGGACGGCCGAACTGTTTCCGGTCGAGGGTGTACTGACGGGCCGCGTGCCAGCAGAACTCCGCCGCACCCAGCGAACCCCAGGCAATGCCGTAACGGGCTTTGTTCAGGCAACCGAAAGGACCTTTGAGCCCCTCCACGCCCGGCAGCAGGTTTTCTTCAGGCACGAACGCCTCATCCAGTACGATCTCGCCGGTCACCGAGGCACGCAGGCTCAGTTTTCCCTCGATCTTGGGCGTGCTGAATCCTTTGGTGCCACGCTCAACAATAAACCCGCGGATCTTGCCTTCATGGGCCTCAGACTTGGCCCACACGATCGCCACATCCGCGATCGGGCTGTTGGTGATCCACATCTTCTGGCCCGACAGCAGGTAACCGCCGTCCACTTTCCGGGCACGGGTAATCATCGAACCGGGGTCAGAACCATGATCAGGCTCCGTCAGACCAAAGCAGCCCACCATTTCGCCGGTCGCCAGTCTGGGCAGAAACTTCTGTTTCTGTTCCTCAGAACCGTAGGCTTCGATCGGATACATCACCAGGGACGACTGCACGCTCATGGCGGAGCGGTAGCCGGAATCGACACGCTCGACTTCCCGGGCGATCAGGCCGTACGCCACATGGCTCAGCCCGGCACCGCCATACTGCTCGGCCACGGTGGCTCCCAACAAGCCAAGCTCACCCATCTCGCTGAGGATCTCGCGATCAAAACGCTCCTCCCGATACGCCGTCAGCACCCGCGGCTGCAGCTCTTGCTGACAGTAGGCGCGGGCAGCGTCGGCGATCTGCCGCTCTTCGGTATTCAGCTGCTCACTCATCAGGAAGGGGTCAGCCCAGTTAAAACTGAATGAACTTGCCATATCGGTTCTCCAACATCTGTTTGTTGCTCACAAATCAACCACGGGTAGGGTAGCTGACCAGGTATGAAAATCAATTTATGCTAATAAATAGAATAATTCAACCAACTCGTAAAAAAAAACACCCTGTGGCAAGATGGTGCGCTTATGAAGACAGGACAACCGCATGACTACTCGGAATCTAAGCATCCCCAAACGGATCAAGCGATCAGACCAGATCGTGGAATCGGTCAAACGCTGGATCGCACTTAACCAGATGCAACCCGGTGACCGGCTCCCGAATGAAAAGGAACTGATGGAGCAGTTTGAGTGCTCCAAAGGCACGGTCAGAGAGGCACTCAAGTCGCTGGAGGTTCAGGGGCTGGTCTCGATTCGTACCGGGCCTAACGGCGGAGCTGTACTGGAGAGTGTGCCCTATGAAAAAGCCAGTGAGCTGTTGCGCAGCTTTCTGCACTTTCAACAGCCCACCGGCCCGGAGATCTACGCCCTGCGCGCGCTGGTGGAACCGGAAATTGCAGCCCTGGCCACGCCCCGCCTGACCGAAGAGGACCTGACTTACCTGACCGGGCTGGTCGCCCGGTGCGAAGCCGATCCTGAAACCTTTGAAGAGCGGATGGACCAGCGCATCGCTGAGCTGGAGTTCCACGTGGTGCTGGCACAACGCTGCGGAAACACCATGCTGGCGTTCATTGGCCGGTTTGTGAATGACATGATCCGGGACCTGGTGATCTTCAAGAAATCCGCCCTGCCCGAGCAGCGGGAGTTTTCCTGCGCCAACCTGGCCTACCATCAGCAGCTGCTTGAGGCCTTCCGCGCGCGGGACGCGGCCGTTGCCCGCCGCATCATGAAAGAACACATGGCGTCGGCGGAACACTTCAACATAGAGCTGGAAGGCCAGCTCAACCAGCATTTTCTCAGCAACCCATAGTACCGGCAGTACCCACGCGGCCCTGACCAGACCGACCAACCCGGCTGGTCAGGGCACTGACCACGCGCCTTAGCCCGCGGACAGCCCTGGCAGCCAGGTCACAATGCCCGGGAATATCACCATCAGCACGATCAGCAGCAACGAGCAGATAAGGTATGGGATGGCGGCCATGTAGATCTCGCTCATCCTGGTCCCCCGGGGCGCCACGCCCTTCATGACAAAGAGGTTTAAACCAAGCGGGGGCGTCGAGAACCCGACTTCGAGGGCCACCAGAGTAACGATCGCAAACCAGACCAGATCAAAGCCCAGCGATTGCGCCAACGGGAAGAAGAAGGGCACGGTGATCATCATGATCGAGATCGCTTCCATAAAGGTGCCCAGCACCAGCAACACCAGAACCATCGCAAGCAGCATCAGCAGCGGCGAAAGATCAAAACTGATCGCCCACTGAATCAGGCCGTTCGAGGCGCCGGAAAAAGCCAGAAGCTGACTGAACGTTGCCGAGCCAAACACAATCAGGTACGCCATCAGTGTCACTTTCAGGGCGCCTTTGACCGACTGTCTGAAAATCTCCAGCGTCAATCCCTTAAACAGCAGGCCCAGCACCAGCACGCCAAGCGCCCCAAAGGCGGCAGACTCCGAGGGCGTGGCAAAGCCAGTCAGCATCATCACCACGATCATCACAATAATGCTGAGCATGGGGAGGATATCCCGCAACAGAATCTTCACTTTGGTCGCGAACGAAAGCTCTTCCACATCATAGGCCGGCGCTGCATCCGGCCGTAGTTTTGTTTTTATCCAGATTGTCACGATATACAGACTGGCCAGTAACAGGCCCGGGACAACCCCGCCGATCAGGACATCGCCGATGTCGACTTTCGCCAGCGTGGCCAGAAGCACGGCAATCGCCGAAGGGGGAATAATGATCGCCAGGCCACCGGTACCCAGTATCGGGCCGATAGACATATAGCGCTTGTAGCCACGGCGCTCCATTTCCGGCACCAGCAAGGACCCCAGCAGGGCCGTGGAGCCCATGGACGAGCCGCTCAGGGTGGAAAAGGCAGTGCCGCCCACCACCGTTACATACGATAGCCTGCCCGGCACGCGTCCCATCAGGTGGTCGATCGCATTGAACATCCGCATCCCCAGCCCGGTCCTGAAAAACAGCTCGCCCATGAGCAGGAACAGCGGGATCGGAACCAGTCCGAATGAAGACAGCGCACCAAAGCCATTATTCAGAACCTGGGTCAGCCCGGAGCTGCCACCCATAAAATACCAGGCACCCACCAGGTTGGCGCCGATAAACGCAAACGCCACCGGAGCCCCCAGGATCATGAGGACCAGCACCATCGAAAGAAGGAAAAACAAGGCGTCATACCAGGCCATACTACTTATCTCCTTCCGGGCTGCTATGGAACAAATCTCTGGAGAATACGAACCGGATAAACTCAACCCCCATCAGTGCAAAACTGATCGGATAGGTAATGGTAAAAATCCACATGGGTATGAAATAGGTCCGCACGTCATAATCGCTGTTGTGCAGATTGGACAGCACCAGCTCTCCGCCTTTCCAGGCAAGAACCAGCGATATCACCGCGCACACAAGCATGACCGCTCGGGAAAGCACGTTCAGGGCCGGTTTAGGTAACTGCAGAATAAAGATCTCGATAAACACATGCCCACGCTCCCGAACCAGCCACGGAGCGCCTAACAAGGTCAGATAGAACATGGAATATTCGCTGGAGCTGAATAACCAGGCCGGCGGTTGTCCTCCGAAGTTTCGAATAAAAACGGACACCACAACCGACACCATCAGCCAAACCAGAAGCATCCCTGCAAGGGCGGCCAGCCCATCAACCACCTTGTCATAGAGTCGAACAAACGGAGACATAGATTTATCTCACTCTGGAGATCAGAAGCGGCCCGGCCAGAGCTGGCCGGGCACGGTTTAATGATTGATCAGTTTACTTATTGAACTTTTCGACAAGCTCATCAAAGTGTGTCAGCCCGGTGGGATGCTGCTTCATGCGGGTTTGCATCCGCGTCAGCGACGCATCTTTGGCCGCCTTCAGATACTCTTCAGCTGCAGCCCCTTCCAGGGGGAAGGGTGTCATGCCGGCTTCTTCGAGCTCAGTCTGCTGGGCAGACGACAGTTCCGCCAGCGATTCGGCACTGGCCCTCTCATGCTCGATGGCAACGCGCTGAAGGATCTCCTGGGCTTCTTCGGTCAATTTGTCCCAGCTTCGGAGATTGACGATAACACCCATGTCGGTCGAGTAGAACGCAGGGTCAATCCGGTAGTTGAGGAACTTGTCCCAGTTAAGATCTTTCATGCCGATCTGGGTCCAGCCGGTGGCATCGGCCACACCACGCTCAAGCGCAGAGTAAACATCCGTTGTGGGCAGGCTGATGGGCTGAACTTTCAGGAAGTCGGTAAAGAACGCATCGTACACCGGATTACTGCGGAGCCGGATACCCGACATTTTCAGTCCGCCGTCACTGGTCAGCTCCGGCTTTTTCGCCGTGTAGAGATTGTACTTTACCCCGCTGTCGAACCAGCCCAGGTAATAGACGCCCATCTTTTTCTGATGGATCTCGTTCAGAAGATCCAGCCCGCCAGACTCACGAGCGTAGATCGCATTGGTATTGGAGGAAATCAGCACGTCCCGTTCCGGAACGGTTCCGGAATAGAAGCTCGCCGCGGTATAGGCCATATCCACCACACCGTTACGGACGGCGTCCGGCTGCTGGGACAGGCCAATGACTTCCGGCCCGCCCAGAATGCGGATCTTGATAACGCCTTCGCCCTCTTCGTTTACCTTATCAACAAACTCCATGAAGCTTTGGGTATACACGAGCGAAGGGGGGAACGCATGAACCGCACGCAGTTCCTGCTCGGCAGATACGTTCGCAGCAAACAACATTGAAATTCCTGCGGTCAGTGCCAGACTCTGTTTTTTCATGACAACCTCGTTGTGCTTGTTATGATTAAGTAAATGAGAGGCCTTCCGGTGCCAGCGTCACCCCAGCCAGGGGAACGCTCTGAGATAACCACTTCTGAACGTCTTGATCTCGTATGCTCTTGCAAGCGTCAGGTCAATGTCGTCCCAGCCATTAAGCAACTTCAGTCTCCAGGTCGGGTTTATCTCGAACCCGACAACAACGTCTCCCGCAGCAATTGTTTGTGCTTCGAGGTTCACGCTGAGCCGGGCATCCATGGCGTCCAGGGCCGCCAGCAGGCGCTCAGTATCCGGCTCGGAGACCTGTGCCGGGAGCAGACCATTGTTCACGGCGTTGGAGGCAAAGATATCCCCGAAACTGGGGGCCACCACGCACCGGAAACCAAAGTCCACCAGTGCGTACACCGCAGCTTCCCGCGACGAGCCCGCACCAAAGTTGCGACGGGCCACCAGAATGCCGGCTTTGTCCATGCCCGGACGGTTCAGGACGAAGTCCGTCGGCGAACCGTTCCTGTCAAACCGCAGATCGTGCAGGAGAAAATCCCCATACCCCCGGGGCAGCCGGGGTTCTTTCATGAACCGCGCCGGAATCAGCTGGTCTGTATCCACGTTCTCCAGCGGCAGCGGGCAGGCCAGAGCGGTCAGTACATTTATCGGCTCCATAGCGAGTTACCCCTTCAGCTCACGAATATCGGTCAGATGGCCGGTGACCGCAGCCGCAGCCGCCATCGCCGGTGACATTAAATGAGTACGTGCTCCCGGCCCCTGCCGTCCCTTGAAATTCCGGTTGGTGGTGGAGGCACAGCGTTCGCCGCTGGCGATCAGATCACCGTTCATGCCCACACACATGGAACAACCCGACTCCCGCCACTCCAGACCCGCCTCAATAAAGATCCGGTCGAGCCCTTCGGCTTCAGCCCGGGCCTTAACCAGGGTGGAGCCGGGGGAAACCATGCCCGGAACCCTGCATTGTTTACCTTTCAGAACCTCGGCTGCGGCCCGCAGGTCTTCCAGCCGGGCATTGGTGCAAGAACCAATAAACACCCGGTCAACGGCAATTTCTGTCAGTTTCTGGCCCGGCTCCAGGCCCATATAAGCAAGGCTTTCCCGGATCTGCTCCGCCCTGGAGGGTGAGGCAGCGTCGGCAGGGTCCGGTACCCGGCCATCAATCGGCAGCGCCTCTTCGGGAGATACACCCCAGGTGACAATCGGCGCTATGTCTTCCCCGCGAAGCGTGATCTCACGGTCAAATTCCGCATCCTGGTCGCTGAAGAGTGTGCGCCAGTAGGCTTCGGCCTGCTCCCAGTCCTGTCCCTTGGGCGTGTACGGACGATCACGGAGGTAATCAATGGTCTTGTCGTCGGGCGCGATCATGCCGCACCGGCCACCGCCTTCGATGGAAAGGTTGCACAGTGTCAGGCGCGCTTCCACGCTCAGATCCTGAATCACACGGCCGGCGTATTCGATGGCATATCCGCGGGCCCCGTCGGCCCCCAGCCGGGCAATCCAGGCAAGCGCAATATCTTTTGCCGACACGCCGGGCGCCAGCTCTCCGTCAACGGTGATGCGCATTCGTCTGGGCTTGGTCTGCCACAGTGTCTGGGTGGCCAGCACATGAGCCACTTCCGAGGCCCCGATGCCAAACGCCAGAGCCCCCAGGGCTCCGTGGGTGGAGGTATGGCTGTCGCCGCAGACCATCAGCAGGCCTGGCTGGGTCAGCCCCTGCTCGGGCCCGACCACATGCACAATTCCCTGCCGGGGGTCGTCCAGGCCGATCAGCTCGATGCCGTGTTTGCGGGTATTGTTCACCAGCTGCTCAATAACACTGCGAACTTTCGGCTGAACGGCGATCAGGTTCCGGCTATCGGTGGGAACGTAGTGGTCAGCGATTCCGGTGGTGCATTCCGGATGGAGGATGTCGAGGCCGCGCTCGGCGACTTTATTGAAAGCATGAAAGGAGCCTTCATGGGCCAGATGACGATCAACCCAGAGAAGGCTTTGGCCCTCGTCGTTCTGGCAAATTTCGTGGGCTTGCCAAACTTTATCAAACAGTGTCTTACCTGCCATCGCCCTACTCTCTTTCCGAGACTTTACGGTTACTGCCGCGCTCCTGCTCTCAGAACAAAACGTCAGCATGCTGTCTTTTATTTGTATCTTCAAATGTATTATTTGTTATACATTCGAAGTTATAACAGCAGCTCGAGCGATGTCAACCACTTCTGCGCACAAACCTTCTCAGCGGCTCATTCCTGCCCCTGGACAAGCGGTTGCCAGTAACGGCCATCGGAGCCTTCCGCACGCGACAGGTCGATCTCGATCCGGTAGCGGTCAGGGCGGTAAAGCGCATGCAGATGCTCCACGCCTTCGCCATCTTTGCCATAGACCACCCGGGTCAGTGAAATCAGGGGCGACCCCACCGATACATCCAGAGCTTCGGCCACCTCTTTCGTCGCCAGAGCCGCCGAGATGCTCTGGGTGGCGTGATCAAGCTGTACCCCGCCGCGCTCCAGCAAGGCGTACAACGGCGTGGTCGAAAGCTCATTTTCGTTATAGCTCAGAGCGATACGCTCGGGCACGTGGGTAATCAGGTAGGAAAATGGCTTATCTTCCATCAGGCGCACCCGGACCGACCTCTGAACCCGCTCCCCTTCCTTCAGCCGCAGCCGCTCCCGGACACCATCCTGGGGATAGCCATAGCCAAACTCCAGCAACCTCACCCGCGAGCTTTCGCCCATCTTCACGATATTCGGCAACAGGTTCGATACGCTGGCCGTCATCACCGTGGCACCCAGCGGGCGCTCGTTGACCAGGGTACCTACACCGGCCTTGCGCACAATCAGCCCTTCGGCGGTCAGCGCTCCCAAAGCCCGGCGCACGGTAACCCGCGACACCCGGTGATCTTCCGCCAGCTTGAGCTCTCCGGGGATCTTGCTGCCCGGGGGCAGACGACCGCTGGTGATTGCATCTTTCAGCAGTAAAAAGAGCTGGTGGGACTTGGTTCCACCTGGCCCATTAGAGTGTAAAAGCGAACTCATCAGTTATTCCCTCAGCAAAGCCACAGCCAATACTTGACACCCAGTGCCGATGGCACATATAAATGTATTATCAATAGAACAAGCAAGCAACCACAAGAGACACAAACCGGTCTCTGGAGCACAGAGGACACGCCATGCCGATGTTACAGCTCAACCTGCCCCCGGGCTACAACAACGAGCTCAAACAGCAACTTGCCAACGCGGTCACCGCGGCGGTTGCTGAGGTCACCGGAACAGAGCCTGGCACTGTTTGCATCACGGCCGAAGGCCCTGACCCGGCACAGATGGTCACCGACTTTCTGATGACCATGGAACGCCGGGAGCTCGACCATGCCCGCAACTACCTCGCCGATGAATTTGTCATGACCTTTCCCGGAAGCGGTGAGCTGACCTCGCTTGAACAACTGGTGGAATGGGGCAAAGGCAGGTACCGCTTCGTTAAAAAAACCATTGCCTCCGTAGACGTGGCCCCTCGCGTGGATGGCCCCCTCGTAATCGTGCACGGGACGCTCAGCGGCGAATGGCCGGATGGCCGTGCGTTCAGCGGGGTCCGTTTTATTGACCGGTTTGAGGTACGCAACAATCAGCTGGTTCGCCAGGACGTCTGGAACGACCTTGCCAACGCGCAGCCCCGGTAACGCAGTCACACACCGTGGCGGGCCCGACACCGCCCGCTCCCTGTTAATCTGATAAGAGTAGTCTCGTTATGACCAACATCATGAACAACACCGCACCGGATACCTTCAGGGACCGGCTACAGCAAGACAGCATCGTGGTCGCTCCGGGTGTCTATGACGCGCTCAGTGCTTCCCTGGCGGAGCAGGCCGGGTTCGATACCGTTTATCTGTCGGGTGCCAGCCTGGCGTACACCAAACTGGGCAGGCCGGACATCGGCCTCATGAGCCTTTCCGAAGTCAACGACACCCTGGCCCACATCCGGGAGCGCAGCGATATTTCCATTGTCGTAGACTGCGACACCGGCTTTGGCAACGCCCTGAACGTAATGAGAAGCGTGCGTTTGCTCGAGCGTTCCGGGGCCACCGCAATACAGCTCGAAGATCAGACTTACCCCAAACGCTGCGGCCACCTGCGGGGCAAGACCCTGGTGAGCCAGGCTGAGATGACCGGCAAACTGAAGGCCGCCCTTGATACCCGGAGAAGCGACCAGACCCTGATCATTGCCCGCACCGATGCCATTGCCACCGAAGGAATCGAAGGCGCACTCGAGCGCGCAAACGCCTACTATGAGGCCGGGGCAGACATGATTTTCGTTGAAGGTATCCGCTCCTCTGAGCAGATCCAACAGGTGATAGGCCAGTTCAAAGGCCGGGTGCCGGTGATGGCCAACATGGTAGAGGGCGGGGACACGCCGCTTCAGGACGCTGCCACGCTGCAGCAGATGGGCTTTTCCATGGTGATTTTCCCGGGCGCCCTGGTTCGTGCCTTCACGCATATGGCTGCCCAGTTTTTTACCACCCTGAGAAATGACGGCACCACCGACAATTTCCGGGACCGTATGCTGAATTTCACTCAGTTGAATGATTATCTGGGCACCCAGAAAATGCTGGAGCTTGGCCAACAGTACGAAGATCAGTCCCACCTGATCTGATCACAGTCCAACATCAGGAGGCGATCCATGCTTACTACTGATAAAACTGCTAAAGAGATCTTTCACGACGTCATGGCAAACCCTCAGCGGGTGCCGTTCGGCTTTGGCAAAAAAGCCGTACTCGTCAACGTAGACCCGCAAAAGGCTTATACCCGGACCGATCTCTACAAAACCGCCTACGAGACCGATCCCCGGCAACTGGAATACACCAACGAACTGGCCCGGCGATTCCGCACGCTGGGATGGCCGGTGGTGTGGACCCATGTGGCGTTTCTGGACTCTGCCGAGGACGCGGGGGTGTGGGGCACCCGGACAAACACCCCGGACTCGCTCCAGAACATCAAGTACGGCTCCGATCGCGCTGCGTTCGACGAGCGCGTGGAAATCGACAAGGCCCGTGACGTTATCTATACCAAACGCATGCCTTCGGCCTTCTTTGAGACGCCTCTGCAGTCGTTACTGGTGTGGCATCAGGTAGATACCGTCATCATTACCGGTGGCTCAACGTCGGGCTGTATCCGCGCAACTGCGGTTGAGAGCCTGTCCAGGGGTTATCGCACGATCGTTCCGCAAGAGTGCGTTGCCGACAAGCATGAAAGCTACCATTACGCCAACCTGACCGACCTGCACCTCAAGTACGCCGATGTGATGAAGGTACAGGGCGTGTTTGACTGGCTCGACGAACAGATTGCCCTGAAAGGCTGATCAACGGAGTTGCCGGCATGAAAGAAACGCTTGGAGTTTATGACTACTGGCCTTACCACGAGCGCCCGAAAATCCAGTGGCCTAACGGGGCCCGGGTGGCGTTCTGGGTGGCACCGAATATCGAGTTCTATGAGCTTGATCCTCCCAACAACCCGCATCGCAAGGCCTGGCCCCAGCCCAGTCCGGCGCTGCCGGGCTATACCATTCGCGACTACGGCAACCGCGTCGGCCATCGCCGGCAAATGGCGTTGCTCGATAAATACGGTGTCCGGGGTTCCGTCTCCCTGTCCGTTGCGCTGTGTGAACACCACCCGGAAATCATTGACATGGTGTCTGAGCGGGACTGGGAGATCTTCAGCCACGGTATCTACAACACGCGCTACACCTACGGCCTGAGCGAGGAACAGGAACGCGAGATGATCCGCGATTCCATCGAGACCATTTACCGGCACACCGGGCAGAAGTGCGCCGGTTACCTGGCCCCGGCCCTGTCTCATTCTGAGCACACCCTGGATCTGTTCGCCGAAGTCGGTAGCGAGCTGTTCGGTGATGAAGCCGGCTTTTATACCTGCGACCTTTTTCACGATGATCAGCCTACCCCCGTTCGGGTACGGAACAACAAGCGTTTTATCTCCATGCCCTATTCACTGGAGATGAACGACACCATCGTCTATGCGGTCAATAAAGTAGAACCCCGCCATTACGGCACGATGCTCAAGCGCCATTTCGATCGCCTGTACGAAGAAGGCAAGGATTCCGGCACCGTGATGTGTATTCCTACCCACAACTACCAGGTGAGCTGCCCCCACCGGCTGCGGGCCTTCGAAGAAGCGCTGGAGTACATCACCGGCCACAGCGATGTCTGGGTTGCCACGGGCAGGGAAATCGCCGAGTACTACCTGGCCAATCACTACGACACCGCCCTTGCCGACATCGAAAGCAAAAACGGAGGTGCCCGATGAGCCTCGACAAGCATTACCTCGACTACCCCATGCGCCGCTATGGCCATGATCATGAACGTTTCGACTGGAACATGCTGGCGGATCGCAGGCCGGTGAACTGGCCCGGTAACAAGCGCCTGGCGGTCTGGATCAACACCTCCCTTCAGTTCTATCCGCTAAACCAGAAGGGCATACCGTTCAAGGTCCCCAATGGCATGGCCATGCCTTACCCGGACCTGCGCCATTTCACCCTCAGAGACTATGGCAACCGGGTGGGCATTTACCGCTTTCTGAAGGCCTTCGCTCGCTATGACATCAAACCAACGTTTGCCATCAGCAGCCAGCTTGCCCTCGAGACGCCTTATCTTCTGGAACAGCTGAAGGCCACCGGCGGTGAGTTTATCTGCCACGGCTGGAACATGGACCACCTTCACTATGGCGGGCAGGACCGGAATGAAGAAGCGGAGCTGGTCAAGCGTTCGACAGAAACCCTGCGCGAGCTCGTGGACAGTCCGGTGCGGGGCTGGCTGAGCCCGGCCAAAAACCAGAGCTGGCACACCCCGGACCTGCTCGCTGAGAACGGACTCGAGTTCTGCTGTGACTGGGTCAATGACGACATGCCCTACCCGTTCCGGACCGAACACGGCCCCCTGACGATGATGCCCCTGTCCACGGAGCTTGAGGACCAGTTCATTATCGGGCAGAACCTGCATTCCGAAGACTCCTGGGTCGAACAGGTCAAAGATGCGTTCGACTTTTTGTTACAGGAGTCCGAACACCAGGGAGGGCGGATGCTCGCCCTGAACATCCACCCCTGGATGCTGGGCCAGCCCCACCGCATCAGCAGCCTGGAGGCCGTGCTCGACTACATCACCAGCCATGATGAGGTCTGGCAGGTAACCGCCAGCGAGATCGTTGATGAGTTTCTGAAACAATCCGGCACCGAGGCGCAATCATGACGCAGGTTCGACTGGCCCAGAGTAAAACCGATTATGAATTCTCGATGCCGCTGGCCATTATCGGGGGCGGCGCCTGCGGGCTGGTCGCCGGCCTGGCCGCTCATTCGATGGGAGTCGAAGCCGTCATTCTGGAACGGGATGAGGTTCCGCGTGGCAGCACCTTCATGTCGTCCGGCTTTATACCGGCCGCCAACACCCGCTTCCAGAAACAGGCCGGCGTGACAGACAGCGCCGCCCGGATGGGCGAGGACATCCAGGGAAAAAATGGCTACCAGGCCGACCCTGATATTGTGGCCGCGCTCGCCACCGCCTCGGGGGGTGTCATCGAGTGGCTGGCGGATAGCCACGGCATTCCGTTTGAGCTGGTCGAAGGGTTTCTGTACCCCGGACACACCAGAATGCGCATGCACTGCACGCCAAGGCGGACCGGCGAAGAGCTGATGTCCTGCCTGCTGACGGCGGTGGAGAACGCCGGCATACCCCTGCTGACCGGAGCGCAAGTCACCCGGTTACACGTGGATGAAAACCGGACGGTAACCGGTGTCGAGTACCAGCGGCCCGACGGGGCCACTGAAGAGCTGGGCTGTTCGGCACTGCTGCTGGCGTGCAATGGCTATGGCGGTAACCCGACACTCGTCGAAAAGCTCATACCAGAGATGAAAGACGCTTTGTATTTTGGCCACGAAGGCAATCAGGGTGACGCTCTTCTGTGGGGCGAAGCCCTCGGGGCCAGCATGAAAGACCTGGGAGCCTACCAGGGCCATGGCTCACTGGCCTGGCCTCACCAGACACTGATTTCCTGGGCCGTCATGATGCAGGGCGGAATACAGCTGAACCAGAACGGCGAACGTTTCTCCAACGAGCACGGTGGTTACTCGGAGCAGGCTGCCAAGGTGCTTGGCCAGCCCGGCCAGATCGCTTACAACGTATTTGATGGCCGCATTCATGCCGAATGCCTGCGCTTTGAAGATTATAAAAACGCCCATTCAGCCGGCGCGGTCAAAGTCTTCGACAGCCTGGAGAGCATGGCAGCGGCACTCGACATGCCCCTGGAACAGCTCAGGTCCACCTTCAAAGACATCGACGAGCTTGGAGCCAGCGAACAGCCGGATGCCTTTGGCCGGGTTTTCCGGCAGGCACTGCGACTTGAGTTCCCGCTCCATGTCATCAAGGTGACCGGTGCCCTGTTCCATACCCAGGGCGGGCTGGAAATCAATGCCGAAGGCCAGGTACTGGACCAGCAAGGCCAGCCGCTCCCGAACCTGTATGCCGCCGGCGGCGCTGCCCGTGGCGTATCAGGCTCCGGAGGCAGCGGCTACCTCTCTGGCAATGGTCTGCTCAGTGCGGTGGTCATGGGCGCCATTGCCGGGCGTTCAGCCGCCGCGAAGGCGGGCTAAAGCCCGTCTTCGCAGTGCCGGATCACTGGCGCGGTGAACACGTCCACCGGCGGCGCTTCGCCGGTGTAGACCTCAACGTCCACCAGGCAGGACATCGCGCTTGGCCCCTGAGCCAGGCGCGATGTCCCCTCATCCCGGGTCAGCACGTTGGGGTTCCCGTGCAGGCACGACACATCCGGAACCTGAGGAGGTGGCGGGTTATACCAGGCCCCGGTGCTCAGCTGCAGTACCCCCGCCCGCACCTCATCACTGACCACCGCTGTGCACAGGCACGCTCCGCGGGGGCTGTACACACGCACCAGATCACCATCCCTGATGCCCCGATGCCCAGCATCCAGAGGATTTATCCGCACCGGCTCCCGGCCATTGATCTTGGTTTTCCGGCTATGACTGCCATGATCCAACTGGGAATGAAGCTTATTGCCCGGTTGATTGGAAATCAGATGCAGCCGGTACCGTGCTCCCGGCCGGCCCGCCCATTCCCTGGGCTCATTCCAGAACGGGTATCCGGGGCACTCTTCATAGCCAAACGAAGCCACACGTTCTGAGAAAATCTCGATCTTTCCACTGGGGGTTTTCAGGGGGTACTGTTCCGGGTTGTCCCGAAAATTCTTCAGCAGGATCTGGGGCTCTTCAGGGGCTGTGTTCTCAAACCAGCCTTTCGCCCTGAACTCGTCAAATACCGGTAACCGGATACCAATAGCTTGCGCTTTTTCCCGGGTTTCTGCGTAAAGAAGCTCCAGCCAGGCGGCCTCATCCCGGTTACCGGTAAACGCCTCTTCCACCCCCATGGCCCGGGCCAGCCGGGTAAAAATCTCGTAGTCGGCCATGCTCTCCCCCACCGGCTCGATGGCCTTCTGCATGTATATCAGGAAAGGGTCCCGGCTTGACGAGGCAATATCGTTACGCTCCAGCATTGTGGCGGCAGGCAGGATGATGTCGGCGTGTCTGGCCTGAGCGTTCCAGCACCACTCGTGTACGATGACGGTGTCCGGCTTCTGCCACGCCTGTCGTAAGCGGTCGAGATCCTGATGATGATGGTAAGGATTGCCCCCCGCCCAATACACCAGTTTGATCTCCGGATACACCCCGGTGATACCGTTGTACTCAAACGTCTTGCCCGGGTGCAGCAACAGATCACTGATACGGGCCACCGGGATAAAGCTCTTTACCGGATTGACCCCCTGGGGCAGGGCTGCCCCCGGCATGCCCTGGTAGTTGGCCCCGATCGCGTTCATGGCGCTGTAACCAAAGCCGATACCCCCGCCCGGCGTCCCCAGCTGGCCCAGCATGGCCGCCACGGCAATGGCGGCCCAGAACGGCTGCTCCCCGTTATCCTGCCGGGTAAGAGACCAGCTCACCGAAATCATGGTCTTTTTAGACGCCATCTCGACCGCCAGCTCCCGTATCCGGCCGGCCGGGATCCCGGTTTGCCGGGCGGCCCACTCAGCCGACTTGGGTTCGCCATCGTCCTCGCCCAACACGTACTGGAGGAAACGCTCAGAGCCTACGGTGTATTTGGCCAGAAAGGCGTCATCGACCAGCTCGCACTCATGGAGAGTATGAGCGATGCCCAGCAGCAGGGCGACATCGCTGCCCGGGTGAATAGGGAGCCAGCATGCCTCAGACTCAGGGAGCATGTCTGAGCGCAAGGGCCCGACATTGACGAACTTCATCCCGTTCCGGGCCGCATCGCGTACGCCCTGCACCTGGATATGACGCCCTACGCCGCCGTTGGTCACCTGCCCGTTTTTCATCGGCACACCGCCGAAGGCCACAAACAGTTCGCAGTGCTCTTTCAGAACATCCCAGCTGGTGGCGCCATTGACCATCGAATAGAAATCACCCAGCACATGGGGAAGCGTCACCTCCGCGGCGGCGTAGCTGTAGGTATTAAGAGAGTAGGTAAAGCCGCCGATGGTATTGAGAAAGCGCTTCAGCTGACTCTGGGCATGGTGGAAACGGCCAGCGCTGGACCAGCCATAGGAACCGCCAAATATGGCCTGGTTGCCATACTGATTCCGGACTCTCTGAAGCTCTGCGCTGACAAGTTCGATGGCTCTTGGCCAGGACACCTCAACAAACTCATCGTTGCCCCGTAAACCATCAGCACAGCCTGGCCCGTTCTCCAGCCAGCCCTTGCGCACCATCGGCTTCCTGATCCGCAAGGGACCATCGAGAACCCCGACAAACCCCTGCCCGATCGGTGACGGGTCCGGGTCTTCTTCAAAACCGCTGATCGCTGTTACCACACCGTTGTTGGTGTGAACCCGGTAGGTGCCCCAGTGGGTGCTGGTGAGTGTGCCCTTGTCAGGCGGTGCAGAATTCATGTGCGACTCCTTGTTGTTGTACAGGAATCAAAGCACAGGCCGCCACCAAATACAAACACTTGGTTTTATATTTGTCAATCAGGGGTTATTACTTGCAAATCAAGTGAAACCACTTAGCCCTTAAAACCCCTCGCCACCAGATACACTTCCCTGGATCTGGCCCGGGAGGATGCCGGCTTACGAATCACCACCTTGTCAAAATGCGCCCGTACGGATCGGACGTAGCCGTCATAACCTTCGCCGTGGAATACCTTGGCGACAAAGCTGCCCCCGGGCTTGAGAATCTGGCAGGCCATGTCCAGCGCCAGCTCTACCAGATAGATCGACGCCGCCTGATCGGCCGCATTCACGCCACTGATATTCGGTGCCATATCGGAAATCACAACGTCTGCCCGGGCCCCGTCGAGCGCCGCCATGATCTGGTCAAACACCGACTGCTCGGTGAAATCCCCCTGCAGAAACTCGACACCGGCGATCGGGTCCATCGGCAGGATGTCTGAGGCCACCACACGCCCGTGGTGCCCCACCAGTTTCGCTGCCACCTGTGACCAGCCTCCCGGCGCCGACCCCAGGTCCACCACCAGGTCGCCGGGTTTTATCAGTCGGTCTTTGCTATTGAGCTCCAGCAGCTTGTAACTGGCACGGGAGCGGTAGCCGTCTTGCTGGGCCTGCTTCACGAAGGGGTCATTTACGTGCTCTTCGAGCCAACGGTTACTGCTTTTGGAACGGGCCATGAGGTGTCTTCTGTTCACTGCGGGAATGGGGGCATTGTACGCTGCGGCACAGAGCACCGCAAAAGCCGGCGGTGCCTGACAAGCCCCCGGGGCAACAGTACAATGGCGCCAAGCCTTACCCATCACCGTATTCAGGAAGCCGCCTGTGAAACTGGACGATATCCGAAAGCTGCACCATAAAAAGTACCGTTCGGCATTGGGCCACTTTCTGGTAGAAGGCGAGCACCTGATTCTTGAGCTGGAAAAAGCCGCCAGAACCAATGCCCACTGGCGCCAGGCCCGGCTGCTGGTTACCGGTGCCCATGAACACTGGCCGGCGCCCTGGCCCCGGCAAATCATCAGCGACCGTCAGATGGCCCAGGTCTCCGATACCAAAACGCCACAGGGCATTCTGGCCGTGGTGCCGGTTCCGCCAGCGGCGGCCCCTTCGGCAGACAGCGAGACTAAAGCCGTCTATCTGCACCAGGTGCAGGACCCGGGAAACCTCGGCACCATTTTGCGGACACTGGCCTGGTTTGGCGGCCTGCATTGCCTGCTCAGCCCCGGCAGTGTCGACCCCTACAACCCCAAGGTGGTCCGGGCCAGCATGGGCGCGATATTCCATGTGCCCATCAGCACCGAGGTCACCCTGGACCAGCTGACTTCCCGTTACACCAACATCGCTTGCCTGGATATCGGCGGCGACAGCACCACCAGCCCGGGCTTTGCTGAGCATGACTGCTATTTATTCGGTAATGAAGCCCGGGGGGTGCCGGAGCAGCTGGCCAGAGCGCCGGGCGTAACGCGTTACACCATTCCCGGCAGCCACCGGATTGAATCGCTCAACCTGGCCTCAGCGGTCAATATGGCCGTCTACGAAGTGAACCGTGGCCGGTTGTGAATTCCACCGTTTTGCGCGCCTAGCCGGCGCTGTTAAAGCCCGGCAGCAAGCCCAGTGAAATCGCCACCTGGACCAGCTCGGCGAAGGAGTCCACCTGCATTTTTGCCATCATGTTGGCGCGGTGCCCTTCCACCGTTTTCCGGTTGATCTGCAGCTCGTCGGCGGCCTCCTGATTGGAAAGCCCTTTAACGATCAGTTCCAACACCTGCCGCTCCCGGCGGGTAAGGCTGTCGTAGCGCTCGCGCATGCGGGACTGCGAACTCTGGCGCAAGCGGCGCACCCGGTCTTTTTCAAGCGCGTTGTGGACGTGGTCGATCAGCTCCTGATCGTCAAAGGGCTTCTCGATGAAGGTGAGCGCGCCCTGGGTCAGGGCCGTCACCGCCATGTCTACGTTACCGTGTGCCGAAATCATGATGACCGGCAGCTCAATATTATGTTCAGGCAGCTTCTTTTGCGCATTAATGCCGCTGAGCCCGGGCATGCGCACATCCATGATGATGCACCCGCTCTGGTTCACATCTGCCTGCTCAAAGAACGCCAGCGCATTCTCGAAGGTTTTGATGTGCAGACCGACCGACTCAAGCAGCCACTTGAGGGAATCCCTGACATCGGCGTCGTCATCAATAACAAATACGGTTTGAGAGTCGGTCGTCACAGCCATGGCATCAGTCAGCAGTATTTAAGGTGAAAGAAAAGCGGGCACCCTGTTCTGGCAGGTTTTCGGCCCATAACTCGCCTCCGAGATTCTCTACCAATGAACGGCTGATAGCCAGTCCCATCCCCAGACCAGATTGCTTAGTTGAGAAGAACCGATCAAAAAGGTGAGGCAGATCAGCTTCCGGTATACCGGCACCTTCGTCTTCTACCCTTACGCACACCTGTGCCGGTTCATGAGCTACCCTGACCGTTACCGTGGCAGGCCGGTCCTCGCATTCCCGGGCACTGGCTTCAATGGCGTTGACCACCAGATTCAGCAACACCTGCTCAAGCTGGATACGGTCGCCCGCCACCTGGGGCAAATCCGCCGGCACCTCACAGGCAATCCGTACATTATGCCGTTCAGCGGTAGACTCGCAGAATTCAAGCATCTCTCTGATCAGCTCCGCCAGATCCAGGTTCCGGATCACCGGTTCCTGTTTGCGGGTAAAGTCAATCATCCGGTGAATGATTTCCCCCGCCCTGAGCGCGGTCCGGATACTGCGGCTGATCGGCAGTTCCAGGTCTGTCCAGGCGATGCTGTCCTTGCCGGCAAAGCGGCGCTCGATCCCTTTCAGGTAATTGACCATCGCCGCCAGTGGCTGGTTTAACTCGTGGGCAAGGCTTGAGGCCAGCTCACCCATGGTTACCAGCCGGCTGGCGTGGTCGATATCCGCCTGATACTGCTTGAGCTGTTCCTCCGCTGCTTTTTTTTCCGTCAGGTCATGAGCCACCAGTGAAAAATACTCGACATCACCGTGTAAAGACCGATGGGCAAGCAACTCCAGCATCACCGGAATACGCTTCCCCTCCAGCGTGCGCATACTCAGCTCTCCGCGCCAGTTACCGGCCTCGGTTGCGGCCGGAAACCCTTCCTCGACCAATAACCGGTACCCGGCCTCCGAAACAAAGCAGGCGAGTGGAAACGCGCTGTAGTCGGTTTCTTCAAGCCTGAGGGCAACGCGGGCGGATTCATTCAGGTGGGAGACTGTGCAGTCCAGATTGACAAACACCACCAGATCCTGGGTACTTTCCAGGACTCTGGCCAGCCGCCGGTTGGCTTTGTCGGCCTTGATCCGGTGAGTGGCGTCCCGCGATACCACCAGGATTTCCCGGATCTGGCCGGTCTCGGGGTCCCGGATGGTCCGACTGGTACTCTCCAGCCAGGTGTAATGGCCGTCCCTGCACCGAAAGCGATAGGTGTGGGTGTAGAGCCCCCGGTCGTAGTTAACGGTGGGGGCACGTACCCGAAAATCCTCAACGTCATCCGGATGGTAGAGATCGTAGGCCGACATCCCTACGATTTCTTCCACGCTGTAGCCCAGCAAATGCGTGACCGCCGGGGAGGCATAGATAAAGCGCCAGTCTTCGGGGGTGTGGCGCGAAATCATATCGGTAGACTGTTCGGCCATCTCTGCCAGTAACCGATTGCGCTCGGCATCATCGGTCAGGGCAGTAAAGCCTTCCTCCGGCGTCCGGGTTTTCATTGTGCCTGCTATCTCCTGCCCATAAGTACCTGGCCATTGTGATCATCTTCCGGGCCCCTAGCGACAAGGCAGAAGGGCCCCTGGCGCGCTAGCGCTAGCGCAGGAACTCCTTGCTGAACTGCCGGAACTCCTCGGCATCCGAGCGGCGAAGCCATTCGAAGCCGGCCATCTCACGGGTAATAAGCCGGGCACCAGCCTGCTCCATGCGACGCAGGGCAATCTCGGTATCAAAGGGGTTTCTGGCTGAGATGGCGTCGGCCACCACAAACACCTCCTGCCCCCGCTCCAGTAACCTCAGCGCAGACTGCACAACACAGGCCTGAGATTCCATTCCGCACAGAACCACCTGCTTGCGGTCATGGGCCTCAAAGGCCTTTTCAAACCCGGGATCATCGATACAGGAAAAAAACGTCTTGCCAAAGATTTTCTCAGCGCCGATCAGCTCCCGAAGATTATCTTCGGTATGCCCGACCCCTTGCGGATACTGTTCGGAACCGATAACCGGCACACCCATCATGTTGGCAAGACGCACCAGCCAGCTGCAGTTCTGCACCAGCCGCTCACTCTCATGAACGCCACCCAACAGGCGGGTCTGGACATCCACGACCACCAGGATCGCGCGATCTTTTTCCATCATCATGCTTCACTCTCCTGCCGTCAGACCGGCCTGCGATCGACCATATTGGTAGCAACACCTTCCGCGACCACGGTATCGCCTACCTTACAGACCGTTTCCAGCTTCACCCGACGGCGCTCCTTGTTGATTTCCACAACTTTTGCGGAGGCGACCACGGTATCTCCGATATGCACCGGAGCCTTGAACCGGAGCTGCTGATCGATATAGATCGCCCCCGGGCCCGGCAGCCGCGTACCCAGCACTGCTGAAATCAGTGCGGCACTGAACATGCCGTGGACGATGCGCTCTTTAAATGGCGTGGTCTTGGCGAATTCCGCGTTGATATGAACCGGGTTGTCATCACCACTGATCCCGGCAAACAGCACTACGTCCGCTTCCGTGATGGTCTTGGCATAGAATGCTTCCATACCAACTTCCAGATCTTCCAGATAGTAACCGTGTAATTCCTGCATTGATCTCTCCTTTAATTAATCCATGCGCCATTACAATAATGGTTTACCTCCAACAAACCAAGTACTTTTACTTGGTTTTTCCGAATTCCTCTGATAGCCTTCTTTCAACAACAAAGACAACACTGCCCTGCAGTAAAAGAAGGAACCACGGTATGCAGAGCCAACCGGTCAGCATTTTCGAGCGAGCGTTCAGGAAACTGGTTCCCGGAGGATTGGAGTCCGTCGGGCGGCGTCAGGCTAACATACTGAGCATAGCCGCAGATCTTCCTGACAGTGACATCAGCATTGTGCGGGAATGGATCGACGACTGCCTGGCCGGCAGCGGTGGTGCCGTGGAGGCACGCAAACGTTCCGCCATGCTGGGCCGTGCCTATCTTAAGCTATCCAAGCCGGGGAAAATCCGTTTCCTCGGCCTTTTGGCAGAAGAGTATGGCGTCAATGAACGCCAGGTCGAGAACGCCATTGATAAATGGCACAGCGTTGCGCTGGCCCAGAAAACCGAAGCCGCACAAGCCCTCCGCAAGGCACTCATACCCAGCCGTATTGCCTTACTGATGCAGTTCAACAGCGTCCCGTCAGGGGTCCGGTTTCTGGTCGAGATGCGGGATGAGCTGCTCACCTTCTGCAAGGATTACCCGGCACTGAAACCACTGGAATCTGACCTTCGCGACCTGCTCGCCACCTGGTTTGACGTGGGCATGCTGCAACTGGAGGAGATCAGCTGGAATTCCAGCGCAGCCATGCTGGAAAAGCTCATTGCCTATGAGGCCGTCCACGCCATCAAAAGCTGGAAGGATCTCAAAAACCGGCTGGACTCAGACCGCCGCTGTTTTGCGTTCATCCACCCCAACATGCCGGATGAACCTCTGATCTTTGTCGAGGTCGCCCTGGTGAACGGGCTGGCCGGCAACGTCCAGAAGCTGCTTGACGAAGACGCGCCGACCCAGAACATCGACACCGCCGATACCGCGATTTTCTACTCGATCTCCAACGCGCAACGGGGGCTGGACGGCATCAGTCTGGGTAACTTCCTGATCAAACAGGTCGTACAGAAACTGCAGGAGGAATTTCCGCAGCTGACCCAGTTCGCCACTCTGTCCCCCATGCCCGGCTTCTGTCGCTGGCTGAATAACACGCCGCCCGAGGCGTTACTGCAACTGCCCGGTGGCGAGGAGTGGCTCAACTATCCGCCACCCCGGGACCCGGCCAGGGTCACCGGGACAGACAACAACGGCCAGCAGGAGGCCATCATGAAACTGGCCGCGGCGTATCTGAGTACGGTCCGGCCGGACGCCAACCGGGCGCTGGATCCTGTTGGCCATTTCCACCTGAGCAATGGCGCCCAGGTCGCCCGGCTTAACTGGATGGCAGACACCTCCGAGAAAGGGCTCCGGCAGTCTGCCGGGCTCATGGTCAACTATCTGTATGAGCTCCCCAAAATCGTACAGCGAAGCCAGCACTACACAAGCACGGGCGCCATCTCCCAGGCCCCGGCCATCAAAAAACTACTGAAATAACCAACTAGGAATAAGGAGAATACTATGTCTGACCGTATCGCTGTTGTAACCGGAGCTGCCGGTGGCCTGGGCACTGCCATGTGCAAGGCCCTGGCCCGTCAGGGTCGTCGGGTGATCGGAACACACCTGCCCGGCGAGGCATTTACCGCTCAGGCTCAGCAATGGCAGGCCGGCCTGCGTGAAGAAGGCGTAGACGTTGAAATTTATCCGCTGGACGTTACCGACTTCGAGAACTGCCAGAGCTTTACCCGGCTTGTCGAGAAAGAGCATGGCCCCATCGACATTCTGGTCAACAACGCCGGCATCACCAACGATGCGCCACTGAAGCGTATGCAACCGGAGCAGTGGAACCAGGTGATCAATGTTAACCTCACCTCCATGTTCAACATGTGCCGCCAGGTATTTGACGGCATGTGCGAGCGCGGGTTTGGGCGCATTGTAAACGTATCGTCGCTCAACGGAGAGAAAGGCCAGTTTGGCCAGTCCAATTACGCCGCCACCAAGGCCGGCATCTACGGTTTCACGAAATCCATTGCCCAGGAAGGCGCCCGCAAAGGGGTCACCGCAAACGCCGTCTCTCCCGGCTACATTGATACCCCCATGGTGCGCCAGGTACCGGAGAAAGTGTTGGAGAACATCATCGCCGGCATTCCTGTTGGCCGCCTGGGCCAGCCCGAGGATATTGCCCGCGCCGTCGCCTTCCTGACCGCGGATGACGCGGGCTTTGTCACCGGCACCAATCTGTCCGTCAACGGCGGCCAGTACATGAGTTAAGGGACGACGTCATGATGGATTACAGAGCACCTACCCGGGAGATGGCGTTTACGCTTAAACATGTGGCGGGTTTTTCGGAGATGGCCAAAGCCTGCGGCTACGAAGAGGCAAGTGACGATGTGGTCGCGGCCATTCTTGATGAAGCCGCACGTTTTGCCGGCTCCGTGATTGCGCCAACCAACGCCCCGGGGGACCGTGCCGGCGTACGTCTCGATGCGGAGCACCAGGTTGCCACCCCGGCAGGCTTCCGGGAAGCCTATCAGCAATATGCAGACAGCGGCTGGGCCAGCCTGCAGTTTGACCCCGGATTCGGTGGCCAGGGGCTGCCATTTTCTCTGGCGATTCCGATCCAGGAAATGTGGCACGCGGCCAATATGGCCTGGGGGCTCTGTCCGTTGCTGTCTCAGGGCGCCGTCGAGGCACTCTCGGAGAACGCCAGCGGCGCCCTTAAACGCCTGCTTCTGCCCCAAATGATTTCCGGCCGCTGGACCGGGACCATGAACCTGACAGAGCCGCAGTCCGGCTCCGACCTCTCGGGCATCCGTACCCAGGCGCACCCCGACGGTGACGTTTACCGGATCAGGGGCCAGAAGATATTCATTACCTGGGGCGAGCACGATATGGCGGATAACATCGTCCATCTCGTTCTGGCCCGTTTGCCGGACGCGCCCCCGGGAATCAAAGGCATCTCGCTCTTTGCGGTTCCCAAGTTCCTGCCCGACGACAACGGCAACGCGGGTGAGCGCAACGACTGCCGGGCCGTCTCGCTCGAGCACAAGCTTGGCATTCATGCGAGCCCCACCTGTGTGATGAGCTATGGCGATAACGAGGGTGCCATTGGTTATCTGGTGGGCCAGGAGGGACAGGGCCTGGCGTGCATGTTCACGATGATGAACAACGCAAGGCTGACCGTCGGCCTGCAGGGCGTCTCCATCTCTGAGCGCGCCTACCAGCAGGCCCGCGCCTACACGTTCGAACGCACCCAGGGCACGGCCCCCGGCGAGCAGGGGCCGTCTGCCATCGTACGCCATCCCGATGTGCGCCGAATGCTGATCACCATGAAAGCCCTGACCGAGGCCGCCCGGGGCCTGGCTTACACCGGATGCGTTGCCACTGATTACGCCAGCAGCGCTCAGCTGCCTGGCGATATCCGGAGCCGCTACCAGCGCCGTGCGGATCTGCTTACCCCCCTGGTGAAGGGCTGGTGTACCGAAATCGCCCAGGAAGTGACCTCGCTGGCCGTGCAATGCCATGGCGGCATGGGCTTTATTGAAGAAACCGGCGTCGCCCAGCATTATCGCGATGCCCGGATTCTGCCTATTTACGAAGGTACGAACGGCATCCAGGCACTGGATCTGATCGGCCGGAAAACTGTACGCGATCAGGGCAACGCCATGCGGGAACTGATCGACGACATGCGACCGTTCACCAGCCAGCCTGGCAGCCCGGGTGTTCTGAGCGCAGAACGCCAGGCCCGGTTTGACCAGGCGGTTGCCTTTCTCGATGACGCCACCAGAATGGTCCTTGAGCACGGCAATGACGCCCGGTTTACCGGTGCCACGGCATTTAACTTTCTGATGCTGGCCGCTACCGTGACCGCAGGCTGGCTGATGTTAAAAGCAGCGGCTGCCGAACAACAGGAATCCGGGGCCGGCAGCAAACTGCTGACCACCAATTTCTTTGTTGATCATATTCTCCCCCGGTGCACCATGTACCTTTCGGCCCTGCGTGCCGGAGACGAGGCCATCATGGCCCTGCCCGAGGAAGCGTTCTGATTACCGTAAAGGGATGAGATCATCATGTATATCAACGGACAATGGCTTACCGGACGCCAGGAATTCCCGGTAATAAACCCGGCAACGGGCGAGGTTATCGGCACGGTACCGGACTGTACTCCTGAAGACATCGAGGCGGCCCTTGCGGCCGCCGATACGGCGTTCAGGGAGTGGCGTAAAACCACCGCCTACCATCGCTCACAACTGCTGTACCAAGCCTGGGAACTGATGACACGCCGGAAGGCAGAACTCGCCGAGCTGATGACCCGCGAGCAGGGCAAACCCCTCAAAGCCTCCCTCAACGAGGTCCAGTACGGCGCTGACTTCCTGCTCTGGTTTGCTGAAGAAGCCAAGCGCCTGTATGGCCAGACCATTCCCTCTGCCCGTGACAACCAGCGTTTTCTGGTTCAGAGATCACCGGTCGGGGTAGTGGGCGCCATCACCCCCTGGAATTACCCAATCTCCATGATCACCCGCAAGCTGGCACCAGCGCTGGCCGCCGGTTGCACGGTGATTCTCAAACCCGCGGAAAGCACGCCCCTGTGCGCCAAGGCGATGATGGAGATTTTTGAGGAGGCCGGCTTTCCCGCCGGGGTCGTCAACCTGGTTACGGTGCAGGACCCGGCCCCGATAGGAAACGCCTTCTGCAGCGACCCACGGGTTCGCAAACTCACGTTTACCGGCTCAACCGCCGTGGGCAAACAACTCAACGCGCTGGCGGCCCGGAATATGAAGCGGGTTTCCATGGAGCTCGGCGGTCACGCTCCGGCCATCGTGTTCCCCGATGCAGATCCGGTTCATGCCGCCAAAGGGCTGTCACTGGTCAAGTTCCTGAATACCGGCCAAGCCTGTATCAGCCCTAACCGTCTATTCGTGCACGAAGACCACGTCGCAGCCTTTACCCGGGAACTGGTCAGCCGTACCCTCCGGCTGATTGCCGGTAACGGCCTGTCCGAAGGCGTCGGTATTGGCCCGCTGATCAACGAAGCTGCCATTCGTAAGGTAGAGGATCAGGTTCAGAATGCCGTCGCCCTGGGGGCCGTTGTCGAGACCGGCGGCAAACGCCTGACTGAAGGCGGGCTTGGCGAGGGCTGTTTCTTTGCACCCACGGTGCTTTCGGGGGTAACCCGGGAAATGAAAATTTACCGCGAAGAAACCTTTGGCCCCGTCGCTCCGATTATTACCTACCGCTCGGAGGATGATGTGCTGGCCATGGCCAATGATACCGAATATGGTCTGGCGGCCTACATCTACAGCAACAACATCAGTACCGCAATGGCCGCGGTGGACGCGCTGGATTTCGGTATTATCGGCGTTAATGACATCAACCCGACCAGTGCCGCGGCGCCGTTTGGCGGCATGAAAAACAGTGGCCTTGGCCGTGAAGGCGCACAGCAGGGCATTGAGGAATATCTGGAGACCAAACTTGCCGGGTTTGCCCTCTGACACGTCAGGATACGGTTCAGCCCGGCCTGTGCCGGGCTGAACCGTGTTACCACAGTTTTGTTCAGCTCCCTGCTAGGTGGTCAGTTGACTCCTCAGCACATGTTTCTGCAGTTTGCCGGTGGATGTTTTCGGTAAGGTTTCGGTAAAGACCACCTTCCTGGGCACCTTGAAACCGGCGAGATTGGCCCGGCAATGGGCAATGATATCGGCCTCCGTCAGCGCTTCGTTACCCGCCTTCAGCGTGACAAACGCACAGGGAATCTCGCCCCAGTGACTGTCCGGTGCGGCCACCACAGCCGCCTCCAGAACCGCCGGATGGTCATACAGTGTACTTTCCACCTCCAGAGTGGAGATGTTTTCTCCCCCTGAAATAATGATGTCCTTGGAGCGGTCCTTGATTTCGACGTAGCCGTCGGGATGCCATACGCCCAGGTCACCGGTGTGGAACCATCCGCCCTTGAACGCTTTCGCGGTTTCTTCCGGGTTGTTCAGATAACCTTTCATCACCGAGTTGCCACGTACCAGCAGTTCTCCGATAGACACCCCGTCTCTCGCAACCGGCTCCAGGGTTTCCGGATTGGCCACCATCATATCCGCCATCGACAGGGACAGAATTCCCTGGCGCGCCATCTTCGCAGCTTTCTTTTTGCCCTCCAGACCATGCCACTCGTCCTGGAATTCACAGATCAGGCTGGGGCCGTAGGTTTCGGTCAGACCATACAGATGTACAACCTTGATGCCGATCGCTTCCATTGCTTCGATGGTGGCTGCCGGTGGCGCGGCGCCGCCGGTGGCCGCAGTGACATGCTGGCTGAACGGCTTCCTGGACTCGTCAGGCGCGTTAATCAGCATGTTCAGGACCACCGGTGCGGCGCAGAAATGGGTTACCCCGAAGTTGGCAAGTGCCTCAAACACGGGCTGCGGCTGAGGCGCCCTCAGGCAAACGTGGGTACCGCCAACGGCAGTGACCGCCCATGGGTAACACCAGCCATTGCAGTGGAACATCGGCAGTGTCCACAAATACACGGCACCGGACGGCAGCCCGAAGCCGATTACGTTACTCAGTGCATTCAGGTGTGCGCCGCGATGGTGGTAGACAACCCCTTTGGGGTTGCCGGTGGTACCCGATGTGTAGTTAAGAGCGATGGCCTGCCATTCATCATCCGGCGCCTCCCAGACAAAATCGTCGTCGCCGGTGGCGAGCAAGGCCTCGTAATCCATGCGTCCGATCAGCTCTCCCCCTGCAAAACCCGGGTCGTCAACATCCACGACGACCGGTTTGGCATCACAGCCCGCGATGGCCTCCCGGGCCCGGTCGCTGTACTCCTTGTCAGTAAAGAAAACCCTGGCCCGGCCATGATTCAGCATGAAGGTCATGGTTTTGGCATCCAAACGGGTGTTCTGGGCATTCAGAACGGCACCGATCATCGGTACGGCAAAGTGCAACTCAAGCATTTCCGGAATATTGGGTAGCAACGCGGCCACGGTATCGCCTTTGCGCACACCCAGCTTGCGTAAAGCCGACGCCATCTTCAGACAGCGCTGATAGGTTTCCGCCCAGGTGCGGCGAACCTCACCGTGAATAACGGCGGTGCGGGTCGGGTGTGCCAGTGCCGTCCGCTCAATAAACGTGATGGGCGTCAAAGGCGTATGGTTGGCCTCTACCTTATCGAGCCCGGGCTCAAACATATTATCCATTTTTCTAACCTCTTGTTATTATTAAATAATCAGATCATATCAGTTAACTACGCTCGGCCACTGCCTCACCCACAGGTTCTTCCTCGGCGCCGGTTTTTGCCTGAGTCGCGGTGGCAAACCAGTTCTTCTCAAGGAAGACCCACAATACCAGTCCGATACCCAGGCCCCAGGCCGCACCTTTGACCGCCAGAACGGACCCCACAATCACCGCCACACCACGCTCCAGGTTACTCTGGCGATCCAGCATTTCGATTGCCAGATAGCCGCAGAGGTAGCCCTGGATCAGCAGAGTCAATGCCATGCCAATGTTCAGGCCCGGCTTGAACAGGGTCACGACCGGCACCAGCACGATGGCCAGGGTCATTCCCCAGTACAGGCTGGTGGCGCCGCCCCAGTAACTGTCCATCACCGATCTGGGGTTATTCATGTAGCGGTTGATGACCAGCGCCTGGCCACCGGTCCATGCCGGACCCGACAGGCTGATAAACGGAGCAAACATCCCGTGCAGGAGGTTGCGGATGCCAACGATGATGCTGTTACGCTGAGGACTGAACACCAGCTTTTCGTCTTTACGGACACTGTCGGCGTTCTTGAACAGCGAATCCATGACCAGAATGTCACCAAAGGCAATAATGTAGGCTGCCAGGGCAAGGGGAATCGCGGCCACGAAATATTCCAGGGGCGGCATTCCCAAACCGAAGACACTGTACCCTTCAATGATTCGCATAAATGGAATGGTGGTAAAACCCCACTCGATCACGGGCGTGTCTACCTCGCCGATGATCATTCCGAAGATGTAGGCAATCAGGAAGGGAATCGCGATCCCGTACTGGGCCACAAAGCGGAAGAAACCGTAACGCGCCCGCAGCGGTCCCGCTGTCTCTGAAAACAACATGAAGAAGCCAAGCACAGCACCGGTAAGGATGGTGATCGGCATGCTCCAGACCCGGCCGTCCGCCGAAAATTCACCCATAATCGCGGAGATCCCGGCACCGATCAGTATCCCTGCTTTCAAAGACATGGGCATTTTTCGGACCAGCGCATCCGCGCCCTTGAAAACCCCCAGGCCCAGGAAAATAACCGCCACGGTAATCTGTAAGGCAATCAGTGCCAGTATTCTGGCTTCCCCCTCTGGAAATCCGGAAAGGAAGGCTACGTAAAGTGGGATACCGGCGGTAATCCAGCCCGCCACAGAGGGGTCCCCAAAGTGCGAATGCACCAGATAAAGGATGTTATTGATCAGTACGAAGGCAACCGCTATCTCAAAAGGAATCCCGAGAACTGAGGTCATCAGAGCGGTGATGCTCAGCGGAACCACGCAAAGAATGGCACCCTGAAGCATATCCGGTATTTCAATGTTGTAGTGCACGAACGGCACACGCAACTTCAGAACACCCAGCGCTGATGGCTGCTCGGCACCTGTCGGTCTTTTTTGCGAGGACATTGTTTTTATTCTCCATCCAACGAAATTAAGCAGAGGAACAACAGGGGATATTCACCCACCGCCAAATACTAGGCACAAGCACCCCATTAATCAATGGTTATTACTTGGCTGTATAGGTGTTTTTTAGCAGTGCGTATACTTAACTGTATAGAAAGAAGGTTGGGCCTGCTTGCTTGCCCAGGAAGCGGCCGGGCTGATGAAGGCTCAGCCCGAAGACGGGAATATCGTGAATGTCACGCCCATCCTGGCCCGCCGGGCCAGGATGGACTCAGAAGTCGTGGTTGATCACAGCTACAGCTGTTCAGGGTTATAGGCCGGGTTGTTGGTTCTGGCCGGCCAGTTCCTCGAACACCTCCGCGTTGGGGCAAAAGGTGCGGCACTGTTCGGCGGTCTCACGGGCACGGAGTGCCGTCCAACAGCGGGCCGCCTCACGGCAGGAGTTGCACCGATCCTCGACCGCCGCCAGATGGCCGGCCGCCAAGGCACCGAGCTGAGCCTCAGTGACACCAAAGTTCGCTCGCATACGCGGCATGAGGGTTTTCGAAAGCCTCACAAACGGGGCACCCCCGGTGCGCAACAGGCTTTCGATTTCTGCAGCCACCACCGGCTCCAGCGCCGGGCTGGCGTCGGCCATGATCTCTGCCAGCGACGCGGGTGCCTCCATATGCATGGCCCGGACGGCGCCACGATACTGCCCTGCTAACCAGTTGTCTTTCAGACGGTGCATGAAACCGGGTTTCGGAGCCGGGGCCGCAGCCCTGATGTTTTTGTTCATAAGATTTCCCTCTTGTGTCTGGCTACAGTAAACGCTGTCGCCGGTGAGGAAATCTTGCTCCAGATCAAATAATACGGCCTGGGCGTACACTATTTGATCAACTGTGCACTCCTTGCACCAACCCGTCAGCGCTGGTGCCGGAGCAGGGCATTCACCGCAAAGGTATATGGCGCCTCAATGCCAAGCGTTGCACATCGTCGCAAGACCGCGCCGGCAATGCTGTCGAGCTCCAGAGGCCGGCCTTTCTCCTGATCAACCAGCATCGACGTCTTGATGGCGTTAAAGCTGCTGATCAGCTCGAACATCTCATCCAGGTCCTGCTGACTCAGGTTGACGCCATCAGCACGGGAGGCGGCGACGGTCTCAGCCATCATGCCGTATACCATCTTGCCAAACTCCGGATGATGGGTAAGTGTCCGGGTATCCAGGCGGGTCAGGGCCGACAGCGGGTTAACGCCATTGTTGATCACCAGCTTACGCCAGAGCTCGTGGCGGATATCCGGGCTTACCGTGGTAGGAATACCCGCCTCGTTAAAGGCCTGCTCAAGCCGCTGTAACAAGGGAGCCCGGGTATCGTCCGGCTCTTGTCTTGGCCAGGCACCCATCACAATCTGGGCCACGCCTTCGGCAAAGACCTTGCCCGGCTCGATAATATGTCCGCCAATTCGCACCGCAAGGCCACCAAGCACCCGTTGCGCGCCCAGCACGTCTGCAATCACCGGCTCATTATCCACACCATTCTGCAGCGACAGCACAGGCACCCCGGACTCCCCCAGCCAGCCGGAAAGCTCCGCCATAACCTGTTCGGTCGCGGTGGATTTGAGCCCGATCATCACCAGGTCAAAATCGTCGGCCCGGTGAGCCCTGATCAGGCTCTGGTGGTCATAGGCCGGCAGGTGATACCGGGCCACCTGCCCTTCATAATCGACCGTCAGGCCATCGGCCTGTATCACGTTCAGGTGGTCACCCCGGGCGGTCAGTACCAGGTGATGGCCGGCGTCTGCCAGCCTGCTGGCGTAATAGCCGCCGATACCCCCGGCGCCCAGAATCAGAATATTCAAAGCAGCCACAGTCACTCCTGATTTACAGCGTTCAACGGACGAGCGAAAGCTCACCGGCAAAGTATATCAGGCCCGTACCCCACCCGGCCGATCATGGCTACGCCTTCAACAGGTTGTTGCCCTTGGCGGCTGCGAGGGCACATTCAATATCCTGCGCCTCACTGCCACCGGACACCCCGATGCCGCCTACCAGAACGCCGTCCGCGTATAAAGGGATACCACCGCCAACCACGGTGAAGCCATCAGCCTGGGTAAGGCCATCCAGAACCCGCGCAGGCGCTGTTCCCAGCTGGGCCTCCAGCTCCACCGTGTCGACACCCATGCCGGCAGCGGTCCAGGCCTTCTTGCGGGCCATTTCGGCTGACACCAGAAACGAACCCGTCATTTTCACAAACGCCAGCAGAACGCCGGAGGTATCCACTACCGCTATGGTTGCGTTGATCCCCAGCGCTTCGGCTTTCGAGACGGCTGACTGCAGCAGGCTCAACGCGGCGGCGTGGGTCAGTGCCAGGGTGGGTTGGACGAGTGCTTTGTTGTCAGTGTCAGACATGTTGTTTACCTGTGTTTTCGGCCCCGTGGGCCTGAACGAGAAACCGGGGCTTTCGCCCCGGTTGAGTCATGCCGGTTATTCGGATCAGAACGCTTTGGTCAGATGCAGGCGAAACAGGTTGCCTTCGGGTCGGTTCTTATTGCCATACTCGGTATAGAACGCACCGCTTAGCTGAGCGCCAATCGCCGGCACACCAAAGGTTACCTCAGCGCCGATGGCGTGTTGTTCCGCTTTGGCGTTGCTGGCCCCGGTGCCACTGTCGGCCTCCAGCTGCCAGCCATCGTAACCAGCCAGAGCCACTTCTACACCGTTATCCAGCACCTTGCCCACTGCCCATTCGACAATCCAGCTATCCCCCGGGGTGATGCCGGTGTCGTCCTGCTCGGTTTTGATCTCGTAACGGGACAGGGCCGAGAGCGACCAGTCGCGGGCTTCATCAAAATACCAGGTGCCTCCGAGGGTGAGCATGGTGGTGCCGAAGCCCTTGCCGATGGAGGCTGGCTCAGAGACAGAGTAATCTCCAGTGTCAAACCAGTGGCCCGCAGCAAAAACGGAGTCCCACTGTTTTCCATGCCAGCCCAAAATGACCGGGCCGATAAAAATGTCACCAATGCCGGTTTCGGAGGTGTTGGCAAAGTCAAAATCATTGTGCTGGGCAATGATGATCGCTTCGGCACCGTAATCCGCGCCCAGGAATTTTTTATCGGTGACCCAGATAAAGCGGTTGGCAAAAGCGGTAACGGAGCCGTCGATATCGACATTCCCGGTGTCAGACTGGAGACTCTCAAGATCGTAGTGCACCAGATAGCCCCGGTAGTAAACACCCGCCGGCGGTACCGACGGCCCTTTGGTGCCTTCGATACCCCCTACGTAATGGCCGTTAACGGCATAGCCGGGTGCTGAAAAGCCAGCCAGGGAAAGAGCCCCGGCAAGAGCCAGAAGTTTGGTTTTTTTCATGCCTCATACCTTATTGTAATTGTCTTGAGCTGATAAAACCGGGGGCTTAGCGCCCCCGCTTTTTCGCCGATTGCCCGGCAATTCCGAAGTGCTGCTTGGGCATTTCGTTAATGATGACCCGAACACTTTCCAGCGGTGCATCCAGCGACCGCACAATCGCGTCGGTGACTTCCTCGATCAGCCGCTCCTTTTGCTCATCGGTCCGGCCTTCCAGAATGTTGATCTGTGCAATCGGCATGGTGCCTCCTTACTCGAACCGGGCGGTCACGGTGCCCAGACCCTGATAGCGAACGCTGATATTGTCACCGGCTTCGACCGCAATGGCCGCCGTGATGCCACCGGTCATGATGAAGGTGCCCGCCGGAATGTGCTCACCGCGCTCGGCCAGCAGGTTGGCCAGCATGGCCACACTGGAAGCCGGGTGGCCAAGTACCGCGGCACCTGCCCCTACGTCGACGATTTCGCCGTTCTTCTCGACCACAACCCCCAGGGTTTTCAGATCCAGGTCGGCAATGTTCGACATGGTGCCACCGGTAATAAAGCGGCTGGAGGAGGCGTTGTCGGCCACCACGCTGACCAGGTCAAACTGGAAGTTCTCGTAGCGGGAGTCGATAACCTCAACCGCCGGGATAACAAAGTCGGTGGCGGCCAGTACGTCGCCAATGTGGCAGCCCGGACCATGCAGCGGTGCCTTGGTCACAAAGGCAATTTCGGCTTCAATTTTCGGGTGGATCAGTTCTTTGGTATTCACCACGCCGCCGTCGGGCACACTGAAGTAGTCTGCCAGGAAACCGTAGATGGGCGTTTCCACGCCCATCTGTGCCATCTTGGCCCAGGAGGTCAGACCCATTTTCATGCCGACAATCTTGTTGCCACGGGCCTCTTTACGACGACGGATTTCCCATTGCACGTCGTAGGCATCTTCAAAGGTCATTTCCGGGTAGTCATTGGTGACCTTGGTGATGTCGTGAGCCTTGAGTTCGGCGTTTTCCACGTGCTCGGCCAGGGCCAGCATCTGTTCGTTAGTCAATGTCTTGTTCATGTTCTTAGCTCCTATTGCGCCTTCAGAAGGTCCAGCGCCACGTCAACAATCATGTCTTCCTGGCCACCCACCATGCGGCGTTTGCCCAGTTCAACCAGAATATCCACGGTCTTTAAGCCATACTTCTCCGCCGCCACTTCCGAATGGCGCAGGAAGCTGGAGTACACACCGGCGTAGCCCAGGGCCAGGGTTTCTCGGTCAACCCGTACCGGACGGTCCTGCAGCGGGCGCACAATGTCGTCGGCAGCGT
>Ga0209075_1000455_pt1 | contig 39658 bp, 42 predicted proteins | sample Stecom2011_FD_187523 | JGI IMG/M metagenome (GOLD analysis project Ga0209075, IMG submission 187523) | Agricultural soil microbial communities from Utah to study Nitrogen management - Steer compost 2011 (SPAdes) (version 2) | ecosystem: Environmental > Terrestrial > Soil > Agricultural land...
GGTCTACTTAAAATGAATACTGAAAAATCAAAAGGTTTAATTTCATGGATTAAATCTCATCCTCATAAAGCAATGTTATTATTGTTTTTAATATTAATACCAATTTTTTTACTAATTATTTTCGGAGCTAGTTATACAATTCAAGGAAAGAGTTTTTATTTTGATAAAAATGAAGATGAAGAAATCATTTATTTAAGACAAAGTGATATTTCTTCCCAAAAATCTTTAGAGGAATATTTTGAAGACTTAAGTTTTGAATTAGAAGAAGTATCTGGTACTACTAACACAGATGATGAAACTGTTAAGTATGGAAAATTTAAATTTAGTCGCAAATATACTCCAACAAATTATTACCGCGATGCTAGTTTTACTTTTAGATACGTTATGACAGCTAATTGGTTTGATGAACAGTCAAATGTATTAGATAGCAATTCAAGTAGTTTCACTATTGAATTTCCCTATAACTTACCGAAACATAAATATTTAATCTTAAAAATAAACAAACCAATATTATATGTTGAAATTAATATAGTAAGACACACATCAGGCGGAAATGATCATGTTCATGGTCAAGACGAACATACTCTTTATTATAAATATGACTTAAATAATGTTGAATATACTAACGTTAAACCATAAGACATTTTATATATAATAATAACCCAAATAATTATCATTTTGATAGTTATTTGGGTTATTTTTTAATCTAATTCGTGATGTGCTAAAACTTGTTTTAAAACTGTTTCGAAAATTTCCGGATTTTCTTCTAAAAATGCTTTGGCATTTTCTTTTCCTTGACCAATCTTTTCTTCACCATATGAATACCATGAACCAGCTTTTTTAATAATATCTAATTCACTAGCTAAATCAACAAGTTCAGCTGCTTTAGAAATTCCGTGTCCATAAATCAATTCAACACTAGCTAGTTTAAATGGTGGTGCAACTTTATTCTTTACAACCCTTATATTCATTTTATTACCAATTAATTCGGTACCATTTTTAATTTGTTCGCCTCTTCTAACATCAAGTCTAATTGTAGCATAAAACTTTAAAGCACGCCCACCTGATGTTGTTTCCGGGTTTCCAAACATAACGCCAACTTTTTCTCTAATTTGGTTAATAAAAATAACGGTTGCTTTTGCTTTTGAAATTATACCTGAAAGTTTTCGCATTGCTTGACTCATTAATCGAGCTTGAAGTCCTACATGCGAATCTCCCATTTCACCACTAATTTCAGCTTCAGGAACTAATGCAGCAACCGAGTCAACTACAATCGTATCAACCGCATTACTTCTAATTAATGCCTCTGTTATTTCTAATGCTTGCTCACCCGTGTCTGGTTGCGATAAAATTAAATTATCAACATCAACACCTAATCTTTTAGCATAAGAAACATCAAGTGCATGTTCAGCATCAATAAATGCTACATATCCACCAGCTTTTTGGGACTCTGCAATTGCATGTAACGCAAGTGTAGTTTTACCAGAACTTTCTGGTCCATATATTTCAATTATTCTTCCTTTGGGATATCCACCAATACCAAGCGCAATATCTAATGTAATTGAACCAGTTGATACTGATTCTATTTTACGGTCAAAGTCTTCACCAAGTTTCATAATTGAACCTTTTCCGTATTGTTTTTCAATTTGTTTCATTGCAGCTTCTAAAGCTTGCTCTCTTTTATCTTTCGACAATTACTTCACCTCTTTTATTATATAATAGTAAAAATTTGCTTATTTTTCTTTAAATATATTTAAATTTTTAAATAAATAGTCTAATCCGCTTATAAGTGTTAATAAAACTGCTAAATACCAAACAATATCAACGATTAGTTCTGGTATAAACAAATTGTTAAATAACATTAATACTATAGCAATCATTGTAGTAATTGTTTTAGCTTTACCGTAAGGTGATGCTGCAATTACTTCGCCTTTTTCAACAGCTAAAAGTCTAATTCCAGTAACAACAAATTCTCTAAAAATTACAATTATAACTGTCCAAAAATAAATTCTATTAACTGCAATTAAATAAGTCATTGCTGAAATCACTAATATCTTATCTGCAATTGGATCTAAAAACTTTCCTAAATTAGTAATTTGATTATACTTTCTTGCAATATAACCATCAATAAAATCCGTTGAGGCCGCTATTACAAATATTACTGCTGCAATAAAATTATTTACTTCTAAATTTAGAAATGGCATCATTTTATTACTATCAACTATTAAAAATACAACCATAACTGGTATTAATATCAATCTTAAAAATGTTACTTTTGTTGCTGTTGTCATTGTTATATACTCCTTATAATATTATTTATATATATTAATTTGCTATATTTAAATCTTTTATTTTTATTAATTTCAAATAAAACACTACTTATCGTTAGTAAACTTCTTACATATTAATTTGATTTTAACATAACTACATTTAATTTGTTGCTTTTTATGGTTCATTTTGATAAAATAACTATGTTATATAAATTGGAGGTGAACCTATGGCTAACATTAAACAACAAATTAAAAGAAATAAACAAAACGAAAGTGCTCGTTTAAGAAACGCATCATTTACTTCTGCAACTAAAACAGCAATTAAAGCAGTTGAATTAGCAGTTGAAGCTGGTGATAAAGATAAAGCATTAAACGCATTACCTCTTGCTCACAAGAAACTTGATAAAGGACAATCAAAAGGTGTTTTCCATAAAAACTTTGTAAAAAGACATAAATCTTATTTAGCAAAACTAATTAACGATATGGAATAATCCAAAATTTAAAAAGATAGACACTTTAAGTGTCTTTTTTTTATTTTGTTAACCTCTCTATTTCACGGTACCCACCATATTGTGCTACATATCTTACATGAGGAAGTTTTGGTCCACTAACACCATATTTTTTATTATATCCAACAACATTAATAAACTTATTAATATTAGCATACTCATTATTCATCACATTTAATACTTCAAAAGTCGCTTTAACATCATCTAAAGCACGGTGAGTATTAGGTAGATTAACATTATATGTCTTAATTGCACTTTCTAAACGATGTGGATATTTATGACGATCTTTATAAACAGCCATTACATCTAATATATCGTTTTTAATTTGATAACTAGGATTAAAGTTTTTACGGTAAAACTCTTGTAAAAATCCTAAATCAAATTGAATATTGTAAGCAATCAATAAAGTATCATCACTTATTAATGAACTAAGTCTTTGAAACCCTTCTTCTTGAGTAACTCCATATTCAGCTTGCATTTCGTTTGTAATACCGGTTATTTCAGTTATTTTATCTGGAATTGGACTGTTTGTATTAAGGATGACATTAAGTTCATCCTTAATAACGAAATCTAAATTCTCTTTAACTAATCTAATTGCTCCAATTTCTAATATTTCATCATTTAATGCACTTAAGCCGGTTGTTTCAAAATCAAATACAACAATTTCTTTTCTATCTAACATTATTTATCATACTCCTAATATAAACAGTTCTAAACCAATTTTTTTATCAATTTTACCTGTTTTAATATCAAAATCTAATTTAGATAATTTATCTAAAATAGATTCTAATAACTCAAATGATACTGCATTAGCATCTTTAATTAAATAATAGGCTGCACCACTTTTAATATTAAAGTGATCTTTTATTTCATCTTGATTATAACGTTTTTCTAATAAAATTTTAGTATGAATTAACTGTCTAATCTTTGTAGCAACATTATTCATAATTCTTAAAGGATCTTCGCTTTTAGCTAATAAATCATAATAAATTTCAATAGTTTTATTATTATTGTTAGATAAAATACTATTAGTTAATTCATAAATATTTTCTTCTAAATTTTTACTTACTAAAGTTTGTACAGCGTTAAGATCAATTTTCTTATCATCATATTTATAAAGCATTAGTTTTTCTAATTCTTGCATTATTAAGTTTAAATTATATTCTGTTCTAACTAATAACTCCTCACAAGCCTTCTTCTCAATATCAAACTTTTTTTCTTTTAAATAGTTTGTTATATAACTTGGAAACATTTCATTGGTCATATCTTTAACTTCAACTAAGTATCCATATTGTAATAATGTTTTACCAATTAATATATCTTCACTAATTAAATCTTTTAATATAATAAATAAAAAAACATCTGGATTAGGCTTTTTTAAATAGTCTATCCAATCTGCTATAATAGATTGATTTTTACTTAATAAATCATCAAAGTTATCAATAATAATTATCTTTTTATCTGAAAAAAACGAAATAGTTCTTAAATCTTCAATAACATCCTCGCTACTTGTTTCTAATAGATCATATCGGTTAGTGTTTATTTCATCAACTTCTGTTTGATTAATTAGTTCTTTTAACTTATTTTCTACTAAAAAATCATTTTTGCCGTATATGATACTAATTTGTTCCTTCAAATCAATCACCCCATAATATTAACAATATTATTATACTATAAAACCGCATCTTTTACTAATTTAAAGTAAAATTATTTCGTTATCATAATAAAGTATTGTTCCATCTAAATCTGTCCGATAAACTCTAGTTCCAAGACTTATAAAATTATTTATTACATTTTCATTAGGCATATTATAATTATTGTCTAAACCAACTGAAATTATTGCAATGCTTGGTTTGATTTCTTTAATTAATTCATAGTATGATGATGTATTGGAGCCATGATGAGCAACTTTTAAAATATTAATATTTCTTTTTTGTTCTTTAATAAAGAAATATAACAAATCACTCTCAGCTTCATATTCGATATCACCAGTATAAAGTATATTTCTATTTTCATAGGAAAATAGAAATACTAAAGAATTGTTATTGCTATTGTAGTAATCTTTACTTGGACTAAGTATTTCAATTTTAATATCTTGATCTTTAATAATAAGACCCGCCTTACCTTTAATTATATTAGTGTTAAATTTAATATTATAATTATCATATGCACTAATTATTACATTTCTAACTTTAAATGTCTTTAAAAGCTCTGCTGCTTCATTTGTATGATCTAAGTGACTATGGGATAAGACTAAATAATCTATAACATAAACTCCTTCATATTTCAACAAATTGCTAACGTTTCTATAGGCATCAAAAACTAAAACATTATCTCTACTTATATAAACACTTGAATCACCTTGACCAACATCTAAAAAGTATAATTTCGGATCATAATAATACTTTTTAAAGATTGGAACTATTACAATTATTAAAAGTAGTATTATTGATACAATTTTTTTTCTAGTTTTAAATACTAAACTACTGATAAGTAAAATAAAATATAATATTATTAAAAAAACATTTAATGATGGTAGAATTATATTAAAATTAAATTTGCCTAATTCAATAATAATATTTTCAAAAATAGTAATCACTTTTGTTAGAAGTTTTATATTTAAAAATGCATTAATAATTGTAATAGGAAATATTATATTAACAATAATTATTATTAAAAGTGGATTAATTATTACTGAAATAATATTTAATTTATTATTAAAGGGAAGAATAATTAAATTAACTAAAAATGCTAATTTAATTTGACTTAATATTTTATATTCACTACTAATTTTATCTTTAAATAACATTAAAACACTTACAATTAAATAAGATATTAATAAACTACTACTAATAAGTAAATATGGCATTATTAAAATCATAATAAAATATGTTAAATTTAATAAACTATAATTTGTAATATTATTATAGTAATGCTTTTTAATTAGTTTTAGTAATTCATATATTAAAATTCTAATTAAAGTAATTGTAAAACCACTTATTAAAAGTAATATTATCAATAATATTATAATTATAAGATCTTGAAGTTTTGATTTTATATCTAAGTAAAACATTATTTTTTTTATTATCCTAATTAAAAAATATATATGAATCCCGCTTAAAGAAATTAAATAATAAATGTTTAAATTAGAAATACTATTATTAAATTCATCATCAATATTATCGTTTGTAAATAATGATAAATTATTATTTGAATAATTTTTGAAACTATATAGAAAATTACTTTGATTCAAACTATTAATTTCATATTCTTTAATTTCACCATAAATACCTTTAGCTTTATAATATTTAGTTTTATTAAAGCTATTAGGGGCACTTAAACTTACAAAATTGGTAATTTTACCTTTAACATAAATATACTCGCCAACTTTATAGTTTTCTTTAGTTGTTAGGATGTATTTATTATTTTGATGTTTAATTGTTAATACATTATGATCAAATGGTTTTTCAATATTAGTTATTAATACTTCTTCATTAATATAATTAGGTATCTTTTTATTTTTTATTGTTTGAAATAATCCAAATATTAAAACAAACAAAATAAACATAATAAACTTATTATACCTTCTTTTAAAAATGTATAAATATATCAAAAGGAAAATAATTATAAAATTGTAATTTAACGATAGTATTAATAAAAATAAAGCTAGAAAATAATAATATAAATAACTAGACTGTAAGATAGTCTTTAATTTTATCAAAGGTTGATTCTCCGATATATTTAACATTTATTAACTCATTGATATTTTTAAAAAGACCGTATTGTTCACGATGTAGTATTATATTTGCAGCTCTATTTTCAGTAATACCGTCAATTTTTATTAATTCATCAAATGATGCGGTGTTGATATTTATGACTTTTTGATATATTTCTTCGTTTAAATCAACCTTTTTCTCAACAATAATTATTGTTGATTTATAAAAAGTTTCACTTAAATTCAAAATATTTAAATTTGCATCATCTGTAAAACCACCGGCATAATTTATAACATCCATAAAAACAACTGGTTCAAAAAAATCATAACTTCCTGGAAAGACTACTTCCCCCATTAAAGTAATTGTATATTTTTCTGGATAAATAAAAACTTCTTTTTCTTCATAATTAATCTTTGGCCAAAAATATACGTTAAGTAAAACAATTACTAATAAAATAAATAATAATCTGTTTTTCATAATAAAAACTCCCTTCTATACTATATATTAGTAAGAAAGGAGTTATTTTACTTTTTTTATTTTATAAATCTAATTTTTTAATGCCTAATAAGCGTTCATCAAAGTTGTAATATTTTCTTTGTTCTTCATCAAACAAATGAATAATTACATCACCAGCATCAATTAATGTCCAACCAGTGCTTCTACCTTCTACTTTTTCAGTATTAAGTAGATTAGCTTCTTTTAAGTAATTAATTGCAGCATTACTTTGACGAGGACTAACGGTTGCGATTATGACATAGTCAAAAAATGGTGATTTTTTTTCATAATCAAAAACTTTTACATTAGTAGCATTAACATTATCTAATATTTTTACCATGTTTTTAAGTATTTTCATGTATTTCCTCCTTTAGGCTTTCAATTGTTTCATATTGATTTTTATGAATTTTAAAGCCTTTTTTTAAATTATAAGCAATATTATCTTCTAAAAATTTATAAATAGCTAAATTTATATCCTGAAAAGCAAGTTTTCTTAACTCTTCAACTAGTGGATAATTTCTACCTAGTTCTATTTTATCACTTATTAAAACAATTTTATCAATTAAAGTCATCTTTGGGTGGCCCCAAACATGATATTTAATTGCATTTAAGATTTCTTCATCATCAATGTTAAATTCATTTTTTAAAACATATGCAGCTGATAAACTATGATAGATAACTTTAGTATCTTCATATTTTAATACTTCATCTTTTGATAAATACTTAATTTGTTCTAAGATTGAGTCATATTTAGCATAATCATGAAAGATTGCAGCTAGTGATACTTTATAAACATCTGCATTATAATGCTCTGCAAGTTTTACTGCCATTTCATAGACTCTAATTGTATGATTAAATCTATTAGGGTAATTATTAAGTTTCTTTTTTACAATGTTAATTGCATCTGTTATTTTCATTTAATTAACGACTCCATTAATGTAACATGCATTCCTTTAGGATATTTAATAGTTATATTAACATCATCATTGATTAAGATAAATCCTAAGTCTGCAATTGATAAATGCATTTTTTTATTATTTATTTTAAAGGTTTTACTTTGGTAATCAAAATTGTTAGATATATAAACATTTTCATTTAATAAGTTATATCTTTTAATTTGATTATTTTTATTTAAATAAAAAGTTAAACTTGTTTGTGCTTTACTACTAATTGTTAGTTCTATAAAATTATTAACAACAAACTTTTGTTTATTCGTTAAAACATAAACTTTAGGATTAATAGTTTTACTTGGTAGTAAATTTTTATATTCTTCATATGAGAAAAAATCAGCTAAATATCCTTTAACATATGTTCCTGGCATATCATAAATTACTTTGTCTTCTAAAATATCAGTAATAATATTTTGAGTTAGGCCCGCTTTATTAATATTAAGAGCATTTTTATTATTTGTCAATCCTTTTAATATTGTTGTTTTACCACTATTTTGGAAACCAAATAAATAAATATCTCTACTTTTTAATGAACATAAATATGTTTTTAAATTATTTAAATCGTTATTATTAATTGCTGACATAAATATAATATCTGCATACTTAACATTATTTTTTCTTGCCAGTTTTTTTACTTTATTATAGATATAATCAACATTAGTATCTTGTGGTAATAAATCTAATTGATTAATAATATAGATATATCTTGCGTTTGGTTGAATTCTTTCAATCGGTTGACTAAAAAGTAAATCTAATTGCATAATTGATTGAATAATTAATATTGTTGAATTAGGTTTAATATCTAAATAGTTATTAGGATGAAAATGGTTTGATGTTTTACCGTAGTTTTTTAATGTATGACACTCAACACAAAAATCATGACTTAAATCTTTAACATATCCGACTTCATTTATATTATTTGTTTGTTTAATTGCTCCACAACCTAAACATTTATCATTTTTCTGCATAAGCTTTTAAAACCTTTTCATATGTTTCTGGCATTTTCCTTTTCACCTTTTTAATAAAAAGCATTTCTAATTTACGATTAAACCTTGTAAAGATATGATCACTTCTTTGTTTTACAGGGTGAACTAAAATAGCATATTTCGCTTTAAGTCGGTTTGCTCCTAAAATATCTGTCATCATTTGATCACCAATAATACAAACTTCATCTAGTTTAACATTAAGTAACTTTAAACCTTTTTTAAATCCAAACTTTAAAGGTTTTCTAGCAAATTTAACATATGGAATACTTTTTAAGTTTTGGGTTGCAAACTTGACTCTTTTCTTTCTTGAATTTGAAATTACTAAAACTTTAAATTCTTTGTTTAATTCTTCTAAAAAATCTTTTATATCTTCAGGAATTACATTAATATCATAAGGAATAATCGTATTATCCAAGTCAAAAAACAAGGCTTTAATTCCTTGTTTTGCTAAATTGTTATAGTCAATATCTTTTATTGATAAAACATATTCATTTGGAATAATTTTTTTATATATTCTCATTACTTATTTCCACTACCTCGATTTGAAAGGTTTTGTTTGTTTGAGTTTTATATGTTGTTTGACTTCCTAATTCAAGTCCGATTAGTGCTTTTCCAATTGGTGAATCAACAGAAATTTTATTTAGCATTGGATTAGCTTCTAGTGTTCCGACTAATCTGAATTTTTTAGTTTTATTGTTATCTAAATATTTAATAGTTACAACTTTACCAATTTCGATTGTATCTTTATCACTATTTCTAATAATTTTTGCATATTTTAAAATGTTGTTAATTTCGTTAATTCTTGCTTCGATTTTTGATTGTTCTGTTCTTGCTGCATCATAATCAGCGTTTTCAGATAGATCTCCTTGTTCTCGTGCTTCTTTTAGTTGTTGTAAGTTTTGAGGACGTTTATTTTCTTCTAAATCGATTAATTCTTCTTTTAATCTGTCAACTCCATCTTGGGTTAACTCAAATACTCTTTTTGTTGACATGTCTGCCTCCTATTTTTTTATTATTATACACTATTAAAGCCAAATTGATAGTTTTTTTATATTTTTATCATAATATTTGTAATTTGGCATTAATGTTTCTAAAACTTTGTAAAACTTTTTGCTATGATTAAATACTTTAGTATGTGCATACTCATGCATTATAACATAATAAAGATAATTAATATTTGCTTTTGCTAAAGCGATGTTTAAAGTTATTTCATTATTAATGCGATGATACGACCCAAACTTTGATTTGTAATACTTTAATATTTTTGGTCTTTTTTTAATTTTATTAGTTTTTAAGACTTGATCTATTTGACTAGTTAGCCTATTAATCATCTTTAACAAGTGATCTTCATAAATCTTTTTCTTAATTTTAGTTATATCTTTAATTGTTGTGTTTACAATAACTTGATTATCAATTATCTCAAATGAAAAAGGTCTTTTATTGTTAATTACTAATTGATATGATTTTTCTTCTAAAATAATTTCTAAGTCATTAGGAATGCTGTTTATATGTGTTAAATACTTTTTATAAAACTTATTAAAATTATTAATGACATAATCAATTATATATTTTTCTGAAATTTTATAAGGTTTAGATATTTCTAAATAATTATCTTTATATCTAAAATATGTATTTTTATTATTTTTGTTAATAATTTTATAAGGTAGTATTTGATTATTAACTTCTAATTCTTTAATCATTTCATCATTCCTCGAATTAATTTAAAAAGAAATGGCACAATTTATTTGTGCCAATAATTAGATTTAATTAGTCTTCGTCTTCTTCATCAAACTCTTCATCATCAAGTTCAGCAAAATAATCATCTAAAATATTATCTAACATTTCCCACTCTTCATCAGTTTCAATGTCTTCTAATCTTCCTTCTCCATCAGTGCCTTCAATATAAATTGCTGCACTAATATTACCTGTTTCTTCTAATTCAAAAACAACATAGCTTTTACCATTAGCTTCGTGAGTGAAGAGAATAGTTGCTAGTTCTTCTTTACCGTCATCAGTTATTAATGTAATTTTGTTATCATCCATTTTTTAAGTTAGTATATTTAAATATACTCTTCCTTTCATTTTAATCAATCTTTAATTGTCTATATGATTTTATCATACTTTTTAGATTTTTAAAAATAAATAGATACTATTTATTAATTGAATCTAAATAATTTTGTAAAATTAAAGTAGCAGCAAGTTGGTCTTTTAATTGTTTTTGTTTTTTTCTTGATTGATTTGCTTGTACTAAAGTTTTAATTGCACTTTTAGTTGATTGACGTTCATCCCATAATATGACTTCAATATTGGGATTTAGTTGCTCTAATTTAGATTTAAAATCAACACTAATTTCACCACGAATACCTAAATCGTAATTCATATGACGTGGTAGACCAATAACTACAACATTAATTCTATTCGCAATAATTACATCATTAGTAATTGTTGCGGCTAGTTCATAGTTATCATCTTCAAAATATTTAGTTTCTAAACTATTTGCGATTATACCTGATTCACTTACCGCAAAACCTAGTGATTTACTTCCTAAATCTATTCCTAAATATTTTTTCATAACTCTTCCTTTATTTTATCTAAAGCATCATCTAATTTACTTAATTCTTTAGTTCCACCTTGGGCACTAGTATCTCTACCACCACCACGACCATTAACTAGGATCATTAAATTTTTCATTAGTTTACCTGCATGAGTTGAACCATTAGTTTTAATTACGATAGTTGCTTCTTCGTTATTAGAAATATTTACTAAAACTAATGTTTCTAGTTTCATTTTATCAAATAATATATCAGATAATTGTTTTAAAACGGCATTTGGTAAATCATTAGATTTAATAATTTCTTTTGATGTATGGTTATTAGGTATTAAACTATCAGCATCTTTTAAAATGTTGTTTTTTTGTTTTTCTTCTAATGATTTTTCTAATTCAAAAAGATGTTGTTTTGCTTCACTTAAAATTTCTTTATTATTTAAAATATCTAAATATGACTGTTTATTAAAACTAAATTCAAATTTTTCATTTGATTTTAGTGCATTCAGTTTTTCATTTATTTGCTTTAAATCATCAATTTGATAGCTTAAATTTGATTTAATTAATGGCTCTATATTGCCGTTTGTAGATGCTGTTACTCTAAATGTACCTGAGCCAATTGATTCAACTGATATAATTGCAAATCTAGTAATATCTTTAGTATTTTTAACATGTGTACCACCACAAAGTTCAATACTATAACCCATATTAACAACTCTTACTAAATCACCATATTTTTCACTAAATAGCGCCATTGCCCCAAGCTTTTTAGCTTCAGCTAATGTCATTTCAGAAATGTTTACATTTAAACCTTCATTTATTTTTTCATTAACAATATTTTCAATTCTTAATATTTCATCATCAGTTAAATTTTCAAAGTTATTAAAATCAAATCTTAAATAATTACTATTAACAAGGGAGCCTTGTTGATTAACATGACTTCCTAAAACATCTTTTAATGCTTGATGGAGTAAGTGTGTTGCTGAGTGGTTTTTAATAGTTTCATTTCTATTTAATAAATCTATTTTAGCTAATACATTATCATTTTCATTAAAGTGTGATGTATTAAGTATATGTAAGTGTTGACCATTAGGAAGTTTAATAACATCTTCTACTTCTGTATTATTAATTGTTCCTAAATCTGCTACTTGGCCACCACTTGTTGCGTAAAATGGTGTTTTATCTAGAACAATACCCTTTTCAAATACTTTAATAACTTTAGAATTAGTTTCAAATGTATTATAACCTACAAATATTGATTTTTCATTAAAGTTTAAATACTCTTCATCTTGAGATTTCATACTATCAACTTTTTCTCTTGCACTTCTTGATCTTTCTTTTTGAATTAATAACTCTTTATTAAATCCATCTAAGTCCACTAAAACATTATTATCTTTAGCATATTCAATAGTTAACTCAATTGGAAAGCCATATGTATCATATAGTTTAAAGGCTGTTTTACCGTCTAATTTATTAGTGTTTTTAATACTATCATAAAAGTGTTTTTCACCTTCATTCAAAGTTTTTAAAAACTGTTCTTCTTCACTTAATATAATTTTACTAATTATTTCTTTATTATTACTTATATCTTGATAAAAATCACCCATTGTTATAATTACTGAATCTATAAGTAAATATAAAAATGGTTTATTTAAATTAATATTTCTTCCAAACTTTAACGCTCTTCTAAGTAGTCTTCTTAAAACATAACCCCTACCTTCATTTGATAGAGTAGCACCGTCGTTAATTGCGAATACTAACGTTTTAATATGATCAGCAATAACTTTAAAAGCCATTTGTCCTTCATATTTAATTCCACTTAGTTTTTCTGTTTCTTTAATAATTGGCATGAAAAGATCGGTTTCAAAGTTTGTTTTTGTATTTTGTAAAATACACGCAAACCTTTCAAGTCCAGCTCCGGTATCAATATTTTTATTAGGAAGTTCTGGATATTCACTTCTTTTTAAACCTTCTTTACTATTAAATTGTGAAAAAACAATATTCCATATTTCAATATATCGGTCATTATCTAAATCTTCTTCGATTAACTCAATCCCTCTTTTATCATATTCAATTCCACGATCAAAAAAGATTTCAGTGTTAGGACCACTTGGACCTTCTCCAATCTCCCAGTAATTATCATCCATTGCGATTAAATGGGACTGTTTAATTCCTAAATTTAACCAATACTTTTTAGCATCTAAATCATTAGTATAATAAGTAATATATATTTTATCTAACGGAAAGTTAAAATATTTTTTACTAAATAATAATTCATAAGCTAAGTTGATTGCTTCTTCTTTGAAGTAATCACCAATTGAAAAGTTTCCTAACATTTCAAAAAAAGTATGGTGTCTTGTCGTTAATCCGACATTTTCAATATCGTTTGTTCTAATACATTTTTGTACATTAGTTAAACGATTTGAAACGGGTTTTTCTGATCCATCAAAGTATTTCTTTAATGGGGCAACACCAGCATTAATCCAAAGTAGTGTAGGATCATTTACTGGTACTAATGATGAAGATTCTAAAACATGATGGTTATGATTTTTAAAAAATCTTAACCATGTATTTCTAATTTCATTTGATGTCATGTATTTCATAATATCTTTCTCCTATTTAAAATAATAAAAGTCCCTAGATAAAATAATTTTATCTAAGGACGAATAATTTCGCGGTACCACCTTAGTTCTAGATTTTAATCTAGCCCTTAAGATTAAATTTTATGCTCCTAAGTAGCTTTCATTAAATAAATGCTTTGTTTACACTAACCACAAAGTCCCTTACTTCATTTATTTTAATTACTCTCTTAATCAACGCAAAATAATTTTATCACAACTTATAATATTTGTCTACTCTTTAAATATTTTTGTAAAAATATAAGGAATTAATGTAGTTGCAACAATTGTTAAGACAAAATATCTAATAAAATCTAAGATTACACTTAAATCATTAATACTATCAAACCATAGTTTTAAACCAAAGTAAGTTACTGCAACTATTACTAATCCAATTACTACTTTTATTATTCTATTTTTAATTGAAGTGTCTACATTATGTTTAATATATAATTTTTCAATTGCATAACCAACTGCAAAGCCAATATAACCTGCTCCAGCTACATATATTTCGCTTACTTTATCATAATCACTTTTTAAGAAAATAATTAGTGCGATTATAATTAAAGGGATACCATATAATGGGTAAATATGTTCTTTATCTTTCATTAAGTCAAACAATTTAAAAGCAAGTATTGACATTAAAATCCCTATTATCGCCCCGACAATAACATCAGTTAAATAATGTTGACCTAAATACATCCTTGAAAATGGTACAAGTATTAATAAAGCAATTAATAGTCCATTAGCAAGTTTATTTTTATTAGCATACTCTTCTTTAATACTATAATAAATAACCCCGGTTGCTTGTGAGTGACCACTTGGAAAAGAATATCCACTAGTTGGTGTGCCAACCGATGATATACCTTTATCATATGGTCTTGGTCTTCTTACTATCACTTTTATTATTGTGTTTAGTATTGCACTTAATAAAAAGGCGAATAAAAACTTATAAGCAAACCTTTTATCTACCGCCCAAAATAAGACAATTACAATTAAAATGAATATAAACTTATCACCAAACTGTGTAATAACTTGAAATAAAACATCTAAAAAGTTATTTCTTAAATTATTTTCAATCCATTTAACAATATTTAAATCAAACTTATTTATGAAATCTAACATTTAGTTCACCTCAAATTAATATCTAGCTATATTCTTTTTAACTCTTCTATCGATATCTTTTTGTTTTAAATCTTCGCGTTTATCATAATTCTTTTTACCCTTAACTAAAGCAATTTCTAACTTAGCAAGACCATCTTTTAAATAAAGTGTTACCGGTATTACACTAAAACCCGTTTCTCTTGATTTAGAAAAAAGCGTAATTATTTGTTTCTTATGTAGAAGTAACTTTCTTGATCTAGTTTCATTATGATTAAATCTGTTTGCTTGTTCGTAGGTTGCAATATGCATATTAGTTACATAGGCTTCATTATTACGAAAAGTAATATAAGCTTCATTTATACTAACCTTACCAGCTCTAATCGATTTAATTTCACTACCAACAAGTTTTATTCCTGCTTCATACTTTTCTAAGATGAAGTAGTTATAACTTGCAGTTTTATTTCTTGCAATTACTTTCATTTTCTAAATCACTCACTTTTTCTACAATTCTAAAATCAATTTCTAAGTCATTCATATTAACATCTATTAATTCAACAACTAACTTATCACCAATATTATACCTTGTTCCACTTACTACATAACTTAGCGTAGTCTCTTCATATTGGCTATTATAATAATTATTTTTAATATTAACAAACCCTTCTATTCCTTTATCTATTTTAACAAAAAATCCGGTTTTTAGTATTTGAATTATTTGGGCATTAAATTCTAAACCAACTTTATCAAGCATATACTCACATGATTTTAATTGATTAACTTCTCTTTCAATATCAATTGCGACTCTTTCTTGTCTTGAGGTATGTTTTGATATTTCTTCTAAGTTTTTTTCATAATAACGATAATTATTTAAACTATTGTTTTCTGCTAAAACTAATTCTTTAATAATTCTATGTAAGATAAGATCAGGATATCTTCTAATCGGCGATGTGAAATGGGTATAATATCTAGCGGCAAGGCCAAAGTGTCCAATTGGATTTTTATCATATTTCGCTTTTTGCATCGCACGAAGTAATGTCATATTAATAATAAATTCAGTATCTTTTTCTTTACTATCATTTAAGATTTGTTGAAGCGTTTTAACATTATGGATTGCTTTTTTGTTAACATTGATGTTTAATCTTTGTAGTGTATCAAAAGCTTTTTCCATTTTTTCCGAATCAGGTTTTTCATGAATTCTGTAAATACTTGGAAAAGTGTTTTCTTCCATATGAAAAGCAACCGTCTCATTTGCTTGAAGCATAAATGATTCAATAATTGCCTCACCTTTATCAGTTTTTCTAGGAATAACATCAATTACATTATTATTATCATCAAAAACAAACTTTAATTCTTCACTACTAAAGTTTAACTCACCTCTTTTTTCTCTTGATTTAGATAATATGTTTGAAAGTTCAAACATATTATAAAGAAGGCTATCTAACTCTTTACTACCTAGTGATACATTATTATTTAATAAATTATTAACTTCATCATAAGTAAGTCGGTGTTTAGATTCAATTACTGTGTTAGTAATTTCATAATTAATAACGCGACCCTTTTCATTAATAACCATTAAACAGCTCATTGTTAGTTTTTCTGTATGCGGATTTAGACTACATAAATCATTTGATAATTTGCGTGGAAGCATTGGAATAACTCTATCCGCTAAATAAACACTAGTTGCTTTGTTATATGCTGCTTTATCAATAATACTACCTTTTTTTACATATAAGGCTACATCAGCAATATGAACACCTAAATGATAATTACCATCAATTATTTCTAAACTAATCGCATCATCTAAATCCTTAGCATCAGCACCATCAATAGTTATTATTAATTTATCGGTTAAATCAAGTCTTTGCTTCCTTTCTTCTGCAATATTAATATTTAAGTTACTTGCTGCTTTTTCTAATTCATCCATGTTTGGGTCTGGCCAATTATGGCTTGCAACAATTTTTAAAATATCAATATCTGGATCTGTTATATGACCAATAACACTTTCAATTGATGCATATATTTTATTATTTTTAATTGTATCAATTGATAATTTAACTAAACTACCATCAACTATATTATCTTCGTTTCCAACAACAATGTTTTTACCAAGTGGTTTATCAGTATAATACTTAATACCCCTTTTTCTTTTTTGAACGGTTGCGATTATATGAGTTAGTCCTCTTTTTAAGATTTCTCTAACAAAAGTTTTTCTATTTTTAACTTCAACTAAAATAATATCTTGATCCATTATATCTTTAGCTTGTTCTTTATCAATATATAAATCATCACCATCTTGCAATAAAAAAGCAAACTCTGCTCTTTTATCAACCTTACCAATAAAAACATTATTGTTTAACTGATAATAATGATCCCTTGTATATTTTAAATATTTATAACTACTTAACTCACCAATCTCATCTTCAAAGATTCTACGTGTGTTTTCCTCATAATATTTTAAATAAATATTATTCATAGAGTAAACCCCCTCCAATTTCTTTACTATTATACCATAGATAGATAAACTTCTTCTTTGTTACAATGTTTTTTTTCATAAGCCTTAGAATGTGGTAAAATGAATGTAAAGTAATTACTATTTGAAATCAAAAGGTGGTTTTATTGATGAGTGATTTAACAGTTGATAAAAAAAATATTCCCAAAAGAGAAATTATTATAGCTATTATAATAATGCTTTTTCTTGCCGCATTAGACTTAACAATTCTACCAGCAATTTTATTTAACGAAATTGAAGTTCTTGATATTAATCCGATATATTTTTCGCTTATTATTAATCAATGGTTTTTAATTATTGTTGGTTTACTTTTAATTAAGTTTTTATGTCCAAACTTAGTATTAAACCTTGAAAAAACTAACCTAGGAAAAGCTTTAAAGAAATATTTGCCAGTTAGTATAATTATTTCTTTAATAGCTGGTAGTGCTTATTATCTTGGTTTTTTAAATAAGTATGACTATAACCCAACATTCTTAAAAGTGTTTATTGAAATGTTTGTCTATAATTTAAGTGTTGGGTTTTTAGAAGAATTATATGTGAGAGGTCTTCTATTAAATTTATTAGTGCTAGCACTAATAAATAAGAAAAACGGCACCTTAAAAGCAATTCTAATCTCATCTATAATCTTTAGTCTTGGTCATATTCCTGGTATGCTTAATTCAGACTTTTTAATTGTTATTATGAGACTAATTTGGATCTTAATGTTAGGCGTATATTTTGGGGTTATTTATAAGACAAGTAATAATTTATGGGTTCCAATTATAAGTCATGCTATTATTAATTTTTCTGGACTTGCCTTTTCTTTTACAACAGAAAGTGAATTCCCTCTAGTCTCAGTAATAATACTTGCAGCTACATCGCTTGTGCTAGGTTTATTAAGTATTTATTATTTCATTAAAAAAGATAAGAGTTTAGAACTAATAGAAAGTAATAAAAATAATAAGATTGGTTATAAAAATGATTGAATTAAAAGGTAAATATGGTGAAGCTAAAATATTTACAGATAATATTGAAAAAGGGGCATTAGACCAAATTAAAGAAACCCTTGATGAATATTGGAGTAAAGATATAAAAATTAGAGTTATGCCTGATGTACACCATGGCTATGGTGTACCAATTGGATATACTCAAACTATTAAAGATACAATTATTCCTAATTTTGTTGGGGTTGATATTGGTTGTGGGATGTTAGTTACTAAATTTAGTAATAACCCAAATTATCATATTGATTTTAAAAAGTTAGATAAAACAATTAGAACACTAGTTCCTAGTGGTTTTAGTGTTCACAGTAAAAACCAAGAATTAGATTTAAATGTAAATGATATTATTGCTGAGGTAAATATTGATAGAATCTATAAGTCAGTTGGAACGCTTGGTGGAGGTAATCACTTTATTGAAGTTAACAAAAGTGAGACTGGTCTTTATTTAGTAATCCATTCAGGAAGTCGGCATTTAGGCGTACAAGTTTGTGATTACTGGACTAAAAAGATTCCAAAAGGTGTTAATTACTTATCAGATGTTAATTTTAAAGGTTATTTACATGATATGAAAATTACACAAAAATTCGCAAGTATTAATAGAAAAAGAATGCGAGATAATATATTTAACGCAATGAGCTTTAGAGTAATTGAAGAGTTTGAAACTATCCATAATTATATTGATCTTGAAAACATGATTTTAAGAAAAGGCGCTATTTCGGCACAGTTAAATGAGAAAGTCTTAATCCCAATTAATATGCGTGATGGTTCTATTATCGCAAGAGGTCTTGGCAATAAAGACTGGAATTATTCTGCTCCTCATGGCGCCGGAAGAATTATGTCAAGAACTGAAGCTAAAAAAAATATTAGTTTAGAAAGGTTTCAAACTGCAATGAAAGATGTTTGGACCACTTCAGTTTCTAAAAAGACCTTAGATGAATCACCTTTTGTTTATAAACCAATGAAAGAAATTATTAATAATACGAAAGATACAATTCATATCATAGAATATTTAAAAGTTTTATATAACTTTAAAGCAGAATAGAGGTTACTTATGATTGATGATAAACTAAATACGCTAATCGTTTTAGCAAAAGAAAAAAATTATACAAAAACTGCTGAAATATGTAATATTAGTCAGCCCGCTGTAACCCAACATATAAAAGCACTAGAATCATACTACAAAATTAAAATCTTTAAAAGAAAAGGAAAAGATTTACTTGTTACTAATGAAGGTGAAATCTTAATTAAAAATGTTAAAAGATTAATGGCTCTAAATCATAGTATTAATAAAGAGTTATCTTTTAGTCTTACTTCTAACAAAAGATTAGATATTGGAATTACACTGACTGCTGGTGGGTATTTCATTCCTGAAATACTTACCGTCTTTAAAGAAAAGTTTCCTAAAATGAGATTTAACTTTCATACTGATATTGCTGAAAATATCTATGAAAGAATTGAATCATATGAACTTGACTTCGCAATTATTGATGGTACTCCTACTGATGATTCTTTAGAAAGTGAATTATTAATTAAAGATGAACTTATTATAATTGCTCCAAAAGATCACCCACTAACTAAATTAGATAATGTAACTATTGATATGCTAAAGCGGGAAAAGTTTATTTTAAGACTAGAAAAAGCTCATACAAGAATGGCTTTTGAAAACTATTTATTTAATCACTTGGATTCAATTAATAACTTTGATGTTATACTAGAAATCGATAATACTGCATTAATTAAACAATTAATTATTAATGGTCATGGTTTGAGTATTATGTCTAGGGTAATTTGTGAACCTAACTTAAAACAAGGTGTTATTAAAGAAATAAAAGTTGAAAACTTTAAAATTGAACGTGGTATTTACTTAGTTTATCCAAAAGAGATGAAAGATGATTTAGTGATAGAGAATATTAAAAAGTTAAAGCGATAAAAGTAAAAGTCCTCAAAATAGAGGACTTTACTTTTGTTTAGAATATTCATATTTTAATACTGCAATCATATTATCAATTGTAAGTATAACTTCATCGTTTACTACTTTTGAAAATTCATTTGATTCATCAATTTTAGCTTCTTTAATTTTTTCAAGGTTCGTTATTGTTTCTACTACTATTTCTTTCATCATCAACACATCCTTTTTACAAAAACATTATATAACATTTACAATGTTATTTCAATTAATTATACTTGTATAAGTATTTCTTATAGCAAGTATAATATTTAATATTTTACCTTATTAATGTTATATTAATTATATGGTGATTATATGAATAAATATGATGAAAATTTAAAAGAAATTTATAATGATATTATAAATGATCAAGCAAACATAGATTATACTAATAAAGGTTGGCAACCTTTATATAATGTAACAAGTAAATCCAAAATACTAATTATTGGTCAAGCTCCAGGAATCAAAGCCCAAACTAAAAATAAAACTTGGGATGATAAAAGTGGCGATAAATTAAGAGCTTGGTTAGGTGTAAATAAGGACGATTTTTTTAATCCTGATATATTCGGAATGCTTCCGATGGATTTTTATTATCCTGGCAAAGCTAAGACTGGTGATCTTCCACCTAGAGCAGGTTTTGCTGAAATGTGGCATCCGAAAATATTAGCCAATCTTCCTAAATTAAAATTAATAGTCTTAATCGGCAACTATTCACAAAAACATTATTTAGGTGATAACTATTTAAACACTTTAACAGAAACAGTTAGAAACTATAAAAAGTTAATCCCTAACTACTTTCCACTCCCACATCCATCACCACTAAACTTTAGATGGTTTAATAATAACTTATGGTTTGAACTTGAAGTACTGCCAGATTTTAAAGCATTAATTACATCAATACTAAAAGGAAACGCCTAATTAAAGGCGTTTTTGTTTTAAATCATTACAGCCATTGCTGCTAAGTATAACATAAACAGTATTGCTGAACCATAAATAATCGGATGAACTTTCTTAGCTTCTCCACGGGTTATTTTAACAATAGTATAAGTAATAAATCCGAATGCTATACCATCAGCAATCGAACCGGTAATTACCATGAAGGCAATTGTTACAAAGGCTGGGATTGCTTCTGTTAAATCTTGCCAATTAATGTCTTTTAATTGTTGAGCCATTAAAACTCCAACTAATAATAACGCACCAACGGTAACTGCTGAGTGAGTAAAGACATTAAAAATTGGGAATAGGGCAATTGATACTAAAAATAATAAACCTACTATAATATTAGAAAACCCTGTTCTAGCGCCAGCTTCTACACCTGTTGCAGATTCAACATATGAAGTAATTTCTGGTGTTCCAAGTGTTGATGAAATTAATGTTCCAACCGCATCAACTGTCATCGCTTGATCAATTTTAGGAATATTACCTTCTTCATCTTCTAGTCCTGCTGCTCTTGATACAGCAACTAGTGTTCCTGTCGTATCAAAGATATCAACAAACAATAATGCGTAAATTAAGACAAGTGCGGTAAGGAAACCTTGTGATGTGAAGGCAGTTTTTAACCCCTCAAAGAATCCAACAAAGGCAACATCCTTAATTTCTGCCAGTGGTGAATAATCAAATTCACCTAAGTTTGGCATATTTGAAACTCCTGCATAATGAAGTATTAAACCAAGTGCTGCAGTTGCAAGAATTGATATAATAAATGAAAATCTTGATATTTTGTGCTTTAAATTGTGAACAACAATAATAACTACAATACTAAAACAAGCTAGTAAAACGGTTGGATCAGCAAAACTTCCTAGTTTTAATGAAAATGATCCAACATATTCTCCACCAACAATAACTGGTTCAATTGAGAATAATCCCGTTAATCTTAGTCCAACCAGGGCAATAAAGAACCCAATCCCAGCTCCAATTGCCGATTTTAAACTATTAGGTATCGCATCTACTAAAGTTCTTCTTAATCCCGATAAAGAAATAATTAAGAACAATAATCCTCCAACAAAACTAAGTGCTAGTGCTTCTTGCCATGTATAACCATGAACACCAACAATTGTTCCAATAAAGAAAGCATTAACTCCCATTCCTGGCGCAAGCGCAATCGGTAAATTCGCTAAGAAGGCCATTAAGAAAGTTGCTAGAAACGCACCTACTGCGGTTGCGAAAAATACTCCTCCATATGGAATTCCTCCTGCGATTCCATCAAATCTACCAGATGCAATCCCTGGGTTAACAACTAAGATGTATGACATTGCTAAGAATGTTACTAAACCACCTAGTGACTCTTTGCGAAAGTTAGTTTCGCGTTCTTCGAACTTAAAAAAACTTCGAATTTTTGTAAGCATTGTATATCTCCTTTTTATTTTTTTATTCAACAAAAAGTAAAAAAGTCTAGGAACTCATATATCCCTAGACTTAGATTGCAAGCATAAAAAAACTGCAATCGTAGTCACACATTTTACGGTTGTGCGGTAGAGACTCAGCCACCATATTAGGCTGGATATACGATTCGTTGAACTAACTTTATTATAACAAATAGTTTTTATTAATTAAAGTCCTTGTAAACACTTACACGTTATAAATTGTAAATAACTTGTAAATAAATATTACTTTTTAAAATAATTCATGTCTAATTTATAAATAACATTTAAATTTAAATCTTCAGCCATTTTATAACTCTCAATAACTGCAAAATCATTTAAAGCTGCTACATTATGAGCATCACTTGAAATAATAACTTTTGCACCAATTTCAGCAACCATTTCAAAAAACTTAATTCTCGGATATTTAATGTTACTAAATTCAGTTACTTTTCCTTCTAGAACGGCTCTTCTTATTCCGTTTGCGTTTAACTCTAGTGGAATATCTAACTCCTTAGCTAGTTTAATAACTGGTCTTAGAGCTTCATACATTTCATCTGTTGGATTATCAATATTAAAATAACATAAATCAGGATGACATAACATATTAAAATAACCAGATTTTAAAGCTTCAATTACTGTATCTCTATATATAATAATCTCTTCTAAGGTATTAAACTTAAAAGTGCTAATATACTTATTATCTTTATAAATATAGTGTTGACCTAATATTAAATAATCTAGGTCATTTAAATAATGGTCATAGATTTTTATATGGTTAAAATATTCTATTTCTAAACCCTTATATAATTTTATATTGTTTATATTTGCTAAAATTTCTGCTTCATCTAACAATTCAAAATATTTTTGGTAATCACTTTCATGTAACCTAGAATTTTTATTTCTTAAATTAGCCATTGGTGCATGCTCAGAAATACCTATTTCTTTAAAATTATGTTTGATTGCTTCTTTTACATAATCAATTGGTCTTCCTCCAGCATGTCCACATAAAATTGTATGTGAATGATAATTATTTACATGTTTTTTTATCATTTAATCAAGCTCCTAAACTAATACTCTCAGTCCATTTTATCATAACTTAAGAAAAAACCCCTTAATAGGGATTTTAATCTTAAAGTTCAATAACTTCTATTTCTTCAATTGTTTTATTTTTATCAATTTTTTCATTAATTAAATCTAAGTAAAATGCTGTTTCTGCAGCAGTCATGTATGGAACTAAGAAAAAGAATCCAATACCTAGTGTTAGGATTGATAGAAATGCCCAGCCAATAAAGGAAAACTGTAAACAAAACAGACGCCATTTGTTACCAATCATTAAATGTTCACTTTGTTTCATCGCTTCATAACCATCTAGTTCTGGATTATCAGCTAAAATATATTTTGTCATTGAATAAGCAAAGGATTTAATAATTCCAGGTATTATTAATAACAATGACCATAAAAAGACAAATACAAATGTTAGAACTGCTGCCACTAATGTATTAGTATAACTAGTCGCAAACGGTTGAAACATCGTCTCTAGTTTAGGATCTTCACCACGAAATGCTCTTAAGTACACTAAACTGTGACCTACCATTAGTGCACCAACTACAAAAAGCACAATAAATGATGATGCTCCTGTTGCTAATACAAATACTAATGAGATTAAGAAAAACATCCAATAATTTCTTTTTTCAAGCATTTCCCACGCTTGGTTTCTAAAATCTTTAGCTCTCATATTTTTTTACCTCTTAAAGTTTGTTATAAACTTCTCTTGCCAACATAACTTCTTCATCAGTTGGGATTACAAATACTTTTACTTTAGAATTTTTAGTTGCGATATTTCCAGTAACACCTCTTGTGTTATTTAATTTTTCGTCTAGTTCAACACCTAAAACTTTTATATAATCAAGAATCATTTTACGAACTTCACCAGAGTTTTCACCAATTCCAGCTGTAAATGCAATCGCATCTAATCCACCAAGTCTAACATAATAACTTCCAATATAATCAGCAATTCTTTTCGCTTGAACTTGCATTGCTAGAAATGCTCTTTTGTTACCTTCAGCTGCCGCTTTTGCAATATCTCTTGAGTCATTTGAAACTCCTGAAACACCTAAATAACCCGATTGTTTATTTAAAATATTAGTAACTTCAGTTAATGTTAAATCTTCTTTTTCAGCAATAAATTCTAAAATCGCCGGATCAATATTACCTGTTCTAGTACCCATTGGTACACCTTCAAGTGGAGTCATACCCATTGATGTATCAACACTCTTACCGTTTTTAACAGCAGTAATTGAAACACCGTTACCAATATGACAAACAATAACTTTAGTTTCATCTTTGTTTAATAATTTGATTGCTTCTTCAGATACATATTGATGACTTGTTCCATGGAATCCATATTTTCTAACTCCATGTTTTTCATACCACTCATATGGTGTTGCATATAGAAAAGCATCTTCTTCCATTGTTTGATGGAATGTTGTATCAAAGATTGCTAATTGTAATACATTAGGTAATACTTTTTTAAATGCTTTAATACCAATTAAGTTTGGTGGATTATGTAATGGTGCAAGACTAGAAAGGCTTTCAATAGCTGCAATTGTAACTTTATCTAAAACTGCTGCTTCTTTAAAAACTTCTCCACCTTGAACAACTCTATGTCCAACTCCATCAATTTCTTCTAAGGTTTTAATAATTTTTTTCTCAATTAAACCTTCTAATAATAATTCAACTGCTTCATTATGATTTTTAATAGGTAATATTCTCTCTGTTTTATCTCCGTTTACCTTAACTGTAAACACTGCATCTTCTGATCCAATTCTTTCAAAAACACCTGATGTAATAACATTTTCACTTGGCATTTGTAGTAATTGAAACTTAAGTGATGAACTTCCTGCATTAATTGCCATTATTTTCATTTATAAATTCCCCGCTTTCATTATATGAATATTTATTCACTATTGTTATTTTAATATAAAAAGTTGTAAAAAGCAATAAATTGTAAAATCGTTCCTATTGCTGTAAAGATATGCCAGATAAAATGGAAGTACTTAATCTTTGGAAATGCATAAAATATTACACCTAATGAATATGCTATCCCTCCAAATAACACATAGTAAAATGCTGCTTTACTATATTCTAGTAAAACACCGACAAATACTAACGCACTCCATCCCATGGCCAAATATAGAAAGACATGAAGTCTTGCAAATTTTTTAATCCAAACTGATTTAAACACTATTCCAACGATAATTAATAGCCATTGGACTGTAAAAAGGACTAATCCTTTTTCCATCCCTGCAATATTAAAAAGTGGTTCTCTTAAATCTGGTAATAATAACAATGCTGGCGCAAACGATCCACCTATCAATATATAAATAGATAAATGATCAAGTCTTTTGAAAACTCTTTTAGATTTTGACCCATTTGGCATCGCATGATATATTGTACTCATCGTATATAATATAATTATTGACAATCCAAATATAAATGCACCCAAGTATTCTCTTCCAGTTTCACTTTTAATAATTAATAGTATTAATGCTGTCACACCAAATAATGCCATTATGCCGTGTGATATAGCATTAGCTATTTCTTCACCTAAAGTTTGTTCTTTTGTGTTTTTCATAATATCACTTATAATTTTTTAAAAAATCTTTTCCTTTCAATTCGTTTGGTTCTTCAAGTTCTAATTCTTTAAAATCGTTTTGTCGCATCGCTTCAAACAATACAATCGCAACACTATTAGATAAGTTTAGACTTCTAACATCTTTAGTTGTTGGAATTCTAAAGCAATTTTCAATATTATTAGCTAATAATGTTCTATCTATTCCATATGATTCACTACCAAAGATAACATAGACCTTTTCATTTGTTTTAAATTCAATGTCAGAATAAACTTTGTTTGCATATCTAGTTAGATAATAATATTTACCTTTATTTTTATTTTGGAAATCTTCAAAACTTTCATGTATTTCATAATTTATCTTATCATAATAATCAACTGCACTTCTTCTAAGTTTACGATCATCAATTTCAAAACCCATTGGTTTAATTAAATGAAGTTTCATATTTAATGAAACACAAGTCCTCATTATGTTACCAGTGTTTTGTGGGATTTCCGGATTAAATAAAACTATTTCAATATTAGACATTGTTATTACCGTTTTTAGAACGATATTTTTCAATTAATGACCTTTTTAAATCCCATAAGTCTTGTGATAAATCAACATAAAACAAATGTGGGCTTTCAAGTCTTTTAACCTCTGTCCATAGAGTTTTCATTTGTTTTTGATGATAATCTCTAATCTCATCTAAAGTCGGTTTTTTATATACAAGTTTTCCTTTTACAAAAATAGGTTCTAATAATTTTCTTGCTTTAAAGTTTCTAATTGTTTTTCTTTTGTAAATATGTTCCGGATGGAAAAGCACATATGGTTTATCTTCATCAATTACTTCATCATGAAGTGCCATTAAATCAGCTATCGCCATATTATTTTCATCATAGAAGCGATAAAGTTGTTTAAATCCTGGGGTAGTTGTTTTCGCAATGTTTTCACTAAGTTTAATCTTAGGCGTTAAAACCCCATCTTCAGTTGCTGCTGATAATTTAAAAACTCCACCAAATACTGCTTCTGATCTTGCGGTTACTAATCTTTCACCGACCCCAAAAGAATCAATTTGTGCGCCTTGATGAATTAATTCTTTTATTAAATATTCATCAAGTGAGTTAGAAACAGTAATTTTAGTGCGATGCATACCAGCATCATCTAACATCTTTCGGGCTTGTTTGGTAAGATAAGCTAAATCACCACTGTCTATTCTAATTCCTCTAACATACTCACCCATAGGTGCTAAGAATTCTTTTTCTAACTTAATAGCATTAGGTATACCTTGTTTTAAAGTATCATATGTATCAACTAATAATATAGTACTTTTAGGAAATGTTTTTGCGTATGATAAAAATGCATCATATTCAGTTTTATAACTTTGTACATAACTATGAGCCATTGTCCCTAATGCTGGAATTCCATATGCATATTCTGCATATGTGTTTGATGTTCCTGCAACTCCGGCAATATATGCAGCTCTAGCTCCATAAATTGAGGCATCATAACCATGAGCACGTCTTGCACCAAACTCCATAACCATTCTACCATCAGCTTGATTAACTATTCTTGATGCTTTAGTAGCGATTAATGATTGATGATTAATTGTTAATAAAATCATCGTCTCTATCAATTGACATTCAATAATAGGGCCCTTAACAACCATAATTGGTTCTTGTGGGAAAATTGGTGTTCCCTCAACTACAGAATATAAATCAGAAGTAAATTTAAAATTTCTTAAGTAATCTAAAAACTCTTCACTAAAAACATTTTTATTTTTAAGCAATTTTATTTCATTCTCATCAAATGATAAATTTTTAATATAATCAATTACTTGTTCCAAACCAGCCATAACTGCATATCCACCACGGTCAGGTACTGATCTAAAAAAGACATCAAAAACAGCAGTTTCTAAATGTCTGTTATCATTAAAATAACCATAAGACATTGTTAATTCATAAAAATCCATTAACAAGTTAAGTTTTCTTTGTTCCATTTTCTCAACTCCTTCGTGTTATTATACAATAAATCACAGTTTTTTGTTATAATATTGATAAGATAAATATAAATATTTATATAGGAGGATTTCTAATGAGAAGAATTGTTAAAATATTAACAAGTAAAGTCTTAATTCTTGGATTATTTCTTTTAATACAGTTACTATTTTTAGGTTTTATTATCGATAGATTAGTTAATGATGAATTAATTGGAATTTATATCAATATGTTTTTTAATATTTTGTCAATTTTAATTGTAATTCATGTTGTTTCTAGTGATATGAATCCTGAATATAAAATAGCATGGATTATTCCTATATTAGCTCTTCCTGTGTTTGGTACATTCTTTTATCTTTTATACCACCAAAATAATATAACAACTAAAAGAAAAAACAAATATTATCAAATTATGGCAGATAGAAACAATTTACTCCAAGGTGTACCAAACGAACTTGACTACCGCGAAATTAAGTATTTGAATAATAATGGATGGCGTTATTATCGTAACTCTAGTATTGACCTCCTTCCTTCTGGTGAAGCTAAGATAAATGCATTAATTAAAGATTTAGAAAATGCTGAAGAATTTATTTTAATGGAATACTTTATTATTTCAAAAGGAATAATGTTTGATAAAATCTTTGATGTTTTAATTAGAAAAGCAAATGCTGGACTTGATGTTAAAATAATTTATGATGATTTTGGAAGTGCTGATAGAATTCCTTTTAATTTTCGCAAAAAAATGCAAAAAGAAGGCATTGAAATAATTCCTTTTAATAGAATGAATATCCATCTAAACTTTGCGATGAATTACCGAACACACAGGAAAATTATAGTTATTGATAATAAAATTGCTTATACTGGTGGAATAAATATCGGTGATGAATATGCTAACTACTACCAAAGATTTGGTCATTGGCATGATGCCTCAGTTAGAATTACAGGTGATGCAGTTTGGAGTTTTACATTAATATTTTTAGAAAACTGGAACTTTTCAACTAAAGACTTTCTAGATTACACTAAATATTACCGTAAAAACAATGTTGTTAGTAATGAGGTAATTGCTCCTTTTGCTGATAACCCGATTGAAGATAGACAAATTACAAAAAGTGCGCTACTTTATTTAATTAATGAAGCAAAAGAAGAAATACTAATTAGTAGTCCTTATTTAATTTTAGATAACGAACTTGTAACTGCATTAAAACTCGCCGCTAAAAGTGGTGTTGATGTCAAAATTGTTATTCCTGGTATTGCAGATAAAAAGTTAGTTTACTTAGTTAGTGAATCATTTGCACTAGACTTAGCAAAAGCAGGTGTTAAAATATATAAATATATTCCAGGATTTATACATTCTAAACTTTATTTATTCGATAATAAAAAAGCCATAGTTGGCACAAGCAACTTAGACTTTAGAAGTTTATATTTACACTTTGAAAATAATGTATTAATTTATAATAGTCCATTTTTAAACGAACTTAGAGAGTTTTTAATATCAACTATCAACTCATCAAAACTACAATCAGTTGAAGATTTAGAAAAAAACTCTATTATAATTAGATTACTACAATCAATATTAAGAGGCTTTTCAGCAACTCTATAAAAAAAACACCCGGCAATTTGCCGGGTATTACTTTATTATTTTCTAAATAATCCTAAAACTCCAAATGCACTTCCTAGTGTAGTAACAACAAATGAAAGACTTAACATTGAATAAACTACATATTTAAACCATGTAGTGTCATACCAATTAAGATCTAATAAACTTGGTAAGTAAATTACTATTAATGTTAAGAATAATAATATTAATCCATTTGACACAAACTGTGATGAAACTCTTTTTGGCTTTTTATATCCTAACAACATAAACAGTAATAATATCGGCAGTGCAATTATTAACACTAACCACTTTGTTATACTAAAGAAGTCTATAAAAATATCATTTATTGCCTGACTACTTTTTAAAAACGGAATTATGTTTCTAACATCAACAAAATCAATAATTTTAAATGTTTGTGGAATACTATTAACAACAAATGTTACTAATAATGTAACAACAGTAATAAATACCCTTGAAAAATAACTTCTTGATTGAGTCCATATTAACATTAACAACCCTGATAGTAATACAACATATATATGTTGGGTTAAAAATTCTAAATCTGAATTAATAACTTCGTTGATTGGGGCAATTAAGTCATTAATAAACTCAACATTGATTGATTCTAGAGAATGAACTCCAAGAACTAAACTTGCTAATAACACCAAGAAAAATCCGATTGTTCTAATTAGTCTAGCAACTGCACCATTTTCAACTTTATTTGTTTTTCTATTCATAAGATCTCTCCTTCATATTTTAAAGATCAATACCGATGTATAAGTCTCCTTTTTGAATATATCCCTTTACTAATAGTATTTTATCAAATACATATGTTAAAAGTCCACCAATTAATACTATAATTAAAATACTAATAAAACTATTCAAACTATAATTCATTTGTTCTAATGATTGTAAAATACCAACTAAACCAGATGAACCCATCCCAGCTCCTGCAGTTGTACTTTCAAAACCTAATAAATATACAAATGGTGCAATGATTGCTGAACTTAATATTGTTGGAAGCCAAATGATAGGCTTTTTAACAATATTTTTAAATTGTAACATAGATGTTCCTATAGCAATAGAAATTATTGTTCCCATTTTGTTGTCTCTTCTTGATTGTATAGCAAACCCAACCATCTGGATTGTTGTTCCTACAACTGCTGCTCCTGCAGCAACACCTGAAATACCAATTGAAAAGGCAATAGCAGCACTAGAAATTGGTGAGGTTAAAATCATTCCCATCACAACCGATATTATTATTACCATTGGAATAGGTAGTAACGTAGTTGCCTTATCAACTCCTTGACTTATCATGTTAATAATAAAGTTAAGCGGTAATGATAACATAATTGTTAATGCTAAACTAATTAAGATTGCTGTAATAGGAATAATTAAAATATCTACCGGTGTTTTTTTAACTAAAATTAAATTAATTAAAAGAATTGAAAATATTGTTACGAAATAAGCTGTAACAGGATTTCCAGGCGCATTTGCTTCTACTATTTGAAAATGTCCACTTTCATAAACCAAGTTAAATCGTGTAGATATTGCACCAACAATCCCAACCATTACTAAATTTAGACCATTAAGTTTTAAAACAACTCCAATTCCAAGTGCAATACCTACACCCATTAATTGTGTTAGTAATAAATATAAGTCATTACTAATAAAGTATATTTTAAGTAAATTACCAATCTGTTGTAAGATAACACCTACAATTAATGTCGCAAACAAACCATATGCCATTCCATTTAAAGTTTTAGTAATAAAATTCTTCATTCGTATTCCTCTACATTTCGTTTAATGCTTTAATCCCTAGAATTCTCATTCCTTCATTTAAAGTTTCTCTAACAGCTGCAATTAAGGCTAAGTTAGTATTAAAATGATTATTGTCTTCAACAATAATTCTTTGTCTACCATAAAAATGGTTGAACTCTTGTGCGAGTGATATTAAATATTTCGCCAGTACGCTTGGTTGATATTGATCAATTGAGCGTTTAATAATTTGTGGAAATTGTGCCAATTTCTTTAAAATATTAAAGTAATGGTCTTCATTAAAATGACTTTCATCAAATAAATCTAAATCATAATTATTATCTTTTAATATCGATGCTATTCTTACACTGCTATATTGTAAATATGGTCCAGTTTGTCCTTCAAACTTAATCATATTTTCTAAATCAAAGTCAACATTTAAATTTCTTTCGTTTTTTAAATCGTTAAAAATGATTGCACCAATTCCTACTGCTTCTGCGACCATTTCTTTATTTTCTAAATTTGGATTCTTCTCAACAATTGCCGCAAGTGCTCCACTTACAGCTTCGTCTAAGACATCTTCTAATCTTTTAAATTTACCTTGACGGGTTGACATCTTTTTACCATCAATCATTACTAAACCAAAACCAATGTGTTCGATATCAAATTTATTATTCATTAAATTTGAAATTTCTTTTAATTGATTAAAATGTAGTTTTTGTTCATTACCTACTACATATAAAGCTTTAGTAAAATTATAAGTATTAGCACGATACTTTAATGCTGCAAGATCACGGGTCATATAAAGAGTTGCTCCGTCACTTCTTTTAATTAATGCCGGTGGAAGATTTTTATGTGATAAATCGACAATAGTTGCTCCATCATCAATTTTTAATAAATTTAGTTTTTCTAAATCATTAACAACACTTTCCATCTTATCATTATAAAAAGCTTCACCATGATATGAATCAAAAGTTACATTTAAGCGGTCATAAACTCGCATAAATTCTTTTAAAGACTCATCTCTAAACCATTGCCATAGTTTAATGTATTCTGGATCATTTAATTCTAACTTTCTAAACGCATCACGACCAGCTTGTTCTAAGTCTTTATTATTTTCTTCTTCATCATGGAATTTCACATATAACTTTTGAAGTTCATTAATAGGATCTTTATCAATATCTTCTTTTTTACCCCATAATTTATATGCAACAATCATTTTCCCAAATTGAGTTCCCCAATCACCTAAATGATTTAAACCATAAACTTTAGCACCTGTTTTTAAATACAAATTTTTAATAGCATTTCCAATCACTGTTGATCTTAAATGACCAACACCAAAACTTTTAGCAATATTTGGTGATGAGTAATCAATTACTACTACTTCATTTTCATTGTCTTTACTATTACCAAAGTTGCCTTTTTCTTTTAATATTGTGCTAACAATATCTTTTGCAACTGCAGTTCTATTTAAATTAATATTTAAAAATCCATTTAAAAAGTTTACGCTAGCTATTTCTTTTAAATTAAAGCATTCTTTAAGTTCATCAAAAATAATTTTAGGATTAACTTTTTTAGCTTTACTTATTGTAAAAAGTGGGACAGATAGATCAACGTTATCAATTTTGCCATCTTCAACGATTACATTATCTAACTCGTATTTTTCTTCAATTATTTGTTTAATTTTATTTTTTATATTTTCTATCATTGTATTCACCTATAATTTAAAAAAAGCACCATGTGCTTTTTATTAATTAATCTTCTTCACTTAGTTTTGCAAAGAATTCATTAATGTTTCTAATTCTATTAGCTTGTTCAACATCATTTGCATTAGTACCATGATCTTTCGCCCCATTAAATTCAACTACTGCATCATCATAGTTAAATGCTAACATCATTGGATCTTGACTTGTTAATTTTAATTCATATTTAACATTAAAGTCTGCTAAAGCTTCAACATCATTAACTTCTAAATAATAGATTGTTGCAGGTAAAATATCTTTATCAATAACGTGAGAACGATTATTAGTCGTCTCATAAGTAATTTGCAGTTCTTGCAATAGTGCAATTGGACCTGTTGGATTACTCTTAAATCCTATTACAACAACTAATTCTTCACCATTTTCAATTCTATTTTCAAGTTTGCTAAGTTTAATTAATTGATAATTATTATCTTTATCTAATCCAAATCTAGTATTAAATTTTTCTTTTGGTGTACTAATAGATAAGATAATTGTTAATAATAACCCGACTAGTACTACACCAACGATTATATATGTTAATGGACTTACTTTGGGCTTTAATTTTGAATATTTGTTTTTTCTAGCCATGTCATTCCTCCTAAATTTGCTCATAAATTAGTATAGCATAATATGAATATATTATCAATAATTATCGCGCTTTTTTGCTGTTTGATGAGATTTCAAATTTATTTATATCTGAAATTGAAATATAAATCTTATCATTTAAAATTACCTTATTATTTAATCCGTTCAGTTTGTAACAATAATTTTGTCCAAAATAGTGGATTATTTGCTATAATGTTAATAGGGTGATTATATGAAAGTATTATTTTGTACACCAGAAGTTTATCCTTTTAGTAAAATTGGTGGGGTTGCAGATTTCTCAGAATCGCTTCCAAAAGCGTTAGAGAAATTGAACAACACAATTTATGTGGTCTCACCATATTACCAAACAGTGCATAATAATTTTGGTACAGAAATGGAGTTTTTAGGGGAAAGAAAAATTGAATTAGGTAACGAACTACATACTGCTACTTATTACCGAACATTCAAAGATGATATTTTTTATTTTTTTATTGGAAATGAATTTTTCGATCGAAAATATTTTTTCAATCATCATGATGATATAAAAAGATTTATGTTTTTAAACCTAGCTACATTAGAGTTAGTAGATTTAATTAAGTTTTCACCAGACATTATTCATTTAAATGACTGGAGCACATCACTTATACCTTATTTTATTAATACTGTTTATAGTGGTTGTGAAAACTTAGCAAAAGCTAAAATTTTACTAACAATTCATAACTTAGAAAAACAAGGTTCATTTTCTAAAGATAATGAGTATTTATTTAAGAATAAAAATTTTACTTACTTGCATCAAGATAAAATTAATTTTTTAAAAACTGGTATTATGCGTGCTAACAAAGTAAATACAGTTAGCAAATCATACCGCAGTGAGATGTTAACTAAGTTTTTTGGTTTTTCTTTAGATGGCGCATTAAAATCAAGACAATATGACTTGTTAGGTATTCAAAACGGCCTTGATTTTGATACTTATAATCCAAAAACTGATAAAGAAATATATTTTAATTATGATAAATCAAATTATTCAGAAGGCAAACTAAAAAATAAACAAGCCTTCTTAAAAGAGTTTGGTTTAAAAGATGAAAATAAAATGTTAATTTCTTATATTGGAAGATTCGCTAAAGAAAAAGGTGTCGGTCTAATTAGCGAAATAATTGAAAAATTATTAGATAAAGATCAGTTTAACTTTGTTGTAATTGGTGAAGGTGATGTGCAATTTGAAATGTTTTGTGAGGAATTAGAAAATAAATATCCAAAAAACTTCAAATATTTCAACAAACATAACTATAACACCAGTCAAAAAGCATATGCTGCAAGTGATCTATTATTAATGCCTAGTTTATATGAAGCATCCGGATTAAATCAAATGATTGCGATGCGTTATGGCACACTTCCTCTTGTTAGAGAAACTGGTGGATTAAAAGATACTGTTATTAGTTATTTAGAAGATAGCGAAAATGGTACTGGTTTTAAATTTGAAAACTTTGATGACGAAGAATTTTATGAAGCTATTAAAGCTGCAATAAGTTATTATCAAAACGATAAAGCAGTTTGGAATAATATAATTAAAAACGCAATGGCAATCGATAACAATATTGATAAAATGGCTAAAGAATATCACAACTTATATAAAGAAATGGTCTTAGAAGACTAAAAAAGAAGGTGAAAACTCACCTTCTTTTCATTTTATCACTTTATTGTTTTTAGTTTGATAACCCATTTGTTTTAATAATATACTAAACTGTGAAACACCAAAGTGTTTATAGTTAAAGCCTGGAAATTCTTCTTCAATTGCTGATTTAACTTTAGCAATTGACATTTCTTTTTTATTTTTACTTAATAACTTTTCAGTAAAATTTTTAATATCATCTAACTTTAAATTACTGTCATAAACAACAAAGGTTGTTGTATTATCTGTAGTTAATTTAAAGTTTAGTTTTTGCATTAAAGCACTTAATGTACTTGATCCATATTTTCTTGGATCAAAGTCTGAATATGTATTAACTAAAATATCACCTACTCTTGATAATTGCATTTTATTATTATCGCCATTTTCAATAATGATATTTTCAATAATAACACGTATGTTCTTATTTTCTGTTAAACTTAAATCTTTATCATCTTCTTTATCAAAATACTGGAAATATTTAAACTCACTACAAGCTGATCTAAAAGCTTTAGTTACTTTATTTTCATCACCAATTCCAACAACTGTTGCTCCTAGTTCTTTTAACTTTACAGCAAGTGGCGTAAAATCCGAATCACTTGAAACAATAAAAAATGTATCTGCTTTATCATCATATTTAATGCTTAACGCATCAAGTGCCATATCCATATCAGCTGCGTTTTTACCTGATGCTATATTATATTGATGATATGGTTTAATTGCGTAATTAATTGCTTTTTCCGACCATTTTTTAGAAATGGTGTTAATATCCCCATAAAACCTCGCAATAACTAATTTTCCGTATTTAGGTACTTCTTTAATAATATCTTCAATGTAAGTATCACTTACATTTTCTGAATCTATTAAAAGTGCTACTCTACTATCCATAAATGTTTACCTCTTTCTTAACTTATCTCTATTATAACAAAAAAGAGAGCTTATTTGCTCTCAATTTCATTTAATATTGCTTTAGCAGCAATATCTGTTTCATATATAGTTTCATATTTATATGGTTTATTAACAATACGTTCTAATGTTTTCTTTAAGTTTTGTTTATTTTCTAAAGGAAATTCTTTTATAACATATGTTATAATATTATACTTCCAAATTGTATCTGTTTTTTCACCATCTAATATTTCTTTAATAATATCTTCTAAAGCGTTAGGGTTTTTAATTAAAACTGGTAAAAGTTGATTTGCAATTGGCTTACTCATATCTTTTAACCATGTAATTAAGTCTAGTAATATCGGTTTGATTTCTTCTTCTGTTAACTCTAGCATTTCATCAATATAAAAATTATCTAAGTGATGTTGTGGTAAATAGTCTTTCACATCTTTTTTCATCTAATCACACTCTCTATTCTTTTTCTAACCTATTATATATTAACATAAATAAAAGGTTTTATTTAGATATATACTTTTATAACTCAAAAGTTTGCGAATTATGTTTTAATGTATTAAAATATTTAAAACGAGGTGTAAATTTGAAAACAATAAATCCAAATAATTTAAATCAAAAAGACAATTACAAACTACTATCAGCTAGTGTTGTTCCAAGGCCGATTGCCTTTGTAACTACACTAAATGACGATAACAGTCTAAATGGCGCGCCATTTAGTTTCTTTACAGTTCTAACAGCAAAACCACCTTTAATAATGCTTTCTATCTTAAGAAAAGATGGTGGCGTTATGAAAGATACTGCGAGAAACATTTTAAGAAATAAAGAGTATGTTGTCCATCTAACCACAATGGACAACATCGAAAAGATTAATTTAACAGCTGCATTACTAGACGTAAATGTTAGTGAAGTTGATCTTGCTAAATTAACTAAAGTTAAAAGTGAATTAATTAAAACACCTGGTGTTAAAGAAGCTAAAATAAGATTTGAAGTTACACTAGACAAGCACATTGAACTAGGTGATGAAGATGAAATTACTGCTGATTTACTAATTGGTCGTGTGAAACTTTATCATCTACATAGTGATATTTATCAAAATAGTTATATTAACTTTGAAAATTTAAGACCAATTGGTAGACTTGCTGGTAATCAATTTTTAACTAAAGATGGTTTTAATGAAATTATTCGTCCGAAGTAAGAAATACACCGATTACAAATTGAACCATATAATTATCATAAAAATCATTATGTCTTAAGTCTTGAAATTCAGAAAACTTAACATTACTAAAACTATTAGATAACTTTTTAGATAGTCTAAACTTAATAACTTCGTCCTTTTTGGATGCAACTATTAAGACTTTAGATTCGACATCACTCGCATAATTAACTGATTCATACTTGTCTTTAATTAAGTGTTTAAAAGGACCATAAAAGATTGGAAACATTGTATTTCCAACATCAATAAAACTTGAATAAGGGGCAATCAAAACTATGTTTTTGATTGCTTTTTTTGATGCCAAATATGTAGCAATACCACTGCCTAAACTATAACCAATAACATGAATATTATCACTAGTATAACCTAGTTCTTCTACTACATATTCATAAGTTAAGATTGCCATTTTAAAGTTGTTTTCTTCATTCAAACTTCCTTTACTAAGGCCATATGTCGGATAATCTAACATAATAAAGTTATATTCAATAAAGATTGGGTTTTCAGTAATTAAACTATTATGGAAAAACTTTGCAGATGAATCGCCATTACCACCAAAGTAAATAATAATTGGTCTATCCTCATAATTATTTTTAAGCCAACCGACATATGTGTTTTCATTATCCTTTAATTCTACTTTTAGAAAGTCATCATCTTTAGATAACTTATTATATGAATAGGAAGAATGATTAGGAATATAATAAAGTTTTCTTTGGTTAATAAGTAGAACACTTACTAACAAGATAATAGATAAAAGACTTGTAATTAAGATTGATCTTAATTTTTTGTTTTTAAACTGATATTTAATTATTTCACTAAGTGTTATAACTTCATTTTTATTAATAAAATGCTTTACTACTAACAAGACAGTAAAACTAAGTATAGATAATATTATTTGAAAGACAACAATTAATTCATTTGATGCACTACTTACAACTGAAGTTTGAATACTATTGAACGTATTTAAAATAAAAAAAGGAATTGTTAAAACTAACAATAACCAAATTATTATATCTACTATAACAATAATAGTTCTCTTCATTCTAACACTCCTTAAAATTACTATATTCTTTTAATTAAAATATACTCATAAGCATTATCGCTTATTTCATATGAAGTTGCTACTTCATATCCTAACTTTTTATAAAACTCTAATGCTTGCCAACTAAATGTATCAAGTCTTATTAATTTTATACCTTCAAAGATTGCTCTTTCTTCCATTTGTTTGATTAATGTTTTACCGATACCTAAATGGCGGTAACATTCATTAACAAAGAGGGTTTCAATATACATTATTTTATACCCTTCAATTTTAGCAGTTATTCCTGCTACTAAGTTGTTGTGATCATCATAATAACCAAAGCTTATTTTCTTATTATAAATAGCTTCTGTCATCTTATAATCATAATCATGTAAGCCAACTTCCAGCTTCGTCTGGTCTTCTTCGTTAATCTCTCTAATGACTAACATTTTTTCAATCTCCTTTAGATGTTTCTCATCTACCCTTATTATATGCTTTTATATTTTATTGTCAATAGACAAAATTAATTGTGATATAATAATTTTAGGAGGAACTTACTTATTCAAAAAAAATATAAT
>Ga0209075_1000456_pt1 | contig 39537 bp, 37 predicted proteins | sample Stecom2011_FD_187523 | JGI IMG/M metagenome (GOLD analysis project Ga0209075, IMG submission 187523) | Agricultural soil microbial communities from Utah to study Nitrogen management - Steer compost 2011 (SPAdes) (version 2) | ecosystem: Environmental > Terrestrial > Soil > Agricultural land...
TGGCCAGCGCAACAATCGCGAACCATGAACGAAATGGTCTTTTTCATATGATCCAGGTTCGCTCGGTAGATGATGGAGCGACCCTGCCTCTGAGATACCGCCAGATGCGCTCGGGTCAGCACCCCAAGATGAGCTGACATGGTGTTGTGAGGGACCGCCAATTGGCGGGCAATTTCGCCCGCGGCCAGTCCCTGGGGCTCATGGCGCACAAGAAGCCGAAAAACCTCCAAACGGGTTTCCTGAGAGAGTGCAGCAAAGGTGTCGAGCGCGTTTTTCATTTCCATATGTCGGAGAATATAGACATAATGAACCTCCGGCAATGTTTTTCGCCTTGTGCCTCAGCCCAGCTCGAAGATCACTGGCGGGTTGGTCGGTTCATAGCGCTCGGTACAGGTACTGGCGTTGATCAGGGTAGTGTCATCCCGTTGATAGCTGCCATAGCCCTCGTGGATATGCCCGAAGATATGGGCTTTCAGGCGCAGCTCATCGATTCGATCCAGCAGATCCCGGCAACCGACATTGCTTCCACCGATACAACTGGTGTCGCCAACCCCCTGCGGCGGGCCGTGGGTGATCAGCACATCGGTGTTATCCGGAATCAGCCCCCAGGCATCGCGCAGGGGCTGCCCCCTGTCCAGCATGAACGCCCAGTGCATGAAAGTCGGTGTCCAGGGCGAGCCCCAGAAACGCATACCCTCAATCTCGACCCCGCTGTCCTGCAGATAGATGGCATTGGTCAGCAGGGCGCGGGCCTGCTCGGGCTCGTCCTGAAAGGCCCAGTCGTGATTACCCGCGATGACAATCTTGTGCCTGTGGGGCAGGGAACCCAGCCAGTCATTGAGGTCCTCGATATTATCCAGCGTGCCCTGACCGAGGCTGTCACCGGCGTGGATCAGCACGTCTCCGTCCGGGATATGAGGGATTTCCCGGTGCAGGCTGTGGGTATCCGAGATGCAGACCAGCTTCATGGCAAGGCTCCGGGTAAGTGAGATGGAGGTAGCCAAGCGCAGCGGCCCTCCCCCTGGCGCACAGAAGGCCCGGCAGTCACCTGTCGGGCCTTCTTCCTTGTTTCTGAGGGCCCCTCCTGGCTGGAGCCCCGTAGCTACGCATCAAACATCGAGATTGGATACTGCCAGGGCGTTCTGCTCGATGAACTCGCGGCGGGGTTCCACGTGGTCGCCCATCAGGGTGTTGAAGATCTGGTCGGCGGCGATGGCGTCGTCGATGGTGACCTGCAACATGCGGCGGTTTTCCGGATCCATGGTGGTTTCCCACAGCTGGTCGGCGTTCATCTCACCCAGCCCCTTGTAGCGCTGGATGGTATGACGACGAGCTGTTTCGTTCATCATCCATTCGATGGCTTCCTTGAAGTAGCGGATGGGCTTCTTCTTCTCGCCACGCTGGATGTAGGCGCCTTCCTCGAGCAGGGTCTGCAGCTTTTCACCGAGGTCAGCGATGGCACGATAGTCGTTACTGGCGAACAGATCGCGGTTGAAGGTGATATAGCTGGTCTGGCCGTGGCTGATGCTTTCCACCTCGGGCAGCCACAGCTGACGCTCCTTGTCCTCACGCAGGCTGACCAGGTACTCCTGACCGGAACGCTCCTCTTCCTTGACCAGTTTTTCGAATGAAATCAACCAGTTATCCATGAACTCCTTGTCCGCGAGATGCTCCTTGGAGAGGCGCGGCAGGTATATCAGCTGCTCCATCAGCTCCTGGGGATAGAGACGGCCGAGGCGCTTGAGGATCTTCATCACGCTGCGGTATTCGTTGACCAGACGCTCAAGCCCTTCACCGGTGATGCCCGGGGCATGCTCGTTGACGTACAGGTAGGAATCCTCCAGCGCGGACTGGGTGAGGTAATCCTCCAGTGCCTCGTCATCCTTGAGGTACTGTTCCTGCTTGCCCTTCTTGATCTTGTACAGCGGCGGCTGGGCAATGTAGATGTAGCCCTTTTCGATCAGTTCAGGCATCTGCCGGAAGAAGAAGGTCAGCAGCAGGGTCCGGATGTGCGCACCGTCGACGTCAGCATCGGTCATGATGATGATGTTGTGGTAGCGCAGCTTCTCGATATTGAACTCTTCCCGGCCAATGCCGCAGCCCAGAGCGGTGATCAGGGTGCCCACTTCCTGGGAGGAGAGCATGCGGTCGAAACGCGCCTTTTCCACGTTGAGGATCTTGCCCTTGAGCGGCAGGATAGCCTGGGTCTTGCGGTTACGTCCCTGCTTGGCAGAGCCGCCCGCGGAGTCACCTTCCACAATGTAGAGTTCGGACAGCGCCGGGTCCTTTTCCTGGCAGTCGGCCAGTTTGCCGGGGAGACCGGCAATATCCAGAGCGCCCTTGCGCCGGGTCATTTCCCGGGCCTTGCGGGCGGCCTCACGGGCGCGGGCGGCATCGATCATCTTGCCGACCACGGCCTTGGCCTCGTTGGGCTTCTCCAGCAGATAATCGGCGAAAAACTTGTTCATTTCCTGCTCGACCGCGGTCTTCACTTCCGAAGAAACCAGCTTGTCCTTGGTCTGGGAGGAGAACTTGGGATCGGGCACCTTGACCGAAATGATCGCGGTCAGACCTTCACGGGCATCGTCACCGGAGGTGCTGACCTTGAACTTCTTCAACAGACCTTCCTGCTCGATATAGCTGTTGAGCGAGCGGGTGAGGGCGCTGCGGAAGCCCGCCAGGTGGGTACCGCCGTCGCGCTGGGGAATGTTGTTGGTGAAACACAGCAGGTTCTCGTTGAAGCTGTCGTTCCACTGCATGGCCACTTCCACGCCGATCCCGTCATCGCGCTGAACGTTGAAGTGGAACACCGAGTTGATGGTGGTCTTGTTCTGGTTCAGGTATTCAACAAAGGCACTCAGCCCGCCTTCGTAACGGAACAGCTCACGCTTGCCGGTGCGCTCATCGACCAGATGGATGCCCACTCCCGAGTTGAGGAACGACAGCTCGCGCAGTCGCTTGGCCAGAATATCCCAGCTGAAGGTGACGTTGGTGAAGGTCTCGGCGGAAGGTTTGAAATGGATCTGGGTGCCTGTGGTATCCGTGTCCCCGATCGGCGCCAGAGGGGCCTGTGGGACGCCGTGGTGATAGGTCTGCTCCCACACCTTGCCGCCCCGGCGAATGGTCATTACCAGCTCCTCAGAGAGGGCGTTGACCACGGAAACCCCCACGCCGTGCAGGCCGCCGGATACCTTGTAGCTGTTGTCGTCGAACTTGCCGCCCGCATGAAGGACGGTCATGATCACTTCCGCTGCCGACACCCCTTCCTCGTGAATATCGGTGGGGATACCCCGGCCGTTGTCCTGGACGGTAATGGATTCATCGGTATGAATGGTGATGCTGATATCAGTACAATGCCCCGCCAGGGCTTCGTCGATGGAGTTGTCCACCACTTCGAACACCATATGGTGCAGGCCGGTTCCGTCGTCGGTGTCGCCGATATACATGCCGGGGCGTTTACGCACCGCATCAAGGCCCTTGAGAACCTTGATACTTGATGAATCGTAAGCTTTTTGTTCGGTCATTCTGTAATCACTCCCAGACATCTTCGGTCTGCACAATATGCCCATGTTCCACGTGGAACATCGACACGGGTGTATCGGTTTTCCAACATTCCCGCAGGGTAGCCAGTTCAACACAACTGATAAAAACCTGGCACTCCAGGTTTTCCAGCAGCGAGCACAGCGCCCTGCGGTGGTGTTCGTCCAGCTCTGACGGCAGATCGTCCACCAGAAAAACACAATCCTGCTGCGCGCCGTGTTGCTTCATCAGATAACCCTGAGCAATCTTCAGCGCGCAGACAACCAACTTCTGCTGCCCCCGGGACAGCACATCCACCGCATTCATACCGCGGTAACGCAACCTCAGATCAGCCCGCTGGGCCCCGGCCTGGGTATAGCCAAGCTGGGTGTCGCGCTCGAACTGCTCATCCAGCACCTGCGCCAGTGGCTTCTCCCGATCCCAGCCGCGGTAATAGCTGAGGGTGAGGTCCTCCAACGGCACCAGCTGGGCGAGGATATCCTCGAACACGGGCTTGAGCTGCTGCAGGTAAGCCTGCCGGAAAGCATCCAGCTGCTCCCCCGCTGCCACCAGCTCTATCTCCCAGGGCTGCAGCATGGAACGTTGTATTCTACCACGTCGGAGCAGGCTGTTACGCTGCTTGAGGCTTTTTTGCAAGCGTTGCCATGCCGGGAGAAACTGATGTTCCACGTGGAACACACCCCAATCCAGGTATTGTCGACGCTGTTTCGGCGCTCCTTCCAGCAACCGGAAGCTGTCCGGGTTGATCAACTGCAAGGGCAGGGCCGCAGCCAGTTCCGCAAGGCTGCGCACCTTCTGCCCATCCATACGGATCTGGTAATCGGGTTCCTTGCTGCGCGTAATCCCAACGGAATTGGTTACCCCACTGCGCTGCGCGATTTCACCGAAGACGGTGCAGGCCTGTTCGCCGTAACGTATGACCGGTTGCAGGCGGGTGCTGCGGAAGGAACGGGCCAGACCAAGCAGGTGAATGGCTTCCAGCAGGCTGGTCTTGCCGCTGCCATTGGCGCCATGGATGAGATTGATGCGGGGAGAGGGGTGTAATGTCACCGGCTGCAGATTGCGCACGCCGGTGACTGAGAGACGCTTGAGCGGCATGGCGCTCAGAGACGCATGGGCATGACGACGTAGAGGGAATCGTCCGACTCGGCTTCCTGAACCAGGGCACTGCTGTTGGCATCGGAGAGGGTGATGCGCACCTGCTCTTCACTCAATACGTTCATCACGTCCAGCAGATAACTGACGTTGAATCCGATTTCCAACGGGCTGCCGGAGTAATCCACCACTGCATCCTCTTCCGCCTCTTCCTGTTCCGGGTTGTTGGCCTGGATCTTCAGCAGCGAGTCGCTGAGCATCAGACGAATGCCACGGTACTTCTCATTGGACAGAATGGCGGTACGGCTGAAGGCATTGCGCAGGGAATGGCGATCGGCGATGACCACCTTGTCACCACCACGGGGCAGAACCCGTTCGTAGTCGGGGAACTTGCCATCAACCAGCTTGGAGGTGAAGGTGAAGTCACCGGTGGTCGCGCGGATATGATGGCTGCCCAGCACGATATTGATCAGATCATCCGCTTCCGCAAGCAGGCGGGCCAGTTCCAGAATGCCCTTGCGCGGCACGATAAGCTGGTACTTTTCCTGATAGTCGATATTGGCGTCCACGGTGCACATGGCCATGCGATGACCGTCGGTAGCGACCGCACGCAGCTGACCGGCGTTGATTTCCAGCAGCATGCCATTGAGGTAGTAGCGCACGTCCTGTTGAGCCATGGCAAAACCGGTACGCTCGATCAGACGGCGCAGCTTGTTCTGGCTGACAGCAAAACTCATGGAGCCGGCACTGTCTTCCACGTTCGGGAAATCCGCCGCCGGCAGGGTCGCCAGGGTGAAGCGGCTGCGACCGGCCTTGACCACCGCCTTGCCTTCTTCGACGCGGAAGTTGATGCTGGCCTCATCCGGCAACGACTTGCAGATGTCCATCAGCTTGCGCGCCGGCACTGTGATCTCGCCCGCTTCGGCAGGTTCTTCCAGGGTGATCCGGCCGATCAGTTCCACTTCCAGATCCGTACCGGTCAACGACAGCGTATTTCCATCGACCACCAGGAGGACATTGGAAAGAACCGGCAGGGTCTGCCGGCGTTCGACGACACCCGCCACCAGTTGCAGGGGCTTCAACAGGGCTTCGCGCTGGATGGTAAATTGCATTGTCTTCCTTCGACCTCGTGCAGGTTGGCAATTTGCTTGGCACACACTCAGGTGGTCAGTGTCCGTAGCAGGTTCTTGTAATCTTCGCGGATATCCGCATCAGTTTCACGCAGTTCTGCGATCTTTCGTGTGGCATGCAGCACAGTTGTGTGATCCCGTCCGCCAAAGGCGTCACCGATCTCCGGCAGGCTGTGGTTGGTCAGTTCCTTGGACAGCGCCATGGCTACCTGACGGGGTCTGGCCACCGAGCGGGATCGGCGCTTGGACAGGATATCCGCCACCTTGATCTTGTAGTACTCGGCCACGGTGCGCTGGATGTTGTCGATGCTGACCAGCTTGTCCTGCAGTGCCAGCAGGTCCTTGAGTGACTCGCGGATCAGCTCGATGGTGATATCCCGGCCCATGAAGTGGGCACTGGCGATCACCCTTTTCAGAGCACCTTCAAGCTCGCGGACGTTGGAGCGGATGCGCTGGGCAATGAAGAAGGCAGCGTCGTGGGGAAGGTCGATACGCGACTGCTCGGCCTTCTTCATCAGAATGGCTACCCGGGTTTCCAGCTCGGGCGGCTCGACCGCCACGGTCAACCCCCAGCCAAAACGGGACTTGAGGCGCTCTTCAAGGCCGTCGATTTCCTTCGGATAACGGTCACTGGTGAGGATGACCTGCTGGCCGCCTTCAAGTAAGGCATTGAAAGTATGGAAGAATTCTTCCTGTGACCGCTCTTTCTTGGCAAAGAACTGGATATCATCGATCAGCAGTGCATCCACCGAGCGGTAGTAGCGCTTGAAGTCGTTGATGGCGTTCATCTGCAGCGCCTTGACCATGTCGGCCACGAAGCGCTCGGAATGCAGATAGACGATCTTGGCCGCCGGGTTCTTCTTCAGCAGATGATTACCCACCGCATGCATGAGGTGAGTCTTGCCCAGACCCACGCCACCATAGAGGAACAGCGGGTTGTAACCGTGCCGCGGGTTGTCGGCCACCTGCCAGGCCGCAGCGCGGGCCAGCTGGTTGGATTTGCCTTCGACGAAATTCTCGAAGGTGAAGCTGCGATTGAGGTAGCTGGTGTGCTTGATCAGGGTACTGCCCTGGTCGGCGCGCTGCGGCGGCTGCGGTTCGTCCTCGGCGTTGCCCTGATTGGCCGCGTCCGGCTGGAAGCCATGCCCCTGGGACACCACCGGAGCCGGTGCCGCAGGGGCAGTGTCCCCGCCCACGGCAGGCGCAGCCACCGGTGCAGTCACCGGGCTCGGGGCCGGAGCAGGGGTGCTGCGCCGGCTACCGATCACCAGGGACACGAAAGGCGCCTGTCCCTGGGACAGATCATCCAGCAGTTCCTGAATGCGATTGAGGTACTTGTCATTCACCCAATCCAGCACGAAGCGGTTCGGAGCGTACAAGCGCAGTTCCGCATGGTCGCCTTCTACCTGCAGTGGACGAATCCAGGTATTGAACTGCTGGGAAGGAAGCTCATCGCGCAAGAATTCCATGCATTGCTGCCAGAGTACAACAGACACTAATTTCCCCCGACTCCGGGTCGCGAGGGCCCGGTTCAGCTTGGTGAAAGATGGTGCAGGACGGCCAGCCTGACGGGCCTGCGAGCATCCTGCATTCTAGCCTTTCGGCCCTCACTTATCCACACGCCCGAGCATCTGCAGATCGGGTTCCCGATACCGGAACACCCGCCTGAACGCGCGTGAAAAAAGTCGCCTGAAAGCTCCCGGCCCTTGAGCCGCGCGGCTTCCTGAAATCTGTGGACAATCCCTGTATGACCCTGTTGGCAGGTCGGCGGTTTGTCTGAGGATAAATCCGGCTGTGGATATCATGCCCGCTTATCCACAAGCCCGACACAACCACGGACGGGTGATGTGAACAGAGTACCCACCGGCTTGTCCTTCCCCGATCAGCCAGCAACGGCGCACCCTGGCCGCGGTTATCCACAGAAAAACGCCTGCCTATATACATCAACATCCATAGTCTTTTAAAAATCTGTCTTTCTTTATTCCTAATTTACTCATCCCCCTTGGAAATCAAATTGACCTGAGCAGGCTTCTTCTCTAGAATCTCCGATCCCTTGAAAGGGCTTCACTGCTCTTTTGTGAATTACTCAGGTATCTGAAGATGAAAAGAACTTTCCAACCCAGCGTTTTGAAGCGTAAGCGCAACCACGGTTTCCGTGCTCGTATGGCTACCAAGAACGGTCGTGCAGTTCTGGCTCGTCGTCGCGCCAAGGGCCGTCACAAGCTGTCAGCCTAAGACCGGATTTGCAGGTGAATCTCGGGTTCACTCCTGAACACCGGCTATTGACGCCCGCGCAGTTCAAGAGCGTATTCGATGGAGCCACCTGCAAGGCCTCTGGTTCCCATATCCTGCTGCTGGCCAGGCACAACAGCCTGGATCATCCGCGATTGGGACTGGTCATTGCCAAGAAGAATGTCCGGCGGGCCGTTGACCGCAACAAGGTAAAACGCATTGCCCGCGAGTCCTTCAGACACCACCGTGCCGAACTGGACAATCTGGATATCGTCGTCCTGGCCCGCAAGGGTCTGGGCGAGCTTGACAATGCAGCGCTGCATGTCCTGTTCCGGGACATGTGGCGCCGGCTGAACAAGGCCGCTGACAAATACCACCGCTCCAGCAATTCCGGACGCCCGTCATCCAATGCGTAATCTCGCGTTAGGACTGATCAAGGTTTACCGTTACGCTATCAGTCCGCTGATGGCCAGTCATTGTCGTTTCTACCCATCCTGTTCCTGCTATGCCCAGGAAGCCATCGAAGAACATGGCTTGCTCAGGGGTAGTCTGCTCAGTGCACGGCGCCTGTCCCGTTGTCATCCCTGGAACCCGGGTGGCTATGATCCTGTACCACTCAAGAACAACTGTTCGTCTCAGATGGCTGAATAACCATGAACATGCAAAGAAACATCCTCATCGCTGCGCTGGCTGTGATCACCTATCTGATGATCCTGCAGTGGAACAAGGATTATGTTGACCCGGTCGCCGAAGCGGCAGTCAACGGCAGCAGCCCGCAGGCCCACACAGCGGACGTTCCTGCCCTGCCCGGTACCCCGGCCGATGCGGTGACCGAGAATGGTGATGTTCCCCTGGCAGTCGAGGCGGACGGCTCGGATATTCCGGCTCTGCAACCGACCACCACAGCCTCGACCGCAAGTGGTCTGATCAGCATCGAGACCGACACCCTGCGCCTGACCATAGATCCGCGCGGTGGTGATATCGTCTCCCTGGCGCTGCCGGAGTACCCGGTGCACCAGCAGCGTCCGGATGTTCCCTTCCAGCTGCTCGAGAACAGTGCCCAGCGCACCTACATTGCCCAGAGTGGTCTGGCCGGTCGCAACGGGCCGGATGCCCGGGCCAACGGTCGTCCGCTGTACCAGGCAGAACAGACCAGCTACCAGCTGGCCGAGGGGGAGGACAACCTCGCCGTCGATCTGCGCTTCAGCGAGAACGGCGTCAACTACACCAAGCGTTTCACCTTCACCCGTGGCGATTATCTGATCAAGGTCGACTACCTGATCGACAACCAGAGCGGCGAGACCTGGAACGGCGGTCTCTACGGTCAGATCAAGCGTGATGGCAGTGGCGATCCGTCGAGCTCCACCGCTACCGGCATGGCCACCTTCCTCGGCGCCGCCTACTGGAGCGCCGATGGTTCCTACGAGAAGCTCAAGCTCAAGGACATGGACAAGGGCAACCTGCGCGAGACAGTGACCGGTGGCTGGGCCGCCTGGCTGCAGCACTACTTCGTCAGCGCCTGGGTGCCCGCCGCCGATGGCCAGCACGTCTATCAGACCCGCAAGGACAGCCAGGGCAACTACCTGGTCGGTTTCGTCAGCCCCTCGGTGAACGTGTCCGCCGGTGAGCAGGCGGAGATCGGTGCCCAGTTCTACGCCGGTCCCAAGATTCAGGATCGCCTGAAGGAAATCTCCCCCGGCCTGCACCTGACCGTCGACTACGGCTTCCTGTGGTTCATCGCCCAGCCGCTGTTCTGGATTCTGAGCCTGATTCATGGTCTGGTCGGCAACTGGGGCTGGAGCATCATCCTGCTGACCATCCTGATCAAGCTGGCCTTCTTCCCCCTGTCGGCGACCAGCTATCGGTCCATGGCCAACATGCGCCGCGTCGCACCCAAGATGCAGGCGCTGCGCGAACAGTATGGCGACGATCGCCAGAAGCTGTCCCAGGGCATGATGGAGCTGTACAAGAAGGAGAAGATCAATCCGCTGGGTGGCTGCCTGCCGATCCTGGTGCAGATGCCGGTGTTCATCGCGCTGTACTGGACCCTGATGGAAAGCGTCGAGATGCGTCAGGCTCCGTGGATCGGCTGGATCACCGACCTGTCGCTGAAGGATCCGCTGTTCATCCTGCCGATCCTGATGGGCATCAGCATGTATATCCAGCAGCTGCTCAACCCGACCCCGCCGGACCCGATGCAGGCCAAGGTGATGAAGATGCTGCCGGTGATCTTCACCTTCTTCTTCCTGTGGTTCCCGGCCGGTCTGGTGCTGTACTGGGTGGTCAACAACATCCTGTCGATCGCGCAACAGTGGTACATTACCCGGCAGATCGAAGGCGCCGCGGCAAAAGACTGATCGCCCAGCCGGCATCCACGCAAACGCCCCGATTTCGGGGCGTTTTGCTGTACGCGCGCCGAGCCCGGCGCGACCGCCCGCAGTGCGGACCAGGTTTGATCCACAGGAGCCCTCAATGAGCCGCCCATATCACGCCGATACCATCGCCGCCATCGCCACGCCCCCGGGCCAGGGTGGGGTCGGCATCGTCCGGGTGTCCGGCCCGGCTGCCCTGCAGGTGGCCCAACGCATCAGCGGCATCACGCCGCGGCCGCGCCACGCCCATTACGGTGCCTTCACTGCCGCCGGGCAGGTGCTGGATCAGGGCCTGACCCTGTACTTCCCCGGCCCGCATTCCTTTACCGGCGAGGATGTGCTGGAACTGCATGGCCATGGCGGCCCGGTGGTGATGGACATGCTGCTCAAGGCTTGCCTGGACTGCGGCGTGCGCCTGGCCCGGCCCGGCGAGTTCAGCGAGCGCGCCTTTCTCAATGACAAGCTCGATCTGGCCCAGGCCGAGGCCATCGCCGACCTGATCGAGGCCAGCTCGGAACAGGCGGCCCGCAACGCGGTGCAGTCCCTGCAGGGAGCCTTCTCGCAGCGGGTACAGGCGCTCACCGAAGCCCTGATCCAGCTGCGCATTTACGTCGAGGCGGCAATCGACTTTCCGGAGGAGGAGATCGATTTTCTCGCAGACGGCCATGTCCTTTCCCAGCTGCAGCAGGTGCAGGAAGATCTGCGCCAGGTCCAGCGTGAAGCCGGTCAGGGCGCGTTGCTGCGCGATGGCATGACTGTGGTGATCGCCGGCCGGCCCAATGCCGGCAAATCCAGCCTGCTCAATGCCCTGGCCGGCAGGGACAGCGCCATCGTCACCGATATTGCCGGCACCACCCGGGATATCCTGCGCGAACATATCCACATCGATGGCATGCCCCTGCATATCATCGACACCGCCGGCCTGCGCGATACCGACGATGTGGTTGAACGCATCGGTGTCGAGCGGGCCATGGCCGCCATCGCCGACGCCGACCGCATTCTGCTGGTGGTGGACGCCAGCCAGCCGGAGGCACGCCACCCCGACAGCCTGTGGCCGGAGTTTCTGGATCAGCACCCGGACCCGGCAAAGATCACCCTGATCTACAACAAGGTGGACATCAGCGGCGAAGCCGTGGGCATGCAACAGGCCGAGGATGGCAGCGTTGTCCTGCGGCTCAGTGCCCGCAGCGGCGAGGGGGTGGAGCTGCTGCGGGAGCACCTGAAGACCTGCATGGGCTTCGAACAGACCGCCGAAAGTCTGTTCAGCGCCCGGCGCCGGCACCTGGAAGCACTGCAACAGGCCGCCGACTATCTGGATCATGGTCAGCAGCAACTGACCCTGCTCGGCGCCGGCGAGCTGCTGGCCGAGGACCTGCGCATGGCGCAACAGGCCCTGGGGGAAATAACCGGGGAATTCAGCCCGGATGATCTGCTGGGGCGGATTTTCTCCAGCTTCTGTATCGGCAAGTGACCGTGCCCGGCACGGTCACACAGGGGCAATACTGAATTCGATCTGACCGAGCGGCCCGTAATCAGCCCGATAGCTGCCCGGTTGAAAGGGTATGGCATCACCGCAGGTGCCGGTCATCAGTAATGTGCCCTCGGTAACCGGCCACTGATGGTTCTGTATCTGGTCAAGCATCCACTCCCCCGCCTCCTCTGGTCCATTCATTGAGGACAGGGCGCAGGCCTGTTGAATCAGCTGGTTATCCCGAAACAGCCGGATCGTGCTGCTTTCCATCAGCGCTTCCAATCCGGACAGCCAGGGCTGGGGTTGACCGAGCATGAACTGGTCAGCGCCGAGATTGCACAGCACCAGGTTGGCTGCCGACACATCCTCTGGCGCGGTAAAGCGCAGATGCACAAATTCCAATGCCGGAACAATCCAGCATGGCTGCCCCTGTGCATCCACGATGATCCCCAGTTCGCATTCGATGGCCGCGTGCGGCCGGTGAGCAAGCACGGCACCGCCCGGTTGTTCCCCACTGCGGTAAAGATGCCCGAGCAGGGGCTGATCCAGCCCCAGTTTGCGTTGTATGAGTTCGTTGGTGATGCCTGCCTTGTAGCCTGCGGTGGGTCCCACCTTCCGACTCACCGCGGGTTGCCAGGCGTAGGCCTGCTCCGCCGTGATGCCGGATGGAAAGCGCGGCAACGGCGAGTGCGTGACTATGGCCTGAGCCAGTTCCGTCATGAATGCGTCGTCCATGGTCAGGCCACCACTGTACGATGGAGCTTGCGCTCGTAACCTTCATAACCGCCGTTGGCCTTGTGCAGCACGGAGCGGTTATCCCACATGACCACCATCCCGGGTTGCCATTGATGGCTGTACTGGAACTCAGGCCGGGTCTGCCAGAGATAGAGTTCCAGCAACAGCTGTTCGGCCTCGGACTCCTCCATTCCGTCTATACCTATGATGTAACCGAGGCAACCGAACAGGCATTCCTCGCCGGTCTCCGGATGCCTGCGGATAAGCGGGTGCAGCTGGGTATCGTAGGCGGATTCGGAGGTATGGATCCTGAAGCCGCGTTGCTTGCCGCTGGCCTTCTCCTTTTCTCCATACATACCGGTCGGCGCATAGGCCAGGCGCGCCGAGTGGATGGCCTGCTTGCCCTCGATGCGTTCGCGCAGCTCCGCGGGCATTGCCTTCAACGCCGCATGCTGGTTGACGAAGTCGGTATTGCCGCCATGGGGCGGTATGACAATGCCATGCAGTATGGTGGCTGCCGGCGGGTTCTTGCCGAAGCTCCAGTCGGTGTGCCACGCATCGGCAAAGATGGGGGTGGTTTCATCCGCCGTTCGACGGATCTCGATGACATTGGGGCGGTCGTCCAGCGGCGCAATGTAGGGATCACCGGCGAAGGAGCCGAAGTACAGGCTGAAGCGTTCGAGGTCCGCGTCATCCATATTCTGGTCGGTAAAGGCGAGCACATGGTGCCTCAGCCAGGCCTCTCGAATATCCCTGATCACGCTCGGGTCCAGCTCCCGGGACAGATCCAGGCCGGATATGGTGGCGCCGCAGGCGCCCTGACTGGGTGTTATGGTAAAGGTCATTTCTTGTACTCCCGCTCGAAACTGGCGATGGAAACGGCTCGAAGACACAGCTGATGACTCGCTCGCCTTGATCATATGGGATGAAGCGCAGCCGCTCATTGGGAGTTGACGCAACAAGTGTGCATTATGTGCCACACTGCCTGAATCACGGAATGTGCTTTATGCCAATCGAATGGGCATCACCATGGACCATCGGCAGATCAACAACCTGTGGGTCAACGGCCTGCTTCAAACCTTCTCCGCTCTGGGGCTGGATGTGGCGGCCCTGTGTCGAGGGATAAAGAGCATAGAACAGGGGCGCCTGGCCCCCGGACAGCAGGTTGATCTGGTGGAAGCCCGCACCCTGTGGCACCGGGCCGTCGCCACGTCCGACTTCAGCAATCTCGGTGTGGAGGTAGGCCTGCGTCTGAGTCCCCGCTCTACCGGGCTGCTGTTCCCCCTGCTGCTGCACAGCCCGTCGATACGCACGGCGGTGGAGCTGCTGGTGCGATATCAGATGCTGATCAGTCAGAATGGCCTCTTTCGGGTCAACGATATCAACAGCAGCAACAGCCTGCTGTGCACCTACGTCCCGGCTCGGTCCTCCGTGGCGGTGCACCCGCAACATTCGCTTTCCGTTATCACTGCCGCTCTGAAGACCCTGGGTTCGATCTCGTCGCGCAGGATCCGGGCTTCACTTTGCCTGCCGGCGGGTCTGGATGCCGAGGGGATATCCGCTTTGCTGCAATGCCCGGTACAGGCCGCGGGCGAGCTTTACATCCTGGAACTGGCGTGTGAAGGCATGGACGAGCCGATAGCCGGGCGCGACGAGCATCTGTATCAACTGACGCTGGGATACGCCGAAGGTCTGCTGCGTGCGCAGAACGCAGGCCAGGGATTTCTCGATCAGATCAAGCACCATATGGACGGCGAGCAGCTGGTGCAGACGGACATAGATACCGTCGCCGCAGCGGTGGGGGTGACCCGGCGTACCCTGCAACGCCATCTCGATGATCAGGGCACCAGCTTTCGCAAACTCAAGGAAGGCCTGCTCAAGGAGAGGGTACTGGAGCTGCTGGTGGCAAGACACCTGCCCATCGCCCACATAGCCGAAGCCCTCGGTTATGCCGATGTCAGTACCTTCCATCGTGCCTTCAAGGCCTGGTTCGGTGTTACCCCCCGACAGTTCAAAAGCCAGATCGGCAGTTGATCCGGCTTCCTCGCGCCGGCCTTGGATGCCCCAGTGTCCTTTTTCGACCTCCCTGAGCCCTGTGGACAAACGCCCCTCAACCCTGACCATAACCGGAGGCAGAAGACTGTGGAGAAATCCGCTGTGGATAAGCCGGCTGGTTATGCACAGCATGCGCCGGGGTATCCACACGGCCTGTGCGCAGGCAGAACACAGGGTTATGCTTTTGGCAACCGACTGTATTATCTGGGGTTTTCAGGTTTATCCACAGAAAAGTGGCTGACCATATACAACATCAGTATCTATCTTTTTAAATCTCTGTTCTTTCTATTTCTATTAACAGGCCGGATTCCGGGTCCTGGGTGGGCTGGTCAAAAAATGGTCAGCGGCTGCTGCAATTTTTCCGCTCTGCGCCTATAATCAGCCCCTTTTCCCGATCGTCCGGCCAGCGTCCGGACAACGAGGTGCGTGTTGGATTTTCCGGATCGTTTTGACGTGATTGTGGTAGGTGGCGGCCATGCGGGTACCGAGGCCGCATTGGCGGCTGCCCGCATGGGGGTCCGAACCCTGCTGCTCAGCCATAATGTCGAGACCCTGGGGCAGATGAGCTGCAACCCGGCCATCGGCGGCATCGGCAAGAGCCATCTGGTCAAGGAAGTGGACGCCCTGGGCGGCGCCATGGCCCGCGCTACCGACCGCGCCGGCATCCAGTTCCGCGTGCTCAACAGCCGCAAGGGGCCTGCGGTGCGAGCCACCCGCGCCCAGGCTGACCGGGTGCTGTACAAGGCCGCCATCCGCTACATGCTGGAAAACCAGCCGAATCTGTGGATATTCCAGCAGGCTTGTGATGACCTGATCGTCGAACAGGACCAGGTCCGCGGTGTGGTTACCCAGATGGGCCTGCGGTTTCTGGCCGATAACGTGGTACTGACCACAGGCACCTTCCTCGGTGGCCAGATCCATATCGGACTGGACAACTACTCCGGTGGCCGCGCCGGTGATCCACCGGCCATCGCACTGGCCCGTCGCCTGCGTGAACTGCCCCTGCGGGTGGACCGGCTGAAGACCGGCACACCACCGCGGATCGACGGTCGCACCGTGGATTTCTCGAAGATGACTCCCCAGCCGGGCGATACGCCGATTCCGGTGATGTCCTTCCTCGGCAGCGTCGAGGAGCATCCCGAGCAGGTCAACTGCTGGATCACCCATACCAACGAGCGCACCCACGACATCATCCGCAACAACCTGGATCGCTCGCCGATGTACACCGGGGTGATCGAGGGTGTGGGCCCGCGTTACTGCCCGTCGATCGAGGACAAGATCCACCGTTTCGCCGACAAGGATTCGCATCAGGTCTTCATCGAGCCGGAGGGTCTGACCACCCACGAGCTGTACCCCAACGGCATTTCCACCTCGCTGCCCTTCGATGTGCAGCTGGAGCTGGTGCGCTCGATCCGCGGTATGGAAAACGCCCATATCCTGCGCCCGGGCTATGCCATCGAATATGACTACTTCAACCCCCAGGACCTGAAGTATTCGCTGGAAACCAAGGTCATCGGCGGACTCTTCTTCGCCGGGCAGATCAACGGCACCACGGGCTACGAGGAGGCCGCAGCCCAGGGACTGCTGGCCGGACTGAACGCAGCACGCCGCGCCCGGGATCTGGAAAGCTGGTGCCCACGTCGGGATGAGGCCTACATCGGGGTACTGGTGGACGACCTGATTACCATGGGCACCCGCGAGCCCTACCGCATGTTCACCTCCCGCGCCGAGTACCGTCTGGTCCTGCGCGAGGACAATGCCGACCTGCGTCTGACCGAAAAGGGGCGCGAACTCGGCCTGGTGGATGATGAGCGCTGGGCGGTGTTCAATGCCAAGCGCGAAGCCATAGCCGCCGAAACCCAGCGGCTGGCAAGTACCTGGGTGCAGCCCGGCAGCGAGGTCAGCCAGGCCTTTGCCGAACGCTTCAACACCCCGCTGACCCGTGAGTACAGCCTGCTGGATCTGCTGCGCCGCCCGGAGGTGGATTACCGCACCCTGACCGAGTTGACCGGCAGCGTGGATATTCCCGCCGATGCCGCCGAACAGGTGGAGATCCAGACCCAGTACGCCGGTTACATCGAGCGTCAGCAGGATGAGATCGCCCGGCTGCGTCAGCACGAGGAAACCCGCCTGCCGGAGGATCTGGATTACGCCGCGCTCAATGGCCTGTCCAAGGAAATCAGCCAGAAACTGGCCAGTATCCGTCCCCAGACCCTGGGTCAGGCGTCACGTGTGCCCGGTGTTACCCCGGCCGCGATCAGTCTGTTGCTCATCCATCTGAAGAAGCGCAATGCGCTCAATGATGGCAAATTGTCCCGGGAGGCTTGAGCTTGATGGTCGATCACGCACGGCAGCTGTCGCGCGGCGCTGAGCAGATGGGCATTGCCCTGAGCGAGCACCAGGCCGAGCAGCTGCTGGCCTACATGGCGCTGCTGAACAAATGGAACAAGGCATACAACCTGACGGCGGTGCGTGATCCCAACGAGATGGTCAGTCGCCACCTGCTCGACAGTCTCAGCGTGTTGCCCCATGTAGAGCAGGGGCGCTGGCTGGACGTGGGCAGCGGCGGCGGCATGCCCGGGGTGATACTGGCGATCATGCTGCCGGACAGCGATTTCACCCTGCTCGACAGCAATGGCAAGAAGACCCGCTTCCTCACCCAGGTCAGGCTGGAGCTGGGTCTGGACAACATGCAGGTGGTCAACAGCCGGGTGGAAGCCTTTTCCCCAGATCGGCCTTTTGACGGTATAGTGTCCCGAGCATTCAGCTCGTTGGCCGACTTCACCGAACTGACCCGGCATCTGAGCACACCGCAGACCCGGTGGCTGGCGATGAAGGGGCTGTATCCGCAGGATGAACTGCAGGCGCTGGCCGACGATTTCCGTGTGCAGCGCAGTATCGAGTTGTCGGTACCGGGCAGTGATGCCAGCCGGCATCTGCTGGTTCTGCAACGGACGGCGTAAGGTAAACCGAGAGGAGATTCCTGTGGGCAAGGTACTGGCTATTGCCAACCAGAAGGGCGGCGTCGGCAAGACGACCACCACGGTGAATCTGGCCGCCTCGCTGGCGGCAACCAAGCGCAAGGTGCTGCTCATCGATCTGGATCCCCAGGGCAATGCGACCATGGGCAGCGGTGTGGACAAGTCCCAGCTGGAACGCTCGGTCTATGACGTACTGACCGACCGCTGCACCCTGGCCGATGCGCTGCAGACCAGCGAAGCCGGCGGTTATGCGCTGCTGCCGGCCAATGCCGATCTCACTGCAGCCGAGGTCGAGCTGCTGGAGATGAAGATGAAGGAGAGTCGGCTGCGCTATGCCCTGGCCGGGGTCCGCGAGAATTACGACTTCATCCTCATCGACTGCCCGCCGTCACTCAACATGCTCACCGTCAATGGCCTGGTGGCCGCCGACGGGGTGATCATTCCCATGCAGTGCGAGTACTACGCGCTGGAAGGACTTTCGGCGCTGGTCACCACTATCCAGCGCATCGGCTCGGTGCTCAATCCGAATCTGAAGATCGAGGGGCTGCTGCGGACCATGTATGATCCGCGCAACAGCCTGACCCGGGAAGTGTCCGAGCAGCTGAGCGAGCATTTCGGGGACCGACTGTACCAGACGGTCATCCCGCGCAACGTGCGTCTGGCCGAGGCACCCAGCTACGGGTTGCCGGTGCTGGCCTACGACAAGCAGTCCCGGGGTGCCGTGGCCTATCTGGCACTGGCCGGGGAGCTGGTACGGCGCACGCGCAAGGCAGCCAGTGAGGCGGCCGGTTGAACAATCCACTCTTTTGGTAAAGGACAGCACAGGCATGGCGGTCAAGAAACGCGGCTTGGGACGGGGGCTGGATGCACTCTTGGGGCAGACCGGCGTCAACGCGACTTCCAACGACGGCGCTCAGGATCAACAACTGCGTGAGCTTCCGGTTGATCTGATCCAGCGTGGCAAATATCAGCCCCGGCGGGACATGGATCCCCAGGCGCTGGAGGAGCTGGCCAGCTCGATCAAGGCCCAGGGCGTGATGCAGCCGATCGTGGTCCGACCCATTGCCGATGATCGTTATGAAATCATTGCCGGCGAGCGACGCTGGCGTGCCTCCCAGCAGGCCGGGCTGGACCGCATCCCGGCCGTGATCCGGGAAGTGCCCGACGAAGCCGCGATCGCCATGGCGCTGATCGAGAATATCCAGCGCGAGGACCTCAACCCCATCGAAGAGGCCCTGGCGCTGCAACGCCTGCAGCAGGAATTCGAACTGACCCAGCAGCAGGTAGCCGATGCGGTGGGCAAATCCCGCGTCACCATCACCAACCTGCTGCGGCTGATGTCCCTGGCCGACGACGTCAAGGTCATGCTCGAGCGCGGCGATATCGAGATGGGCCATGCCCGTGCCCTGCTCGGCCTGCCCACCGAACAGCAGAGTGAGGCAGCGCGCCAGGTGGTGGCCCGCGGCCTGACCGTGCGGCAGACCGAAGCACTGGTGCGCCAGTGGCTGAACCCGCGCCGTGAATCGGGTCCTGCGCGCAGCAATCCGGACATCGAGCGCCTGCAGCAGGATCTGGCCGAGCGCATCGGCGCCGAAGTGAAGATCCAGCACGGTGCCAAAGGCAAGGGCAAACTGGTGATCAGCTACAACTCGCTGGACGAACTTGACGGCGTGCTCATGCACATCAAGTAACAACTGCGACATTGCAGCGCACCACGTAAATCAACAGCTGTAGTTGAATCGACTACGTAATGCACCTATACTCCTCGCGCTATTTTGGCTGGGCAAAATGCATCAGTCCGTTGCACAAGGCGCGCGGTTGAGCTGGTGGCAATGAAGAGGGGCAACATGGTCGTAAAAACGCCCAACAAGGCTCCGTTTCATCGAACTCCCGCGTTCCCGGTCCTGATATTGCAACTGATAGTGACCCTCGCAGTAGCGCTCGTCCTGTGGGTTTTCCAGGGCTTGGTAGCAGGCTACTCGGGTTTGTTGGGAGGACTTGTGGCGCTCATCCCCAACAGCTATTTCGCCTTCCGGGTGTTCCGTTACAGCGGAGCCCGTTCGGCCCGCGCCATCGTCGGGGAGTTTTACTCCGGCGAGGCAGGCAAACTGATATTGACGGCTGTACTGTTCATTACGGTATGGCTTGCAGTGGAACCGCTCAACGTGGCTGCCGTGTTCGGCAGTTACCTGGCGGTGCTGGCAACAGGGGCCAGCGCACTGCTGATCGTCAGGGGCTTTCCAAAGCATTAGGTCTGAGGCAAATATGGCAACTACATCCGCTGAATACATTCAGCACCACTTGCAGAACCTGACCTTCGGTAAACTGCCGGCAGGTTATCAACGTGCCGACGGCAGCATCGTCGAAGAGGCGACCTGGACACTGGCCCGTACCAGTTCCGAGGCAGCCGACATGGGCTTCATGGCGGTTCATGTGGACACCCTGGGCTGGTCGATCTTCATGGGACTGATCTTCCTCGGGCTGTTCCGCTTCGTTGCCAAGCGCGCCACCGTCGATACCCCCAGCGGTCTGCAGAATTTTGTCGAGATCGTCGTCGAATTCGTCCAGGGTATCGTCAAGGACACCTTCCATGGTCGCAATCCGCTGATTGCACCCCTGGCCCTGACCATCTTCGTCTGGATCTTCCTGATGAACTCGCTGAAGTGGATCCCGGTGGACTACATCCCGGGCATCGGCATGGCGCTGGGTCTGGACTACTTCAAGATAGTGCCCACCACTGATCCCAATGCCACCTTCGGCATGTCGATCGCGGTGTTCGCACTCATCATCTACTACAGCATCAAGATCAAGGGTGTGGGCGGCTTCACCCGCGAGCTGACCCTGACTCCGTTCAACCACTGGGCGCTGATTCCGTTCAACCTGTTCCTGGAAGTGCTGGGTCTGCTGACCAAGCCGCTGAGTCTGGCGCTGCGTCTGTTCGGTAACATGTATGCCGGCGAAGTGGTGTTCATCCTGATTGCACTGCTGCCCTTCTACGTGCAATGGGTACTCAATGTGCCCTGGGCAATCTTCCATATTCTGGTAATTCCGCTGCAGGCCTTCATCTTCATGGTGCTGACTGTGGTGTATTTGAGTGCTGCCCATGAGGACAATCATTAAGCAGCCGCGAGCCCTTGTTCAACCAACTTGAACTACAACCTTTGATCTCTAGGAGTAATTATGGAACTCGTTATCATCGCAGCCTCTATCATGATCGGTCTGGGCGCTCTGGGTACCGGTATCGGCTTCGCCATCCTGGGCGGCAAGCTGCTGGAATCCACTGCCCGTCAGCCTGAGCTGGCTCCGCAACTGCAAACCAAGACCTTCCTGATGGCCGGTCTGCTCGACGCCGTGCCGATGATCGGCGTTGGTATCGCGATGTACCTGATCTTCGTTGTAGCACCTGGCGTTGCCGGTTAATTCCTGACTGGTAACGATGAACGGCAGGACAATGGTCCTGCCGTGTCGATCTTGTCCTCCAGGACTCAACGAAATAGCACGAGGTAAATCGCTGTGAATATTAATCTGACGCTGTTTGGTCAAACGATTGCCTTCGCTATTTTTATCTGGTTTACCATGAAGTTCGTATGGCCGCCGGTAACCCGCGCCATGCAGGAACGCCAGAAAAAAATCGCCGAAGGCCTGGATGCGGCTGGCCGCGCCCAGCGTGACCTGAGCCTGGCTCAGGAAAAAGCTACCCAGACCCTGCGTGAGACCAAGGAACAGGCTGCTCAGATCCTCGAGCAGGCCAACAAGAGTGCCAACCTCATCATCGAGGAAGCCAAAGAGCAGGCACGTTCCGAAGGTGAACGTCTGATTGCAGCTGCCAAGGCTGAAATCGAACAGGAAATGAACCGCGCCAAGGATCAGCTGCGCGCCCAGGTTGCCGCGCTGGCCGTCAAGGGTGCCGAACAGATCCTGGAGTCCGAAGTGGACTCTGCGGCCCACAGTGAGCTGGTCAACAAACTGGCCTCACAACTCTAAGCGAGGCGAGCATGGCTACTATCACTACGCTGGCTCGGCCTTATGCAAAAGCGGCTTTCGAGTTTGCTACTTCTGCTGCTGCGCTGGATGCCTGGTCGGGCATGCTGGCTCTGACAGCCGCCGTAGCCGCCGATCCGGTTTTTGTCGAGAGAATGCGTGACCCGTCCCTGACTCGGGAACGCAAGGCCGATGATCTGCTCATGGTATGCGAAGGCAGCGTTACTCCGGAGTTCGGAAACTTCATCCGTACCCTGGCCGATAACGACCGTCTGCTCCTGATCCCGGACATCGCCGAGCTCTTTGAGCAGTACAAGGCGGAACACGATCGCAGTATCTCAGTCGAGGTGGAGTCCGCCTTCGAGCTGACTGACGATCAACAGAAAACGCTGGCAACCGCTTTATCCAAGCGGTTAGACCGCACAGTAACTCCTCATGTGACCATCAATCCGTCCCTTATCGGCGGTGTGTTGATTCGTGCGGGTGACCTGGTCATCGACGGTTCGGTCCGCGGCAAGCTTGCCAAGCTGGCCGAGGCGTTGAAATCCTGATTTGAGGGACATGGCATGCAGCAATTGAATCCTTCCGAAATTAGCGAAATTATCAAGCAGCGCATCGAGAAGCTCGATGTGAACACCCAGGCCCGGAATGTCGGCACCATCGTCAGCGTTTCCGACGGTATCGTGCGCATTCACGGTCTGGCAGACGTAATGTACGGCGAAATGATCGAGTTCCCGGGTGGTGTCTACGGTATGGCACTGAACCTGGAGCAGGACTCCGTCGGTGCCGTTATCCTGGGTAACTACCTGACCCTGGCCGAAGGTATGGAAGCCAAGTGCACCGGCCGCATCCTGGAAGTTCCGGTTGGTCCGGAGCTGCTGGGCCGCGTGGTTGACGCCCTGGGTAATCCGATCGATGGCAAGGGCCCGATCGAGGCCAAGCTGAGCGACGCCGTTGAGAAGGTTGCGCCCGGCGTGATCTGGCGTAAGTCGGTAGACCAGCCGGTACAGACCGGTTACAAGGCAGTCGACTCGATGATTCCGATCGGCCGTGGCCAGCGTGAGCTGATCATCGGTGACCGTCAGATCGGTAAGACCGCCATGGCCATCGACGCCATCATCAACCAGAAGGACAGCGGCATCCGCTGCGTCTACGTTGCCGTCGGTCAGAAGCAGTCCACCATCGCCAACGTGGTGCGCAAGCTCGAAGAGCACGGCGCCCTGGCCAACACCATCATCGTTGCCGCGTCCGCTTCCGAGTCGGCTGCCCTGCAGTTCCTGGCGCCCTACTCCGGTTGCACCATGGGTGAATACTTCCGCGACCGCGGTGAAGACGCCCTGATCGTGTTCGACGACCTGTCCAAGCAGGCTGTGGCCTACCGCCAGATCTCCCTGCTGCTGCGTCGTCCGCCGGGACGTGAAGCCTACCCCGGTGACGTGTTCTACCTCCACAGCCGTCTGCTGGAGCGCGCTTCCCGCGTTTCCGAGGAGTACGTCGAGCAGTTCACCAAGGGTGAAGTGAAGGGCAAGACCGGTTCCCTGACCGCGCTGCCGATCATCGAAACCCAGGCCGGTGACGTATCCGCCTTCGTACCGACCAACGTGATCTCCATCACCGACGGTCAGATCTTCCTGGAGTCCGACCTGTTCAACTCCGGTATCCGCCCTGCGGTCAACGCCGGTGTGTCGGTATCCCGTGTAGGTGGTGCGGCCCAGACCAAGATCATCAAGAAGCTGTCCGGTGGTATCCGTACCGCTCTGGCTCAGTACCGTGAACTGGCGGCCTTCGCCCAGTTTGCCTCTGACCTGGACGAAGCGACCCGCAAGCAGCTGGAGCATGGTCAGCGCGTGACCGAGCTGATGAAGCAGAAGCAGTATGCGCCCATGTCCGTTGCGGAAATGGCCATCAGCCTGTACGCCGCCGAGAAAGGTTTCCTCGCCGACATCGAGATCAACAAGGTAGGTGCTTTCGAGACCGCCCTGCTGGCCTGGTTCAAGCGCGAGAAGGCCGATCTGCTCGCCAAGATCAACGAGAAAGGCGACTACAACGACGAGATCGAAGCCGGTATCAAGTCTGGCATCGAAAACTTCAAGGCGACCCAAAGCTGGTAAGCCGAGGGCGGGATGGGGCAAGGCTTCATCCCGCTTCGTGCGATACGGCCACGGGCTAACCTGAAAGGTGTGACATGGCAGGCGCAAAAGAGATTCGCGGTAAAATTTCGAGTATCAAGAGTACTCAGAAGATCACCAGCGCCATGGAAAAGGTGGCGGTCAGCAAGATGCGCAAGGCACAGCAGCGCATGGCGACCAGCCGCCCCTACGCTGAGCGGATTCGTCAGGTCATTGGCCATCTGGCCAATGCCAACCCCGAATATCGCCACCCCTTCATGCAGGAGCGTGAAGTCAAGCGGGTTGGTTATATCGTGGTCAGCACGGATCGTGGTCTTTGCGGTGGCTTGAACACCAACCTGTTCAAGGCACTGGTAACAAACATGAAGGAGTGGCGTGACCGTAACGTCGAAACCGAACTGTGCGTGATCGGTACCAAGGGTGCCCAGTTCTTCCGCAGCTACGGTGGCAACGTCGTCGCGGCGATCAGCGGTCTGGGTGAGGAACCCTCGCTGAACGACCTCATCGGTAGCGTCAAGGTCATGCTTGACGGCTACAACGAGGGCCGCATCGACCGTCTGTATCTGGTGTCCAACGAGTTCGTCAATACCATGGTGCAGAAGCCCCGGGTAGAGCAACTGATTCCTCTGGTGGCCTCGGATACCGATGAGCTGCAGGAGCGCTGGGACTATGTATACGAGCCGGATGCCCAGCTGCTGCTGGACGGTCTGCTGAAGCGCTATATCGAGTCCCAGGTCTACCAGGCCGTGGTCGAGAACAGTGCCAGCGAACAGGCAGCCCGGATGATCGCGATGAAAAACGCCACCGACAACGCGGGCGACATCATCGACAGTCTGCAGCTTATCTACAACAAGGCTCGTCAGGCAGCGATCACCCAGGAAATTTCGGAAATCGTCGGCGGCGCCGCGGCGGTCTGACCCGGCCAGGGCAGACAGGACCGGCAAGACGAAACGGTTTCATACCACTTAGAGGAACCAACAATGAGTAGCGGACGTATCGTTCAAATCATCGGTGCCGTCATCGACGTGGAATTCCCGCGCGATCAGGTGCCGAACGTCTATGACGCGCTGAAAGTCGTCGGCGCAGCAACCACCCTGGAAGTCCAGCAGCAGCTGGGTGACGGCATCGTCCGTTCCATCGCCATGGGTAGCACCGAAGGCCTCAAGCGTGGCCTGGACGTGACCAACACCGGCAAGGCCATTTCCGTACCGGTTGGTGCAGGCACCCTGGGCCGCATCATGAACGTACTGGGCGAGCCGATCGACGAAGCCGGCCCGGTTCAGTGCGACGAGCAGTGGGGCATCCACCGCGCGGCGCCCAGCTATGCCGAGCAGGCCGGTGGTACCGATCTGCTGGAAACCGGTATCAAGGTCATCGACCTGATCTGCCCCTTCGCCAAGGGTGGCAAGGTCGGTCTGTTCGGTGGTGCCGGTGTGGGCAAGACCGTGAACATGATGGAGCTGATCAACAACATCGCCAAGGCGCACAGCGGTCTGTCCGTGTTCGCCGGTGTGGGTGAGCGTACCCGTGAAGGTAACGACTTCTACCACGAGATGAAGGACTCCAACGTTCTGGACAAGGTAGCGATGGTCTACGGCCAGATGAACGAGCCGCCGGGTAACCGTCTGCGCGTGGCCCTGACCGGTCTGACCATGGCCGAGAAATTCCGTGAGGAAGGCAAGGACGTACTGCTGTTCATCGACAACATCTACCGTTACACCCTGGCCGGTACCGAAGTATCCGCGCTGCTGGGTCGTATGCCGTCGGCCGTAGGTTATCAGCCGACTCTGGCCGAGGAGATGGGTGTTCTGCAGGAGCGTATCACCTCCACCAAGACCGGTTCCATCACCTCCATCCAGGCCGTATACGTACCTGCGGACGACCTGACTGACCCGTCTCCGGCCACCACCTTCGCTCACCTTGACGCGACCGTGGTACTGAGCCGTGACATCGCCTCCCTGGGTATCTACCCGGCGGTGGATCCGCTGGACTCCACCAGCCGTTCGCTGGATCCGCTGGTGATCGGTCAGGAGCACTACGAAGTGACCCGTGGCGTTCAGTACGTTCTGCAGCGCTACAAGGAGCTGAAGGACATCATCGCCATCCTGGGTATGGACGAGCTGTCCGAGGAAGACAAGCAACTGGTAGCCCGCGCTCGTAAGATCCAGCGCTTCCTGTCGCAGCCCTTCCACGTGGCCGAGGTCTTCACCGGTGCGCCCGGCAAGTACGTGCCCCTGAAGGAAACCATCCGTGGCTTCCAGGGCATCCTCAATGGTGATTACGATCACCTGCCGGAGCAGGCTTTCTACATGGTTGGCACCATCGACGAAGCGGTCGAGAAAGCGAAGAACATGTAATGGGCCGCGCCCGCGCAAGCGGGCGCAGAACCGAGGCAACTTGAATGGCTATGACAGTGCATTGCGATATCGTAAGCGCGGAAGAAGAGCTGTTTTCCGGCCTGGTCGAGATGGTCGTGGCACACGGCAACATGGGTGATCTGGGTATCCTGCCCGGTCACACCCCGCTGCTGACCGATCTCAAGCCGGGCCCGGTTCGGGTGATCAAGCAGGACAAGTCCGAAGAGGTGTTCTACATCTCCGGTGGCTTCCTGGAAGTTCAGCCGAGCATGGTCAAGGTGCTTGCCGACACGGCTATCCGTGCCGGTGACATCGACGAAGCAGCTGCAGAAGAAGCGAAGAAGGCCGCGGAAAAGGCCCTCAACGAGAAGGGTTCCGAGTTCGACTACGGTTCCGCCTCCGCTCGTCTTGCCGAGGCTGCAGCCCAGCTGCGGACAGTGCAGGAACTGCGCAAGAAGTACGGTGGTCCGGCGATCAACAACCGGTAAACCGCAGAAAAGGCAGCTTCGGCTGCCTTTTTTGTTTGCACTTCTACCCTCCCCCAAGCCAGGCTTGCAGCCCCGGCTGGTGAACTTCTATCATCCCCCTCCACGATAATTTACAGGATCTCGTTCATGAATCTGCACGTTGTCATTCTCGCCGCCGGTCAGGGCACCCGCATGCGTTCGGCACTCCCCAAGGTACTGCACCCGGTGGCAGGCAAGCCGATGCTCGAGCATGTGATCGACAGTGCGCGGGCGCTGGCTCCGGCGGGCATCCATGTGGTCATCGGCCATGGCGCGGAGAAGGTGCGGGAGACGCTGGACGCGGCGGATCTGAACTGGGTACTGCAGAGCGAGCAGCTGGGCACCGGCCATGCGGTGGCCCAGGCCCTGCCGCACGTCAATGGCGCCGATCAGGTGCTGGTGCTCTATGGTGATGTGCCGCTGCTGACGGTGGAGACCCTCAAGTCGCTGATCGAGCAGACTCCGGTGGACAGCCTCGGCATGCTCACCGTGCTGCTGGGCGATCCCACCGGCTACGGGCGCATCCTGCGCAACGCCGAGGGGCAGGTGCAGGCCATCGTCGAACAGAAGGATGCCAGTCCGGAACAGCTGCAGATCCGCGAGGGCAATACCGGCATCATGCTGCTGCCGGGCAGCCGCATCCAGGCCTGGCTGACCGGGCTGTCGAACAACAACGCCCAGGGCGAATACTACCTCACCGATGTGGTCGAGCTGGCGGTCAGCCAGGCGGTAGAGGTCAGCGTGGTGCAGGCCAGCGATGAGCTGGAGGTCATGGGCGCCAACAACCGCCAGCAGCTGTCGGTGCTCGAGCGTGCCTGGCAGGCCCGTGAAGCCGAGCGGCTGATGGTCCAGGGCGCCTCTTTGGCGGATCCGGCGCGACTGGACGTACGCGGTGTAGTCAGCATAGGCCGTGATATCCGCATCGACGTCAACGTGGTGCTCGAAGGCCGGGTGGTGATCGAGGACGATGTCACCATTGAAGCCCACTGCGTGATCCGCGATTCGGTGATCAAGGCCGGCAGCGTGATCAAGGCCTTCAGCCACCTGGAGGGCGCCGAGGTCGGCGAGAACTGTGATGTCGGGCCCTACGCCCGGCTGCGCCCCGGTACCGTACTGCAGCGCAAGGCCAAGGTCGGCAACTTCGTCGAGACCAAGAAGACGGTGGTCGGTGCCGGCTCCAAGATCAATCACCTGTCCTATGTCGGCGATGCCGAGGTCGGTGAGGGCGCCAATATCGGTGCCGGCACCATTACCTGCAACTACGACGGGGTGAACAAGTTCGTCACCCGGATCGGTGACGGTGCCTTCATCGGCTCCAACACCGCGCTGGTGGCACCCGTCTCGGTGGGCCGCATGGCAACCACCGCCGCCGGTTCGACCATCACTCAGGATGTGCCTGAGGCCACTCTCGGCGTCGGCCGCGCCCGTCAGCGCAATGTGGAAGGCTGGAAGCGCCCGGTCAAGCAGCCTAAGGACTGAACCGCCGGCGGCGGCAGGCTCCACCCATCTGTCCTATAGTGATCTGAGTCTTTCATCACTGGATACAGGAGATGGGTGGATGTTCGCGCAATTTTCTGAAACCTTGGCTGGACTGCAGCTGCCTCTGCGGGTGGTGGTGAAGGGGGGACCGACTCTCGATCTCACCGAGGATCCCCGGGTTACCCTGCTCATCAATGATCCGAACCTGCTCGGTGACATGCAGGCCCCTACCCTCGACAAGTTGGGCGACGCCTACGTCAGCCAGCGCATGGATATCCAGGGCGACATCATGGATGTCATCGAGGTCGCGGATCGGCTGAGCAAGGGGCTGCTCGGCGAGCTGGCCAGTCCGCCGGTGGAACGCACCGAGCATGATCGGCAGATGGATGCCGAAGCCATTTCCTATCACTACGACCTGTCCAACGACTTCTACGCCCTGTGGCTGGATCCGCAGATGGTGTATTCCTGTGGCTACTTCCGCAATCCCGAGGACAGTCTGGCCACTGCCCAGACCCAGAAGCTCGATCACCTGTGCCGCAAGCTGCGGCTCAAACCCGGCGAGCGATTGCTGGATGTGGGCTGCGGCTGGGGTGGACTGGCGCGCCACGCGGCCCGTTTCTATGACGTCGAGGTCCATGGCATTACCCTGAGCAAGGCGCAGCTCGAGCTGGCCAACCGACGCACGGCGGAGGCCGGGCTGGAGGACAGGGTCCGGCTGGAGCTGCTGGACTACCGCGATCTGCCGGGCCGCGAGAATTTTGACAAGATCGTCAGTGTCGGCATGTTCGAGCATGTCGGCCACCGCAATCTGGACCGCTACTTCGCCATCCTGCACGAGCAGGTCAAACCCGGCGGACTGGTGATGAACCATGGCATCACCGCCAAGCATGTGGACGGACGCCAGGTCGGGCAGGGGGCAGGCAAGTTCATCGGGCGCTACGTGTTCCCCCACGGGGAGCTGCCGCACCTGTCCATGGCGATTGCCAGCATGAGCGAGCAGGGACTGGAGGTGCTGGACGTGGAGGGGCTGCGGCTGCACTATGCCAGGACCCTGGAGCACTGGAGCCGCAATCTCGAGCAGCGGCTGGAGGAGGCGGCCGAGCTGGTGTCGGACAAGGCACTGCGGATCTGGCGCATCTATCTGGCCGGCTGCGCCTACGGGTTCCGCCGCAACTGGATGAACATTCACCAGATACTGGCGGTCAAACCCCACGCCGATGGCAGCCACCATGTGCCCTGGACCCGGGATGACATCTACCGGTGAACCGCCCTGGCGGATGCAGGCCATCTGATATTCTTCGTCACCGGAACATGCTCAAGGAGAAGGCGTGACCTTACTGCGACGGTTCATCCCCGGGTTGTTCTGCTGTCTGACCGCCCTGCCGCTGGCAGCGCAGGAGCTGATCCAGGCCCGGATCGGGGACGAGCTGTTCCGGCTGGAACTGGCCGCTGACCCGGACAGCCGGCGCCAGGGGCTCATGGAGCGCGAGGCGCTGCCTGCCGGAAGCGGCATGCTGTTCGACTTTCCTTCCGGTGCCACCCCTGCGATCTGGATGCGCAACATGCGCATCTCCCTGGATCTGCTGTTTGTCGACGGGCAGGCCGCCATCCAGCGGATCTTCCACTCGGTGCCCCCCTGCGAGGACCTGCCCTGCGAGATCTACCAGGAGCAACACCCCCTGCGCTTCGTCATCGAACTGCCCGCCGGGACAGCGGATCGACTGGGTCTGCAGGTGGGGGATGTGCTGGACCTGGGCGGGCGCGAACGCACGCCGGCCCCCTCATTCTGAATCGGGCGTGCGCCACTGGCCGTCATTGAACTGCTCGCACCAGGTCTGCAGCAGGGGCCGGTCGTCCGGCTCGCTGTAGTAGTGGATCGATTGCCGGTAGGCCACGCCCTCGCTGCGGGCACTGTCGCAGATACCGTAGGCGCCCTCGGGGCAGCGCTCGACGAAACTTACCTCGAAGCTGCGGTCCGGAATCTGCGGCTGGCAGAAGCTGTCACGGAACAGATTGGCGGGAATGCTGATGTTCTGCTGGCACATGCGTACCGGCAGCTGGTCATCACTGGACTCGATCAGGCAGGCTTCGGCGAGCACGTCCATGCTCAGGCAGGCAAGCAGCAGGAGGGAGGCAAGACGCATGATTCACGTTCCGACAGGGGTTGACCTACCTTAATGCCCGCCTGAGGCCGAGGCAAGGTGTTCCACGTGAAACGAAGCGGTGTTCACCCGAGCCGCGGGGGAAACGCCGTCTCGTCATCCTTGCCCCCGGGAAAGGGGTGGGGAGCCAGCTCGACGCGGAACAGATGCCGACCCTGCATCTCGACAAAGCCGGCGTAGCGACGCTCGCCGGTGACGGTGAATTCGAAGGCATAGCGTCGCCGCAGGCCCGGCCGGCCCCAGCGGCCCCGGGCAGGGCGCAGACGGGTCAGGGCCACACTCTCATCCAGCAGCTGCACGCCGGCCTGCCGGCAGTGCCGTCGGGCGATCGACAGTGCCTGGTCATGCAACCCCATGCCGCGCCAGATCCAGGCCCCGATGGCCGCGACCAGCAGCATCAGGGCGACATGTCCCAGATCAATCACCATGACGGGTCACCGACAGCACGTGGATGCGGTCCGGCTCCGGATAGTGCCAGCGCACGTCGATGTCCCAGAACCGGGCGGCATATTCGCGACTGGCATCCGGTTGCTGGTAGGCCGGTTTGGGGTCCTGCGCCAGGCACTGATCGATCAGCTCCAATACCGGTTGCTGCAGGCGCCCGGCATGCATGCGTGCCTGGTCCAGGGCCGCGCTGGACCAGCTGACCGGCAGTAATACAGGTGGGGCCGGGGCGAGGTCGTTGGTCGCCTCGCAGACGCTGTCTGCATAGGGGACATAGGGCTTGATATCCAGCAGCGGTGTGCCGTCGAGCAGGTCGATACCCGATACATGCAGGCGTCCGGCTTCTATTCCGTCCAGGCGCACCACCGACTGGCCCAGGGGATTGGGTCGGTGAGTGGCGCGGCTGGCAAAGACGCCGATGCGCTGGTTACCACCCAGGCGCGGCGGCCGCACCCGGATGTGCTCCGGGCCACTGGCGGCGGCATGGAACACGAACAGCAGCCAGAGATGGCTTACCTGTTCCAGCCCGGTGATGGCCTCCGGGCGGTCATAGGGGGGAAACAGCTCCAGCACGCCGGTGGCGGCCGGCGCCAGCCGGGGCTGGCGGGGAATGGCGAACTTCTCGGCAAAACAGGAACGGACAACGCCAATGGGTTCGAAGCTGTAGGACATCAAGGGTTCCGTAACGGCGGTATCGACTCGGGATTATCCAGCAGAACGAAATGGCTGCCCTCGGGCACTTCGACTATCTGCAGGTTCTCGGCCTGGTGGGCGCTGTCGAGCATCGCGGCGCTGTTCAGCACCCTGTCCCGGCCGGGCACCAGTATGGCACCCCGTTGCACGTGACGGTAGATCTCCGTACTGCTGCTGTCCATCCACCCCAGCAGATCCCGGACATTGGTCAGCAGCAGGGCGCTGCTGCGCGGGTTGAACGGCATGGCCCGGATCAGTTCGCGCTTGTCCGGGTCGTCCAGCGGCCCCCAGATGGGTTGCTCAAGCAGCATGTCCGGGCGTCGCTGCCACAGCAGGTGCAGGGATGGCAGCAACAGGCGACTGATGGCGGAGGATGGCCGATAGGGCTGCCCCTGGGGCAGTACCGGGGCCTCGAGAATGACCTCCACCTGACTGAAGAGATCCGGTCGTTCACTGGCGGCCTGGAGGATCACCGCGCCGCCACGGGAATGCCCGTGGACCCGGACGTTTCGGGTGCCGGGCAGATGTTCCAGGGCCAGGTTGAGCAGCTGGGCATCGGCGGCGATGGTACCCGGGGTACCGGCGGGCGGGAGATCCCAGGGAGCCTCCGGACGGTCGGCGGAGGTCACGGGCAACTGATAGCCGGTGGCCCCGATCATGATCAGTTCCAGCTCGGGATCATCATAGTAGCGGGTGAAGTACAGCGGATTTTCCAGCAGGCCGTGCATGACGACGACGGTTGCCCGCGGCTCGGAAACCCGGCGATGCAGGATCCAGCCTTCGCCGACCGGATAGATGTCTGCAGCCATGGTTATCTGCGGCGGAGAGGGCACCGGGCGTACCTGCAGCCAGTATTGGCCGATACCCAGGCCCAAGAGTACCAGTCCCAATCCGAGATAGCCCGCCATCATGCCTCCCTTGCATGAATGAATATGGCAACGAGCTTACCGGAACCCCCGAAATACAGCGCTCACCCGTGTGGGCGAGCACTATTGGCATCACTCGCCCTGGTAGGGACGTACCTCATCGGCACGCAGGCGGTAGCTGGCGTCGGCCAGGGCATTGCTGGTCTGTTCCACCCTCAACTGCCCGGTCAGCCAGAGCGGTTCGTAGATGTCCTCGATGGCGAAGCCGGCGGGGTAATCCACCAGGATGATCTGGTTCGGCGGTGGTGGCGGAACATGGATGCAGGCGCCCGGCCAGGGCACCAGGAAGAAGCTGGTATAGCGGCCCCGGGCATCGGTATCCAGGGGTACCGGATAACCGCCGATCTGGATGGCCCGGTCGTGCATGGCCTCGACCACGCGGGTGGAGTACATCACCTCGGGCAGGTCCCGGTCCCGATTGCGCAGATTGCTGGTGAAGTCCCCCGGCGCCTCCTCGCCCCAGTCGTGGCCGATCTCGGGCATGTCGAGCATGGCCTGGTAGTCTTCCTCGGGCAGCAGGTCCAGCCAGTCCACCACCTGGGCGGCGACGGCCGGCAGGGCCAGCCCGAGACTCAGGAGCAGAACGGACAGCAGGCGCAGCATGGTCGTCTCCCGAGTCATCGGCTGGCCTCAGTCGGTCAGTGCCTGAACTTCGGCGATCCGGCTCTGCAGGCTGGCACTGTCGGCGCAGCGCACGGTGGCGTGACCGACCTTGCGTCCGGGCTTGAAGGCCTTGCCGTAGTGATGGGGGTGGCAGTCGGCGATGGCGGCCAGCTTGCTGATGGCCGGCACCTCGCCGATGAAGTTGATCATGGCGCTCTGGCCGACCTTGGCGGTGGAGCCCAGCGGCAGCCCGGCAATGGCGCGCAGGTGGTTCTCGAACTGGCTGCACTCGGCTCCTTCGATGGTCCAGTGACCGGAGTTGTGCACCCGCGGCGCTATCTCGTTGGCCTTCAGGCCGCCATCGATCTCGAAGAACTCGAAGGCCAGCACGCCGACGTAGTTGAGCTTGTCCAGCACCCGCAGGGCGTAGTTCTCGGCCTGGGCCTGCAGCGGATGCGCGTTGCTGGCCACCGACAGGCGCAGGATGCCGTCCTTGTGGGTGTTGTGCACCAGCGGATAGAAACGGGTATCGCCGTCGCGACCGCGTACCGCGATCAGCGAGACTTCCCCGGTGAAGGGGACAAAGCCTTCGAGAATGCAGGGTACGCAACCCAGTTCGGCAAAGGCGTCGGCCACATCCTGGGGCTGGCGCAGGACCTTCTGCCCCTTGCCGTCATAACCCATGGTGCGGGTCTTGAGCACAGCCGGCAGGCCGATCAGCTGCACCGCGGACTCCAGCTCGACCTGGGACAGCACATCGGCGAAGGCCGGGGTGGGGATATCCAGCTCCTGGAACATGGATTTCTCGAACCAGCGATCCCGGGCGATGCGCAGGGACTCGGCGTTGGGATAGACGGGAACGTACTGGGCGAGAAAATCCACGGTCTCGGCGGGCACGTTCTCGAATTCGAAGGTCACCACATCGACATCCTCGGCCAGGCGCCGGAGTTGTTCGCGGTCGTCATAACCGGCGCACAGATGCTCGCCCAGAGCGGCGGCGCAGGCGTCAGTTGCCGGATCCAGAAAGACGAAATCCTGGCCCAGCGGGGTGCCGGCCAGAGCCAGCATGCGTCCGAGTTGGCCTGCGCCTATGATGCCGATCTTCATGGTGATCTCCTCAAGCCTGACGGGGGTCCGGGTTATCCAGCACGGTATCGGTCTGGGTGGCGCGGAACTCCTTCAGCGCCTGATGGAACTGCGGATGGCGGGCGCCGAGGATGCTGGCGGCCAGCAGCGCGGCATTCACCGCACCGGCCTTGCCGATGGCCAGGGTAGCGACGGGAACCCCGGCGGGCATCTGCACTATCGACAGCAGCGAGTCGACGCCGGAGAGCATCGAGGACTGCACCGGCACGCCGAGCACCGGCAGGTGGGTCTTGGCCGCGCACATGCCCGGCAGGTGCGCAGCACCACCGGCGCCGGCAATGATCACCTCGATACCACGGTCGGCTGCCGAGGCGGCATAGTCGAACAGCAGATCGGGGGTGCGGTGGGCGGAGACTACCTTCACCTCATGGGGAATGCCCAGCTGTTCCAGCATGTCAGCCGTATGGCTCATGGTGGACCAATCGGACTTCGAGCCCATGATCACGCCAACCAGTGCGGTCATTTTCGTGCCTCTTGATGACTGAAAATAAAGAGCCACGCGGCAGGGCGTGGCTCGAAGTGAAATGCAGGCCAATGGCCGGAAACCGGCGATTATAACGCAAACCGCCGGCTGAACCAGCCTGCAGCCGATGGACTGTCAATAACGGGGCTTCGGGCTGGCCATCGGCAGGGGGCCGTCACCGATGCGGCGGAACTCCCCGGTTTCCATGTCGTAGGCGCGGATCTGGCTGGTCTCGATGTCGTAGACCCAGCCGTGGATGAACAGCTCGCCCCGGGCCAGGCGTGATGCTACCGACGGGTGGGTGGCCAGGTGACCGAGCTGGGCGACGACGTTCTCCTCGGTCAGCACGCCGAGGGTGTCGCCATGCTTGTCGCAGCAATTCTCCTGCACCACTATCTTGGCCACTTCCGAGTGCTGCAGCCAGGCCCGCACTGTCGGCATGCCGCGCAATTGCTCGGGGTTGAGCACCGCCTTCATTGCGCCGCAGTCCGAGTGTCCGCAGATGATGATGTGCTTGACCCCCAGCGCCACCACCGCGTATTCGATGGCGGTGGAGACGCCGCCGAGCATCTGGCCATAGGGCGGTACCACGTTACCCACGTTGCGGGTAACGAACAGGTCGCCCGGCGAGCTCTGGGTGATGAGTTCCGGTACCACGCGGGAGTCGGCACAGGTAATGAACATGGCCTTGGGGGTCTGCTCGAAGGCCAGCTTGTGGAACAGTTCCTGCTGATCGGGATAGACCACCTCGTGGAAGTGCATGTAGCCATCAACGATCTGGGAGATGGCGTCGTCGGCGCCCTTCAGTTTTTTGTATGGCATGTGCTCGCTCTCTGTCTGCGGTTGGCGGGGAGCCGGGCTCCCCGCAATAGGCTCAGGCCTCGATCTCGATCAGGATTTCGCCCGGGTTGACCCGATCGCCCTTGGCGACGTGAACCGCCTTGACGGTCCCGTCGATGGCAGCTTGAATCTCGCTTTCCATCTTCATCGCCTCACTCACCAGCACGGCCTGACCGGCCTTGACCTTGTCGCCCTCGGCGACCAGCACATCTACGATGTTCCCGGGCATGCTGGTAGTCACATGTCCGGGCTTGCTGGCGCGCTCGCGCGCCTTGCCGGCACCGCCGACGAACTGGTTGAGCTCGGTCAGGGCCACTTCTTCCGGCATGCCATCGATGCTCAGGTAGAAATGCCGGGTGCCATCGCCCTTGACGCCGACCCCGGTGATGTCGATGCGGTAGCTCTCGCCATGCACATCGATCATGAACTCGGTGGCCACGCCCTCCGCCTTGGCCGGGCGCTCGTCGCCGGTGGGGATCGGCAGCAGCACCTCCGGTTGCAGGGTGCCGGCGGCACGCTCCTCGAGGAACTTGCGGCCGATATCCGGGAACATGGCGTAGGTCAGTACATCTTCCTCGCTCTTGGCCAGATTGCCGATCTCACCGCGCAGGCGATCCATCTCCGGCTTGAGCAGGTCCGCCGGGCGCACGTCGATCACTTCCTCATCACCGATGGCGCGGACCTGTACTTCGGGGTTGATGGTGCCCGGCGCCTGGCCGTACCGGCCCTGAAGGTAGAGTTTGACCTCGTTGGTGATGGTCTTGTAACGCTCGCCGGCCAGCACGTTGAACACCGCCTGGGTACCGACGATCTGTGAGGTCGGGGTGACCAGCGGCGGGTAGCCGAGGTCGGCGCGTACCCGCGGGATCTCGTCGAACACCTCGTTGATGCGGTTCAGCGCACCCTGTTCCTTCAACTGGTTGGCCAGGTTGGACATCATCCCGCCCGGTACCTGGTTGATCTGCACCCGGGTATCCACGCCGGTGAAGGGGCTCTCGAACTGGTGGTATTTCTTGCGCACTTCCATGAAGTACATGCTGATTTCCTGAATCAGCTCCAGGTCCAGACCCGTGTCGTAGGGCGTGCCCTTGAGCGCGGCGACCATGGATTCGGTGCCGGGGTGGCTGGTGCCCCAGGCCATGGAACCGATGGCGGTGTCGATGTTGTCGGCGCCGCATTCGATGGCCTTGAGCTGGCACATGGCGGCCAGACCGGCGGTGTCATGGGAGTGAATGAATACCGGCAGGCTGGTGGCGGCCTTGAGGGCGGCGACCAGTTCGCCGGTGGCGAAGGGGGTCAGCAGGCCGGCCATGTCCTTGATGGCCAGCGAATCAACGCCCATGGCTTCCAGGGCCTTGGCCTGCTCGACGAACAGCTCCACGGTGTGCACCGGGCTGGTGGTGTAGCAGATGGTGCCCTGGGCATGCTTGCCGGCCGCCTTGACCGCCGCGATGGCGGTGCGCAGGTTGCGTACGTCGTTCATCGCGTCGAAGATGCGGAACACGTCGATGCCGTTGACCGCCGCCTTGGCGACGAAGGCGCGCACCACGTCATCACTGTAATGGCGGTAGCCGAGCAGGTTCTGGCCGCGCAGCAGCATCTGCAGGCGGGTATTGGGCAGCGCGGCGCGCAGCTGGCGCAGACGCTCCCAGGGATCTTCCTTGAGGAAGCGCACGCAGGCGTCAAAGGTGGCGCCACCCCAGACTTCCAGTGACCAGTAGCCGACCTGGTCCAGCTTGGGGCAGATCGGTAGCATGTCTTCGGTGCGCATGCGGGTCGCCAGCAGGGACTGGTGGGCGTCGCGCAGGATGGTGTCGGTTACGTTGATGCGTTTCTTGCTCATGGTGCATTCCTCATCAGCGGCAAGCGTAGGGCTCGCGGCTCGAAATCAAAGACCGGCGTAGGCGGCAATGGCGCCGGCAATGGCCAGGGCCAGCGCTTCGGGCTTGTTCTTGACCGAGTAGTCGATCAGCTCGGGGTGGGTATCGACAAAGCTGGTGTCGAACACGCCACTGCGGAAATCCGGGTTCCTGAGGATTTCCTGGTAATACAGCTCGGTAGTCTTGACCCCGTGCAGATGCATGTCGTCCAGCGCGCGGTACCCGCGATCCAGTGCGTCTTCCCAGTTGCTCGCCCAGACGATCAGCTTCAGGCACATGGAGTCGTAGTAGGGCGGAATGGTGTACCCGGTGTAGATGGCGGTATCTACCCGCACACCGGGGCCGCCGGGAGCGTAATACCGGGTGATCTTGCCGAAGGACGGCAGGAAGCCGTTCTTCGGATCCTCGGCGTTGATCCGGAACTGGATGGCGAAGCCGCGGTGCTCGATGTCTTCCTGTTTCATGGACAACGGCAGGCCCGAGGCGATACGGATCTGTTCGCGGACGATGTCGATACCGGTGATCTGCTCGGTAATGGTGTGCTCTACCTGGACCCGGGTATTCATCTCCATGAAGTAGACTTCGTTGTCCGCCAGCAGAAACTCCACGGTACCGGCATTCTCGTAACCCACTGCCTGGGCCGCGCGCACCGCCAGATCGCCGATGTAGGCGCGCTGTTCCGGCGTCAGCTGCGGGCTGGGGGCGATCTCGATGAGCTTCTGGTTGCGGCGCTGGATCGAGCAATCGCGCTCGAACAGGTGCACGGTGTTGCCGAAGCTGTCAGCCAGCACCTGGGCCTCGATGTGCTTGGGATTGACGATGCATTTCTCGAGGAACACATCGGCGCTGCCGAAGGCCTTGGTTGCCTCGGAAATCACCCGGGGCCAGGCCTGTTGCAGCTCTTCCGAGTTGTTGCAGCGGCGGATACCGCGACCGCCACCACCGGAGGTGGCCTTGAGCATCACCGGATAGCCGACCCGATCGGCTTCCTCCAGGGCAGCTTCCAGACTGTCCAGATTGCCCGCGGAACCGGGGGTCACCGGTACCCCCGCTGCGATCATGGCGCGGCGGGCTTCGGTCTTGTCGCCCATGCGTGCGATCACATCCGCCGAAGGGCCGATGAAGCGGATACCGCGCTCGGCACAGATGCGTGCCAGTTCGGGGTTCTCCGACAGGAAGCCATAGCCCGGGTGCAGGGCATCGCAGCCGGTCTCCACTGCCAGGTTCACCAGTTGGCGAGCGTTCAGATAGCCCGCCAGCGGGTCGCTGCCGACGTTATAGGATTCGTCTGCCCTTTTGACGTGCAGGGCGTAGCGGTCGGCGTCCGAATAGATGGCCACCGAGCGAATGCCCATTTCCGCGCAGGCGCGGACAATGCGTACGGCAATCTCGCCACGGTTGGCAATCAGGATTTTCTTGATCACGTCCCTTTCCTCTGTTGGTGATCGGGGGTGGCCCAACATACCGCCGCAGCAGGAAGCGTGAAAAATGAATAATTATTGGATTTGGCATAAGTAATTACTAATATGACGGCCTGAATCCATCACCGGAGCATAGCCGTGCGCAAGGAACTGCATCGCATCACCCTGCGTCAACTGCAGGTTTTCCGTACCCTGTGCAGCACCCTGTCCTACAGCCGTACCGCCGAGGAGATGGCCCTTACCCAGCCGGCGGTCAGCCTGCAGATGCGCCAGCTGGAAGAGCTGGTGGGCCAGCCGTTGTTCGAATATGTCGGCCGCAAGCTGTATCTGACCGAGGCGGCGAATCTGCTGCTGGCGGCCAGCACGGATATGTTCAACCGGCTGGATATCCTCGATATGCAGCTCGAGGCCCTCCAGGGCACCTTGCATGGTGAGCTGCGCCTGGCGGTAGCCAGCAGCATCCAGTATCTGACCCCGCACCTGCTCGCGGCCTTTCGCCAGCGCCATCCCCAGGTGAGCTTCCGGCTGGAGGTCAGTACCCGCGCCGAGGTGATACGCCGGCTGCGCGACAACCTGGACGACCTGGTGCTGATGGAGATGGTGCCGGCGGACCGGGCCCTGGACTTCTTTCCCTTTCTCAACAATCCCGTGATCGCCGTGGCCGCACCGGATCATCCGCTGGTCGGGCGCCGGCAACTGAAACTCGCCGAACTGGAGTCCCAGACGGTACTGCTGCGCGAAGCGGGCTCGGGGGTGCGCAAGGCCTGTGACGAGTTCTTCCAGCAGAAGCGCGTGCATCTGCAGCAGGCAATGGACATGGGTTCCGGCGAGACGGTGGTACAGGCGGCCATTGCCGGGCTGGGCATCGGGCTGGTGGCTGCGCACAGCGCCTCGGC
>Ga0209075_1000457_pt1 | contig 39527 bp, 32 predicted proteins | sample Stecom2011_FD_187523 | JGI IMG/M metagenome (GOLD analysis project Ga0209075, IMG submission 187523) | Agricultural soil microbial communities from Utah to study Nitrogen management - Steer compost 2011 (SPAdes) (version 2) | ecosystem: Environmental > Terrestrial > Soil > Agricultural land...
TTTCGGTGTCTATTGCAGCAGGGTCCACCTCTTACCATTCCGAACAGAGAAGTTAAGACTGCTTGCGCTGATGGTACTGCCCTTTTAAGGGTGGGAGAGTAAGACGACGCCACTTTTATAAAAACCCCATACAGATTTGTATGGGGTTTTTTCTTTTTATATACTTTAGTGCTCCCACTGGGAGAGCACCGTAAATTATAAATCCTTGATTTTTAAATTTACGCGTGTCCTCGAAGTATTACAAAACAGAGTTTTGATACTTCGGGATAAGACGACGCCACTTTTATAAAAGCGCCATACATTAAATTGTGTGAGGTTTTTGCGTTATATAATATCTTCAAATTAGTCTGAAATGAATAAGAAAATAGGCCTAATGTACGTTGGTTTTGGATCTATTAGCTACGGAATACTTGCTACTGTTGTAAAATATGCAAACGAACTACTATTTTGTTTGACGTTGTTTTGATTAATTTTAAAAGGTTTAAAAACCTTTCCCCCCTTCGTGACATAATCCAAAACCATTTAGTTTTTATTATAACATCATGATTTCCAACCTCTTATTGTGGCGTGTGCCTAGTTTAAAAGTTCTATAGAATCCTATTTGATATAAATAAAAATGATATATTTGTGCAATATTTTGAGGAAAACTTCAATTTACTACTAAATAAAAAAAAACATTTGATTAAAATTTATGAAAAAACAATTATTTAATTTAAAAAGTCTATTGCTTATATTGGCCACAGGTTTATTGAGCATGAGCAGTTTTGCACAAATTCAAATTGGTAATTCTAATTTTGAAGCTTTTGATGAAATAGGAAACGATAAGGAGCGTCCAGCTAACTGGAACAATATGAAGAACGGTAATCTTTGTGGGTTCTGTGGTTTTGGGAGTATGCAAACGTCTTGGCGTTCGCTAGATATTCGGCCAGGATCAAGTGGTACATATAGTGTACGAATCAAATCTGGAAATGTTGGTTCTACAATCGTAAATGGTGCAATTACACTTGGGAAGTTAGTAGCTCCTAGTACGAGTCCTGCAGATGGTTATAATATGTCTGATAGAGGCAGTACTCAATTCAGTGAGGTTATGACTGATAAACCAGATAGTATTGTTTTTTGGGCTAAGTATTCAATTACTGCTTCTACTGATAGCGCGCGTGTTTCTGCTGTTATTCATGGAGATTATAATTATAGAGATCCTCAAGACGCTACTTCAGCTCCCTATAAAGTAGCAAGGTCTATTCACAACTTTCAAACGGGTGGGGCTTGGTTAAGAATGTCTTTTCCATTTGATTATGTTGGACCTTCAACAGATGCGCAATATATTATTATAAGTCTTACTTCTAGTTATACTCCAGGTGCCGGTGTTACAGGAGCTACTCTGTTTGTAGATGATCTAGAATTAATATATAATCCAAACAAAGTTGATGTTGCTCCGATTGCAGATCAATTCCTTGTAGAAAATCAAGCAGGAGCAAGCTTGGCCGCAAATGAAGTTTCAAATGCAGCTAGTTCTGTAACATCAAGACAATGGAAGTATTCAACAACTGTTGGTGGGCCATATACTAACATTATAACTGGAGAAACTGCTGTTAACTATACACCTCAATTTGCTACAGCAGGAACATATTATGTTGTTTGTGAAACAGATTTTGACGGTGATATAGTAACATCTAATGAAGTTAAAATTGTAGTAAATACATTTACCATTGCCATTGCTCCTGTAGCAGTACAAAATTTAGTGGAAAATCAAGCTGGTTCAACACTAACGGTAACTGAAAGTGCAGTTGCTGATTCTAGAGTTTGGAAATATTCAGCAACATCAGGTGGACCTTACACTACAGTTATTAGTGGACAAACAGGTCTTGCTTATACACCACAATTTGCAACGGCTGGAACGTATTATGTAGTTTGTGAGTCTACTTTATTAGGAAATACAGAAACATCAAATGAAGTAGAAATTAATGTAACTGTATCCACATCTAATTTAGTTTCTATTTCTCCTAATAATTCTCAAACGCTTAATGAAAATGAGTCTGGCACATTATTGTCTGCTTCTGAAACACCAGCTGCTGCGAATTCAAGAGAATGGAAATTTAGCACTACGTCAGGATCAGCTTATACTTCTTTTTCAACACCAGAAACAGGAGTGTCTTATACACCTCAATTTGCTACAGTTGGAACTTACTATGTAGTTTGTACCTCTGATTTCGGAGGTGGAGATATTGTTACATCAAATGAGGTTGTCATAGTGGTAAATCCTTTAGCGGGAATAGCAGATAATTCAATAAGCTCATTTTCAGTTTATGCTGCAGATCAAATGTTGAATGTTGATTTCACGCAAGTAGATATGGAAAATGCTGCTATAAAAGTACTTAGTTCAGAAGGAAGAGTAGTTGTAAAACATACTTTGGAAAGCAATAAAATGAATTCAATTCAATTGTTGGTGCCTACTGGAGTTTATTTCTATTCTATTAGTAACGAAAATCAATTCTATCAAGGAAAGATTTTTATTAAATAATAGACAAATACTTATACAAAAAGCCTTCTGTTAAAATAGCAGAAGGCTTTTTTAAGCGTTAAAATTGCCTAATTCAAGCTGTACTTGATAATTCTCTACATATTACGCTATTCATATCCATTCTAAATTACTATATTTGGAATTCAAAAAAGACACAGAATGAAAAAGATATTTGTAGGTTTATTTACTATCGCTTTACTTACTGCATGTAGTAATAATGATGAAAACAATAACACCAAAGCTCAAAAAAATCAAAAGGAACAAGTTGTAAACGTATATACACATCGTCATTATGAGCCCGACCAACAAATATTTAAAATGTTTGAAGAGCAAACAGGCATCAAAGTAAAAGTTATAAATGCAAGTGCAGATGAGTTAATCCAGAAAATGAAAATGGAAGGGAAGCATTCTCCAGCTGATGTTTTAATTACTGTAGATGCAGGTAGATTGAGCAGAGCAAAAGATCAAGGATTATTACAAAGTATTCATTCAGTTATTTTAGAGAAGGCAATTCCAAAACATTTACAAGATGTCGATAATCAATGGTTCGGGCTAACAAAAAGAGCACGAATTATAGCTTATTCTTTAGATAGAGTTAAGCCAGAAGAGCTTTCAACTTATGAGGATCTTGTTTCAGAAAAATGGAAAGGGAGAATCTTGGTTAGGGCGTCTTCGAACATTTATAATCAATCTTTAATGGCTTCAATTATTGCCAATGATGGAGAGGAGAATGCTAAAAAATGGGCTGAAGGTATTGTTGCAAATATGGCCCGTTCACCAAAAGGTTCTGATAGAGATCAAGTAAAGGCAGTAGTTGCGGGAGAAGGTGATTTAGCTATCGTTAATTCATATTACATCGGTAAGATGTTGAATTCGCCTGATGCAGAGGAAGTTGCAAGCGCAAAAAAGATTGGTTTGTTTTTTCCAAATCAAGAGGGAAGAGGAACGCATATTAATGTGAGTGGTGCTGGAGTAGCTAAATATGCTCCTAATAAAGAAAATGCCATACGATTTATCGAATTTTTAATTGGTGAAGAAGCACAGCAAATCTTTACTAATGCCAATTACGAATATCCGATTTTGAAAAGTGTAGAACCCGTTCAAGACATTAAGGCTTGGGGTGATTTTAAAGAAGATACGCTAGGATTAAATAGATTAGGAGAAAATAACAAAAAAGCAGTTCTTATTTTTGATGAAGCAGGCTGGAAGTAATAACGAGACCTTTTCCTTAAAATCAAGGTTAAAAAGATTTAAAAGAGACATTAACAAATGGTCAGTATTTACGCTGGCCATTGTTCTTTTCTTTGCTTTACCCATAATATTTATTGGGGTGGAATTGTTTTCTGGTCCTGGAGAAACATGGAGTCATATTGTTAAGTATTTACTGCCAGAATACATTTGGAATTCACTTTATCTGGTTATTTTTTGCAGCATACTTGTTTTGTTGTTTGGTGTTTCTTCCGCTTGGCTTGTCTCTCGCTTTGATTTTCCTTTTCGCAGACATTTAGAATGGCTCCTTATTCTGCCTTTAGCAATTCCTTCATATATTGTTGCGTATGCTTATGCTGGAATCTTTGATTACGGGGGAAGCATTGATTTAATATTCAGACAGCTTAATCTTGATTTTATACGTATAGACATCATGAATAAAGCGGGTTTAGCTTTTGTTTTAAGCATTTCCCTATTTCCATACGTATATGTAAGCGCAAGAGCATTCTTCTTGAATCAAGCGAATAATCTTCTAGAGGCTTCTAAAATGTTGGGTGTTGGGGAAAGAAAGACATTTTTTAAACTAATGTTACCACTTGCACGTCCAGCTATTGTTGCAGGACTGGTGTTGGTGTTGATGGAAGTTCTGAATGATTATGGAGCGGCTAAGTATTATGGTGTTAATACCTTTACTACTGGGATCTTCAGGTCTTGGTTTTCACTTGAAGAACCTGAAACAGCGGTGTATCTTTCAGCTTTGTTAGTCGTGATTATTTTTGCGTTGATCCTTTTTGAAAAATGGCAAGTCAGAAAAATCAAGTTTACTTCATCCAAATCTAACAGTACTCAAATTCTACGAAAAAAGCCTAATAGACCTTTAAAGTGGCTCATTTTTTCAGTAGTGTTTCTTCCCCTTCTTTTAGGGTTTATTCTTCCTGTTGCTCAATTAATTTATTGGGCAGCTTTAACAGCATCCACTGTTTTTGATATGGAATTCATTCTGATCTCTTTACAAAGTTTTGGAATTGCCATTACTTCTGCTGTAATCACTGTTTTCTTTGCTTTAATATTGATCTATTTTTCTAAGTGGAGTGCACTTCGTTTCATCAATAATATTGCGAGAGTAGGTGTTTTAGGGTATGCTATTCCAGGAGCAGTGATAGCCATTGGAATTATGATACCAACTCTAGCTCTTGATAAATGGCTTATTGATATATTTAGTAAGTTCGGAATCGATTCTGGATTAATTATCAATGGAACTTTGATTGCTTTATTTTATGCCTATGCTGTTCGTTTTTTAGCTGTGGCTTATAATCCAATCGAGTCAACAGCATTAAAAGTCGATAATTCAATTCCCGATTCTTCAAAAGTATTAGGTGTCGGGAACTTGAAGACCTTTTTTAAAATAGAGTTTCCACTGATTAAAACAGGAGTGTTTAGCGCCGTGATTTTAGTTTTTATAGATGTAATGAAAGAATTGCCTTTGACGCTTATCTTAAAACCGTATCATATCGATACACTAGCAGTGAAAGCGTATGAATATGCAAGTGATGAAATGGTTATGGAAGCTGCAACTCCCTCACTTTTGATTATCTTTACAGCAATGATCCCAGTGATGTTCTTAAATAAATTATTGATTAAAAAATAGCAATGCTAACAATTGAATCTCTTTCTAAAAGTTTTGATAAAGGCAAAAGTTACGCCTTAAAAGATGTTACTTTCGATTTAAAAGCGGGAGATGTTTGTGCTATTATAGGGGAGAGTGGAAGCGGAAAAACAACTTTGGTTCGTTTGATTGCAGGACTAGAAAGACCCGATGAGGGCAGCATTTCACTTGATGGTGAGGTGGTTGCTTCGATGAATATATTCGTTCAACCTGAGAAAAGAAAAATTGGATTGGTTTTTCAAGAATATGCTCTTTTCCCACATTTAACAATTTTCGATAATATCCTTTATGGTATTTCTAAATTGAAAAATAAAAAAGAAAGAGTACAAGAAATGCTAGACCTAGTTGGTTTAAGTGATATGGGGAAACGGTATCCGCATCAACTTTCTGGAGGACAGCAACAACGTGTAGCTTTAGCTAGAGCACTTGCACCACAACCAACATTGCTGATTTTGGATGAACCATTTAGTAATCTCGATGCAATGTTGCGTAAACAATTGCGCAACGAGGTTTTTGATATCATTAAGAAAACCAAAGTCACCGTTTTATTCGTCACCCATGATACTCAAGATGCACTTTCTGTGGCTGATGAAATACTCATTCTTCAAAACGGGAAAGTTGTTCAGAAAGATGCTGCCGAAAATTTATATGTAAAACCAAATACCTTATATGTCGCTTCTTTGTTTGGAAATACTGTCCAAATCAATAAGAATATACAAACGGCATTTCATTGTCCACTCAATGAAAAATGTTGCCATGCTATTCGCAATGAAAAAATAAAAGTCAACCCGGCGGAGGATGGAAACGATTGCGAGTACATCACAACTGCTAAGGTATTAAAGAAGATTGTGTTGGGCGATTCAGTGCAATTGTTGTTAAAACTAGATTCAGGGGAGCAATTAACTGTTTTGACACAAGACAAGAATATAGCAGACACCATAACTATTGGTTTTAACTCAAAGGATATTCTAGAATTTAAGGGTTAACAATATTAAAAGGATAAAAGCAGAAATCTTTGGTTATAAGGCGAAAGTGTTTTATCAGAAATTTCTATTCATCAGGTGTTTCAAAAATTCTTTTAAATAATTAGCCAATAATCATTTTAGTTAAAGAAAATTTACTTAAATTTGCACTCGCTTTTAATTGTAAAAGTTGACAAAATATCAAATAACGATTTGATATAATTTTTTAGAATTGCGGATGTGGTGAAATTGGTAGACATGCTAGACTTAGGATCTAGTGCCGCGAGGCGTGTGGGTTCGAGTCCCTCCATCCGCACAAAATTAAAAGTGGTATGAGTATAAAGCTTATACCATTTTTTGTTTAACCCTTTTTGGTTTTTAAATTATTAAGTAAAAGTTTATTTCAATCAATATGAATATTACAAAAGAAAACGTTGATGATCTCAACGCATTATTGAAAGTTACTGTTGAAAAAAGCGATTATCAAGAAAAAGTTGATAAGGCTTTGAGTGACTATAGAAAAAAAGCAAGTATTCCTGGATTTAGAAAAGGGAAAGTGCCAATGGGTATTGTGAAAAAACAATACGGAAGAACGGTTCTAGGAGATGAATTAAATCGAATTGTAAGCGAAGGTCTTTTTAAATATGTTGAAGAACAAGATTTCGAAGTTCTTGGAAACCCATTGCCTAAAAACGATATTGAAGTAAAAGGAGATTTTGATAACCCTGATACATTCGAGTTCACTTATGAAATAGGAATTTCTCCTAAAGTTGACATTAAGCTTTCTGGAAAAAACAAATATGAATACACCAAAGTTAAGGTGGATAAGGAATTAATTGACAAACAATTAGAAGACCTTACGCGCCGTTATGGAAAACTTGTTTCTGGTAAAGAAGTAGGTGAAAAAGACATGGTGCTAGGACAGTTTGTTGAGTTGAATGAAGCAGGTGAAATCTTAGAAGGTGGAATCATGAATAGTTCTACAATTTCTATGGAATTCATCAATGATGAGAAACTAAAGAAAGAAATGATTGGTAAAAAAGCAGGCGATAAAGTTACTGTGAATCCATTCAGTGTTTCTAGAGGTGGAAGTGATACTGCTTCAATGTTGGGCATCGACGAAAGTCAATTGGGATCTATTTCTGATCAATTCCAATTAACGATTAACGAGGTTAAAGTTATGGAGCCAGCAGAATTGAATCAAGAATTGTTTGATAAATTGTTTGGTGAAGGAGAAGTGACTACTGAAAAAGAAATGAGAGATAAAGTTAAGGCTGATCTAGTTCAAATGTTTGAAAAAGACAGTGATAAAATCTTAACACGTCGAATTTCTAATGACTTGATTGCAAAGTCAGATATTCAACTTCCTGATGGATTCTTAAAAAGATGGATTTTAGCATCTCAAAAGAACCCAATCACTATGGACGAGGTAGAGAAAGATTACGAAAACTATGCACGTAGCTTGAAATGGCAATTAATTCAAAACAGCATTTTCAAAAACAACGATATGAAAGTTGAGCAAGAAGAGGCGATGAATTATACGAAAAGTTTATTGGTGAATCAATATGCTCAATATGGAATGCCAGCTCCAGAAGATGCAGAGCTGACTCAATCTGCGCAACAAGTTTTAGCCAACCAAAAAGAAGCACAACAAATCTACGATATGTTGGCTGAAGAAAAATTAACTAAGTACTTTAAAGAAACAGTTAAGTTAGATGAAAAAGAGGTTGACTATGATGAATATGTTAAGATTGCCCAAGATAGCAATGCTTAAAAAGCTTTAAGATTAAGATTTAAACCTCATGTGAACGCATGAGGTTTTTTACTTATTCTAATACTTAAACTATAAATATAGTAAGCTTATCTTTTTTTTCTTATAACTTAGCCTCATAACTTTATTAAACAAAAAAAACACAAGTATGTTATTACAAATTCTAAAAAAATCATCCTTTTTACTTTGTGCGGGAGCTATATTGATTTTCACCTCTTGTAAAGGAGATGAATCAGAAAGTATTGATGCAGAAAAGGAAACAGTAACGGAAACACCAAGAAGTTTACCCAATATGAATCCTTCTGAAAATCAAGGTGTAGAAGCAAGTACGACAAAGGGTGCTGAAAATGAAGATTTTCAAAATTTACCTATAAATATGAATGCTGGAAGTCAAAGTGGAGCTAAATTAAATCCTGCACATGGTGAACCAGGACATGATTGCGCTGTTCCTGTTGGTCAACCTTTACCTTCAGCTGGGGGGACAGATCTACCAGTTGTTAACCAGCCAAGTAGCAAAAAAGCAGTGGTTTTAAATCCTGCACATGGAGAGCCTGGACATGATTGTGCTGTTCCTGTAGGTCAACCTTTGAATTAAAACTATTGGTTTCCAAGTAAGTTGTTTAAGTAAGCTTATTGAATTATCACAATTTATTAAAGTGCTTTTAGGATACGCTTTAAATGGACCAAAAAGAACACGGTAATTATAAATTAGTAAAGAATACTCAAGACAGTAATGCTTAATTACATATAAAATTTAATTTTAGAACCCCATGTGATTGCATGGGGTTTTTTTATGCGTATTTTTGTAAGTGAAGCAATCAAGTTTTGGTAACTCTTAAATTAAAGTAAATATGATAGTTGTAACAGGGGCTGCAGGTTTTATTGGCAGTGGTTTGGTGAGCAAGCTAAACGATATGGGGATTAAACGCATTATTATCGTTGATGATTTTTCAAACGATGATAAAGAACACAACCTTGTAGGGAAGAAATATTCCAAAAGAATCGATAGAACTGAATTTATCGATTGGTTTAAAGATCATGGAGGTGATGTTAAATTCATTTTTCATATTGGAGCAAGAACTGACACCTCAGAATTTGATAAAGATATATTTGATCGTTTAAACTTGAATTACTCAAAGGATGTTTGGAGATATGCTACTCAACATGGAGTTCCACTTGTTTATGCAAGTTCGGCGGCAACTTATGGCTTAGGAGAGCATGGTTATGATGATAACCATAGAGTTGTTGAGAAGTTAAAACCATTAAATCCTTATGGAGATTCTAAAAATGATTTTGATAAATGGGTTTTAAAACAACACATCAAGCCTCCGTTTTGGGCTGGTTTGAAGTTCTTTAACGTGTATGGTCCAAACGAATACCACAAGGGCAGAATGGCCTCTGTAGTGCTACATGCGTACCGTCAAATTTCACGTACAGGAAAAATGAACTTATTCAGGTCTCACAATGAAAAATATGATAATGGTGAGCAAAAAAGAGACTTTATTTACGTAAAAGACGTTCATAATATTTGTACTTTCTTGATGGAAAATAAACCAGAGAGTGGTTTGTACAACGTTGGTTGTGGAAATGCAAGAACTTTTAAAGCTTTAGCGATAAGTACTTTCCACGCCATGAACCGTGAAGTAGAGATAGGCTATATTGATACACCAGCAGATATCAGAGACAAATACCAATACTTTACCGAAGCAAAAATGAACAAACTCATCTCCGCAGGTTACTCAAAAGGATTCCATACTTTAGAACAAGGTGTGAAAGACTACGTTGAGAATTATCTAATGGATGGAAAATACCTTTAGGAACTAAAGAGATTATTTATAATTGATAATAAGACTTGAATTATTTGGTGTTTGATACTTTCAAAATCCCAAATAGGTCAGGTCTTTTTTATTTTGTGTTTTAATTGAATAGATTCAACCCAGCACTTCTCTTTTGAAAGCGTTATTCTTCTCTAAAATATTGATGCATATTTTAGAAGGATTTAAATTTAAAAAGAAGTTTTACTGATTCAATTCCTTTCTCCGTTTTCTAAACTTAATTTCTTGAGCGATAAAAATAGCTGCTGCTCCATAAACTGGAACTGCTGCTTTGTCTGTATCCAAGTAGTTGTTTAATAAACCATGGAAGAAGTAAGTGGACATCGCCAGCACAATTGATAAAATCAATAAATACATTTGTTTATCTTCAGGGAAGTAACGTTTAATGTTAATCAACAACATTATTCCTGAATAGAACAATGCTGATACAAAAACGAGAATTGATAACATTCCAAAGAGCCCCATTTCAGCTAGAGGCCCAAGGTATTCTGAGTGAGCGTTTCCTTGATTTCCAAAATTAGTGGAAATTATAGTCAGTTTTTCAGGATCTTGATGTGGTGCATATTCAAAGGCGTAGGTTCCAGGTCCATAACCGAAAACAGGTCGATCTTTAAACATATTCCAAGCAGCTCCCCATCGATTTAACCTTTCTAGATTTGAAGCATCTGAAGAAATATTTGCCGCTGATCGTAAACGTTCATCAAAATTTGTGGTTGTGTGCTCGTGTTTATTTCTCGCCAATTCCATTGTTATTTTACTCCAAGAGAATAAAACTATGGTGAGAATCACCAATCCAAAAGAGAGTAAATACTTGAATTTGATTTTATACTTTATACATATCCATACTGCAAATGCAAATACCACACTTAACCAAGCACCTCTTGTATAACTAAAGTATAATCCAACAAGAGTAATGATTAGCATTATTGTAAGTAGAAATTGTGCTTGAATTGTATGTTTTTTATAGGTAATTAAACCAATAATGAACATTACACTCATTGCGACAGCTGCTCCATAAATAGTGTGGTCTTTGAAGAATGGTGACATCACCCAGTGTCCCTCTTTCTCTCTGAAATTATATCCTGCATGATGAATAAGCGTATAAGTAATGACAATTGTCATTCCTATCGTATAGCACCACAGGAATTTAACTATATTGCTTTTTTTCTCAAAAACAGTGAATCCAATCATCAATAGGGGAATCAAGAACCAAAGTTTCATCAATAAATATTTAAATGAAACGACGGGATGCGCACTGGTGATTGATGTTAGAAAAAGCCATGCAATATAGAATCCTACAGAAAGTGTAATGGGATGCTTCCAAAATTCTTTACTGATGACTGTGGACTTTAATTCTTTAAAAATAATTAAGAGCATCAACCCGAAGAGGATGGGCTCAGTAGGAAGGTAAAGTCCAACTTCTCCATGTGTGAACTCTTCTAAATTGACAGACAATGGAGTCAGTAAGGCAGTAATTAAAAATGCAGTTGTAGTATGGAAAATTGCAACATAGGCTATCAGTAATGCCAAAGGTAATGCACTAACAAAATAATTATCTTGAAAAATAAAATAGGCATTGATTCCTAAAAACAGGAATACAAAACCAAATATCAAGCTATTGTTTCTTAGTAATTCCAACTTTATACTACATGCTTAATTGTTCGTACTCTATCTCTAATTAATAGCGCAATAAACATTAGAATTAGTGCAGCGAAAGTAAAAATCAAAACAATTATAAGTCGCTTAGGTTTTGCTTTCTTATCTGAAGCAACTGCTGACTCTACAACAAACTTATGGTTGAAGTTTTCTAATGCATCAGACTCTGCTTGTTCGTATGAAACTTCCTGATCCGTCATTTTTTCAATTCTGAATTCACGTAAATCTGAAAGTGCATCATATCGCGCACCGTATTTTAGATTAACATCAATCTGATTTTTAAAGAAGGCTTTGTCTTCAGAAGTCTTTGATTCGTTTAAAGCAGCAAATAAACTCGATCTTGATTTTGCATCAATAACACCAAGTTGTGAAAGACTATCCATTTCTGAATTTAGACTTTCCTGAGCCATTTTTAGTTGTTCTAATTTTCTTTTATTGATTTCAAATGCTGGAATTGTTCTTTCTTTAATCAGTTCGTTTTTAACGGTATCGATTAGTTGAACAATCTTATTGGCGATATCTGCTGCCAGTTGTGGTGACTCATCTAAAACTGAAATATTAATTGAACCAAAACGTGTACGTTCAAATCGGATGTGACTATTGTATGCTTTTCCTAATTTGTAATAGTAACTCTTATCATCTGGTTTAATATCATACACTTTCGCTAAATCAAACTCTTTGATTACTTTATTTCGTAAAGGTGAAGATTGTAAGATTTGAATCAATTGCTCTGCGTTTTCTTCTTCTCCAAAGTCCATTGAACTTGCTTTGGCATTACTCAAAGGGTTAAATGAAACAGTACTTGTTGCTGTTGGGAATACAATGGCATTCGATTCATATAGAACAGGGAGTAAAAGTGAGATAACAACGGAAATAACTCCAGCAATCAATCCCGTTAGTAAAAGTATTTTTCTGTTTTTGTATGTAAAAACTAACAACTCATTAGTGTTGTGCTCAGACTTCTTATTTTCCATCTTTTTTAATGTTTTTATGCTAACTTAATTCGATCAAAATTATTGTTTGACTATCTAACTATCGTCATTTCATCAACAATGTGAGGTGCTTCACCATAGATGTCAATCATCCACAAAACATAACGAATGTCAACTGAAATATTTCTACAACGAGAAGCATCAAACATATAATCACTCATGGTACTTTCCCAGCTTCTATCGAAGTTCACTCCAATTAAGTGTCCTTCTCCATTAATTACTGGAGACCCTGAATTTCCTCCTGTGGTGTGGTTAGAACTTGTAAAGCATACCCATAATTCGCCATCTTGGGCATAATCTCCGTAGTTCTTTGCTTCATACAACTCCAACATTCTTGGTAATAAATCAAAATCTTCATGTCCGGTATTGTATTTTTCTATTACACCATCTAATGTTGTATGCGGTGTGTATTTCATACCATCGCGTGGCACCGAACCTTCCAGCTTGCCATAGCTTAAACGTAGTGTACTGTTTGCATTTGCCCAATGTTTTGCTTCAGGATACATTTCATACTTTCCTTTTACGTATGGCTTCATAAGTTGATTCTTTGTTCCGTAATACAAACGAAGATCATCTAGTAATTCATCAGTGAAAATGGCGTTTAATTCATTAAACAACTTATAACCTGGATCTTTTTGAACTTTCTTTTTCGCATATTTACTAAAGTGATTCAAAACTTTTCTATAGCGTTCAGCATCGACTAAAAATGACTCCTCATAAATTGCACTTTGTAATTTGTTGATGTCACTTTCTGTTAATGATGCAGGTAGGTATTTTGACTCAATGATTTTTTTGTAATATTCACTTTGCAATAGAAAAATTTCCTTGTCAATATTGATGTCGTATTGGTCGTAAAAACCATCTAAACTTTCCTTTTGCTCTTCAATTGCTGTAGCTAATTCTTCAGTCTTACCTTCATTGTAAAGAGACATTAATTCATCAAAAGCTCTTGCTCTTTTGAACATTTCTGGACCAACATAAACATATTCAATAAACATGTTATAGGTGAAATCACTATTGTTATAAGTTGTTGAAAGTTCACGTAATTCTTTAACAATGCTAGCATATTCTGCCTTCCACTCTGGAGTGCTTAAAGCAATTTCTGTATATTTATTTTCGTAATCAGTTTTCTTCTCAATTGCATTGCCTCGTTTTAAACCGTCTATCTGACCAATCCACTTTTTCCAAGCATTCGCAATTCGTGCTTGTTTTGAAGCGTACATAATTTCTGTAACTTCAGATTTCTTCATTGCAGCATTAATAACTGATAATGAAAGGTCTCTCATTTTAATTTGAGCTGGTCGCATGGTATTGATAATAAAATCAAGTTCTGTGCTAATTGTATGCTGATAAGTTGTTCCAGGAAATCCAAATACCATTGTGAATTCATCAACCTCTCTTGATTTTAAAGATATTGGTAAATGGTGAATTGGTGTATAAGGCTTGTTACTCTCACTGTAGTCTGCAGGTTGGTTGTTTTCATCTGTATAAATTCTGAAAACTGAAAAATCACCTGTATGTCTCGGCCAAACCCAGTTGTCAGTGTCTCCTCCGAATTTTCCGACAGTTTTTGGCGGCGTTCCTACCAATCGAACATCTCTAAAGGTCTCTTTAACTAATAAAAAATAACTGTTTCCAAAATCAAATGGTTTGATTTCAGCATCATAATTTGTTCCTTCTAAAGCATTTGCTTTAATCAAAGCAATATTGGTCATGATTCTTTGACTGGCTTCTGCACCCTCCAAATCAGCAGTTCCTTCCAGAACCAATGCTGTTACATCTTCAATTTTAACCATGCGTGTAGCCGTTAGACCTAGGTTCTTAAGTTCTTCTTTAAGATTCTTAGCCCAAAAACCATCTTTTGCAATATTGTTCTCAATTGTTGTATGTGAATAGATTTGGGAAAATCCACAGTGATGATTGGTTAATAAAAGTCCTTTGTCTGAAATGATTTCAGAAGTACATCCTCCACCAAAATGTATGATTGCATCCTTTATACTTGCATTGTTTGCATTATAAATATCTTCTGCACTAATCTTCATACCCATAGCCTTCATGTCTGATTCAAAAGCACCAAGAAGGGTTGGAATAAGCATGCCTTCCTCTGCACGAGTAAAAACACTAAAAACTATAAACAATAATAAAGCACTAATTTTTTTCATCACCTTAAATTTTATTAAGGTGTAAAGATAAGAAGTGTGTAGAATTTTCTGTATTCTTATCAGAATAAAGATTTAATTTTTACAACTTTGTAGTGTGGAAGTACTGAATTTTATTTTTCGTATAGGAGTTATTTTGGCTGTTTACAATTTTCTGTGGTGGCTAATCATGTTGGCTATTAGTCTTTTAAGAGGGGGTAGGCCAAAACAAGTATTCGAAGTTTACCTTATAAAGGCTGTTCGGTACATTTTTTTAGCAGATGTTATTCTTCTTTTTTCTGTACAACAAGCAGGTGATATCCTACTGTTAAACGACTTATTAATAGCAGGATTGATTCTTCTGATCTATTTTGTTGGTAAAATTCAATCGAAACAACAGCGACAATCACTTTTTTCCTTTCGTGGACAAGCAAATATTCCTGGTATGGGAGATTTCATGAATAAGTTAAAGCCTGCTTTCGATCTTCGCTTTGAAATTTTAGTTGTAGTATTGGCTTTGGGTGCCTTTGTTGGGTTTTATTTTGCACCTCATTTAGCATCGAATGTAATAGCGAATTGGTTTTTAGAGAGTATTTTAAATATCGAAGATACTCCCGTATTTGGCTTTATCTTTAAAGTTATTGGTTTCTTCTTCTTGCTCTCCGTAATAATGAAAATTGTTGGAGGAATTATGACCGTTCTAATCGGTGGAAAACCCTCGTCTCAGCAGAATAATGACGATGATCATTTTGATGATTATACTGAGATCAAATAGTTCCTTTTATCGCTTTTAGTATATTTTCTACCTGGTGGGTGACTAGTGTTTTATCGTCATTGATAACAACAAATGAAGCCAGATCTATCTTTTTAGAGTCCGTCCATTGATTGTCCATTCTGTTTTTTACTTCTGCAATAGATGTTTGATCCCGATTAACTACTCGTTGAATGCGGAGTGCTTCAGGTGCAGTAACAAGTATGTTGTAATCAAAATCCTTATAACGGCCTGTTTCAAAAAGAATGGCTGCTTCATTGAATACAATCTCTGAAGTTTGAATCGTGCACCAATCTTCATAAGCTTGTCTTACAGCCGGATGAACTATATTATTAAGTCGATCCTTTAAAACAGGGTCATTAAAAATTTGATCAGCTAAATACTTTCTATTCAGGTGTTGATTGAGATAAGCCTTTTCTCCAAAAGTATGTTTTACTTGGTCAATTACAGCTTGATTATTAACCATTAGGAGTTTGGCTTCTGTGTCAGAATTAAAAACAGGAAAACCCATAATCATTAGTACTTTTCCAATGATAGATTTTCCTGAGCCGATTCCTCCTGTTATTCCTACTTTAATCACGCTTATTATATCTCCTCAACCTCTATCATTTTGAATGGAAGTGGAATTATTGCTTGGTAATCTTCACCTGCTTCTTCCATATCTTCATCATCCTCTTCGAAATACCAGTTTACTTTTACTTCTGTCCCATTACCATTGATTCCTTCAAGAAGCTTGAAAAGATCAAGAATACATTTTGAAGAAGAAGTATTAAAATACTCTAGTTTTACGTCAAAAGTGGTTACTTTTTGAGGGGATTTCCCATAATTTTCAATCCACTCATTAAGAGAATTATAAAATTCAACGGAATTTTCAGGAATAGACCTTCCTTTAAGCTCTAATCTTCCTTTATTGGCATCAAAATTAACCGTAGGTGTTTTTGGGGTTCCTTCTAAATTGATATTTTCCATTTTATTAATTTATTTTAACGTTTAAACAAAAGAAACTGAAATCATCGTCTATTGGTAAGAATTTGTATTCAAGTTTATTACCTGATTTTCGAGCAATATCTATCAATCCTAAACCTGCAGTTCCTTTGTTTGATAATTTACCGTGATTCAGTACTGATTTGTACATTTCTCGGAGTTCTTCTTTATTTAGTTTATTAATTTCTATAATTTTTCTTTCTAAGTCTTTAGCTTTATTTCTGTCCATATAGTTCCCCGTCTTTACCTCGTAAAAACCATCCTTCTTGGAAATTATTAATAATGCAGACTTTGAAAATATTGAGTCTATATCATCTGAACTGTCGCCATTAGAATTTTCATTATGGTGATATAGGTTCTGAAGACATTCAACCAATACGTTGTAAACCTTTTTTCTGGTCTTTGTAGACTTTTCTAAATGGTCAAGCTTGGACTCCATAATTTGAAGCACGGAAGAAAGCAGGTCAGCAGTGACCACGCCCTTAAATGAGAGCATCGTGTTTTCGCGCTCCATCGTTTGGTACAATTCATAAATACTTTTTAAAGACATTCAATTGTGCTTAATTCTGACTTAACATTGACAAATATAGAATTTAGATCGACAAAGACAACGTAACATGGTGTTTTCTTTGTGATTATATCATTTGATGCAACATCATTGCAAATAAGGTTTTAAATTTATACATTTGTCTACTTTTTTAAAATGGGTCAAAAGAATCTAGAATGACAGTAAATAAAGACGAATGGTTTAAAACTTGGTTTGATACTACTTATTATCATATTTTGTATCAAAATAGAAACTTCACAGAGGCTGAACGTTTTATTTCAAATTTACTTGGACATTTAAAGCTTCCAGATCAAACAAATTGTCTTGATTTGGCTTGCGGTAAAGGTAGACACGCTGTTTTTTTAAATAAAAATGGATTAAAAGTTACCGGAGTTGATTTGTCTTTAAACAGTATCAACGAAGCCAAACCATTTGAAAATGAATCACTTTCTTTCGATGTTCATGATATGCGTGAAGTATACAAAGAAAACACCTATGACATCGTCTTTAATCTTTTTACAAGTTTTGGATATTTTGATAATTATGAAGATAACCTCAAAGTTCTAAATTCAGTTAATACTATGTTGGTGGCAGACGGAAAACTGGTCATCGACTTTATGAATGCAGACTTTGTTTTGAATAATTTAGTCAAAGAAGAGGTGAAAACCATGGATGGAATTGACTTTCATATCACAAGAACTTATGATGGGAAACACATCTATAAAAATATAAACTTTGTTGATGAAGGTGAGGAGTTTAGCTTTCAAGAAAAAGTACAAGCCATAAAGAAAGATGAGTTTGAATCTCTTTTGGAAAAAGCGGGCTTTAATATTTTGGATGTATTTGGAGATTTCTCATTAGCGCCATTCAATAAAGATAAATCTGATCGTTTGATCATTATAGCGAAGAAAAAATGACGATGATCTGGGGAACAGTCCTTCTCATTGGTTCAGTATTGATTGGAGGTGGAGTAGTCGTTTTTTTACAGAACTTAAACCGTGGAAAACTAATTAAGGTTTTACTTTCGCTAAGTGGTGGTTTTCTCTTAGCAATTGCTTTTATTCACTTTATTCCTGAAATATATGCCCATGGCTCAGAAAATATTGGCTATTATATCTTATTGGGATTCTTAATTCAATTGTTTTTAGAATATTTTTCAGGTGGTATAGAACATGGACATATTCATGCGAAAGACACTAAAGGAACAGTTCCTTGGTCATTGTTTATAGCATTAAGCTTCCATTCATTTTTTGAAGGTATGCCACTTGCAGCTGAATTTTTAGGTGAAACCAGTCAACAAGTGGTTGAGCACATTGGTCACCACCATGGTTCAGGGGAAGGTGTTCAAGGATTGTTGTTGGGAATTATTTTGCACAAAATCCCTGTAGCAATTGCACTGATGACACTTTTATTAGCCTCTGGCTTTAAGACTTCTAAAGCGTGGTTAGTTTTGTTTGCTTTTGCTTTGATGGCACCAATAGGTATGATTGTAGGACATTATGGTGCGAAAAACGCATTTTTTAATCTGGAAATAATCCTGGCTATAGTTGTCGGAATGTTCTTACATATTTCTACAACTATTATTTTTGAATCTAGTGAAAATCACAAATTCAACTTTATAAAACTAGTGAGTCTACTTTTAGGAGTTGGCTTGGCAATGTTAGCAATATAAATAGGACTACTTTTACTTAATGACTAAATTAGGAAACAAATCCCCCTCAGTACAAAGTTTTGCTCTAATTACTCTTTTACAAGCTCTGTCTACTTTCGCTTTGAAAGCTGGATCCGATTTGTAGCGAGCTAAGATTTCTTTGTGAGCTTTTGCTGCATCTAATGGCATTAATAATATGTCTACTCCAGCATCAATTGCTTTAACATCTGCACCTTCAATAGTAGAAACCCCAAGCATATTCATGGCGTCTGTCACAATAAGACCTTGAAACTTCAAACTGTCTCTCAGCAAATCTGTAACGATTTCTTTAGAAATAGAGGAAGGCAAACCTTTGGTATCATATTGAGTGTCGTTTTCAACTGCAATATGAGCAATCATAATACTAATAACACCGTTTTCAATTAAAGGAGGATAATTTTTCAACTCTTGCATTTCACCTTTTATATAGACTAATTTTTTATGTGTATCGCCTTCAACATAACCATGTCCAGGGAAATGTTTCGCTGTTGCAATAATATTGTGTTTTTGTGTTTCTTGAATAAAAGCATCCGACCAAGGGATTACACTGTCTGGAACGTGACCAAAACTTCTCCATCCAACAGTTTTATTAGGTGACATATCAACTACAGGTGCGAAATTATAATTGATTCCAATTTCATTGAGATCTTTTGAAATCGTTGAGGCAACTTCTTTCACCTCATTTATTGTTTCTAATTTATTTGCTTTTTTGACAATTGTTGAATTTCTAATTTTTCTATTGACCAAACTTGCTTCAGCATCTGCACTATATAAAAAAGGAAGAGCGCCAGATTTAAAATTCCAGTCGTTGTATTTTTTTACCCATTGTGTAAATTCAGCTTTTTCTCCATTTAGAAGTAATATTCCTCCAATCTTTTTTTCTTTTACCAATTGATCAATAGTACTCTCCGTTTGTCCGTATGGTCCAATAGCAGGCATAATGAGTTGAGCGACCTTCTCTTCATCTGTTAAACGATTAAAATGTTCTAAAACTTGCTCACTTAAATTTACATTATAAGTATGAAAGTCTTTTAATGAGAATTCATTTTTTTGTGCATTGACAAAGCCCGAAAACAATAGGATTGTGAAAGTGATAAGTTTAACTAAGCGCATCTTTTATTGTATTAATTATGAGTATAAAAATTTAATATTCACTTCGATTTCTGGAGAAACACTTTTAGCAACGGGACAGTTTTTACCTGCATTTTCGACGCGTCTTTTTTCTTTATCGCTCCAATTGTTGCTTCTGAGATCTAAAACAATATTTAAAGCGCCCACTCTTCTGGGAGAATCAATCATTATTTTTTCGATTTCACCCTCACACTTGTCAAAAGCCAAGCCATTTTGTTCACAATAGATTCCAATAATGGTAATCATGCAAGTTAGATAGCCTGCAGCAAGAAGATCCGTAGGGGAAAAACGTGTGCCTTTTCCATTGTTATCAATAGGAGCATCAGTTTCTATTTTACTACCAGACTTAATATGTGTTGAGGAAATTCTTAATTCTCCAATATAGGATGAGCTTATTGTTTTCATAGTCTTTAATATTTGCTAATTTTGCAAGAGATTTTAATTGATACAAAAATAGTGTTTTTCACTTCAATAAGGTAATGTATGAGTTATCATTATTATAATTGAAAGTGTATAATTTTAAAATATTGCTATGTCAGTAATTAAAGAAGTTAAGCCAACAAAAATACAAAAACCAAAATGGTTGCGTGTAAAGCTTCCAACGGGAGAGTCTTACAGGAATGTTAGAAAACTTGTTGATGAACATAAGTTACATACTATATGTGAGAGTGGAAGCTGTCCAAATATGGGTGAATGTTGGGGAGAAGGTACAGCAACTTTTATGATTTTAGGGAATATTTGTACCCGTTCATGTGGTTTCTGTGCTGTTCAAACCGGAAGACCAGAAGAGGTTGATGTTTTTGAGCCCGGTCGTGTAGCTAATTCCGTGAAATTAATGGAAGTGAAACACGCTGTAATTACCTCTGTTGATAGAGATGACTTAAAAGATGGTGGTGCTAATATTTGGGCGCAAACCATTCGTGCAATCAGAAAACAATCTCCTGGAACAACTTTGGAAACTTTAATACCTGATTTTGCAGGAAAGTGGGAGAATTTGAAGATTGTTACAGATGAAGTGCCTGAAATAGTGTCTCATAACCTCGAAACGGTAAGGAGATTAACAAAGGAAGTTAGGATTCAAGCGAAGTACGATAGAAGTTTAGAAGCCTTGTTTAGAATCAAGAAAGCAGGAATGCGATCGAAATCGGGTATAATGCTAGGATTAGGCGAAACACACGATGAAATTCTTGAAACAATGGATGATTTAAGAGCTGTTGGGACAGACATTATTACCCTTGGTCAATATCTTCAACCCACGCCTAAGCATTTGCCAGTTGCTGACTTTGTTACTCCAGAAAGATTTGATGAATACAAAAGACGGGGTATAGAGATGGGCTTTAAATATGTTGAGTCTGGACCTTTAGTAAGGTCTTCGTATCATGCTGAAAAACATATCTTTGATATGGTTGTTGATATAGAAGGGTAGAGTTGTATATTATTAATAAGTATTGTATAGTTCTTACTAAATGAAGTTGAATTAGTGTTATATTTTTACGAAAGTACAAAATGATGTTAATAAGTTATAAAACTTAGGTTTTTTTTACTTATTTTAGCAGCTTATAATTGATGTGAAACCGAATGTATTAAAATGAATATGAAGCGAAGTAAATTAATTCTTGGAGGAATTGGAGTGGCGGCAATTTTGACGACCACACTTGTTGTATCTAATAACTTGAATAAAGAGAAGGATGCACAATACACCCAAGACAGAGGGTCTTTAGCGACTCAAGCTGGAGCTAATGGCTTTAGAGAATGGGTCAAAGGGACGATGATAGATGTTGAAACAGGTGAGACTATTGATGCTGAAAAGCTGAATCTTGTAGTTCGAAACTATAAAAACAACCAAACCAAAGCTCTTACTGTAAATTGGACAGAGCATGGTCCAGATAATATTGGGGGTAGAACAAGAGCAATTCTTGTAGATCATACCAATGAGAATATTATTTGGGCAGGTGGAGTTTCTGGAGGATTGTATAAATCTACTAACGGAGCAAATATTTGGAGACGTGTAGATAACTTTCCAGGTGGACAATTTATTTCTTCAATTGCACAAGATGCAGGCGGTAACGTTTATGTTGCTACTGGTTCTATAGATGAAGGTTGGAATGGAGAAGGTCTTTTTGTAACACCAGATGGTGGTGACACATGGCAAATCGTTCCTGGAACAGCTTCTTTTACGAGAGTAAATAGAGTTGCTGCAACAAAGTATAGTCCTATTGTTTATTTCACACATTCTACAGGCTTAAAAAAATATACTTTTGGAGGAACTGTTGAAAATACAGCTTCTTATGGAGGTGGTGGAACCAGAACTTTAGCTTATTCTGCTGATGGAAAAGCGATTGTTGTTGCTTCAGGAAGCAGTGAGACTTGGTTCTCTACAGATTGGGGGCAGAATTTCCAAAAAATTTCATCTACAAGTTCAAGTTCAGGTTTGATTACTCAGTCTGGTTTTGGACGTATAGAATACGCTATTTCTAAAAAGAAGTCCGATGGGACTTATTCTATTTATGCAGCTACAAGTTCATCTAACAACCAAGGTCAATGGATTACATTAGATAATGGAGCTAGCTGGCATAAACATACTGCTGCAACAGCTGCAAACAGTGGGGATGGAGTTATTGATTACCGTAACCAAGGAACATATAACAGCGTTGTGTCTTTTGACCCTACTGATGTTAATCGTGTTATTGTTGGTGGAATTGATCTACATGAATGGAAAAAACAAATTAATAATCCTCCAGCTGGTGGTTGGAGTAAATTATCTATTTGGTTTGCACACCCAACAAACTCTTTATATGTCCATGCTGACAATCATGAGTTAAAGTGGGATAGTAATAATAAATTGTATATTGGAAATGATGGTGGAATAGGTGTTTCTTTAGATAAAGCAACTTCTTTTTATCCAGCAAATAGAGGATATAATGTTACTCAGTTTTATGCAATTGGTCATGATAGAAATGGAAGTGTTGTTGGGGGAACTCAAGATAACGGAACCTTATATAACGATCATAAAAATGGAACATACCAAGAGTTTAAACAAATAGTAGGAGGAGATGGTTTCACAGCTGAAATTTCTTTCTTTAATCCAGATATGATTTTCTCTAGTGTATATTATAATAGTTTTAGTAGAAGTTATGACGGAGGAGTTACATCAAATCCTTTTGTGCCTATCTTGCCAGGTTATCAGCCAGTTGGAGATTTAGGTTCTACTGAACATCCTTTCCATACTCAATTTCATTTTGCTGAGTACTACGATACGAATTCAGAAGACTCACTTATATTTATTCCTAGAGCAAGTTATGCTATTGGTGATACTATCCGTGTGCCTAGTCGTGCAACAGGACATATAATTGATTATATCACTCCTCAAACTGTTCAATTTGATGATACATTAATGTATAACCCAGTTTTAACAACTGTTGAGTATACGGTTGTAGATGAAATTACAGGTGATACTTATGACTTAGGACTAAATGCTTTTGCTCCTCTAGCATCTGCTTCAGGAAGTTATCCTCCAGTTGTTGGAGATAGCATTGAGGTGTCTGTTGTAAATGGACCGGATACTATAGTTGTAGAATCAGTTACTCCTTATAATTATTATTATGGATCTAATTCTTCAGGTCCTGGAACAATCCCTTTTGAGCGTGATACAATGCGTTTAGCTGTTGCTTGGGATACATTAACTGTTCAAGACCCTTACCAATCATGGTTTGTATTTAGTACGAATAAAAATGGTGGTGAAATCTGGGGTACGCGTGATGCAGCTAGATTTTCAGCTACCGCACGTTGGGTACGTTTGATGCAAGGTGTTGGATCTGCTGGAGATTTAGATGTTGCTTTTAGTAAAGATCTTAATCACATGTTTGTAACAGCTGGATCTTCTTTATATCGCCTAGATGGTCTTGGATCCGTATATACTTCAGATCCGAACTTTAGATCAAAATTACACCTTGATTTCGGAGCTACCGCAACTACGAAAGTGACAGTTGGTACAGGAAGTTTCTCAGGTGTTGGGGTGAATCCAAATAATGCTGACGATGTAGTCGCTGTTCAGTTATTCGGAGGGAATGTTTATAGATCTTCAAATGCAACTGCTGCAGCTCCTACACTTACAGCTGTAGGTTCGCAAGATGGTATTGGATACTATGATGTGATCATTGATAGAGACGATAGCGATGTATTGTTCGCTTCTACTTATCTAGGTGTTGCTATATCAGAAAATGGTGGAGCAACTTGGACAGATGTTTCTGATCCTCGCTTCTTAGGTGTTCCTTCTTATAGAATTCGTCAAGCATGGAGAACATGGGACGAAGGAAATAAAGTACCAGGAGAAGTTTTTGTAGGTACTTTCGGAAGAGGAATTTGGTCAACAGATGCTGTTCTTAATGTTTCTGAGAACGAACCTTTAAAAGAAAAAGTGAAGAAAAAAGCTTTCTCTCTTGAGATTTATCCAAACCCTTCTCGTTACAATACAACTTTAGTTGTTGATATGAAAGAAAGTAATAGTCTTGATATTCAATTCTACAATATTTCTGGACGTTTGGTTAAACGTATTCGTAAAACAGATGCACATGTTGGAAGAAATGAAGTTGGATTTAACGCTTCAGATTTACCGCAAGGAACTTACTTAATTAGAGTTCAAAGTGGAACTCAAGTTGAGAATACGAAGTTTGTGAAAATGTAAAATAAAAGTTTTTATTATATTGAAAAGCCCGGTGTTTAACATCGGGCTTTTTCTTTTTTATAGCCTACTTCTTTAAATTGATTTGAAGATGAGTTGGATTTTCGTGTTGGTAATTTGATCTTTGATTTTGTCTATTGGGAGAAGTGAAATATCTATTGGTCCTTAAATAGATCAATGAAGAATTTATTTTCAATTTATTGATTTATAAAACACATAGCGTAATAGTTTGTTCTCTATAAGACGGCCTAAAGAGCAGCAATTTCTTAAGTAAACTAAACGTATGGGCGTTACAGTGATTAATGAAATACCTTAAGTATAACGCCAAAAAAAGCCATCAATAGTGACAGCTTTCAAAAAATATTTATAATATATAATAAAGAGGGTGGTGACTAAATTTTCATTACATCCTTTTCTTTTGCATCAATTAATTCATCTATTTTTTTAACAAATGCATTGGTCACTTCTTGAATCTCCGCTTCTGCTGATTTAGCGATGTCCTCTGAGAGACCTTCATTCTTCAGCTCCTTAATATAATCCATAGCGTCTTTACGGTTGTTTCGAACACTCACTTTGGCATGTTCACCTTCGGATCTTGCAATCTTAGCTAAATCCTTTCTTCTTTCTTCGGTTAGCATTGGAATATTGATGATTAACATCTCTCCATTGTCTTGTGGTGCTAAACCCAAATTAGAATTGATAATTGCTTTAGCGCACTCACCTAAGATACTTTTCTCCCAAGGCTGAACGGTAATCGTTCTTGCATCCAAGGTTCCAACGTTAGCTACTTGTGTAAGTGCTGTCATACTTCCGTAATAATCTACCATTACACCACCCAGCATATCTGGAGTCGCTTTACCAGTCCTTATTTTACGTAATTCAGTTGCTAAGAATGTTAAGCTTTTGTCATTTGCAGACTTAAACTCACTAATAGCCATATTAATTTCTTCTGTCATTGTTTTTAGTTATTTAAAACCACTGAAATATCAGCGCAAATTTAATAAAGAATTTTCTAAGCAACAATAGTCCCTACAGATTCTCCCATAATGATTCGTTTTAAATTTCCTTCTATGTTGATATTAAATACGATAATGGGTAAATCATTTTCTTTACAAAGCGTAAAAGCAGTCATATCCATTACGTTTAATCCGTTTGAATATACATCGTCAAATGAGATGGAGTCATATTTCTCTGCTGTAGGGTCTTTCTCTGGATCTTTGGTATAAATACCGTCAACACGAGTTCCTTTGATTATTACATCTGCATTGATCTCAATTGCACGTAATGAAGCTGCTGAATCTGTAGTAAAATATGGATTCCCAGTTCCTGCACCAAAGATCACAACTCTCCCTTTTTCCAAATGTCGTACTGCTCTTCTTCTTACATAGGGTTCAGCAATTTCTTTCATTTCAATTGCTGAAAGTAACCGTGAATCAATTCCTACAGACTCCAATGCTGATTGTAGGGCCATTGCATTAATCATTGTAGCCAACATCCCCATATAATCTCCATGGGTTCTGTCCATTCCACCTTCCTCTGCTTGTACACCTCTGAAGATATTTCCGCCACCAATTACGATACCTAATTCTACGCCTAAGTCTGTAATTTCTTTTATTTGCTCTGCATATTTTGTCAATCGGGCATTGTCAATTCCAAATTGTTTATCTCCCATAAGTGACTCTCCACTTAATTTCAACAGAACTCTTTTATACTTCATGGTTAAGAATCATTATTCGTTTATAAATTCCCTGCAAAATAAGACAAAAAAAAGAGAGAAACAATGTTCTCTCTTTTTTAGTTTTAAATATTGATTAGCTTAATGAAAAGCGTTTAAAATCAGTTACTGTAAGATTTGGTTCAACAGTATTAAGGAATTTCTCGACAGTCAATTTATTGTCACGTACGAAATCTTGACTTAATAAAGTATTTTCTTTAAAGAATTTGTTCAATCTACCTTCAGCGATTTTCTCTGCTAATTCTGCAGGTTTCCCTTCTTCGATTGCTTGTTCTTTTCCTACTTCAAATTCACGATCAACAACTTCTTGAGCAATACCTTCCTTCTTCAAAGCGATTGGATTCATTGCTGCAACTTGCATCGCAACTTGTCTACCTGCTTCTTCTGATGCCTCACCTCCTTTGTTCAATCCAACTAAAGCAGCTAATTGATTTCCTGGGTGATTGTATGCTACAACAGATGTTGCTGAAATTTTCCCAAATTGTGTGATATCTAGTTTTTCACCGATTACCCCAATTTGTTCAATTAATTTCTCAGCAACAGTTAATTTATCGTTGTATTTTAATTGCTTTAATTCTTCTACAGTTCCAACGTTGTTTTTAATACCAACTTCTAAAATTGATTTTATAAAGTTTTGGAAATCTTCATTTTTAGCAACGAAATCAGTTTCACAGTTCAACTGAATAATGTATCCTGTGTCACCTTTAGATTCTGCAAAAATTAGACCTTCATTAGCCTCGTTATCACCACGTTTAGCGGCAACTTTCTGACCTTTTTTACGTAAAAAATCAACTGCTTTTTCCATGTCTCCGTCCGCTTCAACTAAAGCTTTCTTGCAGTCCATCATTCCTGCACCTGTCTGTTTTCTTAAGTCATTTACTTGACTAGCTGTAATTGCCATAATATTCTATAATTACAAAAATTATTACTCTGATTTATCTTCTGCCTTAACTTCAGTTTTAACCTCAGCTTTTGCTTCTGATTTATCTTCTACTTTTGTTTCTTTAGAAGCTTCTTTTTTAGCTGCTTTTTCTTCTTCAGCTTTTACTTTGTCTTCTTTCTTTTTTGTTTCCTCTGCTTTTTTATCCGCTTCTTGCTTAGATTTTGCAGTCTTGCGCTCCTCTAAACCTTCCTGAATAGCAGCAGTAACATATTCCATAATGATAGCAACCGATTTGGAAGCGTCATCATTCGCTGGAATTGGGAAATCAACTAATTTTGGGTTTGAATTTGTATCAACCATTGCAAAGGTTGAAATCCCCAAACGAACAGCTTCTTTCAAAGCAATGTTCTCTTTCATTACATCTACGATGAAAACAGCTGCTGGTTGACGTGTCATATCAGCAATAGAACCAAAGTTCTTTTCTAGTTTCTCTCGTTGTCTTGTAATGAATAAACGCTCACGTTTAGATAATGTATCCCACGTTCCGTCAGTTTCCATTTTATCAATAGTCGTCATCTTACGAATAGACTTTCTTGTTGTTGCGAAGTTCGTTAACATTCCACCTGTCCAACGTTCTGTAACGTATGGCATGTTGATTTCTTTAACCTTATCGGCAACAATTTGTTTTGCTTGTTTCTTTGTTGCAACAAATAAAATCTTTTTACCAGACTTTGCAATTTGTTTTAACGCTGCACATGCTTGCTCTAAATGAGCTATTGTCTTATTTAAATCAATTACGTGAATACCCTTTTGCTCATCAAATATATATGGAGCCATTGCTGGGTTCCACTTTCTTTTGAGGTGACCAAAGTGTACACCTGCATCTAAAAGTTCTTTAAAATCTGCTTTTTTTGACATTTTATGTTTTTTTCAAGTTTACGTTCCTTTAGTAATCAATGACAGAGGGTTCTTTCGAAAAGTGCTCCACCACTTGGATACTAAACAAGCGCCAAATAAAGTTCTTGTAAGACTAACGTTTCGAGAATTGAAACTTCTTACGTGCTCCAGGTTGACCTGGTTTTTTACGTTCTACCATTCTTGGGTCACGTGTCATTAATCCTTTTTCTTTCAATAAAGGTTTATGCTCTTCGTTAATTTTAACTAAAGCACGAGCGATTCCTAAACGAATTGCTTCTGCTTGACCGTTAATCCCTCCTCCATGTACGTTTACAGTAACGTCGTATTGACCTGTAGTGTCTGTAACAGCAAATGATTGCTGAACTTTCGCTTGTAATGTCGCAACTGGAAAGAATGTTTTGAAGTCACGTTTGTTTACTGTAATGTTACCTTTTCCAGGTTGCATGTAAACACGTGCTACAGAAGTTTTTCTTCTTCCTAATGAGTTAATAATTTCCATACTTATTATTTGATTGATTCAAGATTAATCGTTTCTGGCTTTTGTGCAGCATGATCATGCTCAGTTCCTACAACAACCTTAAGGTTTCTGTACAACTGACTACCCAATTTGTTCTTAGGTAACATTCGCTTTACAGCCATTTCTACTAAACGCTCTGGACGTTTTTCTCTTAACTGCTCTGCAGTTAATGAACGCTGACCTCCTGGAAAACCTGTGTGACGAATGTATGTTTTCGTCGCCCACTTATTACCGCTTAAACTCACTTTCTCTGCATTAATTACGATGACATTGTCACCACAATCAACATGAGGAGTGAAGTTTGGCTTGTGTTTACCACGGATCAATTGCGCTACTTTGCTTGCCATACGCCCTAGCGTTTCGCCTTCTGCATCCACCAATAACCACTTCTTTTCAGCGTTTTCTTTATTGATAGAGACAGTTTTGTAACTTAATGTATCCACTTCTTTAATTTTAAATATAAGACAATAATCCCAAAATTTGGGGATGCAAATATATAACTTAAAGATTTGAATAACAAATGCAGGTTGAAAAGATTTAGAAAAAAAACAATTATCTTGTTTTTTATTTCGAGATAGAACGTAAATTTATTCAATTTTTCCGTAAAATATTCGAGGAATTGTGAGTTTGTTCTATCTTTAACCTCACATAAGGTTTAAGTCTATAAATATATGAAAAATCATTTTACTCTATTGCTGTTGTTGCTTTTTATTTTTAACCAAACAACTGCACAAAAAAACTTAACACTCGAACAATCTGTGTTAGGACAGTATCAGCAATTTTATCCAGACCATGTATTTGGATTTGAATGGATCCAAGATTTAAATAAGTATTCCTATTTAAAACAATATCAAGCTCTAGTTATTGGTGAGGTAGGTGGTGAGGAAAATGTAGTGCTGCATATTAATGATGTAAATGATGCACTCGGAATACAATTCAATTATTTTGCTGGATTGAAATGGAAAGATGAAAATACATTTGTCTTGAATCTCCAAAATGTTGTAGTGACTTTTAATTTAAACACTAAAGAAGGTACGAAGATTGAGCTTCCTGAAGATGCTGAACGCATCACTTTTGATAATCAATTCAATAACGTTGCTTATACTATTGATAACAATTTGTATTATACTTCGCTAGCGCATTTTAGTCAAATTGCTGTAACTGCAAACGATAACAAGAATGTTGTATCTGGTCAAGAAATAGCGAGAAGTGAAATGGGAATTACACAAGGAATTTTCTGGTCTCCTTCTGGAAATAGTTTGGCTTTTTATCAAAAAGATGAAACTTTTGTTCATGACTATCCATTGTTAAATATTGATGCATATCCAGGGACATTGAATTCTATTAAATATCCAATGGCTGGACAAGCAAGTGAAAGAGCTAAGTTAGGAATCTACTCTTTAAAGAATAAAAACACTGCTTTTATATCCACTGAAAACGGAGAAGAGAATTATTTAACGAATGTGAGTTGGTCACCAGATGATCAATTCATTCTTTTGGCTGAAGTGGCAAGATCTCAAAAACATATTTGGGTTCAAAAATATAAAAGTGATGGTGAGTTAGTTAAAACACTTTTTGAAGAAAGCGCAAATACATGGGTAGAACCTGAAAAGCCAGCGTATTTCCCATCTAAAAACAGCAATGACTTTGTTTGGGTTAGTGAAAGAGATGGATTCGATAATCTTTATTATTATTCAATTGATGGAGAATTGAAATCTCAATTAACAAAGAATAAGTTCATGCTACAGGAAATTATTGCAGCTGATCATGGTGAGGTGTTTTTTACTGCTACTGGAGAAAATCCATTAAATACACTATTGTATAAGGTTGATGTAAAAGGGAGACAACAATTAATTACAAAAGAACAAGGAACACATAGTGTAAATGTGAATTGTACTGGAAAATATGTATTTGATCAGTATTCCGCTCATGACCTACCGAATAAAGCGCTTATAAAATCAATAAAAGGAAAGGAAATAAAAGTAATGGTCGAGGCAAAGAATAAATTGGAAGATTATAATTTATCAACTGCCGAAGTAAAAGCAATCAAATCAAAAGATGGGGTTGATTTGTATACACGCATGATTAAACCAAAAGATTTTGATACTTCTAAAAAGTATCCTGTGTTGATTTATGTTTATGGTGGTCCGCATGCACAGATGATAACAAATAGTTGGTTAGATGGAGCGAGTCTTTGGATGCATTGGATGGCCAATCAAGGTTATATTGTTTTTACCTTAGACAACCGTGGGTCTGGGAACAGGGGTGTAGAGTTTGAGCACATTATTCACCGTAATTTAGGGGTGATTGAATATGAAGATCAATTAGAGGGGGTGAAGTACTTGAGCGGTTTCGATTTTGTCGATACGAGTCGAATTGCAGTTCATGGATGGAGTTATGGTGGTTTTATGACGGGGACTATGATGATGAAGTCACCAGAGGTGTTTAAGGTGGGTGTTGCTGGAGGTCCAGTTACAGATTGGAAATACTACGAAGCAATGTATGGAGAACGCTATATGGATACTCCTGAAGAAAACAAAGAGGGGTATGAAAAAACCAGCTTAATCAATCAAGCTGAAAACTTAAAAGGTGATTTGTTATTAATCCACGGTACTTCAGATCCAGTTGTAGTGATGCAACATAATCTAGCATTGGTTAAAAAGTGTGTCGACCTAGGGATTCAAGTTGATTTCTTTCCTTACCCAATGCATGAACATAATGTGAGGGGAAAAGACAGGGTACATCTAATGAAAAAGGTACTTGATTATATTATTGAGAAAAATAAATAAGGTTTTTTTTGATTTTTTATATGCTGGTTTTATCTTGCGAATATGTCTCAGTTTACCATTATTTGTTAGACTTTTCACTTATCAAAAAAAAAGTGTTATTTTGCAATTAACTAACTAAGTGCTATTGTGTTGATAAAAAAAATTGTTTAGACAGATTTTTTTTCGTTGCTTTGTAGTTCAATAACTTACTACAGTTCAAATGAAATATATTTTAACATTCAGTTTACTTCTTCCAATATTATTATTCTCTCAAGAAAGTCGATATAGTTATAGCTTCTCTGGTGAGATGGATTCAATTTTTGTAGAAGAATTATCGCGTCAAATCACTAATTTGGATGGTGTTAAAGAAGCGAAAGGCCGCTACAAGGTGGAGAAACAAATGGGAGAGATTATAATTTTTACTATAGAAGGTAGAGATGAGAATAATGAATATCCATTTAATGCCTCACATGTAAAAGCAGTTTTTGTTAAGAATAAGCTAACGCCTCTTGATTTTAGAAAACTGAATTAATTACAACATAATATCTACTAATTATGAAAAGTTTAATTGTCTCAATAATATCTTTGTTGATATTCACTTTTTTGTTAACAAATACAGCACATGCTCAGCATGATGGCTGTTCTTTTGCTCCTTTCTTGTCGGTAACTAGTACGTGTAACTCACCAACACAAGGAACTTCTGCAGGAGCTACTCAAACCATTCCTGGTTGTGCAGGAAATGCAGACGACGATGTATGGTATTCTTTTATTGCTACCTCAACATCTCATCAAATTAGAGTAGGCTCAAGTATAGGTTACGATGCTGTACTTCAGGTTTTTGCAAATAGCTGTTCTTCATTAACTTCTTTAGGATGTACTGATAATGGAGCTTCAGGTCAGCCAGAAGTTTTTAATTATTCAAATTATGTAATTGGGCAAACCTATAAAATTAGAGTTTATCACTATGGTGCAGGTTCGGGCTCGGGTAATTTTACAATTTGTTTAACCAATGCATCAGCTCCTCCTTCTAATGACTATTGCCTAAATGCTGTCCCTTTAAACGTAAATTCTTCATGTGTGTTCCAAACATTTTCTAATGATGGGGCAACAAATTCGGCACCTGGATGTTCTGGAAATGCTGATGATGACGTTTGGTTTAAGTTTATAGCTACTAATGCTGTTCAGGAAATAAGGGTCAACCCTATATCTTCAATGGATCTTGTTGTTCAACTTTATTCTGGAACGTGTAGTAATTTATCTTCACTAGTTTGTAGAGACAATGCGTTTACAGGAGGAATGGAAACCATTAATGCGGTTGGTTTAATTCCAGGACAGACTTATTACTTTAGAGTTTATGATTATTATTCAGGTACAACCGGAAATTTTGAAGTGTGTGTGAAAGGGGCTCCTACAGCAGCGCCTACGAATGATGAACCGTGTTCTGCTATTGTTATGCCTGTCGTTACCTCAGAATGTACTTATGCAACATTTACAACAGTGGGTTCAACAGCTTCAAGTCATCCTGGACCAACTAATTGTGATAATTCAGGTGGAACAGGAGGTTTTAATAGCTCTACTACTGGAGATGTATGGTTTGAAATAACGGTTCCTCCTTCAGGAAGTATTTATATTACATCTCAACCTAATCTTGGCGCAGGAGCTATTACAGATGGAGTAATGGTATTGTATTCGGGGACTTGTTCAAACCTTATAGGAATTGTTTGTTCTGACGATAATAACTACCCTGGCTCAGCTCATGATAATCTGCCTTATATTTCTAGAAGTGGTTTAACACCTGGGAGTAAAGTATATTTGAGATATTATGGATTCGGAAGTTCACGTGGTACATTTGGAATCTGTGTGAGTACAGCGACTAATGATAATTGTGCTAATGCTTTATATATCTGTGATATCAATGGATATAAAAGTTCAACAGGTTTTTACTATACAGAGGATAGACCTGGAAATATGCGTGGTAATGCAGAGAGAAATAATCCACCACTTTATACTTGGACGCCCGGGACAAATCAAGGAGGGATTTTTGGACAAGGTGGGTATTGGGGGAACGGAGCGCCTTATTATGATGTTAGTATTGATAACAATTCTTGGATTAAGTTTACAGCCTCAGCCGCAACAGCAACTCTAAATGTATCTATTTACGATTGTTTTATTGGTAACTACCCCAGTGGAGGAATTCAAATGCAAATTTTTGCCGGAAATAATTGTAATAGTTTTATTCCTGTTTCAAACTTTGAGGAAAGCAGTACCGGATTTGTAATTACAGCTACCGGACTTACCGTTGGAAATGATTATTATTTGATGGTAGATGGATATGCTGGTGATATTTGTGGTTATACCATTAGTGCAAATACAGGTGTCCTTTTCCCAAACATTCCTTCTGTACCGCCAATTTGTGCCGGTGGAAGCGTGACACTTACTGCGCCTTCAGGAGCATCATCCTATAAATGGATGCACAATAATGCAACAACACAAAGTGTTACTGTGAATCCAAGTGTAACAACTACTTATACTTGTGAAGTTTCAGGATTATGTGACTATAAACAAACTTTACAAACGCAAGTTGTTGTGAAACCAAATCCTGTTATTACATTTAATACAGGAAATACAACTTCTATTTGTTCAGGAGGCTCAGCTACAATTTCAGCAAGTGGGGCTTCAAGTTATACATGGAATAGTGGACATTCAGGGAGTACCATTAATGTTTCACCAACTTCAAATGCAACATATACTGTAACTGGTACATTGAATGGTTGTCAGGCCTCACAACAAGTCAGCGTAAATGTCAATAGCTTACCTGGTTTATCGAGTAATCCCTCAGCAACTTCTGCAGGATGTGGAATGTCGGATGGAGCTTTGACAGGTGCGATAGCAAATGGTGCGGGTCCTTTTAGTTACCAATGGACAAGTGGAAGTAATGTAATTTCAAATTCTGCAAACGTTACCAATATTTCTGCTGGATTATATTCGCTTAATGTAATTGATGATAATGGTTGTTCAAATAATTTCGGACCTTTTAGTATTACTAACCCTGGGGCACCAGCAGCACCTCCTATTACAGTATCAAATAATGCAGTGTGCGAGGATGAAAACGTGAGTTTTGCAATTACTTCACCAGATCCTAGTGCGACCTACCAATGGTCTGGTCCAAATGGATTTACATCTAGCAACAACTCTTTCTCTGTGCCTGTGAACCAAACAACAGATGGGAACTATTGTGTAGTCGCTACAGTTGCTAATTGTGTTGGACCTTCTTCATGTGAAACAGTGGCTATATTGCCTTCACCAACTATAAATCTTAACTCAAGCGTTGAAGATACCGTTGCTTGTTCTGGTGGCGCGGTGAGTCTTACTGCTTCTGGTGCAAGCACTTATGATTGGGCTGGTCCTAATGGCTTTACAAGCACTGGATCACCAGTTGTTTTATCGGCTGTTTCTCAATTAGATGAAGGCTGGTATCATATTCAAGCAAATGATGCAAATGGCTGTTCTGCTGAAGACTCCATTTACGTAAAAGTAGTTGGTTTACCTGTTGCCGATGCAATGGCAGATAGTAGTTCACAGAATTCATTTTGTGAAGGAACAGTTGCTCAACTATATGGAGAGGGAGGAGTATCTTATTATTGGACAGGTCCTGATGGCTTTGTATCAGATCTACAAAACACAGGTATTCCAAGTTTTTCATCTTCAAATACTGGTATGTATATTTTAACTGTTACTGATGCAAATGGATGTAAAAATCAAGATTCAGTAGCTTTAGCAATTTCTATTCTTGATGATTTCGAAATTCAAGCTTTAGATGCTTCAGTTTGTCCTGGTGATGATGTGGTATTAACTGCTTCAGGAGCTGAAAATTATACATGGTTTGGTCCAGATGGATTTAACTCTACCAATAATCCTGTAACTATTTTCGATATATCAATTAATCAAGGTGGTTACTATTATGTAGAAGGGGTTAGTACTGAAGGCTGTTATGGAGAAGATTCCGTAAATATTACAGTTATAATTTCTAGAGATTGTTTGTTTATACCTGGATTTACTTCTCCAAATGGTGATAACTTAAATGATGCTTGGGTAATTACAGGTATTGAAGCCTTTCCTGATGCTGAAGTTTATATTTATAACAGATGGGGGAACCTTGCTTTCTTTGCTTCACCTTATGAAAATGATTGGATTGGTCAAGTGAATAAAGGGGTAAATATGGGAGATGGTAATGGTAAATTACCTACTGGAACATACTTCTATGTTATTAAATTAAATGATGGAATTGACGAACCTCTGAAGGGATATATTGAACTTCAATATTAAATACTACTACAATGAAATTTAATTTGAAAATTTATAGAATCACTGTTGTTCTCTTGATTTTAAGCTATAGTTCAGCATTTACTATTGCTCAGCAAGATGAACAATTGTCTATGTATAATTACAATCCTCTTTATTATAACCCAGCCTACGCGGGAAGTAAAAGTGCTTTGAGTGTAGTTGCAATGGCACGTTTTCAATGGGTGAACTTTGATGGAGCTCCAAATACTCAGTTCTTGTCTCTACACACCCCTGTAATGGGACGAAGTCTGGGGATGGGCCTAACTATGGTTAATGATCAGGTGGGGTCAAGAAAAAGAACTGCAGCTTATTATAATGTTAGTTCAGGAATAAGACTAAATAACAATAATGATCGTTTAGCATTTGGACTTTCTGTTGGAATAGATGTTTTGTCTTATGATTTTACAGGACTCAACGTACATGATGTTTCAGATCCATTTTATGGAGAGTCAATATCGACCTCAAAAGCCAATGTTGGTGGCGGACTTTATTATTATAATGACCGTTATTATGTTGGTGTTTCTAGTCCACGTCTGTTGGAGCCTAAAGCCTCAGGGGCTGATGATATTATGACATCTTTAAATCAACGACACTTCTTTATAACAGCAGGTAAAGTTTTTGACTTAAACAGTGTGGTTAAGATTAAGCCAACGACTTTGGTGAAAATCACTCCTAACAGTCCTTTAACCTTTGATGTAAATGCAAACTTTTTGTTTTATGAACGCTTTTGGGTTGGTGCACTTTATCGTTTCCACGAAGCTGTAGGTTTAAACTTTGTTTACAATTACAATAACTTCATTCATATTGGATATGGTTATGACTTCCCTATTAATAGTCTAATTGACCACCAAAGTGGTTCTCATGAAGTGCTACTTCAAATCGATATTAGTTCGAAAAAGAACCTATTTACTTCACCGAGATATTTTTAATGATGAAAAAACTTTTTCTAATTATCTTTTCCCTCTTTTTTGCGCTTCAGTTGTCTGCACAGTTAAAAGCTAAGTTAGCTGCAAAACACTTTGATAATTTGGCCTATTTCGAAGCTGCACCAATTTATAATGAATTGGCGGATAAGTTTATTTCGAAAAAGAAAGGTGAAAGAGAATATGTTTTGCGCGCTGCAATTGCAAATGGCAAGATTGCTCAATTCAAAAGATCCAACACCTACTACGCTAGCTTGCTAAGTTTAGATGTTAAAGGGTTAAATGAAAATCAATATATGGATTATATTGATCAATTAAGAATGCTCAAAGAATATGAAAAGTCAGTAAATGAAGCCAGAACAGCTTTAAGCTTATTTCCTGAAAATAAATATTTTCAATTACTAAGTGAGGAAGGAAAAAAACTGGATAACATCCAAAGTTTGTCCAAAATAAATAGGGTAGAGGTGATGCCCTTTAACTCTGATCTTGGAGATTTCGCTCCAACTTATTATGAAGGAGGGGTTCTTTTTGCAACAAAATCCTTGAATAAAGGCTTTTTAACGGGTAAATATGCTTGGGACGATACATATTTTATTAACATTGTTTATACAGAGCTTAAAGAAGGGAAATGGAGCAAACCTAAAGCCTTGTCCGGCGAGTTCTTCTCTCGTAAACATGATGGCCCTGTTGCTTTTAATAGGAATAAAAATCAAATGTTGATTACCAGAAACCTAAGTAGCGAAGAAAAGAAAGAAGGTATTCGTTATCTCTCTCTTTATACAAGTATGAAGAATCAGAAAAATGAATGGGGACCCATTACAATTTTCCCGTTTTCCATTAAAGAATCTAATACTGGACATGGTTGTTATTCCTTAGATGGTAAAAGGGTTTATTTCGTTTCTGATCGGGAAGGAACAATTGGTAAAACAGATATTTTCTATAGTGATCTTAAAAATGGAGAATGGCAGGAACCGGTTAACTTTAAAAAGATAAATACTGAAGGCGAAGAGATGTTTCCATATGTGAGTAAGGATAATCATCTTTATTTTGCTTCTAATGGGAGACTTGGATTAGGAGGGTTAGATATTTATTCGATCAATTTGAATGATGAAAACAGCGTTCCAGTTAATTTAGGGTCTGGTATAAATAGTGCTGCCGACGATTTTGGTATTATTGTTAATGATTCTATGCCACAAGGTTATTTTTCATCCAATAGAGATGATTTCGTAGATAGAATTTATAGCTGGAAAAGAGTTTCACCAGAAATAAAGTTGAAAGTTAATGTCTTTGCTAATTACAAAGAAAAAGAACCGATTAAAGACCAGGAGGTTTATTTAATTGACAATCAAACAAACGATACTCTTGTTTTAGTCACAAATAATGAAGGCTTCATTTCAACAAAAGTAGATTTTGGAAAGGATTATGCTATTCGAGTTGCAAAACCCTTCTTTGAAATGGATGAGAAAATTGATTTCAACACCCATACATCTTTTAATGATACTTCATTAGTTTATGATGTGATGATGAATCCTACTTTTATTAGTGCGCGTATTCATGTGATTAGAGAAAGCGATAAATCACCAATTGATAAGGCCGCTATTAGTTTGTATAATCCGAAAACCCAAAAGGATACAATGCTTTATACTGATGAGTCTGGATATGTTACGGGGATGGTTGATCGACATGCTACATACAGGGCCAGAGCTTCCAAGGTTGGGTACTTCGATAAAGAAAACACATTTATAACGAATAATTACAGTGATAAACACGTAGAGTTAGAATTGTCTATGTCTAAAATTAAAAAAGGAGAGGTTTTTACATTAGAGAATATCTTTTATGATTTAGATAAAGCTACCCTTCGAGATGAAAGTAAAGTTGCTTTGGATAAGTTGGCGAGTTTCCTTCTGTCAAATGATGTGAAAATAGAATTGAGTTCTCATACCGATTCACGTGGTGGAAATGCTTACAATATGAACCTGTCACAAAGAAGAGCACAGAGTTGTGTTGATTATTTACTGAATAAAGGAGTCCCGAAAAGTGATATTATTGCAAAAGGTTATGGGGAAACTAAACTGGTAAATAAATGTAAGGATGGTGTGAATTGTTCAGAAGAAGAGCATCAAGCAAATAGAAGAACAGAGGTTAAAATATTAGAGGTTAAATAAGTTTAAACTTCAAGGAAATAAAAATGGCAGTCTTTTTTAAGGCTGCCATTTTTAATATACTGTTTTCTAATAAATGCGTAATTCTACCTGAACTTCACCTTATTCAAATGTTTTGAAATTAATTTCACATCTTCTAGGGTTGGCGCCTCGTTCATGCAATCAATAGAAAGAGAAGAAATGCTTCTTTGCAATTGATGGAAGGCTATTTTTACCATCTCGTTGTGATCAAATGCTAAATCAGGTAATTCCTTAATATTTACCCATTGCGCTGTTTTAACATCGTCATTTGCTTTGGGATTGATGTTCTTTTTGTTCATTAAAAGATAATGAGCAATAGAAACCACTCGAAACCTAGGGTCTCTTTTTACTTCGCCAAATGTGTGAAATTGCTTCATGAATTTTAATGAAACTCCTGTTTCTTCTTTTAATTCTCGTACTGCAGCACTTTCAGGTGTTTCCTTGTCTTCAATAAAGCCTCCTGGAACAGCCCAGCTTTTCCCATTTGCAGGATTCTTTCGTTCAATGAGTAAAAGGTATAGGCCTGATTCATCATATCCGAAAACAACTGCATCAGCTGCTAATTTTATATTTTGTTTTATACTCAAAATAATTATTTAATATGAAGTGTAAGGGTATATCTCCAATGCTTTTTCTAAACAAGTTAGTGCCATTTCAAGTTCTTTCTTTTCCAATACGTAGGCGATTCTAGCTTCCTTCTT
>Ga0209075_1000458_pt1 | contig 39509 bp, 33 predicted proteins | sample Stecom2011_FD_187523 | JGI IMG/M metagenome (GOLD analysis project Ga0209075, IMG submission 187523) | Agricultural soil microbial communities from Utah to study Nitrogen management - Steer compost 2011 (SPAdes) (version 2) | ecosystem: Environmental > Terrestrial > Soil > Agricultural land...
TACAGGCGATCCACCCGGATGGCCGTATCGACCCGAACGAATGTCACCACTGCCTTGACTGTCAGGTGACCTACTACAACGACGACCGTTGCCCGCCGCTGGTGGCGAAAAAGAAACGCCGCGAGCGTGTTAAAGAAGCACCTGCGGCAAAGAAGGCGGAAAACGTTATCCCGGCTGTACAGCTGGAATCTTAAGGCCCGATTTGAAAAAGGGTTCAACCCAGGAGATATCTGTCATGACTGATAAGAAAACGACTCAGGAAATTGAAAAAATCGGCATGAGTCGCCGCAGCTTCCTTGGTGCCACGGCTGTGACCGGGGCCACCCTGGCCGCCGCCACTGCGGTGGGTACCTCGGTATCCAGCCGTGAGGCGATGGCCAACCCCGCCAAGGACGCCATGGCCAAGGCCCACGTTGGCCCTGCCGAGCTGGACGAATACTACGGCATCTGGAGTGGTGGCCAGTCCGGCGAGGTGCGCATTGTCGGCATTCCGTCCATGCGCGAATTGATGCGCATTCCGGTGTTCAACCGCTGCTCGGCCACCGGCTGGGGCATGACCAACGAGAGCAAGGCGATTCTGGGCGAAACTGTGGAATGGGAAAATGGTGACACCCACCACCCGCAGTCGTCCTGCACCGATGGCCGCTACGATGGCCGCTGGTCGTTCATCAACGACAAGGCCAACACCCGTGTGGCGCGTATCCGGCTGGACGTGATGAAGTGTGACAAGGTCACCCTGATCCCGAATACCCAGTCGATCCACGGTCTGCATTGTCAGCGTGTGCCGACCACCACCCGTGTGTACGCCAACGGCGAGTTCATCATTCCGCACCCCAACGATGGCAAGCTGATCGACCAGGTGGACGAGGCCGAGCACTTCACCATGTACACCGCGCTGGATGCGGAAACCATGGACGTGGTGTGGCAGTGCATCGTTGACGGTAACCTGGACAACACCGCTACCGACTACACAGGCCGTTTTGCCGGTGCTACCTGTTACAACTCCGAAATGGCTTTTGATCTGGCCGGCCAGATGCGCAACGAGCGCGACTGGGTTGTGGTGTTTGACCTACACAAAATTGAAGAGGACGTCAAAGCTGGCAAGTTCATCACCCTGCCCGGCTCCGATGTGCCGGTGGTGGATGGCCGCAAAAAAGACGGCAAGAACAGCCCTTACACCCGCTACGTTCCGGTACCGAAGAACCCGCACGGTATCCACGCCTCGCCGGACGGCAAGTATTGGGTCGCCAACGGCAAGCTGTCGCCCACCGTGTCCGTGATCGAACTGGCCAAGCTGCCGGACCTGTTCGCCGACAAGCTGAGCGACGAGCGTGATGTGATCGTCGCCGAGCCGGAGCTGGGCTTGGGGCCGTTGCACACTACCTTTGACGGCCGTGGCAATGCTTACTCCTCGCTGTTTATTGACAGCCAGGTGGTGAAGTGGAACGTCGATGCCGCCATCCGCCACTACAAGGGCGAGAAGGTCAACTACATCCTGCAGAAGTCCGATGTGCACTATCAGCCCGGTCACTTGCAGGCGTCCCTCGGTGAGACCCGTGATGCCGACGGCAAGTGGCTGGTGGTGCTGAGCAAGTTCTCCAAGGACCGCTTCCTGCCGGTTGGTCCGTTGCGCGCCGAAAACGATCAGTTGTTCGATATCTCGGGTGAAGAAATGGTGCTGGTGCACGACGGCCCTGCTTTTGCCGAGCCGCACGACATCAACATCATCCGTCGTGACCAGATCAACACCAAGCGGGTCTGGGATCGCAACGACCCCTTCTTTGCCAGTGCAGTCGCGCGTGCCGAACAGGATGGTGTCAACCTGGAGACCGACAACAAAGTCATCCGCGACGGCAACAAGGTGCGTGTTTACATGACATCCGTAGCACCGTCCTACGGCCTGAGCGAATTCGAAGTGAACGAGGGCGATGAAGTCACCGTAACCGTGACCAACCTCGACCACATCGAAGACCTGTCGCACGGTTTCTGTCTGGTTAACCATGGCATCAACATGGAAATCAGCCCGCAGCAAACCTCTTCGGTCACCTTCACGGCCAGCAAGCCGGGTGTGCACTACTACTTCTGTACCTGGTTCTGCCATGCCCTGCACATGGAAATGGCCGGTCGCATGAAGGTGCGTGCGAAAAACGCCTAAACGGCACCCCTTGCCCGGCTGGCTCAGTCAGCCGGGCATCTTCGCTTCAACGCCTCTGTATTCGGGAAAGCTTATGCGATCAGTCAATACGTGGCTTGCCTGTGTGGCCGCTGCCTGTTGCGTCCAGCCTGCCTGGGCCGATGAAAGCAGGAAAAACCGAGGCTTTGACGTGCCCGAGGTGATGCGCAGCATCGAGCTGTTTCCTATCCAGGCACCTCCGGGCGCAGACCAGAGCCTTACATCAGTAACCACGCTGCCGTTGCAGCGCATTACCGATACCCACTGGAAATTGCCCAAAGGTGAATACAAAGGCAACTATGTGGTGGATGTGCCGATTCACCTCGAATGTGAAGACGGGGCAGTATTTGACGCCCAGGGTACAAAAAATGCCATGAACATCCGCGCCCCGGGCGTGGTATTTGACGGCTGCCGGCTGGTTAACTGGGGCAGCAACCTGACCGAAATGGAGTCAGGCATCTTTATTGAGCGCACGGCAAAAGACTCGAAAATCATTAATAACAGCCTGTATGGGCCAGGTTTTGGTATCTGGATGGACGCAGTGCGCAATGTGCGCGTCGAGCATAACCAGGTACAGGGATACGAGCAGCTGCGTTCAGCCGACCGTGGCAACGGCATCCATGTGTTTGCCACCAAGAACTGCCTGATCAACGCAAACAGGGTCTGGCATGTGCGCGACGGCATCTATATCGAAGCGGCCGATGACAACGACCTGACCAACAATGACCTGCACGATCTGCGTTACGGCATTCATTACATGTTCTCCCATCGCAGCAGGGTTACCGGCAACCGCACCACCCGTACCCGTACCGGCTATGCGCTGATGCAGAGCCGCCAGCTGACGGTTGAAGGCAACCATTCTGATCACGACGACAACTACGGCATTTTGCTCAATTATCTGACCTATTCAACCGTGCGGAACAACCATGTCACCGCGGTGCAGTCCGGGGTCGGTGACGCTGAAGGCCACATTGCCGGGGCGGAAGGCAAGGGCCTGTTTATCTTCAACTCGCTGTTCAACGTGATTAGTGACAACAGCTTTGGCAACAGCGCCATGGGAGTGCACCTGACCGCCGGTTCCGAAGACAACCACATTTACAACAACGCCTTTTATAACAACGAGCAGCAGGTCAAGTACGTGGCCCTGCGCAACCAGGAATGGTCGCATGATGGCGTTGGCAACTTCTGGAGTGACTATCTGGGCTGGGACCGCAATGCCGATGGCATTGGCGATGTTCCCTACGAGCCCAATGACAACGTGGACCGGCTGCTGTGGACCTATCCGCAGGTGCGTCTGCTGATGCACAGCCCCGGCATTGAGCTGTTGCGCTGGGTGCAGCGGGCCTTTCCGGTGGTCAAGTATCCCGGCGTACAGGACAGTCATCCACTGATGCGGCCACCACAGCTGCTGCCGGCGCAAGGAGTCGATTCATGAATAATGTTGTCGAGCTGGAACAGGTCCAGCTGCATTTCGGCAAACTGAAAGTATTGCATGACATGAGCTGGCAGCTGCAGGCCGGTGAAATCATGGGCCTGTTTGGCCATAACGGTGCCGGCAAGACGACCTCGGTACGCCTGATCCTGGGCCTGATACGTCAAAGCAGCGGCCAGGTGAAAGTGCTGGGAGGTGAGGCCAGTGACGCACGGGTGCGCCAGCAGATCGGCTTTTTGCCGGAAAACGTGATGTTTTACCCGCAACTGACCGGCTACGAAACCCTGAGCCATTTTGCCCGCCTGAAAGGCGCCGGGCATGACCAGGTGCTGGGGTTGCTGGAGCAGGTCGGGCTGACGGCAGCGGCCGGCGAGCGGGTGAAAACCTATTCCAAGGGCATGCGCCAGCGGCTGGGGTTGGCCCAGGCACTATTGGCCCGGCCAAAACTGTTGCTGCTGGACGAGCCGACCGTGGGGCTGGACCCGATTGCCACCATCGAGCTGTACCGGCTGATCGGCCAGCTGCGTGACGAAGGCGCCAGCATCATCATTTGCTCGCATGTGCTGCCCGGTGTCGAGCCCTACATCGACAAGGCGGTGATTCTGGCCCGTGGTCATCTGGAAGCGGTTGGCAATCTGCAGCAGCTACGGGCGCAGGCCGGTCTGCCGGTGCGTATTCGCATCCAGGGCCCGGGGGCTGCCTTCAGCCACCCGCAAGTGCTGGAGCACCAGCCGCTGAGCAGCGACTGGCACGAGTTCAGCGTACCGGCTACGGCCAAGCTGCCGGTGCTGCAGGAACTGCTCAAGCTGCCACTGGAGGATATCGAGATCCGGCCACCTTCGCTGGAAGACATCTATCGTTTCTATATGGAAAAGGCCAGTGCCGTGGGTGTGGCGGGAGTACAGCCATGAAGCAGATTTTCAATATTGCGCGCAAGGAGTTCAGCGACGGCATGCGCAACCGCTGGATCCTGGCCATCAGTTTGCTGTTTGCCGTATTGGCGGTGGGCATTACCTGGTTTGGTGCGGCTGCTTCCGGGCAGGTCGGTTTCACCTCGATTCCGGCCACCATTGCCAGCCTGGCCAGTCTGGCCACCTTCCTGATGCCGCTGATTGCACTGATGCTGGCCTACGATGCGGTCGTTGGCGAAGAAGAAGGCGGCACCCTGATGCTGTTGCTGACCTATCCGCTGAGCCGCGGCCAGCTGCTGACCGGCAAGTTTGTTGGTCATGGCTGCATCCTTGGGCTGGCAACACTGATTGGTTTCGGCAGTGCTGCGATAGCCATTGCGCTTTGGGTACCGGATGTCTCGCTGGCCACCCTGATTTATTCCTTTGGCCGTTTTATTGTTTCGTCGGTTTTGCTCGGGCTGGTGTTTCTGGCGTTTGCCTATGTCTTGAGCAGTCATGCGACCGAGAAAAGCACCGCCGGGGGGCTGGCACTGGGCGTCTGGTTCCTGTTTGTACTGGTATTTGACCTGGCCTTGCTGACCATTCTGGTGGTTACCGAAGGCCGTATCAGCCCCGAGCTGCTGCCCTGGTTGTTGTTGCTCAACCCGACCGACATCTACCGGCTGATCAATCTGGGCGGCTTTGAAGCCGGTGGCCAGGGTATGGGCGTGATGGCGCTGGCCGCTGACCTGCCGGTGGGTGCAGCCATGCTCTGGGCCTGCCTGACGGGCTGGGTGGTGGCCATTTTGCTGCTGGCACACTGGCGTTTTGCCAAACGACTGGGGTAACTGAAATGAAAAACTTTTTTGCACTGACCGTAACGCTGTTGCTGGCTCTGACATTATCCGGCTGTTCCGAGCAGGAAAAAGCCGAAATCAGTCTGGATCCGGTCGCCATCCATTCAGGCGACGAGTGTCATGTCTGCGGCATGGTGATTCTGGAGTGGCCGGGTCCGAAGGCTGAATCGATCAACAAACAGAATGGCGAAACCCTCAAGTTCTGCTCCACGACCGACCTGTTTGCCTGGTGGTTGCAACCGGAAAACAAGACGCTGCAAGCGCAAATCTATGTGCATGACATGGCGCGGGCGCACTGGGACGACCCGGAGGATGACTATCTGGTGGAAGCGCGGGATGCCTGGTATGTCACAGGCACCGACCTGATTGGCGCCATGGGGCCGACACTGGTGTCGTTCAGGGAGCGTGCCGATGCCGAGCAGATGGTCGCCGAGCGTGGCGGACGTGTGCTGTCCTTTGCCGAGGTGGATCTTGCCGTATTGCAGGAGATTGGCCAGGCCGGTCATGAATATGCCGCCAGCCATGGCCGCGAGCTGCGCCGGGCCATGGGGGTGGACGAGGAAGAGCAGGACGTGCCGGAGCAGGTGACTCCACCAGGCGCCCCGGTAGCTGAATAGTCGGGCTGCATGCTGCCATCATGACAGGTGGCTGATTTTTCCAGGCCAGTAGCTGGTCAGCCGCCAAGCATCGCCCGCATGTCGGCCAGCGCGCTGCCGGCGCGGGCTTTTTTGACTTCCGGCGGGGCTTCGTCCAGTCCTTCCCAGTCCAGGTCCTCGGCGGGCAGTTCATCCAGAAAGCGGCTGGGTGTACAGTCGATAACTTCACCGTATTGCTTGCGCTTGCTGGCCAGCGTCAGCGTCAGGTTTTCCCGTGCACGGGTGATGCCAACATAGGCCAGCCGGCGTTCTTCTTCGACGGTTTCTGCCTCGATGCTGGAGCGGTGTGGCAGGATTTCCTCTTCCATGCCCATGATGTAGACCACCGGAAACTCCAGCCCCTTGGAGGCATGCAGGGTCATCATCTGTACGCCGTCAAAGTCTTCAGCTTCTTCTTCCTGGCGCTCCAGCATGTCACGCAGCACCAGCTTGGCAATGGCATCCTCAATGGTCAGTTCGCCTTCCTCGTCTTTTTCCAGGGTGTTCTGCAACGCTTCAAGCAAAAACTGCACGTTGGCCATGCGGTATTCGGCGGCTTTTTCGCTGGAGCTGTTCTGGCGGATCCAGTTTTCGTAGTCAATATCCAGCAGCATTTCCTGCAGTGCCGGGATAGGATCATCACTGAAACAGCGCTGGCGCAGCCTGTCCATGTAGTGTTTGAAGCGCGCTAGACGCTCGGTATAACGCTCGCCCAGGTGCTCGCCCAGCCCCAGTTCGGCGCTGGCTTCATACAGCGAAACCTTGCGCTGCGTCGCGTAGGCACTGAGCTTTTCCAGCGTGGCCGAGCCGATTTCGCGGCGTGGCACGTTGATCACGCGCAGGTAGGCGTTATCGTCATCGGGGTTGATCAGCAGGCGAAAGTAGGACATCAGGTCTTTCACTTCCTGACGGCTGAAAAAACTGGTACCACCGGTCAGCCGGTAGGGGATCTTGTGCACCTGCAGTTTCAGCTCCATCAGCTTGGCCTGGTAGTTGCCGCGATAGAGAATGGCAAAATCCCGGTAGGGGCGGTCAGTACGCAGGTGGCTGGTGAGGATTTCCACCGCAATGCGCTCGGCTTCGGCGTCCTCGTTGCGGCAGCGCAGCACACGGATCGGATCGCCAAAACCCATGTCGCTCCACAGCTTCTTATTAAATACGTGCGGGTTGTTGGCAATCAATGTGTTGGCACACTTGAGGATGCGGCCCGTGGAGCGGTAGTTTTGTTCCAGCATGATGACTTTCAGCGAGGGAAAGTCCTCTTTGAGCTGCATCAGGTTTTCCGGACGGGCACCACGCCAGGCGTAGATCGATTGATCATCATCGCCCACCACGGTGAACTGGGCACGCTCCTGCACCAGCAGCTTGACCAGCAGATACTGGCTGGCATTGGTGTCCTGGTATTCATCGACCAGCATGTAACGCACCCGGTTGCGCCACTTGTCCAGCACTTCGGGGTGGTTCTGGAACAGCTTGACCGGCTGCAGGATCAGGTCGTCAAAATCCACCGCATTGTAGGCTTTCAGCGTGCGCTGGTAGTGGATGTAGACCACGGCGGCGGTCTGCTCCTTCGGGTTGCGCGCTTGCTCCAGTGCCTGCTCGGGCAGCACCAGATCGTTTTTCCACTGGCCGATCAGGTTCTTGATCTCATCCACGCCGTCGTCACCGGCATATTCCTTTTGCATGATCTCGGTGAGCAGGTTTTTGACATCGCTGTCATCAAAGATGGAAAAGCCGCTTTTGTAGCCGAGCAGCGCATGTTCGCGGCGGATGATGTTCAGCCCGAGGTTATGGAAGGTGGAGACGGTCAGGCCATGGGCCTCGCGCCCGCGCAGCAGCGAGCCGACCCGCTCTTTCATTTCCCGTGCCGCCTTGTTGGTAAAGGTGACGGCAACGATATGGCGGGCGGACATTCCGCATTGCTGCACCAGGTAGGCAATCTTGCGCGTAATCACGCTGGTTTTTCCGGAACCGGCACCGGCCAGCACCAGCACCGGGCCGCTGATGGCGTGGACAGCTTCTTGTTGGCGGGGGTTGAGACGGTTCATGGTAAATGTCGGGCCGATAGTTCAAAGGGGAGCTGATTCTATCATTGACACGGGGGCATGCCGAATCAGGGGTGTGGCGGCAGCGGGCTTCGACTTTGGTGTGGCTGCATTTGTATAGTAAAGCAAATAATATAAAAACAACTATAAAAATGAATATATCGCCGACCTGCCTTTAACTGACAGAGGCGGGTGTCCTGCTGAGCAACCTGCCAGTTGCCATGCACAGGCAATGACTTGCTGTCGGGAGGAATACATCATGACAACAAAGAGAAGGCAGGCACCAGGTATGAGCCGGCGTGCCTTTTTGGGTGCCGGCACCGCTGCAACCCTTGCAGCGGGTACCGGCATCAACCTGGGGCTGACCGCAGAAACCCAGGCAGCAACCATCAAGACCAGCGCCCACGTGGTTGTGATAGGCAGCGGGCTGGCCGGACTGGGCCTGGTCAACCGGCTGCGCAAGCAGCTCGACGGTGCCAAAATCACGCTGGTGGATGCCAAAAAGGTGCACCACTATCAGCCCGGTTTTACTCTGGTTGCCACAGGCATCTGGCCCAAGGGCAAGGTTAGCGATACCAACGCCGAACTGATTCCGCCCGGTGTGGACTGGGTTCAGGAAATGGCCAAAGAATTTCGCCCGGACAGCAACGAAGTAGTGACCGAATCCGGCAAGGTGCTCAAATACGATTACTTGATTGTAGCAACCGGTTTGCAGCTGGACTTTGGCCAGATTGAAGGCATGGACATCAACCGTATCGGCAGCAAAGGGCTGGCCTCGGTGTATCCGGGGCCGGAGCTGGCCGAAGCCACCTGGAAAGCCATGGACGAGTTCCGGCGCAAGGGCGGCAAGGCACTGATGACCCTGCCGGCGACACCGATCAAGTGTGCCGGTGCGCCGCTGAAAATGACCTTTATGCTGCATAACCGGCTGGAACAGGCAGGCATGCGTGACAGGGCCAGCATTGATTTTCATTCGGCGATTTCGAGCGTATTCAGCGTGCCAGTGATCAACCAGGAAGTATTGAACCGCTGGCAGCAGGCCAATATCCCGGTGCACTTCAGAAGCAAGCTGGTGGCGGTAGACATTGATGCTCAGCGTGCCACCTTTGAGCAGGAGGACGGCAGCCATCTTGTTGAGGACTATGATTTTATCCATATCCCGCCACCGATGCGGGCGCCGGATGCGGTCAAAAACAGTCCGCTGGCCTGGCAGGAAGGCCCGTTTGCCGGCGGCGGCTGGCTGGAAGTCGATCCCGGCACCTTGCAGCACAGACGCTATGCCAATGTGTTTGGCTGTGGCGACATCAACGGTACAGCCAAGGGCAAAACCGCGGCCACGGTGAAAAAGAGCGTGCCCATTGTGGTCGACAACCTGATCAGCCTGATTCAGGGCCAATCGCCAAAGGTGATTTTTGACGGCTACACATCCTGCCCGCTACTGGTGCGGGAGGGAGCTGCCCTGCTGGTCGAATTCGACTACAAGGACAACCTGACGCCTTCGTTGCCCGGTATCAAGCCGCTGCAGGACAGCTATTTTGCCTGGCTGCTCAAGTACCGTCTGTTCAAGCCCAGCTATATGGCCGTGGCCAAAGGCCGTTTGTGAGGGAGTTGTGTCATGTACGAAATATGGTTGATTATTAACACATTCTACGAACTGGCCATGGCCAACCTGGAGCTGGTGGTTGGCATACTGGTTGCCTGGCTGGCACTGATGGTCGTTGCCGGAATGAAAAAAACATCCGCCTGGGGTAAAGGCTTCATGCCGGCACTGGCAGTTGCCGTGCTGGTCTGGATTGCCGGCTTTGTGCTGGTGCCCGGCCTGACCAAATCCTCTTTTTCTAATGTCACCTATTTTTGGGACTACCTGGTCGTTGCCGGTGTCGCAGCAGGATTTGCCGGACTGGCAGCAGCGTTTGTCTGGCCAGCCAGTCTGCTGTTCAGGCGGGCGCAATAAGCGGTCGTTTGCTCGCGGGCACTTTGCATGCCGTGCAGAGCTTACCCAGTGGACAGGGAGCAGTTTCCCAAGTCTTGATATGGCGGCGGAAGAATTGCTTGCCCCCAGTCGTGTCATCAGCCCTCTCACCCGCACAAGGTGGTTCTGGGCAGGGCGGAGTATTGCATCAGGCTTTTAGCGGTTTGGCCGCAGGCCGAACCAGAGCACTGTGGTGTATCGACCCAGTAAAATCAGCAGCCCACACGCGACAGCAGCCCGCCACCGGCGGGCCAAAATACTCCCACCCCGCACAAGGTGGTTCTGGGCAGGGCGGAGTATTGCGTCAGGCCTTTAGCGGTTTGGCCGAAGGCCGAACCAGCGGCAGCCTGATGCAGTACTTCGACCTGCCTTGACACCGCAGTGCAAAAAACCTACTCCCGAACCACATGCAAAAAGTGCATATGCTGGTCGTACTGGTTAAGAATGTCCTCGATCACCTCATCCTTGGTCCAGCCCATGATGTCATAGTCCTGGCCGCCTTCGAGCAGATGCACCTCGGCACGGAAGTATTTGCGCTCCAGCTCACAGGCTTCATCGCCATCCTGACAGGTGAGATCGGGCTGCAGGTAAGCCCGCGGACGCACCTCATACAGGAAGTTCACTTCGGAGCCATGCTGGACTTCAAACTGCACACGGTTTTCCTTGCCTTCGCGTACTTCCACCTGAAAACCCTGTTTGCGCAGTTCGGTAGCGACGTCTTCGGCAGCCGGTTTGACCACCTCTTCCAGGAAGCGGTTGACGTGGGAGCGGCGCGGGAAGCTGACCATGTTGCGCAGGCGGCGTTGCCAGGCGACGTTACTGCTGCGGCTGACCGAAGCCTGCTGCAGCAGCATGCGCTTGGTCGAATCCACGTGCAGGGCGCGCAGCAAGCCCCAGGTTGTAGCCAGCAGGATCGCCGAGAACGGCAGGGCGCTGGCAATGGTGACCGTTTGCAGGGCTTGCAGGCCACCGCTAAGCAGCAGGGCAATGGCCACGATCCCGGTGGAGGAAGCCCAGAAAATACGCTGCCAGACTGGTGTATTAATCTTGCCGCCGGAAGCCAGCATGTCGATCACCAATGAGCCGGAGTCGGCAGAGGTGACAAAGAACAGCATCACCATGGCCACTGCCACCAGTGACAGCACACTGCTGAGCGGAAAGTGTTCAAGGAAGTTGAACAGGGCCAGCGAGGAGTCGGCGCTGACGGTTTGCGCCAGCTCGACCATGTCGCGGTTGAGGATCATGTCGATGGCGGTGTTGCCGAACACGGTCATCCACGCCAGGGTGAAACCGGTCGGCACCAGCAACACGCCAGTAATGAACTGGCGGATGGTGCGGCCACGGGAAACCCGGGCAATGAACATGCCGACAAAGGGCGACCAGGAAATCCACCAGCCCCAATAAAACAGGGTCCAGCCGCCAATCCAGTCTGTCGGTTCGTAGGCATACAGGTTGAACGTCTTGCTGACAATCTCTGACAGGTAGCTGCCGGTATTCTGGACAAAGGATTTGAACAGGAAGGCAGTTGGACCGAACACTATCACCAGAAACATCAGGATCACTGCCAGAAGCAGGGTGATTTCCGACAGGCGGCGAATGCCTTTGTCCAGTCCGCTGACTACTGACAGTGTGGCCAGGCTGGTAGCGACAATAATCAGAATGACCTGGACAACCTCGTTGACCGGCAGATCAAACAGATAGTGGAAGCCGCTGTTGATTTGCAATACACCAAAACCCAGCGAGGTCGCGATCCCCAGGACCGTACCGATAATGGCAAAGATGTCGATAGCATGGCCAATCGGGCCATAAATGCGTTCGCCAATCAGCGGGTACAGGGCCGAACGCAGGGTCAGCGGCAAGCCATGACGGTAGCTGAAGAAGGCCAGAATCAGCGCAACAATGGCGTAGATGCCCCAGGCGTGCAGGCCCCAGTGGAAGAAGGTCAGCTTCATCGCTTCTTTGGCGGCCTCGACCGTGCCGGGCTCGCCAACGGGTGGCGTAAGAAAGTGCATGACCGGTTCGGCCACACCAAAGAACATCAGGCCGATGCCCATGCCGGCGGCAAACAGCATGGCAAACCAGGTGGTGTTGCTGTAGTCCGGAGTGCTGTGGTCCGGTCCCAGCTTGATGTCGCCGTAGCGGCTCATGGCCATGAAGGCAATGGCCATCAGAATCAGCGCAACGGTAAGCACATAGAACCAGCTGACATTTTCCATGATCCAGTCTTGCACGGCACCAAATACGCTTTGTGCGGTATCCGGAGCGGCACTGGCAAAAATCACCAGGGCGATGATGATGGCAGCAGAGGTATAGAAGACGGGTGGGTTGATGGTCCCACTGCGTGGCGTGGGTGTGTCCATTATGACTCCTTGTGACTGCAGGGCAATACTTGGCTCGATTGAATACCTGCAGGGCAGATAGAAAAGACAGCACCTTGTCCCGGTGCTAGCCGGTAGTCGACTGCATGATCAGCGACTAATGGCTTGCGCAGCAAGCCGTATTCCTTATATTCCGGCGGTAGCCCTCTAGTCTCCTTGAGCGGAAAAACAGGGGCAGTCGTGATAAAAACGTGACGTACTCTAACAAAATAGTCACAAAAGCGCAAAAACCCGCTTGGAAAAAGGAGAGACAAGGCAGGCTGCATGTCGTGCCTGGTGCCGGCCGCATTGCCTGCAGGGAACAGAAGGGTTTGTGTGATGGCGCCGGTTCAGGGCGTTATTTTTAATCAGCCGGACACAGTTGATGTATCCGGCTGAAGGCTGGTCGTGATTCGGAATATTAGTCACGCAGGCCCAGCAAGGCTGGGCGTTCTTTCTTCGGACTGCGGGCGTTTTCCAGTTGCTCCAGCTGTTCCAGGCTGGGCAAACGCTCGCCCTTGCGGATAATCAGCGGGGCATTGCCGGCCTGTTCCCGCTCGCGTCTGGCTGCGATATATGCAGGTGTTGGATCAGCTTTGACGAACAAGTCGGGATTTTGCTGGTGACGCTGATTTTGCCGGCGACCACCGGTGCGCCCTCCGGTCTGGGGGTTGCGGTTATTACGTGCAGCACGTGGGCGACGCTCCCCCGGGCTTTGCTGGCGGGCACGGTTGCCGCTGGCTACGCCCGGCTTGTTTTTGTAGGGACTAACGTAGTCAACGCTGTTGCCAAAGTTGTCGATTTCATCGTCAAGAAACTCTTCCGGGTCGCGGTCGGGCGGTAACGCCGGCTTGCCTGAAACAGCTTGCGTGCGACGGTTGTTACGGTTGTTTTGACGCTGGGTCTGGTTGTTGTCCCGGGCCTGATTGCGCTGCCGCGGGTTGCGGCCTCTGGGCTGCTCTTTGACGGGCGTACTGTCGTCGGAGTCGGTTGTTTTTTGCTGCCTGTTATCGGCAGCATTCTGCTGCGGGCCTTTGCGCCGGCGGCCACGACCTTCCGGGGCGTTGCGCTGATTCCTGTTGCCGGCGGCTGGCTTGCGCTGATTGCGTGACTGATCCGCTCTGGCGGGCTCGGCTTGCTCGGCCTGCAGGTTGGCGGCAATGGCCTGGTTGATGTCAAAGCCCATCCAGTCCCCTTCGGGGATGCGCAGGCCGATAACCTTTTCGATGTCGCGCAGCAGCTTTTGTTCACTGTGTGCAACCAGGGAGACCGCTTCGCCCGGACGGCCAGCACGGCCGGTGCGGCCTATGCGGTGTACATAGTCTTCTTCGACGTTGGGCAGCTCGTAGTTGACCACGTGTGGCAGCTGGTCGATGTCCAGGCCGCGGGCAGCAATATCGGTGGCCACCAGGATGCGAATGTCATTGGTTTTGAAATCGGCCAGGGCGCGGGTGCGGGCGTTCTGGCTTTTGTTGCCATGAATGGCGGCGGCTGGCAGGCCGTTTTTGCTCAGGTACTCGGCCAGGCGGTTGGCGCCATGCTTGGTGCGCGTGAATACCAGGACTTGTTCCCATGCGCCCATGGTGATCAGGTGGGCCAGCAGTGCACGCTTGTGTGGTGCAGGAATCAGGAACATGCTCTGCTTGATGCGCTCAACGGTCGTGTTCGGTGGTGTTACCTCGATACGTACCGGGTTGTGCAGCAGGCGGTTGGCCAGGGCGGTAATGTCCTTGGAGAATGTCGCTGAAAACAGCAGGTTTTGACGCTTGGCTGGCAATTGCCTGAGTACTTTTTTGACGTCATGAATAAAGCCCATGTCGAGCATGCGGTCGGCTTCGTCCAGTACCAGAGTATCAACGGCACTGAGGTCTACGGCGTTTTGTCCGATCAGATCCAGCAGACGGCCCGGGCAGGCCACAAGGACATCAAGCCCTTTGGCCAGCGCGCGGATTTGCGGGTTGATGCCAACGCCGCCAAACACGCAGGCGCTGCGAAATGGCAATTCGGTTGCGTACAGGCGGAAGCTTTCTTCAACCTGGGCGGCCAGTTCACGAGTGGGGGCCAGTACCAGCACCCGCACTTGCCTGGGCTGCCGGGTCGGCTCCTGGTTGTCGGCAAAGATTTTTTGCAGGATGGGCAGCGCAAAGCCGCCGGTCTTGCCGGTGCCGGTTTGTGCGGCAACCATCAGGTCCTGCCCCTGCAGGGCGGCCGGGATGGCCTGCTGCTGGACCGGGGTGGGCGATTCGTAGCCGGCATTGTGTACGGCGGTAATCAGGGTTTGAGATAAACCGAGTGAAGCAAAGGACATGCAGTCTTCCTGTGAATCGGCTGTGCCGATTAAAATGTGCGCATTTTTTGAATGACAGATAGACAGCGAAAACTCACTCCATCGAGGTGTTTCTCCGTGCGCCGGGAGAAATGCTGGATGGCAGCTATCTGTTTGAATCCGGCTTCAGCAGGGCTGAAAGGCAGCGCTGCATGCGTAGGCACGTTGCATGGTATGCGTAAAACAGTGCGGCGAACGTAGTCTGAAAGATCATTTCATCCATGCCTGTACTGAGGCAGGCATGGCGTTCGCAGGCATGCGCTTATTGGCGCTGGCTGAGCTGAAGGTTATTCCAAATGGCCAGGCTGGGTGCAGACTGGTTCAGGGTGTAAAAGTGCAGTCCGGGGGCACCGCCCTGTAGCAACTGTTCGCACATGGTGCTGATAACTTCGGTACCAAATGCCTGGATACTTGCAATGTCGTCGCCATAGGCTTCGAGCTGTTTGCGGATCCAGCGTGGCAGCTCGGCGCCACAGGCATCGGAAAAGCGGGCCAGCTTGCTGTAGTTGGTAATCGGCATAATGCCGGGCACGATTGGAATATCGACGCCTAGTGTACGCACTCTGTCGACAAAATAAAAGTAGCTGTCTGCATTAAAGAAATATTGGGTGATGGCGCTGTCGGAGCCGGCCTGTACTTTTCGGACAAAATTTTGCAGGTCATCTTCAAAGTTGCGGGCCTGGGGGTGCATTTCCGGGTAGGCGGCGACTTCGATGAAGAAGTGATCGCCAGTTTCTTCACGGATGAACTCGACCAGTTCGTTGGCATAACGCAGTTCGCCGTTGGCCATGCCCATACCGGAGGGCAGGTCACCGCGCAGGGCAACGATACGGTTGATGCCGGCATCTTTGTAGATGTTAAGCAGCTGGCGCAGCTCCGCCTTGCTATCGCCAACGCAGGACAGGTGCGGCGCGGTGGGGATACCGGTTTCCTTGTCCAGCTGTAGCACAGTGTTCAGGGTGCGGTCCCGGGTGGAGCCGCCTGCGCCATAGGTGCAGGAAAAAAACTCGGGGTTATAGCTGGCCAGCTCTTTAGCCGTGATCAGCAGCTTTTCGTGGCCGGCCTCGGTTTTGGTAGGGAAAAACTCGAAACTGAAACGTTGTTTTGACATTGTTTTTTCTCTGAATATTTGGTTCTGTTGTTTTGCTGTAGCAGGTAGTGGTGTGGCTGCATCAGCGGAGTACAGGTTCTCCAGGGTCGTTGCAAGCACATCTGACCGCCATCCATGACGGCACAGCCCTGCTACACCTGTACCCCTGCTGACGCTACAAATTCCGTGCCAGCCCTAACACAGCCAAGAGAAGCGTTTGCGTACCTTGTCATCGCTGCCGGGCAGACCGGTGAGTTACGCACCTGGGTATGTGGTTTCGTACAGCATCGCACCATGCACCATGCACCATGCACCATGCACCAGCTGCAAGCGACAAAAGCGCTCGTTAAAGATGCACTTTCTTCCAGCCCACACCCCAACCCTCCATCTGCACGGTGTGGGTTGGGTATCTGCTGTAGTGGAGCAAAGCCTCTGTCGCCATGGAAGGCAACAGGGAGCCTACAGGGCAGTTTTGCTCCTGCAAAAACTGCATTTCCGCCATCCGTGGCGGTCAGATGTACTTGCGGCGTCTTTGCGTAACTACAGCAGACACTCTTTCACACCACAGCAAAAAAACCACACATCAATAACGATAGGTATCCGGCTTGTAGGGACCGTCCACAGTTACGCCTATGTAGTCGGCCTGCTCCTGGGTCATGCGGGTGATGACGCCGCCAAAGCCCTTGACCATTTCCAGCGCCACTTCTTCATCCAGCTTCTTGGGCAGCACTTCAACGGTCAGGCGACGGGCCTGGGTGTTGGCGTCCTGATCGGCAAACTTCAGATTAAACAAGTGAATCTGTGCCAGCACCTGGTTGGCAAAGGAGCCGTCCATGATGCGGCTGGGGTGGCCGGTGGCGTTGCCCAGGTTGACCAGGCGGCCTTCGGCCAGCAGGATCAGGTAATCATCATTTTGCGGGTCGAAACTGTCCTTGCCGGTGCGGTGAATCTTGTGTACCTGTGGTTTTACTTCTTCCCAGGCCCAGTTTTCACGCATGTAGGCGGTGTCGATTTCGTTGTCAAAGTGGCCGATATTGCAGACAACGGCGCGTTTTTTCAGGGCTTTGAGCATCGGTGCATCACAGACGTTGACGTTGCCGGTGGTGGTGACAATCAGGTCGATTTTGCCCAGCAGGTCGCGGTCGACGCTGGCGTCGGTGCCAAGGTTTTCACCGTTGATATAGGGGGATACCAGCTCGAAGCCGTCCATGCAGGCTTGCATGGCGCAGATCGGGTCTACTTCGGTGACCTTTACAATCATGCCTTCCTGGCGCAGGGACTGGGCCGAGCCCTTGCCCACGTCACCATAGCCGATAACCAGCGCCTGCTTGCCGGACAGCAGGTGGTCGGTGCCGCGCTTGATGGCGTCGTTGAGACTGTGGCGACAACCGTATTTGTTGTCATTCTTGCTCTTGGTCACAGAATCGTTGACGTTGATGGCCGGAACTTTCAGCGTGCCTTTTTTCAGCATCTCCAGCAGGCGGTGTACGCCGGTGGTGGTTTCCTCGGTGATGCCGTGAACGTTTTTCAGTACCTGCGGGAAGCGCTCGTGCAGGATGGCGGTCAGGTCGCCACCATCGTCCAGCACCATGTTGGCATCCCAGGGCTGGCCATCCTTGAGGATGGTTTGCTCAATGCACCAGACGTATTCTTCTTCGGTTTCGCCTTTCCAGGCAAATACCGGAATGCCGGCAGCGGCAATGGCGGCGGCGGCCTGGTCCTGAGTCGAGAAAATGTTGCAGGATGACCAGCGCACTTCGGCACCCAGCTCGATCAGGGTTTCGATCAGCACGGCGGTCTGGATGGTCATGTGGATGCAGCCGAGGATTTTTGCGCCCTTTAGCGGCTGCTGGCCGGCATATTTGCGGCGCAGTCCCATCAGTGCTGGCATTTCGGATTCGGCAATGATGATTTCTTTGCGGCCCCAGTCGGCCAGGTTGATATCGGCAACTTTGTAATCGGTAAAACCGTTCGCAGCGCTCATAAATGAGTTCTCCATTCGTTAAACATGTATGCGAATGGGCGCCGTTGCGAGGGTGCGGAGAAACCGCGGGAGAATCCGCACGAGCCTGACAGAGAACCTGCTGCAGCGCCCCTCGTGCGGTGATAATCCAGAGTATAGCGGATTTGTAACACCTGTACAGGCGATATCCGGCTGAATTCGGGGCAAACGGTTGCAGTACGCTATCTAGCATGCCGTTCGTGCCGGGAATATCTGGCGTCGATGGCAACGCTTTGCTATGGAGCTGGCGCTGTGGTGGGCGAGGTGTGTTGTTGGGCAAGTGTGCTGGTGCATGTTGTCCGGCTGAACTGTATTTTGAGCTGTTCGAAATCAGCGCCGGAAGGCCAGTATGAGTACGCCGCCGGCGATCATGGCGATACCGGACCACTCGCGCAGCGATGGCCGCTCTCCCAGAAACAATACGGCAAACAGCACTACCAGTACGATGCTGAGCTTGTCGATGGGAGCAACCTTTGAGGCTTCACCCAGCTTCAGTACGCGAAAATAGCAAACCCATGAGGCGCCAGTGGCCAGCGCCGACAGGGCGAGAAACCATCACGTGCGTGCTGTTAGTGTCAGCGGGTTGCTCCATTTGCCGGTTAGCATGACAAAGGCGACCAGCACCAGCAGGATGATGGCGGTGCGGATCAGGGTAGCCAGGTCAGAGTCGACCTCTTGGACGCCAAGCTTGACGAAAATTGCTGTCAGTGCGGCAAAAAAGGCGGAGAGAAAGGCCCAGTAGAACCCGCTATGAGTGGCCATGGTGCAAGCATCCTGACAAAAAGCGGTGGCCGCCAGACTAGCATAACGGCGGTCTTTAGATAAGGCAGCCTGTGCCGCAGGGCAAGACTGTCTAGCAGCTGGCGGCTTAAGTTTTTTTGCCGAAACTGTTACCCTGCGCGTGCCCCGGGTATTGTAAAAAACGCTGCCCGGGAGGGCCGTTGTCCGGCTTTTATCATGTTTGTTGTGGGATGTCTGAATGATGTTCAAGAGAGTGCTGGTGTTGTTTGCCGTGCTGGCCGTTTCTGCCTGTGGCGGAGTTGATCCGGACTCGCCATTGGGCAAGCGCAAGGTGATCTTCAAGGAAATGCTCAGTCTGAGTGAAGACCTGGGCGGCATGTTGCGTGGCCGTATTGCTTTTGACGAGCAGGCTTTTGCTGAAAAGGCCCGGCGTCTTGACGAAATCTCCCGTCAGCCCTGGCAGCACTTCGAGGAGGAAGTTAAAGACAAGCAAAGCTCGGCGCGTGACGATGTCTGGAAGGAGCGTGAACGCTTTATGCAGCTGGCAGCCGAGCTGGAAGACACCACAGAGCGGCTGGTGCAGTCAGCCAGTCAGCAGCCGCTGAATCCGGATGCGTTGGGGGTCCGGGTGGATGTGGTGGAAAAGGCCTGTGAAAGCTGTCACCAGGCGTTTCGCATTTATTAATTTGTGTATGAGGGAGCAGCCTGCCTCGCCGGCCCGGCAGGCCAGCCCGGACCCCGGATTTGGCTGCCGGGCTGCTGAGAATTGCGCTCGGTTAGCCGGGCCCGGAGTGGGTGTGTTTTAAATCGTCTGATACAAAACCATCAATCCCGGCGCTGGCAAGCTGCCGGGCGATGGTGACTATGTCTGGTTGCCGGAAAAACTCGAAAAGAGTGGCCGCGCCGGCTGGTGAATAGCCCCTTTGTTGCCAATGGTGTAGATCAAGCCGGGACAGGTTTGTCCAGTTGTCTGTTGGCAAAACCCGTAGGATGGAGGGTGCGCCCAGAGCTGACAGCCAGCGGGCGTATGGCTGCTGGCGCGCCCGGTCAAAAGCGTTCAGAAGCTGGCGGGAGCGCTGTTCAGCGATGCCATCTACAGATCGTAGCCGGGCATCGTCCAGGTCGAGCCACTGGGTCAGGCTTCGGACATGCCCGGCCTGGGCCAGCAGTGTCCAGCTGCCGCGTCCAACGCCCCGCATGTTCAGCCCGCGCTTGCTTCCCAGCCACTCCAGTCGTGCCAGGAATTGCTGCTCGCAACCGGGCACATATTGGAAGCAACTGAAGGCGTGATACTTTTCCGGGTTGGGCAGGTCAGGCAAAGTCCGCTGCGGGCTGTGCCAGGCAACTGCAGATGCCTGGGGTACCGAGTGACCGGACAGCTGTATGGACAGATAGTCACCCGCGCCGGCATTCAATTGTTGCATTCGTTGAATTGAACCAAGACTGACACGGGTAATACGTTTATTGTCCAGCTCGACCGGCTCCAATATGGCGATAGGTGTAATGCGTCCGGTACGGCCGATATTGAACTCGAAGCGGGTAATGCGGCTGACGGCGGTGCTGAGCGGGTATTTCCAGGCAACCGCCCACGCTGGCGGGTAAGGGTGTTGTAACTGGCTGGCAGGGCGTGAACCGGCGCGTATAACTACGCCATCAGTGGCAAAGGATAAAGGGCTGTTGAACCAGTGGTTTCGCCAGTGGCTGACCGCAGCGAAACCGGTAACAGGCAGGCTGTAACGTTGACTGTCGGTAAAGCCCAGAGCGGCAAGCTGTTCCAGGCGTGCATGCATTTTTTTTGGGCCGTCCGGCCACTCCCAGATAAACAGCCCGATACGTCCGGCGGCTTCAGGGGGTATATGGTTACGATTTAGCCAGCCGGCGATTGAGCTGCGAGCCCGGTGGCTGTTATTGTTTGCCTGAACATGCTGCTCCAGCTTCAGGTACAGCTCGCCCTGCAGGTGTGCGTTCACCGCGACGGGCAGCTGTTTGGGAATTGCCGGAATGGTCTGCGCATGTTTCAGCCAGTCGATACCCCGGCGGCCGTCTCCCCGGCTAATGGCCTCTGCCAGCCGGCCTTGCCGATATACCAGCGTGACCGCAACACCGTCCAGTTTGGGTTGTACCCAGAGGTCTTGCCGGTCTTGCATCCATTGCTGCAGTTGCTGGGCAGACAGCTTTTTCAGGCCCATCTGGGTGTAGCGGTGTGTGCGAGTAAAGCGGCTGTCAGCTGGCAGCCGGATGGTGTCAGCCATGCCATCATTGCAAAGCTGCCATTGTTGCAGTTTGGTCCGGGCCTGGTCATACACCTCGTCAGGCACCGGGCTATGGCCCTCGACATGGTATGCATGATCCCATTGGCGGAGCTGCTGGTGCAGGTGTTCAATCTGCTGTTGCAGGCCGGTTTCGGCCGGCTCTGGACAGGCTGCCGGGACAAGCGCCGGCAGCATCAGACAGCAGGCCAGCAAGTGGCTTTTATGCAGTAGTCCCTTGTGCATGGTGCACCTCCCTGGTTAAACAGCGACTGGTTGGTGCTATAGACTGTAGTGCCTGTTTGTCCGACAAGCGCAAAATTATTTTTTCGGGCAGAGTGTTGTGGGTTCAGGCCTGTCGTGACAGGGGCAGGCTGACCCTGACCTGCAACCCGCCCAGCGGGCTGTCCTGCAGCTCAATGTCACCGTGCAGGGCCGAGACAATATCGGAAACGATGGCCAGCCCCAGCCCATGGCCGGGTGTCTGCTCGTCTTGGCGGCGACCCCGTTGCAAGACCAGCTGGCGTTTTGCGGCAGGGATTCCGGGACCGTCATCATCTACGTGGATAAGCAGCTGACGATTGCTTTGCTTCAGGCCCAGCTGGACGTGTCCGTGTGCCCACTTGCCGGCGTTATCGAGCAGGTTGCCCAGCAGCTCCAGCAGGTCGTCGCGATCGAAGGGCAGCTGCAGTTCATGGCCAGACAGCCAGATAAAACGGATATGAGGGCCGTGAAGCTGCTCCATCAGCTGCAACAGTGCGGGGATCTCCCTGTTGCAGATGAACAGCTTGCCACTGTGTTGCTCGCCTGCCATGCGGGCGCGACTGAGTTCGCGCTCAATGCGCTGCTGGATGATGCGCAGCTGCTCCTGCAGGATGCGCAGCAGCTCTGGCTGCTGCTGCAGTTCGGGGCGTGCCTGCAGACTGGAGAGTACGGCCAGTGGTGTCTTCAGTGCGTGCCCCAGATTGCCGGCGGCATTGCGTGAACGCTTGAGTTGCTCATCAATATGCTCCAACAGCTGGTTGATCTGTCCTACCAGCGGTTTCATCTCTTCCGGCACAGCGGCGTCCAGCTGGTTGCGTTGTCCGCTTTCAAGTTCGGCCAGTTGGCGTCTGGCCCGTTCCAGCGGTCTGAGTGCATGCACGATCAGGCGCCATTGCAGCAGTATGACCAGAAGCAGAGCAGTGGCACCAATGCTTAGTCCCCAGCGACGGGCATTATAAAAACGCTCCAGTACCGGGCGGTAATCTTCGGCTACCGTGACATCAACCTGTGCGTTGTCAACGCGGTAGCTCTTCTGATAACTGAGCAGTAGCTGGCCGTTCGGCCCGTTCAGCAGTTGCCGGGGTTGCGTTTCGGCTTCCAGCAGGGCGAAATCCCAAAGTGAGCGCGAGCGGGTGGGTACACCGTCTACTTCAATGATGAAGTAATAACCGGAAAAGGGTTGTGAGTACAGGGCGTCGTGGTGGCGATTGTTTACTATCAGCCGGTTGTCTTCTTCGTCGTGGATCAGTGCCGAGAGCAGGCTTTCGGCATGTGCCCTGAGTTGCTCGTGGGTGTGCTCGCGCAGACTGTAATCCATCCAGAACAGGCCGATTTGTGCCAGTATGGCACCGGTAACAGCCAGCATCAGGGCCAGACTGACCAGCAGGCGGCGGGCAATCGAAGTTTGCATCAATTGAGCCCGATAAAGCGGTAGCCCTGGCCACGCCGGGTTTGAATGCAGTGCCGGCCAAGCTTGCGGCGCAAATGGCTGACATGCACTTCGACCACGTTGGAGTCCGGCTCGGCTTCACCATCATACAGGTGGTCCTGTAACTGGCTTTTGCTCAGCAGCTGGCCGGGGTGCAGCATGAAGTAGCGCAGCAGGGCAAACTCGGCAGCGGTCAGCTCGGTTTCGCCAGACGGCAGCAAAACAGTCTGGCGGCGCTCATCAAGACGGACACCCTTCACTTCCAGTTGACTGTTGTTGCTGTGGCCATGGCTGCGTCGCAGCAAGGCGCGGATACGCAGCAGCAGTTCGTCGGGATGAAACGGTTTGCACAGGTAGTCATCGGCACCGGCTTGAAGGCCGTCAACACGCTCGCTCCAGCTGCTGCGGGCGGTCAGGATCAATACAGCCAGAGAAAGACCGTCTTTGCGCCATTGGCGCAAAATATCCAGCCCCGGCATGCCGGGCAGGCCGAGATCCAGAATAACCAGATCGTAGGGTTCAGTGGCGCCTTGGACCACGGCATCGCGACCATCCGTGAGCCAGTCAACGGCGTAGCCCTGTTGTTTCAAGCTGGCGCACAGCTCATCGGCCAGTGTCACGTTATCTTCTACCAGTAGCAGACGCATGATCAGCTTTTCTCCTTGTCCCGTAGCAGCTCGCCGCTTTCGGCATCGAAGTAAAGTTTGTGCACCTCGCCATCACGGGTGAGCAGCTGCATTTTATAGATATAGCCATTTTTTTTATGTGTCAGTTTCATTCCCAGCAGCCTGGCCTGCGGATAGTGCACCAGTGCCTGTGCCAGTAGTTGTTGGGCCGGAACGATGCGGCCCTGCCGGCTCATTTCCAGAGCGTGGCGATGGTCAAGATCGTGTGCGGTGGCTGACCGAACGGGCAGCAGCGGTAGTAGAGCAGCCAGCAGCATGACGGGCAGCTGAGATGACCTGCGATTGGACAAGGTAGACTCCTCCCGGGTTGATCTTGAAGCAGACAGCACGGGCTGTATAACGCTTATCATACCCGGCGAGCTTAATTGAAGCTGAAGTGCTTTTGGCACCTTGCTGACGTGTCTGGCTACAGGAAGCTGGTAAAAAAATTTTTGACACAATGATTTTTGTCAAGTTTGATTTTGGGCAAGGTGCCCCCTGGGCTGCAGGTGTGATCATGATCACAATTTGAAGTGGTGCGTAGGAGGTATGATGATGAGCAGTACCCTTGCAGACTGGGATATTCGCAACCCAGATGTGCTGGCAGACCAGCGCTCGGCCTATGACCGGATGCGTGAGCAGTGTCCGGTAGCACGTGACGGGCAGGGGCACTGGACCTTGTTTCGGCATGCTGATGTTTTGCGGGTGTTGCTCGATCACCAGACTTTTAGCAACCAGGTGTCACGTCATGTTTCTGTGCCCAATGGCATGGACCCGCCAGAGCATACACCGTTTCGACAGCTGATTGAGCCGTATTTCAGCGCGCAGCGGGTGGCCTGGTTCAAGCCGGTTTGCCGTGCCATCGCTGATGAACTGGCACAAGCCTTGCGGGGCCAGCAGCAGGTGGACCTGATGGCCGACTTTGCGCTGCCGTTTGCCCTGCGTGCCCAGTGCGCCTTTATGGGCTGGCCGCAAGAGCTGCAACAGCCATTGGGGCAGTGGGCCAGCCAGAACCAGCAGGCCACATTGCAGCAGGACCGTACCGCGCTGGCACGGCTGGCCGCCGAGTTTGAAAATATCGTAGCTGAGCAGCTGACCGTGCGGCGTCAGCCCGGTGTGGCTGCGGATGCTGACATTACCACCGAGCTGATGCACGAGCAGATTGCAGGCCGCAGCCTGAGCGATATGGAGATTGCCAGTATTCTGCGCAACTGGACGGTGGGCGAGGTGGGGACGCTGGCGTCGGCCATCGGTATCATTGCGCACTTTCTGGCTGGCGAACCGGCGCTGCAGCAGCTATTGCGCGAACAGCCAGACAAGCTTTATTACGCCAATGATGAAATTCAGCGCATGCATAACCCGCTGCTGGAAAACCGTCGGCGTGCTGTTTGCCCGGTGGAGATTGGCGGGCGTCAGATTGCAGCTGGCGAGCGGGTTTATTTGAACTGGGTGGCGGTGAATCGTGACCCTGAAGTGTTTCCCGAACCAGAGCGCTTTTCATGGGAGCGCAATCCGCAGGACAACCTGCTGTATGGTGCTGGTGTTCACGTTTGCCCGGGTGCGCCCATGGCGCGTATGGAACTGGTCGAGGTGATCGATAGCCTGTTGCAGCACAGTCGCAATCTGGAGCTGGCTACCGGCCAGGAGCAGGTACTGGCACAGTACCCGGCCACCGGCTATGCACAGCTCTGGTTGAGCGGGTTCTAACTATTGAGCCTTGGGCTGCACCGGTTATGCTGGCCTGCGCAGTATCCACAGCCCACTGTACGAGCCACTTCAGTGTCGACCTGTGGATGAGGCTATGCGCCAACTGGCCTACTGCACTGCCAGCCGGCTTGCCAGTTTGTGTAGCGGAGCCAGTTGCTGACTGATAAGCAACAGCTGGTTGTGCAGCAGGCGCAGGTTGTCGTCTTCAGCCAGCGGCATGGCACGTAGGCGCTGGTACTGTTCTTCTTCAATGGCGCAATCGGTGTTGAGCGGTTTCAGCTCCTGCATATTGTCGGCCAGACGCTCCAAGCTGTCGGCCAGTTGCTCGGCTTCTCGGTTAAGCGACGGATAATTGGGCGCGTCAGCCAAGTTGTCACGGTGCGCACCGAGCGCAGAAATATAGCTCAGCAAACTGTGTGAGTAGAGTAAAAACTCGAAGCCGGTATCGCTTTGCCGGCGATAGTGGCCGGGCTCCTTGAGCATGTTACCCAAGCTGCTGCTGAGTGCCGCGTTGGCGTTGTGTGCTTCGCGTCGGGCAATCCGGTATTGCATGTCGTCGGTTTTGCCCAGGCTATATTCCTGCATGATGTGGCGTAAATATTTGCTGTTGGCCCGCAGGGTGGCGGCTGCCACCAAGTGTAAACGGCGGCCTTGCCAGTCAGGCAAGATAAAAAACACCGCCAATCCAGCGATCAAACTGCCGATTACGGTATCTATCAGGCGTGGTAAAAACAGGTCATAGCCATGGCCAATCTGGTTGAAGCAGATCAGCATCATCATGGTGATAAATGCGGTAGATGCTTTGAAATGGCTGGTACGGGTGGCGAAGTAGCCCACACCGGCGGCAATGGCAAACAGTGCCTGCACCCAAAGCAGTGGTGTGATTTGGAATAGCAGCCAGCTCATGGCCAGCCCCTGAATGGTGCCGATGATGCGTTGCAGCATGCGCACACGGGTAGCCGCATAATGCGGGCGACACACAAACACCGTGGTCATCAGAATCCAGTAACCTTGCTCTGGAGCGACCACGTGCATGATCAACAGACACAGGGCCACGGCCGCCGATAGGCGAATGGCATGACGTAAGAGGCTGGATTTGAGGCTGAAATGCTGCGTCACCCGCAGCATGGCTTCACGCAGGCTTTGCGGTTCGCGGTCAAACAGGCTGCTGTCCTGATGCAGAGATAAAGCATCTGGGTTGCTGGCTTGGCCGAGCAACTGATCCATGGTGGCGAGGTTGCGCGCCAGTGAACGCAGTGAACGCAGCAGGTCGTTCCACTCGGGATTGTTTTGTTTGTGCAGGTAGGCAATGGCGGCCTGTAAGTCCTCAAGTGCTTGAGCATGGCCGGGGCCATAGTCAAACGGCTGGCGCAGCTCGATGGCTTTGGCCAGTGCGTGGCAGGCATCGCCCTGTTGGCGAATCAGGCGCAGGCAGCGAAACAGCACATCGCTATGGAAAAATGCATCGGCCAGCTTTTGGTAAGGCGCATGGCTGGACGTGGCGCGCTCGTGCAGGTCTTGGGCCAGGAAGTACAGCTTAAGGTAGCGGTTGGTCATGGCATTGGTACGGTTGCGACTGACCCGCTGCAAAATCAGGTTTTTGCTGTCGTTCAGGGCTTCTACCAGGCGGGCGTTCTGTCGGGCCAGCTCCAGATGCTTGCTCTGGATATCCATGTTGCGCAGTGGCTCGAACAGTACCGACTTGGCTTTGAAATAATCACATTGACGGCGAAATAGCCGGGCCAGGCTCTGCTGTAACGGTTGCTGGGCAAAGGCTGCATACCAGATGACCGACAGCAGCCCATAGAGCAGGGCGCCACACAGTAGCAAAGGGGCGTATTGCCATAGTGCGGCATCGCTTGGGCTGTGTTGCTCCAGGCCAACCAGGGTGTAGATGCCGAGGATCAGGGTGGCGTAAGAAATCGATGCATAACGTGAACCGGCACCGCCCAGCACGATCAGCACGAAGGTTGCGCTTACCATGAACGCGGATAGCCAGAACGGGAAGGGATGCAGCATTTCGATTGCGGTGCTGATCAGCAAAAAGCAACCCAGGCTGACGCTGACCGCTAGCAGACGGCCTTGCCAGCTATCATCGCTTTCTGCCAGTGCCGAGGCGATCACGCCAAGATAAAGCGGAATGAGTGCGTCAATTCGCTCAAACAGCCAAACCCAGCCAGTGCACAGGCTCAGTGCAATGAAAAAACGCAATCCCGGGCCGAATTTGTCCAGTGCCCAGAGATGGCGTAAGGACCGGGTAAAGCCGGAAGAAGGCATGATGAAGCTCCTTGCAGGCAGAGATCAGGGTACGCGCCGCATACGCATGTCCTTGATTGAGACCCAGAGCGCCAGCGACAGGGTGACCATGATACTGGCAAAACCCAAAGTAAAGGCCAGATGCCAATTGCTGTGTGGCAGCACGGCGAATACCAGTGCAGTGATGACCGCAATACCGACCGAGGTACCGATGCGCTGGCCGGTTTGCATGATGGCACCGGAGCTGCCGGCATAGGCGATGGGCACCTCGGCCAGCGTCAGTGTCTGGTTAGGACTGATTACGGAGCCCTGGCCCAGACCAAACAATGCCAGGCTGGCCAGCAACCACCAGTAGCTGAGCAAGCCATGCAGGTGCATTTGTACGATCAGTATGCTGGTGGCCAGTCCGAGTAGTGCCATGCACAGGCCGCCAATCACAATTTTGCGGCCGATACGGGTAACATGCTTGCCTGACCAGTTGGCTGACCAGGCCGAGAGCAGGGCAGATGGAATGCCAATCAGGCTGGCTTCCAGTGCGCTTTTGCCCAGCCCCAACTGGATGAAAAGCGGTACCAGCACCCAGACACTGGTCATGCCCAGAAAGTACAGCGTCATGATGATTGCGCCGTTGCGGTAGCTGGGTGTGTGAAAGATGTTCAGGTCGACCATCGGGCTGAACCCCATGCGCGCATACAGCCGCTCCCAGTGTACCCACAGATAGAACAGCACCAGCCCCAGCGGTACCAGCAGCCACAGCAAATGGGCTTCCCGTGCTTCGACAAAGGGAAACAGCACTGCCAGCACACCCAGCCCCAACAGCAAGGCTCCAACCGGGTCCAGCGAGCTGAGTCCCTGTTTTTTTGGTCCGGGTGCCTGGGCTTGCGCCTGCGTCTGTGTACCTGAGCTACTGTGTCCGGACAAATCCGGACCTACAGTATTTTCCCGGACCGTGGATGCAAATAGATTGGCACGGCTGTTTGCTTCCTGTGTTTCAGCTTGCAGCAGACTGTGTCCGACAGCCGGATCGCCGTTGGCCAGCCGGGGCCGATGCAGCAGCGGGCGGGGAAACCAGCGGTAGCCCAGCCAAAGTGTAAGCAGGCCAACCGGCACATTGACCAGAAATGTCAGCCGCCAGCCAAAACTTTCGCCGCCCAGTTCGATCAGGAATCCGCCCAGCACCGGCCCTATGGCCACCGATACGCCCACCGCCGTGCCAAAAAAGCCGAACGCCCGGCCCCGCTCGGCTCCGCGAAAATACTGCTGGATCATGCCCACGCCCTGCGGGTTGATGAAGCCGGAGCCGACGCCCTGGATAAAACGGGCCAGATTGAGCTGGTCAGCACTTTGCGCCAGCCCGGCTGCCACCGAAGCCAGGGTGAAAATGGCCACGCCGATCATGAAAAAACCGCCACGGCCCATCAGGTCGCCGGCCCGGCCGGCGCTGACCAGAACCACGCCAAAGGTCAGCGCATAGCCGGACAGCACCCACTGAATGTCCGACTGGCTGGCATGCAGCGCCTGCTGGATGGAAGCCAGCGCCACGTTGACAATGCTCACGCCCATCAGCGACATGAAGATGGCGGCCAGAATGACCATCAGAATACGCCAGCGGGCCGGGTCCTGACTGCCTGTAACGGCAGAAGAAGAGGCTGACAGGTGTTCTGCAGTGATGGACATGGATGCTCCGCATGGTTGGAGTGACAGGGCTTTTAGTGTAGTCGTGCTACAGGTGATAGGCGAGTGCTGCAAGCAGAGTAACGGCACTGGGGTGTGCGTGGCTTCCTTGGTTGCTGTGGTCCGTCAAGAAGCAGAGCAATTGCCTGCTACACCAAGGCCGGGTGATGTCACTTCGCTTTCGGGTTGCACAACAAGCAGCAGCGTGCCCGGCTTCGTATGCCCGGCGCAGAGAGTTCATGAAGTGAGCATGCGTCATTACGCCCCTGTTGCCATTGAAAATCACTTGATAGCGTAAAAGTTTCATCTGCATCTGGACACCTGGGTCTTCCAAGAGGCTTCCACGTGATACATGGATAACCACAGGCAGAAACAGCAAGGTGTCAAACGTGCAGTTTTTCGAGTAAGAGGAGAACATCATGTCTACCCGATTTACAAACAAAACCGCACTGATCACCGGTGGTGCGTCCGGCATTGGCAAGGCAACCGCGCTTAGACTCGCAGCAGAAGGTGCAGCCGTGGTGGTTGCCGATCTGCACGAGCAAGCCGCACAAACAGTGGTTGACGAAATTGTCAGCAAGGGCGGAAAAGCTGTTGCTTTTGGCGGCGACTTCACTTTGCCGGAGGTTAATGAGGCAGCGGTGTCCTTTACTGTTGATCAGTTTGGTGCGCTGCATTTGGCCTTCAACAACGCCGGCATCATCGGACCGCAGGGTCCGTTGCATGAAACCGAACTAAGCGGTTACAGGAAGCTGATGGATATCAACCTGGATGCCGTTTTTTACGGTATGAAATATGAAGTGCCCGCCATACTTGCCGCTGGCGGCGGAGCCATCGTCAATACTGCTTCCATTCTGGGCCTGGTGGGTACCTCCGGCTATGTGCCCTATGTGACGGCCAAACATGCGGTGTCGGGTATGACCAAGAGTGCGGCGCTGCAGTATGCGGCACAGGGTATTCGCATCAACTCGGTCCATCCAGGCTACATTGATACACCACTGCTCAACGAGCTAAGCCGCGAGGAGTACAACTCGCTGGTTGCGCTGCACCCGATCGGCCGGCTGGGTCAGGCGGAAGAAGTTGCCAGTGTGGTGGCTTTTCTGCTGTCCGACGATGCATCCTTTGTTAGCGGGTCACAGTACACGGTTGATGGCGGCTATACCGCGCAATAAATATTTGACTGGCTGAAGCGGCTATGGAAAACAGGCCTTTTGATTGTTGCAAAAGGCCTGTTTTTTGTCTCCGGACGCTTTGGCAGGGGCTTGTGCCTGTTACAGGTTGACACGGCCAGGCTACAACAACCCTCTCTGAAACAGGGACCCCCCTTGATATAGGGTCAAGAGGATTACAGTTTTTTCAGCTCGTTCACCACCTGCATGTATTTCTTGCCTTCCTCGGCCAGTTTCTCCGGCTCGGAGGTTTCGGATGCCACGTGGATCTCTTCCAGGGTATCTGCCAGTGCTTTCACTTCATCGCCAATTTTTTCCAGCGCCAATTCAAGCGTATAGGTCAGCTGGTGGATTTCGGCCAGCGCTTGTGGGGTCAGTTCGCCATCCAGCTCCTTGGCAAGCAAATCATTGTATTCGCTAAAATTTTTTACGGCAGTGGCTAGGTCAGGGGAGGGAACGCCCTTGAAATGTTCGACACGGTCAGTGGCAAAACTGTTTGCGGAGAATGCCAGGGTAGCTGCCATGGCCAGGGCAGGAAAGCTAAGTTTCATGGTTTAGTCCTTAATGAGAATCAATTGCGAGTGCGTAATTTAACAGTGCTCCCTGTGCTTTTCAATACCTGTTCAGCGGATGCCGGCGCATGGCGGGCAACCCGATAAACGCGCGCATGCGTATTACACATGGCACAAGAAAAGACAACTATACGTTATCACGAATAAGAATGATTCGCATTAAGGTTTACATGTGTAGGCTTGACCCCTACCATGTGGAGCCCCAACAAACTGAAAGGAGACATCAGGATGCGAATTCCGTTCACCCGTTCCGTACTGGCTTGCGCCGTGCTCGGAGCAAGTTCTTTGGTACTGGCAGACACACCTGCCCAGCTCGACTCCATGGTCGTCAGCGCGGCGGGTTATGAGCAGAAGATTACTGATGCTCCGGCCAGTATTTCCGTGATATCCCAGGAAGAGCTGAAGAAAAAGCCTTACACCAACCTGCTGGATGCGGTGAAGGATATTGAGGGCGTTGACATTGGCGAGACCAATGACAAAACCAACAATGGGCAGATCAGTATTCGCGGTATGGGTGCCGACTATACGCTGGTGTTGATTGACGGCAAACGCCAGAACAACAACGGTGAACTGTATCCGAACAGTTTTAACGGCGTCCAGTACGCCAGCATCCCGCCCCTGTCCATGGTTGAGCGCATTGAAGTTATTCGTGGCCCTATGGGTACCATTTACGGTTCCGATGCCATTGGTGGTGTCATCAACATCATCACCAAAAAAGTTTCCAATGAATGGGTTGGCTCCATTGGTTACGCCAAGACTTTCCAGACCGATAGCGATTATGGCAACAACGACAATGTGGATTTTTCGGTGATGGGAGCGCTGATTGAAGATACCCTTGGTATCAGCGTTCGCGGCAGTTTTTATGAAGCCGAGCTGTCAAACCCCGAGTTTAAAAAGCTTTGGCACAATGGCATTGATGTCAGCAAGAGCAACGACAGCTTTGGTGCGGGCAAGGGTAATGTCAAGAATGAAGCCTGGACCTTTGGTGTTGGGCTGACCTTTACGCCGAACAAGGATCACACCATCAAGGCTGACTATGATATTGCCAAGCAAAAGTATGATAACACCCCCTATTTGACCAAATCTGGCAACACGGTTGATCCGCTGGGTACCAATGACACTTACAGGGCGTTATTGCAGTCAAGGGCTGGCTATAAGGACCAGCTCAGGTTTGAGCGCAGTCAGTATTCTCTGTTCTGGGAGGCCGATTGGAGTCTGGGTAAAAGCACGCTGGGTATCCATCATATCGACTCCAAAAATGAGGGCCGCACCCTGCCGCCCACGCTGGACGAACGGGAATACATCGCTGACAACTATCGCTACACCGGCGCTGGTGCCCCGTACGCAGATATTGACGCAGCGCTGGCGGCGGCGATGACCGATCCGGTGTTTTTGGCTATGCTGCCCCGGCCTGACCGCCCGCTGGAGTCCACCAACACCACCTACAGTGCCAAGTATGAAGTTCCTCTGGCCAACCACTTCGTGGTGGCGGGTGCAGAATACCAGGACTCCGAGCTGAAGGACGGGGTGTTTGGCATGGAGGGCGGTAGCCAGGGAGAGGTGAAAAAATACTATCAGTATGCGCTTTATGCTGAAGATAGCTGGAACTTTGTCGACCCGTTAACCCTGACTTATGGGGCTCGCTATAACTACCACGAAGATTTTGGCAGCCACACCACGCCCCGAGTCTATCTGACGTATGGGCTTAATGATAGCTGGACATTCAAAGGGGGGGTGTCCACAGGTTATAAAACGCCCAAGGCCACCGATTTGTATGACGGCATTACCGGTTTTGGTAGCCAGGGTGCCAACCCGATGATTGGCAATCCCAATCTGAAGCCTGAAAAATCAGTTAACTACGAAATTGCTGCTTATTATGAGCATGCTGACAAGCATAACTTCAATGTCACTCTGTTCAGGAACGAGTTCAAGGACAAGATTGAACGCTCCGAGCTGAAAGGTAGCGCAGGTGATCGTTGGGAGGCTTTGCGTGCAGCAAATGGCGACCTGACCAAAATGGACAACGTAGCCAAAGCGACCATCAGTGGTGTTGAGCTGGCGGGACGCTATTACATTGTTGACAATTTGTTTGTCAAAGGTAACTGGACTTACCTGGATTCCGAGAACAAGAAAACCGGCAAGCCTTTGCGCAGCTCTCCCAAGCATATGTTCAGTGCCACGCTGGACTGGCAGCCCACTTCCAGGTTGAACACCTATCTGCAGTACTCAGGAAATATTGATCGCTATCGTTCCACCTACACAAGCTCTGTGGGTAGCTCGAAGGATCTGTACTACAAGGATTACTCAACCTGGAATTTGGGCGCTTCCTACCGGTTCAGTGACAACTTCACGCTGATTGGCCGAGTCAATAACCTGTTTGACAAGGATTACCTTGAATACAGCCTGGCTGACAGGGTGGGCACCACCAACTACTACAATGAGTACAACAACAAACCTGCTGGTCGTAATTTCTGGCTGAGTGCCCGTTATGACTTTTAAATCAGAAAAATCTGCCTGCCAGTAGCGCCTCTCCTTGTGAGCGCAGAGGTGCAGTGTCTTGCTGACACAGGCAGCACTTTGGAAACCGGTGATTATATATAGATGGCCAACTTCCTGACCCGTTTCGGCACCCTGCGCCAATGGCACTGGATCAGTTCCGCGTTATGTCTGGCCGGCATGCTGCTGTTTGCCGTCACCGGCATCACGCTAAACCATGCCGGGCAGATCGAAGCCCGGCCCAGCGTGCACACACTGGAGAAGCAAATGCCGGAGGCACTGCGGGCGCAATTGAATACGCCAGCAGACGCGCTGCCGACCGATGTGCGGCGCTGGCTGGAGCGGACGGTAGGCAGGCGACTGGACTGGCGCGGTCTGGAGTGGAGTGACGAGGAGTTGTATCTGGCACTGCCGCGTCCGGGCGGTGACGGCTGGCTCAGCGTTGATCTGGACAGTGGCGAGCTGTTGTACGAGATCACCGACCGTGGCTGGGTTGCCTATTTCAATGACTTGCACAAGGGACGCCATACCGGCGTGCTCTGGTCATGGTTCATCGACCTGTTTGCCGTGGTCTGTGTGGTGTTCAGCCTGACCGGGCTGTGGCTGCTGATGCGCCAGGCCGGCCGTCAGGCCTGGACCTGGCCGCTGACCCTGGCCGGTGCGCTGATACCGCTATTGCTTATGTTGCTGTTTATTCATTAAAGGATGATTTATGCGAAAACTGTTTTTACCGCTGGTGTTGTTGACTGCCAGCCCGCTGCTGTCGGCAGCACAGATGGATATTGAGGTCGAGATTCCGCGGCTGGAAGTAGCGGAATACCACCGGCCTTACGTAGCGTTATGGCTGGAACAGGACGGCCAGCATGTGGCCAACCTGAGCGTCTGGTACGACATCAAAATGAAGGACAACGAAGGCGAAAAATGGCTCAAGGACATGCGTCAGTGGTGGCGGCGCAGCGGCCGCACGCTGGAGTTTCCGGTGGATGGTATCAGTGCCGCCACCCGTGCGCCGGGCGTGCATACCCTGACCTTTAGCGCCAGTGATGAAGCCCTGAAAGGCTTGCAGGCCGGCGAGTTCCAGTTGCTGGTAGAGGCGGCCCGCGAAGTGGGTGGTCGTGAACTGTTGCGTATTCCACTGCAATGGCCGATCAGCCAGCAGCAGACCGGCGAAGCCCGCGGCTCCCACGAACTGGGCCGGGTTGCGGCCACCCTGACTCCATGAGGATTGGAACGATGAAAACCTTTACCAAACTGGGCCTGCTGACGCTGGCCACCTGCCTGTCATTTTCAGCCCATGCGCACCGTTCCTGGATGCTGCCGTCGGCCACTGTTTTATCCGGCGATGCGCCCTGGGTGACCGTGGATGCAGCGGTGTCCAACGATATTTTTTACTTTGAACACTTTCCGCTGCAAATTGAAGGCGTAGGCCAGCCTTTTGTTCGCCCCGGTGCACAGCCCCCGGCCACAGCGAATGGCAAGCCGGCTCCGCAGCCGATGCAGCGTCCACGTGCCAATCTGCAGATTCAGCGCCCGGACGGTAGCCTGGCGCAGCCGCAGTTTGGCAACATCGGCCGTTATCGCAGCACCTTTGATGTCGAGCTGGACCAGAAGGGTACCTGGAAACTGGCCATCGCCAATCAGGGCTTGTTTGCCAGTTACGAGGAAAATGGCGAGCGCAAACGCTGGTCCGGCAAGCTGGAAGATGTCAAAACTGCAATTCCGGCCAAGGCGGACAAGCTGCAGGTGACCCAGTCATCCAGCCGTATGGAAGTCTTTGTCACCTCCGGTGCGCCCACCGAACAGGTACTGACACCTGCCGGCAAAGGCCTGGAGCTTGCGCCCGTCACCCACCCCAATGATCTGGTGCATGGGGAAGCTGCCCGGTTCGTATTCCTGCTGGATGGCAAGCCGGCAGCCAACGTCAAGGTGACGCTGATTCGTGAAGGCATCCGCTATCGTGACACTCTGGACGAGATCGAACTGACCACCAACGACCAGGGCGAACTCAGTGTCGACTGGCCACAGGCCGGTATGTACTGGATGGAAGCGGTCAGCAGCATGCCGGTCAAGGATGACTCTCCTGTCACCCAGCGCCGCGACAGCTATACCGCCACCCTTGAAGTAATGGCTCCCTGAGCTTCATGGATCAGCTAACCACCGAATACAGCCGCCTGCTTTGGGCGGCTGTTGTATTGCTGGCCTATCTGGCGTTATGTGGCCGCATCTGGCTACGCCAGCGCAGACAGGCTGTGAGCAACGCGCCGCTAGCCGACTGCATCCTGGTGGGCTGGGCCAGCCAGGGTGGCGCTGCACAACAGCTGGCCGAACAGTTGCAACACCAGTTGCAGGCTGCCGGATATCAGGTTCATTGTGCGGCGCTGCATCGTCTTAGCCATGCACAGCTGCAAGCCAGTCGCACATTGCTGTTTGTGGCCAGTACGTACGGTGAGGGCCAGCCGCCGGAGCATGCGCGTATGTTTTTGCATGCGCTGCCAGCAAGATTGGACTTGTCGCACAGCAATATTCAGGTGCTGGGGCTGGGTGACCGGCGTTATCCGCTGTTTTGCCAGTTTGCTCGACAGCTGGAACAGGCGCTGCTGGAACGTGGTGCCCAGCTGGCCTGGCCGCTACTGACGGTAGATAGCCTGCACCCGCAAGACATTGCCGCCTGGCATGCCAGCCTGACACAGCGGTTTTCCTTGACGTTTAGCGATACGTTCGCCACGCCAGACGCGTTCAGCGCCACCCTGGTTGAGCGCATTTGCCTCAATCCGGACAGCACCAGTCCCAGTTTGTTTTTGCTGCGTTTTAGTGTGCATGATGCCCGCTGGCAGGCGGGTGACACTCTGCGCTTGCGTCCCTTTAATAACCCGCAACTGGCCGTGCGCGAATACTCGATTGCCAACGCCTGTGGTGAGACGCTGGAGTTGATAGTGCGGCAGGCAGGCCAGTGTTCGGGTTGGTTGTGCCAAACGCTGGCCGCTGGTGAGCAGATCGTGTTTCAGGTGTGTGCTAAGCCGGATTTTTATGCCGTACCGGATGCGCCGGCCATCTTGATCGGGGCCGGCAGCGGGCTGGCCGGTTTACGGGGTCATCTGCAGGCCCGCCCTGCAGGTAGTCATAACTGGCTGGTTTTTGGCGAGCGCTGCCCAGACACCGACCGGATTTTGGCCGAAGAAGCCGAGAACTGGCTGATGGGCGGGCACCTGCAATACCTTAATCTGGCGTTTTCCCGCGACCCACAACAGCCCGCCTACGTGCAGGACTGCCTGCGCAAACATCAGGCGCGCCTAGTGGAGTGGCTGGACAATGGTGCAGTGCTCTATCTGTGCGGCAGCCTGCAAGGCATGGGGCGCAGTGTCGAAAGCATGCTGGCTGAGCTGCTGGGCCAGAAAAAATTCCGTGCGTTGCAGCAGCAAGGACGTTACCGAGCAGACTTGTATTAGAGGCGCTTCCTTATAGGGTGTGCAGCGTTGTGCGACCCGCTCAGGGTTCTTGCGTACCGGCACGGCATGGGTGTGCGGCGGCTAGGGCGCTGTTGCGCGCTCAGTCAAAATACGACGAGGTCTCAAAGGGTTGAATGCTATAGGCTTCCAGCCGATAACCCGCGGTGCCCATTTCATGACTATAGGTTTCGGTGGTTAGCCGACCACTGACCAGAATCGCATCGTACAGATTGTCATCATCAGTGCCCGGCTCAAAGTGCACGTCAATTATCTGGTTGGACGGCGGTGGCGGCACGTGGATGCAGGCGCCGTAATAGGGCACTAAAAAGAAATGCCGCACCTTGCCACCGGGGTTGTCCAGTGGCACCACAAAACCAGGAATACTGACCATACGGCCATCCATTTCATTGACCACGGGCGCGGACGATAGCTTTTGCATCATTTGCTGCATTAGCTCCATGCCGCGCTCGCTATAGTCGTCAATCTGGTCCAGCTCGGGGCTGTCAAACAGATCCATCAGGCTGGCCCCGTAGCCTTCGGGCATCAGCTCGTCCCACTCGATGAGCGGGGCCGGCTCGCCATTGACCATGATATCTGCATGAGCCCACACTGGGCACAGCAACAACCAGCCAGCCAACCACACAAACATACGCATATAAAACTCCTTTAGTGACGTTGGCCCAGGCTGTTAACCAGTGCCATGCGGTATGCCAGCAGGGCGGGTATCAGCCCGCTGCAGACGCCCAGCCCGATAATAATAGCTGCCAGCCACATTTGCTGAGCGCTGGGCCATGTCAGGCTGATATGTAAGCCAAACTGTTCCAGCAAGGGTTGCTGCAATAAGTACATGCCGCCCCATAGCAATGCCAGCCCCAGCAGCAGGCCCAGCACTGCCAGTAGCAGTGTTTCCAGCAGCAGTAGTGCTGAAATGCGCATGGGCGAAGCACCCAGTGCCCGCAGCACGGCAATTTCATGGCGGCGTTGTTGCATGCCGCTCAGCAGCACGGCCAGCATGCCGCACAGGCCGATGAGCAGTGCCGCGGCGGACACCGCCAGCAGTGCTTTTTCTGCCAGACGCACAACTTGCCATAGTTCTTGCAAGGCAACGCCGGGCATCACCGCAGTCAGCGGATCGGTTTGCTTGCTATTGAGCTCACGCTGTAAATGAAACGCCTGCATGCGACTGTTCAGGCCCACCAAGGCTGCAGTCAGTTGACGCGGGGTTAGGTCACGCTGCCGGGCTTGTTCGGGTGTGGCTTGTGCGCCAGGCAAGGGGATGCCAGCCCGCCAGCCAAGGTGTATAGCCTCCAGCCCCTCCAGAGTGACCAGCAGGGCACGATCCAGCGGCGTGCCGGTGGGTTTCAAGATGCCGCTGACATGGAACGGCATGTTGTCGTGCTGCATAAAGCTGGTATTGCCGGTGCCATGGGCGATGACCAGCGAATCGTTGAGCTGATAGTTCAGGGCGCGAGCCACCTCTGCCCCCAGCACCACAGAAAATAGGTCATTGAGCGGCTCGCCGGCGGCCAGTTGTAGACTGTTGCCCTCGCCATAGCGATAGTGCTCAAACATGCTGTTGCTGGTGCCGATGACACGATAGCCGCGATGCGAGTCGCCCAGTGACAAGGGAATGGTCCAGGCCACGCGCGGGTCGTCACGCAGCTCGATATAGCTGCTCCAGCGGATGTTGCTGGTGGCAGAGCCAATGTGAAAGACCGAATACAGCAGCAGTTGCACCGGCCCGGAACGGGCACCCACGATCAGGTCGGTGCCTGTTACTGTGTTGAAAAAACCGGCTTTGCTTTGGCTGCGGATTTGCTCAATCCCGAGTAGCAGCGCGGTGCTGAGTGCCAGCGTGAACAAGGTTAGTAAGACACTGGCGCGGCGACTGAGCAGGCTACGGGCCGCCATGTGTAACAACATTAGGAGTTTCCTTCCAATTTGAGTGTGCGGGAGAAATAACGGGCCAGCGCCGGATCGTGACTGACCAGCAGCAGAGTGATGTCGGCCTGCTGCAGCTCTTCCATCAACAGCTGCATGAATAAGTCCCGATTATGTTTATCCAGTGCGGAGGTGGGTTCGTCTGCTATCAGTAAGGCTGGCGAGCCGATCAACGCCCGTGCAGCCGCTACGCGCTGTTGTTGTCCAATGGACAGCTTTGCAGCGGACCGTTTGCTGTATTGCTGTGGGTCGAGCCCGAGTCGCTGCAGCAGTCGGTTCGCCTCGGCGGCGACACTGCCGCTGCGGGCAATGGCTGCCGCTTGGCGCTGCTTGGAGAGCGTACAGGGCAGGCTGACATTGTCTTCTAGACTCAAATACGGCAGCAAATTGAACTGTTGAAATAACACGCCCATGCGGTCTGCACGTAAGCGATCACGCTGGCGCGCAGAGAGCTGGCTCAGCGCGTGGCCGTCCACCCGTATCTCGCCGGCAAAGCCGGTTAAGACACCGCCTAGGAGGTTAAGCAATGTGCTTTTACCGCTGCCAGATGCGCCCTGGATAAACAGATGCTCACCGCGTTCAAGTTGTAGTTGATCAATTTTTAGCACGGGCGCTTCGCCCGGCCAGGCAAAAGCAAGCTGCTGAATATCAATGAGTGGGTTCATGGCAGGGGTAGGTGTTGCTCCGCAGTGTGCAGGATGTGTAGATGCTGGCCTGAAGGCGTCAGCATGCGGACTTCAAGTTTTTCGATACCAGGATAATTTTGCATGAGTGGCAGCTCCAGTTGTGTCAGATGTTTAGGCTGAACGCAGTGAAAGCGGTACTCGACCGTCAAATCAGCATGATCATGGTCGTCATGATGTTCATCGTTGTGCTCATGCTCATGGGTATGTTCAGTATGTGAGGCAAAAGGATTATTCATCTCACTGTGTTGCACGCTGCAACCAGCTGCTTGAGGCAAAACGAGCTGCAGGCCGGGTTGTTGCATCTGTTGCTGCAGATCAGCCCATAGCGCCTGTTCTTCGGCAGTAACCGGTGGGTGTTCAAACCCGACCAGATTGGCCAGCGGTGAGTGCAGGGCAAGGGTCAAGGCTGGCGGCTCGATAACCACGTCCAGCTGG
>Ga0209075_1000459_pt1 | contig 39494 bp, 28 predicted proteins | sample Stecom2011_FD_187523 | JGI IMG/M metagenome (GOLD analysis project Ga0209075, IMG submission 187523) | Agricultural soil microbial communities from Utah to study Nitrogen management - Steer compost 2011 (SPAdes) (version 2) | ecosystem: Environmental > Terrestrial > Soil > Agricultural land...
ACCAGCGGCTAAATAGCGGGCAAACTCATGGGCGTTACTGCGTCCGCCAGCGCTGGGGTTGCGACTGCCCACTATGGCTAACTGGGGCAACTCGAGCGCGTTTAACGCGCCCCGCACGTACAGCAGCGCCGGCGCGGCCGGCACCTGCGCCAACAGTTTAGGGTAATCGGCCGAGCCCCACACCACTGGACTGACGTCTGGGTGCGCCGCTAACCACTGTTGCTCGGCGGCCACCGCTTGGTGCCACGGATGTTGGCGATTGTCGCGCACCGCTTGCAGCTGCTGCAAAGCGGCGGGCTCGAGCCAATGGGTAAGCTCTGCCGATGCGGCCTGATAGATCGCTGTTGCACAGCCGTAGCGTTGCTGTAAATGACAATAGGTCGCCGACCCGAGACCGGGCAGGCGCAAAAGAATCAGTAGTGCGGCGAGTGAGTCGACTTTGTTGTGCATAATCGAGCATCCTTGCTAATAAGCGCCCTCATCCAAGAGCGCTGTCATTACCGATACAGCTTAGGGATTGCGCAGAGCATCGCCGACACCCATTGGGCGCGTCGCCTCCATAACAATGCCAAAGCTGAGTTTGTCGAAGGTGCGGAAGATCATTAACAATCCGGCGCGCTCATCGGGCAGCTGAACTCGGCCACCGGCGACGCGATCGTCCACCAGTTCTCCGCGGACAAACACCTCAAAGACGTTGCCCACCTCTAGGCCTTCGCGCTCGCCTCTATTGACGATCACCACGTCCATCTTACCGATTTTGCTAACGCCGCCCTCTACCGCAAGTATCTCGGCCTCGATCGGAAAATCGGGGGCGCTGGGGTAAAAAATAGACTCGATGGAGCGCTCGCGGGCAGGCAATAGCACATCGCCGGCGCGGATTTCTTCATTAGAGCGGGTCACCAACAGACGGCCGACTTCGCCGTCCACCGTATCGAGCCTAACGCCACCGACGCCTAAGGCGTGAATGCCGAGCAGCTCTTTGGTTTTTTTGTCGGTAAAGGTCTCGCCTTCGCGAAACACATTGTAGTTATCGACATCGTCATCAAAGCTACCACGGGCGTAAGCGGTATCGCCCTTGCCCACCACTAGACGATGCTCGGAGCCCGCCAGTATGTAAGGGGCCCCTTTTAACTCGTCGGGCATAACAATGCGCGAGCGCGACAGATAGTTGGCAATTCTGTCCAGCGGCACTGCCGGGATTGCATCTTCTATCGCCTGGACACGAATAGTAGGGCTGAGTTTGGCATCGCTGTTGGGCCTTAAACGCACAGTGCGATCGACGGTTAAACGCGGCTGGCCATCGATGTACACCAAGCGCACCACATCACCGGGAAAGATCAGGTGCGGGTTATCGATGTCTGGATTGGCATGCCATATCTCTGGCCACATCCAAGGCGACTGCAAGAATTTCTCCGAGATGCCCCACAGTGTGTCGCCTTTAACAACGACATACTCATCCGGTGAACTGGACTTGAAGGCCGATGATTCGGCCCAAGTATTGACACTGGCGAGCGACAACGACAGCGCCAGAACAGCAAAAATCATTTTTTTCATAGAAACCGATCCTGTTTTTGTTCGGCCCTGAGTGATTTAATCGTTATAATAGCTTATTGCACCCACTGGGCGCACCAATTCTCAGGGTAATTCCTGTGCGATCATCATGTTAGCAGCGGTTATTACCTTTTTACTAGAAGTTTGTCACAAAGCTTATGGCCTTATTAGAAATTCTTGAGTTTCCAGACCCGCGTTTGCGCACCATTGCCAAGCCCGTGGTAACGGTTGATGACAGTGTACGTCAGCTGATCGACAATATGTTCGAAACTATGTACGCCTGCCCTGGTATTGGCCTCGCCGCCACCCAGGTTAACGTACATCGGCGTATTGTGGTGATCGATGTCTCTGAGGATAAAGATCAACCACTGGTGTTTATTAACCCCGAAGTCACGGTGCTGGGCGAAGACCAGGCCCCCTACGACGAGGGCTGCCTGTCGGTGCCCGGCTTTTACGAGACCGTCGAGCGTCCCACCGAGGTTAAAGTAAACGCCCTCGATCGCGACGGCAAACCCTTTGAGATGTACCCTGACGGCCTGCTGGCAGTGTGCATCCAGCACGAGCTGGACCATTTGAACGGCAAGCTGTTTGTCGACTACATCTCGCAGATCAAGCGCCAGCGCATTCGTAAAAAGCTCGAAAAACAACACCGCGCCCGCGTCTAAGCATTACAGATGCTGTTAAAACCCCTGTAATGCACTATTAAAGGATACCCATGACCGCTCCGCTGCGTCTGATTTTTGCCGGCACTCCCGAATTTGCCGCCGCCCATTTAGACACCTTGCTGGCCGGCCCACACCAAGTGGTGGCCTGCTACACCCAGCCCGACCGCCCAGCTGGGCGCGGCAAAAAGCTCAAACCCAGCCCCGTTAAAGAGCGCGCTTTGGCGGCCGGCTTACCGGTACACCAACCACAGAGCTTAAAAGACCCCGCCGAGCAAACCCTACTGGCTGAATACCAGGCAGATGTGATGGTGGTGGTGGCCTACGGTTTACTGCTGCCCCAGGCGATACTCGATACGCCGCGCTTAGGCTGCATCAATGTGCACGCCTCATTGCTGCCACGCTGGCGCGGCGCGGCGCCTATCCAGCGCGCCATTGAGGCGGGCGATAGCGAGTCTGGCGTCACCATTATGCAGATGGACAGCGGGCTGGATACTGGCGCTATGCTGACAAAAGCCCGCTGCGCCATTACCCCCAATGACACTGGCGCCAGTCTGCACGACAAACTGCAGGCCTTAGGCGGCCCCGCCCTTGCCAACACTCTAACGCAGCTGGCCCAAGGTGGCGCGCAACCGCAAGCCCAGGACGACAGCCAGAGCAACTACGCTGCTAAAATCAGCAAGGCCGAGGCCGAGCTCGACTGGCACCAAAGCGCTGTGCAGCTGGAGCGAAAGATTCGCGCTTTTAACCCCTTCCCGGTGGCATTTTGCCGCCCCGAGACCACTCCCGATACACGCATTCGAGTCTGGCAGGCCAGCATTGGCCCCGCCACCAGCGCATCGGCTGGCACCATAACCGAGATTGGCGATGACTATATCGGCGTCGCGTGCGGCGCAGGGTCACTGCAGCTAACCCAGCTGCAGCTACCGGGCAAACGCGCCCTACCCGTGGCAGACTTACTGCGCGGCAATGCCGCTATGTTTCAGTTAGGCGAGCGCTTTGCGCAACCCGAGGCACACTCTTGAAGCCGCGGGTTGCCGCGGCACGCACGCTGGCCGAGCTGCTGCGCGGTAAAGGCTCGCTCTCCAGCGCGCTGCCACCCTGGCAAAGTAAAGTCAGTGAGGCTGACCGGGCCTTGGTGCAACAGTTGTGCTACGGCACCATGCGCTACTACCCAAGGCTTAACGCCTACCTTAGCCAATTGCTGGACAAACCCCTGCGCAATAAAGACAGCGACATCAGCGCGCTGTTATTGCTGGGTTTGTATCAGCTGGAGTACACCCGCATTCCCGATCACGCCGCCATCGGCGAGACAGTGGCGGTGGCGCGGGTGTTAAAAAAACCTTGGGCCACCAAATTGGTCAATGGCGTTTTGCGCCAGTTTCAGCGCGATGCCGACGCGCTGCGCGAGACCCTTGCCACACAACCAGAGTTTCACACTGCGCACCCGCGCTGGCTGCTGGAGGCCTATCGCGCCGCTTGGCCCGAGCAAATCGAACAGATTATCGCGGCCAACAACGGCCACCCGCCTTTTAGCCTAAGGCTCGATCTAAACCAGTGCCGCCGCGAGGATTACCTGCAGCAGTTGCAAACCCTTGGCATTGACGCGCAACCGTGCCGTTACAGCGCGGCTGGCATCACCCTCAACCGAGCTTGCAACCCCACCACTTTGCCCGGGTTTAACAGCGGCCTGTTAAGCGTACAAGACGAGGCAGCGCAACTGGCGGCGCCGCTATTACAGCTGCAAGCCGGGCTGCGGGTGCTGGACGCCTGCGCTGCGCCCGGCGGCAAAACCGGTCATATATTACAGCTGGAGCCGGCTCTAGCCGAGGTCGTTGCGCTCGATCTGGAGCCGCGCCGCCTAACGCGGGTGCGTGAAAACTTGGCCCGGCTTAATGTCACCGCAACCACCATCGCCGGCGATGGTACCCGCCCCAACGATTGGTGGGACGGCCGTGCCTTTGACCGAATTTTATTGGACGCGCCTTGCTCGGCCAGCGGCATCGTGCGCCGTCACAGCGACATTAAGCTGCTGCGCACCCCCGAGGACATCACTCGCCTAGCCCTGTTGCAAGGCGAGCTGCTGGACGCCCTGTGGCCGACACTGGCGGTGGGTGGCGTCTTACTGTACGCCACCTGCTCGGCACTGCCGGCCGAAAACCGCGAGGTGATCGCCGCATTTATGGCGCGCACCTTGGATGCCAGCCACACACCGATACCAGCCAGCTGGGGGCAAAGCCAAAGCTACGGCCGGCAATTACTGCCACAACTGGACGGACACGATGGTTTTTACTACGCCCAGTTGATAAAAAATGCTCCGGCGTAGCCAAGCGGGGCTTAAAAGCGTTAAAGTTTGCGCTGCGACACTGGGCTCGCAGCACTGGTTACGGACACACCTAATCGCTTTATGAAAATTATCATTCTCGGTGCGGGACAGGTGGGGGCAAGTTTGGCAGAGAACCTGTCGAGCGAGTCCAACGACATCACCATCATTGATATCGACAATACTCGTTTGCGCGAGCTGCACGACCGACTGGATATTGGGGTGGTCCACGGTATTGGCTCTCACCCGGATGTGTTAGTGCAAGCCGGCATCGAGGACGCCGATATGTTGGTAGCCGTGACCAACAACGACGAAACCAATATGATCGCCTGCCAAGTGGCCCACAGTTTATTTCGTACTCCCAGCAAAATCGCCCGGGTGCGCGGTACCGCTTACCTCACCAATAACGAGCTATTTTGCAACGACGCCATCCCCATCGATGTACTGATCAGCCCCGAGCAGCTGGTGTCGGATTATATTTACCGCCTGATTGAAACCCCCGGCGCCTTGCAGGTGCTGGACTTTGCCGAGGGCAAGGTGCAGCTGGTGGCCGTTAAGTCTTATCACGGCGGCCCGCTGGTGGGCCAAGAGTTGCGCTTTTTACGCGAGCATATGCCGGCCATAGAAACCCGTGTGGCGGCCATTTACCGGCGCGGCCGGGCCATTATGCCCACCGGATCAACCGTGATTGAAGCCGACGACGAAGTGTTTTTTCTGGCCGGTAAAAACGATATACGCGCCGTTATCAGCGAACTGCGACGCATGGAGAGCGCCTACAGGCGCATCATTATTGCCGGTGGAGGCAATATCGGCATGCGTTTGGCGCGCAAGTTAGAGGGGCACTACAATGTCCGTGTGATCGAGCACAATAAAAAGCGGGCCGAGCACTTATCTGAGCACTTAGAGCGCGCCATCGTGCTGCACGGCAACGCCTCCGACCAAGACCTACTGCGGGACGAAAACATCGAAGACACCGATGTGTTTTTAGCCCTAACCAACGACGATGAAGCCAACATTATGTCATCCATGCTGGCAAAGCGGCTGGGAGCTCGCAAGGTGATGGCGCTGATCAACAACCCCGCTTACGTTGAGCTGGTGCAAGGCGGCGATATCGATATTGCCATCTCGCCGCAAACCAGCACCATCGGCAGTTTACTCACCCATGTGCGCCGCGGCGATATGGTTAGTGTGCACTCACTAAGGCGCGGGGCCGCCGAGGCTATCGAGATTATTGCCCACGGCGATAAAAAATCATCTAAAGTGGTGGGCCGCGCGCTAGAGGATATCGACTTGCCCCAAGGTGCCAATATCGGCGCTTTGGTGCGCGAGACAGAGTCGGGCAGCGAGGTTATCATCGCCCGCGACGATGTGGTGGTTGAGTCTGGCGATCATGTGATTGTGTTTTTACTGAACAAAAAACACACCCGCGATATCGAAAAGCTCTTTCAGGTGGGCATCACTTTTTTTTAATCGGCACAGCGACATGATCCAAACCCAATGGCGCTGTAAAGCGTGTGCGGAGCCTCTATGCATTTTGCTGTAATTGCCCGCGTGCTGGGGGTTTTACTGATGATCTTCAGTATGACCTTGCTGCTACCGATCGCCGTTAGCGTATGGTTTAACGACCATAATTACATGACGTTTTTGCTCGGCTTTGGCGTTGCTTTTAGTGCCGGCATGGCGATTTGGCTGCCGGTGTACCGCTCTAAAGCCGAGCTAGGCACCCGCGACGGCTTTTTAATCACCGCGCTTTTTTGGTTGGTGTTGGCCACCTTTGGTGCTATTCCGCTGTTTTTATCCGACGGTTTAAGCCTCTCGATCACCGATGCATTTTTTGAATCCGTGTCCGGCTTGACCACCACCGGCGCCACCGTTATCACCGGGCTTGACGCTTTACCACCGTCTATTTTGTTTTACCGACAACAGCTGCAGTGGTTTGGCGGTATCGGTATTATTGTAATCGCGGTGGCGATTTTACCGATGCTTGGCATTGGCGGTATGCAGCTGTACCGCGCCGAGGTGCCAGGGCCGGTAAAGGACAACAAACTCACACCGCGCATCACCGAAACCGCCAAAGCGCTGTTTGCCATGTACTTGGTGTTTACCATTGCCTGCGCGCTGGCTTATAAGATCAGCGGCATGTCGTGGTTTGATGCCGTGTGCCACGCATTTTCTACCATCTCTAATGGCGGTTTTTCAACCCACGACGCCAGCATCCTGCACTTTAATTCACCCGCGGTAATGATGGTTTGCTCGGCTTTTATGTTGATAGGCGGGGTCAGCTTTGCGCTGCACTTTTTTGTCTGGCGAAAAAAATCCATCGTGCAGTATTTTGCCGATGACGAGTTTCGGTTTTACATCACCTGGCTTATTATCGGCTCGGTTATTACGGTGGCGTACTTGGCCAGCTCTAAAACCTTCTCGTTTCAGGACAGCTTTTTTCTTGGTATTTTTAACTTTGTCTCCACCATGACAACCGCTGGGTTTGCCAATAACTTTTCCAGCTTTCCGAGCTTTTTACCGTATCTGATTTTTTTGTTTGCCTTTGTTGGCGGTTGTGCCAGCTCTACCGGTGGCGGTTTAAAAAGTATCCGCGTGTTATTGCTGTACAAACAGGGCATGCGCGAGATTCACCGGCTGATTCACCCCAACGCGGTGATCTCGGTTAAAGTCGGTAAAATCACGGTGCCCGATAGAGTGATCGAAGCCGTGTGGGGATTTTTTGCCATGTACGTGGTGTCGTTTGCGGCGATGTTTATCGTGCTTATGGCCACCGGACTGGATTTGCGCACCGCCTTCTCGGCCGTGGGCGCCTGTATCACCAACTTAGGCCCCGGCATGGGCGATGCAGCGCTGCACTATGGCGATATCAATGGCCCAGCCAAGTGGGTGCTGTGTTTTGCTATGCTGTTGGGGCGGCTCGAGGTGTTTACCCTTTTGGTCATATTAACCCCGGCGTTTTGGCGCCGTTAAACCTTTAGCAAGCGGCGCTGCGCTTACGATGACCACCCTGTTTACTGCACACCGCTACTAGCTGGCGCGCTGTGCCTGTCATACACTGATAAAGCCATTATTATGATGCCACGCCTATTACAACTGATCACTTTAAGCTTACTGCTGTGCCTCTGCGCCTGCGACCCCAACAGCCAAGCGGTGGCCTCAGCCAGCAACAGCGACGCTCTGTACCAAGCTTGGCAACAACAGCGCAGCGCAGTTCAGGTACACGGCCGCGGTGTTGTTACGCGGGTTTTGCCAGACGACACCAAGGGCTCACAACATCAGCGTTTTATCCTGCAAATAAGCCCGCAGCAAACACTGCTCATTGCCCACAATATTGATCTAGCCCCGCGCTTGCCCAACTTGCAACGCGGCGACTCGGTGGAATTTTACGGACAGTACGAGTGGAACCCACAAGGCGGTGTGGTGCACTGGACCCATAAAGACCCACGGGGCCGACACGCCCATGGCTGGCTGCGTTACGATGATCAGCAGTATTGGTAGCGCCATGAAACAACACGGCTAATAGCTTGGCACAATAGTTGTAACGTTACTCTGCCTTAGCCGCGCGCGATCAAGCAGCGGCGCCACTGACTGATAACGGCTCACCATGCACTTACGCACTTCTGGCATTAGCACTGTTGTTAAATGGCTCGGGTTAACCTTAGCCCTAGCGATTATAACCCTCTATATAATCGCACCTTTTATCATCAAACATTATCTAAATCATCGCGTATTAAACCATATGGGCTCTTATAGCGGCCGTGTCGAGAGCGTCGAGTTGGCGCTTTTACGCGGCGAGTACCTCTTAAAAGATCTTAAAATCAGGCGCCAGCAAAGCCACCACCGTGTGGATTTTTTTACCGTTAAAGAATTTGCCATCGCGTTAAGTTGGGAGGGTTTGCGCCACAGGCAAATACTCACCCGTGTAAAACTGACAAAACCCGAGCTGATTTTTCTTGATGCCAACAAAAAAGAGGATCAACAAACCGGCGAGGGCACCAACTGGCTGGACGTGTTTGAAAGCATCCTGCCGGTCACGCTGCACGAGCTGGTTATTGCAGATGGCATTATTCGTTTGCAAAACTTAGACACCAAACCCACGGTTAATATTGCCATCGAAGACATAGACGCCGAGCTGAGCAACCTCACCAATGTTAAAGACGCCGCTGGCAGGCGTGTCGCAAAAGCGGCGCTCACCGGCCAATTGTTTGGTGATAGCCCGCTCAGCGCTAAAGCTGAGTTTGACCCGTTTAACTTTAATGATTTTGAGTTTGCCGCCGATGCCCAAGGCATTCGTATCGATCGTTTAAATGACTTTGCCCAAGCCTACGCCAAGATCGATTTTAAATCCGGCCACGGCGAGGTTTTTATCGAGCTAAGCGCACACCAGCGGCAGTTGCGCGGTTACATAAAACCCCTGTTTGAGGATATTAAAGTTCTCAGCTGGTCACAGGATGTTAAACAGCAAGGAGACAACCCTCTGCAACTGATATGGGAGGCGGGCTGGCAGCTGTTAAGCGCGCTGGTCACCAACCTTGAAAGCAACAAACTGGCCACCCAAATAGACATCAAGGGCTCGTTAGAAGAGGTCGACGCCAGCTCGTGGCAGGCGACACTTGGGGTGCTGCACAATGCGTTTATCAGTGCTTTGCGCTCGCGCTATGAAAAGCTCACACCGCTAACCAAAGACCGCGACGAGCCTTAAACCTTCAAGAAAAAAGCGGCCAAAACTACAACAAGGTGTCCGAGCTGAACCGCTGCATAACATAGTTAACACGGCTTAGCGGATCGGGGAAGTGCTTTTCTTTTAATGTTTCGATATGGCGCAAGCGGGGCAACAAACCCAACCCGTTGGCCGCTTGAATCGCCAAACCTGGGCGCGCATTTAACTCTAACAGCTCGGGCCCGCGGGTGGCATCTAACACTAAATCTGCGCCTATGTAACCAAGCCCTGTCATCTCGTAGCAGCGCGCTGCCAACAGCAACAAACCGTGCCAGTCGGCGATACTGATGTCTTTTAACGCACGTTTAGTGTCGGGGTGTTGCTCTACTGGCCGGCCAAACTGCACCGCATGCAAACTGCGCCCGGTGGCTATATCGACACCAACCCCCACGGCACCTTGGTGTAGGTTTGCTTTGCCAGCCGAGGCAAGGGTGGCTAAACGCAGCATCGCCATCACCGGAAACCCGCGGAACACCACGATACGGATATCCGGCACACCTTCAAACGAGTAGCCCTCAAAACAGTTATCAAACTCGATCAGATCCTCGACCAGTACCTCATCGTTTGAGCCGCCTAACGAATACAGCCCCGCCAGCGTGTTGCTAAGGTGGCGGTTAATGTCGGTTTGGCTAATGATGTCGCCCGAGGCTTTTACAAAGCTGTCGCCCTGACGCCCGGTGATCACCCAAATGCCTTTGCCACCAGAGCCCTTCGCCGGTTTAATGGCAAAGCCGCTGAGATCTTTAAACAGTTTACCGGCACCGGATATTTGATGTTGCTCGCGAATAATAAAGCGCAGCTCGGGTGTTGCCAGCTGATGCTCTTTCGCCAACAGTTTGGTTTTTAATTTGTTATCAACCAAGGGATACAGGCGCCGATCATTATAGCGGCCAATAAAGTCTCGGTTGCGGCAGTTCATGCCGAGCATGCCCAAACGCTTGAGCCTAAAGGGGCTAATAAGCATCAGTCATAGGCCCGCATAGATTTAAAGCGACGCAACTCTGAGAGTTTATAGCCTGTGTACTGACCCATCATTAAAATCAACGCCAGTATCACCAGGTTAAGCTCGGGAAAGTTAAAGCTCAAATGGTTGATAACTTCAATGCTCATTAACAGGTACGCGATGACCGCTACCAGTAAGCTGCCACCCCCTTGGGTAAGAACCTCGTGTACGCCCTCTTCCTCCCACAAAATGCTCATGCGCTCGATGGTCCAGGCGATGATGATCATGGGAAAAAACGTTACTGTTATACCGGCGTTAAACCCAAGTCGATAACCCACCAGCGACAACACGCTGATAAGAAAAATCACCAACACAATCAGCGCCGCGATACGCGCCACCAACAGTAGGTTTAAGTAGGATAAATAACTGCGCAGCAATAAACCCAGGCCGACAATTAAAACAAAGCTGACCAGACCGGGGATCAGCGAGGTTTGTAAAAAAGCCAGTGAGATCAATATAGGCATAAAAGTGCCCGAGGTTTTAAACCCGATCACGACACGCATAAAGACCACCACCAACGCCCCCAGCGGCAATAAAAACAGCAGCTTAAACATGCCCTGCTCTTCAATGGGCAAACTGTAAACGCCAAGCAAGCTGAACACGTTGTCGTTAAATTGTGTTTTCGAGAGCGCCATTGCCGGCACCGTTTGCCGGATCATGGAAAAGCTCAAGCGCGAGCCCTCGCCGCCCATCACATCCAACTGCGCGGCCTCACCGCGCGACCAGAGCAAGAGGTTGTCGGGCAGGCCCTGCTCGCCCGTGGTGGCGTTAATCACCACCCAGCCTTCATCGGTGTAGACCTCGACCATCGGGGTTAAGCTCTGCCGCCGCCGCGCGTCCTCTAAGTACAAACCCATTACTGTGCGCGCCGCAACACCCGATTGGTTTAGCAGGCGCACCAACAGCTCTGCCCGGTCTGGCTCACCCGCCAGCAACAGCGCGGCATTTTGCTCGGGGGCACTGGTGTTGAGTAGTTTGGAGATCTCTCGGGCGGTGCTGGCCGGGGTGGTCGAGCGCGAGCGCGCGCCACTGAGTAAGTCGCGCGCGGCGGTCGCCTGCGGCTCATCCCAATAGACTTCGTTTATTTTAGGCTCGGCATCGAGCTGTTGTGGGCTGTCCTCTGGATTGTGCGATACCGGTAAATACTGCGCATTGTAATATAAGGTTTGGTAGGCGGCGGCGCTGCGGCGGGTCCACTCGGCGCGACGGTTATTGTTGTCATCGAGCACGGCAAAACCGTAACCCGACGAGGCGGCTTGCTCGCGAATAAGACGAAACCCCGGCGGGTTATCCGGCAAGTCTAGCCGCACGGTGGTTTCACCCCCCAGAGCAAAAAAATCGATGCGCGCCTCCACCAGCCACACCGGCTTTTGCTCGCCTGGCATAAAGGGGACTTCGGTTTCAACATGGCGCAACCACGCCGTGCCAAACCCAGCCACCAGCAGGGTTAAAATCATTAGGTAAAATGGCAGGCGTTGTAGCGTCATAGGGTCTCATCTGGCGTATAGGGCGGCGGCGCCAAGTTGTTGCGGCTTACGTCGACGATCATGACATCGCGCAAGGCCAGTCGGCCAAGTAATATTGGGTATTCGTTGGCGCTGCGGTCAAGCAAAATAAACTCGCCGTGTTGCGTTACCCGGCCAAGGGTAAAGCGCATATTAACCACTGGCCGTTTTTTACCCCCGCCTACGGCGGCGGGGAGGCTCGCCATGCGGGTGAGTTTGCGCTCGATCTGTTGCGGCTCGCCCTCGGCAGGTTGCACGGTAAAGCGTATCCAGCTTTCGCCGTTGCGCTCAAATGGCTGTATCTCGCGTGCGTCCAGCACTGCAGTGGCAATGCCTGTGTCGATTCGCGCACTCATGGTCACCCCCACGCCATCAAAGCGAAGCTGCTCTACCGCGCCCACCAACTGTTTTGACGATAAGTCGCGGGATTGTTTGCTGGCGTTGACAGAGGGCGGCGCCGTATAGGGTGGCTCGGGGCACTGCAATGGCTCTGAGGCGGGCGCAGGTTTCACGCTCAACTGCGACAATACCTCTTCGAGGCTGAGCGCCAACTGTTGTTGCTGCTCGAGAAGCTGTTGTTGGTTTAACGCCTGCGTCGTTGAGCACTGCTGCGCAAGGTCCAACTGGGTGGTTTTTACCAAGCGATAGTTGCTGGCACAACCGTTTAAACCTAAAACCATTAACAGCAGCGCAAGGATTGGAGTGCGTAGATACATCTTTGTTAACCTGTGTTTAAAAACGCGTGATGATCACTGGCTTAAAACAACCTAGCCGCTGTTTTAATAAGGCTCTGGCTGCTCTCGTCCTTTGAATCTTTTATACTCCCACTGATATTGTTCTGGCGCTGTCGCCACGGCGCTGGCGATGGTGCGGTTCATGGCCGCCAGTGACTCGCGCGGATCGGCACTGTAGATGCCCTCGTCACAGCGCATCACCACCACCTCAAAACCGCCCTTTACCCGCAGCGCATACGTCAGCAACAGCTCGCAGCCGGTGCGCTGCATTAAACTGTGCACCAGCGTCATGGTGAGCGCCGGCTCGCCAAAAAAGGGGACCTCGTAGGCCCCATTGCCAACCGCCGGTACTTGATCGGGCAGTATACCCACCAGTTGCCCGCTCCGCAGCGCTTTTGAAAGGGTGGCAATGCCGCGCCGGGTGGTGGGCGCCAAGCTGGTGTTAGCCCGGTGGCGCACCTGTTGTAAGAACTTGTGCAACGCTTCACTTTTGGGCGGCTGATACAAGATGATTAAATGCTGGTAAAGCGTCATCATGGGGGTAAGCGCTTCCCAGTTACCCAAATGCGGGGTCAACACAATCACACCGCGTTTTTTATCCAGGGCCTCTTGGATCAGCTCGCCGCCGTGAAAAACTTTTACCCGACGACGCAACCAGTCGTCGGAGCGCTGCCAGACGACCGCAAACTCAAATACTGTGCGGCCGGCCTCAAGCAGGCTCTGGCGCGCCAGTTGGCGGCGCTCGGCCTCGCCGAGGTGGGCATAACAAAGCGCTAGGTTTGTCTCAGTGACGCGCACCGTGCGTCCGCCTTTACACCACAACAACCAACCGGCTGCCGTACCCAACGCGCGCGCCACACCTAACGGCAGGCGCCCTAAGGTCTTTAGCAGCAGCAATATCACAATGTCTCTCAAGGCGCCGCACCCTCACAGCCGTAAAAATAGTGGTGAATCTTACCGGAAATCAGACCAAAACAAAAAGCGCCGTCTCAATCGCCGCTTTGTCGCAGGCCGCATTGGCTGCCAATTTGCGCCTTATACCCTAGTCTTTAGCGCTGCACCATACCAATAGGCCAGCACTGGCGCTATAATTCGTCCCTTTCTGTGATCTAACAATCGACATGTCTTAGCCGTCATTCAGATTTTCACCTAGTCACGTAAGCCACATGCACTTGCCCGGAGGCAAAATTCCGTGTCCGAACGACCCAAAGCTGATGTTAGTACGTTTCAGGGGCTGATCCTCGCCCTGCAAGAATATTGGGCCCGCCAGGGCTGTGTTGTTTTGCAACCGTTGGATATGGAGGTGGGCGCGGGAACCTTTCACCCGGCCACTTTTCTGCGCGCCATCGGCCCCGAAACCTGGAACAGCGCTTACGTGCAACCCTGTCGCCGCCCCACGGACGGTCGCTACGGTGAAAACCCCAACCGCTTACAACACTATTATCAATTTCAGGTGGTGCTAAAGCCATCCCCAGACAATATCCAAGAGCTGTATTTGCAGTCGCTGCGCGAGTTGGGTATCGATACCGACATACACGATATTCGTTTTGTTGAGGACAACTGGGAGTCTCCCACCTTGGGCGCTTGGGGTTTAGGCTGGGAGGTTTGGCTCAACGGTATGGAGGTCACACAATTTACTTACTTCCAGCAGGTGGGGGGCATTGAATGCTACCCAGTAACCGGTGAAATCACCTACGGCTTAGAGCGTATCGCCCTGTACTTACAAGGTGTCGATTCGATTTTTGATCTGGTCTGGACCATCAGCCCTGACGGCACAAAAGTCACCTATGGCGATGTGTTTCACCAGAATGAAGTCGAGATGTCCACTTACAACTTTGAGCACGCCGATGTCGATTTCCTGTTTCAGACCTTTGATGTCTGTGAGCGTGAGAGCCAGCGTTTAGTTGCGGCCAACCTTGCACTGCCAGCCTACGAGATGGTGATGAAGGCCTCTCACGCGTTTAACCTACTGGACGCTCGCCACGCCATCTCGGTCACCGAGCGACAGCGTTTTATTCTGCGGGTACGCACCTTGGCGCGCGGTGTGGCGCAAGCTTATTTTAACACCCGTAAAAAATTGGGCTTTCCACTGGCGGCAGCCGATTTACGCGCCGAACTGTTAACCGCCGAGGAGCAATAAGATGTCTCGTGATTTTTTATTCGAGCTGGGCACCGAAGAGCTGCCCCCCACCGCGTTAAAAAGCCTATTGGCAGCACTGACCAGCGCGGTTAAAGCCGGGCTGGATGAGGCCGAGCTCAGTTACCGCCACATTAACAGCTACGCCTCGCCGCGCCGTTTGGCGCTGGTGGTGGAGCAGCTGGCCGAGGCGACACCGATACGCCAGGTCACCAACTGGGGGCCGCCTGTCCAAGTGGCGTTTGATGGCGACGGCAAGCCCACTCGCGCCGCCGAGGCTTTTGCCAAGAAAAACGGCTTGGCCATCGATCAATTAACCACCGCAAATGACGGCAAAGCCGAAAAACTGGTGGCCCAGCAACAAGCTGGTGGCAAACCCGCGGTTGGTTTATTGGCCACTATCGTTAACGCTGCGCTGGCGCAACTGCCCATCCCTAAGCGCATGCGCTGGGGGGCAAAGCGCATCGAGTTTGTCCGCCCTGTGCACTGGCTGGTGATGTTGTTTGGCGATCAGGTTATCGAAGCAGAGGTTTTGGGTCTTACCGCTGGGCGCGAGAGCCGCGGCCATCGCTTTCACCACAACCAAACCGTCAGTATCGACACCCCAAGTCACTACGTCGCCCTTATGAAGGCGGCCTATGTGCAAGTGGATATGGCGGCCCGGCGCGCTCTGATTATCGAGCAGGTTAACCGTGAGGCCAGCGCCATCAATGGCACCGCAGTGATCGACCAAGACCTATTGGACGAGGTCACCGCTTTGGTCGAGTGGCCGGTAGCCCTCACCGGCCGTTTTGAGGAACGCTTTTTACAGGTGCCCGCCGAGGCGCTGATATCGTCTATGGCTGAGCACCAAAAGTACTTTCATGTGGTGGACAAAAACGGCCAGTTAATGCCCTACTTTATTACTGTGGCCAATATAGAGTCGCAAGACCCACAACAGGTAATCGACGGTAACGAGCGGGTTATTCGCCCGCGCCTGTCGGATGCCGCCTTCTTTTTTGACACCGATAAAAAACGCCCGCTAGAAACACAGCGTCAGCGTCTTAGCACCATTGTGTTTCAGGCCAAACTGGGCAGTGTGTTAGAGAAAACCGATCGCATTGCAACGCTGGCGGCCAGCATCGCCAGCGATATCAACGCCGACCCGGTTAAAGCAAAACGCGCCGGCGAGCTATCCAAGGCCGACTTGGTTACCGAGATGGTGCTGGAGTTTGACACAATGCAGGGCGTTGCCGGCTATTATTACGCCCTAAATGACGGCGAAGACCCAGAGGTGGCCGAGGCGTTAAAAGAGCAGTACCTACCGAAGCACTCCGGCGATCAGCTCCCGATTACCGTTACCGGAACACTGGTGGCGCTGGCCGACCGGCTCGACACCATTGTGGGTATTTTTGGTATAGGGCAAAAGCCCACCGGCTCAAAAGACCCCTTTGCGCTGCGCCGCGCCAGCCTTGGCGCCCTGCGCTTAATGGTCGAGAACGATGTCAATCTGGATTTGCGCGAGCTGCTTACCCGCGCCGCCGCCGGACATGGCAGCAACATTAAAGACGCCGCCCAAGCTGTGCAGGATTCGCTGGCGTATATGCTGGATCGCTTTCGCGCTTGGTATGAAGAGGATCAAATTGCCGTCGAGGTGTACCTGGCCGTAGCCGCCAAAAAGCTCAGCCACCCGATGGATATTAACACCCGCGTGTTAGCGGTCGACGCCTTTGCGCAACTGCCCGAGGCGCAGGCTTTGGCCATCGCCAATAAAAGGGTATCGAACATATTAAGCAAACTCGATAGCGCGCCGCCCACCGAGGTCGATACCGCCTTATTGCGCGAGCCCGCCGAGCAACAGCTGGCCGAGGCCGTAGCCGACAAAGCACAGCAAGTTGCGCCTCTGTTAAGCGCACGGCGCTATGCCGACGCACTGGCCGAGCTGGCCACTTTGCGCACCGCCGTGGACACCTTCTTTGACGACGTCATGGTCATGGTCGAGGAGCCCGCGCTTAGAAACAACCGCTTAGCCTTGCTCGCTAAGTTGCGCGGTTTATTTTTACAAGTTGCCGATATCTCGGCACTGGCTCCAGCAAAAGGCTAACCCATGAAACTGGTGATTCTCGATCGCGACGGTGTTATCAATCAAGACCGTGATAATTTTGTCCGCACAGCAGATCAGTGGCTGCCCATCCCAGGCAGCATAGAGGCGATCGCACGATTACACCAAGCGGGTTTTACCGTGGTGGTTGCCACCAACCAGTCGGGGCTGGCGCGAGGCCACTTCGAGCTGGATGACTTAGAGGCCATGCACGCTAAACTGACCCAACTGGTAGAGGCAGAGAACGCCGAGCTAGGCGCCATTTTTTACTGCCCCCACGGACCGGATGATCACTGTAAGTGTCGCAAGCCATTGCCGGGGTTAATCGATGCCATTGAAGCGGTATTTAATACCAGCGCCCAAGGTGCTTTTTTGGTTGGCGACAGTCTGCGTGATTTACAGGCGGGGCTGGTCAAAGGCTGCCAGTTAATACTGGTTGAAACCGGCAATGGCCGCGCCACTTGCGCGCAACTGGAGCCAGCGGTGAGCGATCACAGCAAGCTCAGCCTCGAGGGTCAAACCGTCCACTTAACGGCCGACTTAGCCGCGGCCGCAGAGCTCATTATTGCGCAAGGTATTTAATGTTGCTTTATTTGCGTACGTTATTATTTAATCTGGGTTATTACGGCTCGGGGATTATTGCCGGCAGTATCTGCCTTTTTCTCTGGCCTCTGTTGCCCTATCCTCGGCGTTGGCGCACGGTTACTTTGTGGAACCGTTTTACTATGTGGTGGCTAAAAGTCGCCTGCAACATTCGCATTAAAGTCATAGACCTACGCCAACAAAAAGATCATCCCGTCGTGATTATGGCCAAGCACCAAAGCACCTGGGAGACGTTATTTTTGCAATACCACATGGCGCCGGTGAGTATTATTTTAAAAAAAGAGCTGTTGCGAATCCCATTTTTTGGCTGGGGGCTGGCGACTATGCGGCCCATTGCCATTGACCGCAGAAATCGTATCCAAGCATTGAAAGATGTCAAAATAAAAAGTATCGAGCGGCTACAGCAAGGCATTAGTGTGTTGGTGTTTCCCGAAGGAACCCGCATCGGTTTGGGCAAGGTGGGCAACTACGCGCGCAGCGGCGCCGATATTGCGTGCAGCACCGGAAAACCAATTATCCCTGTGGCTCACAATGCTGCAGAGTGCTGGCCACACAAACATTTTTTAAAGTATCCGGGCGAGATAAGCGTTGTTATCGGTGACGCCATTGCCACCGAGGGGCGCGATCGCAAAAGCCTTACCGAAGAGGTTAAAGTCTGGATTGAGCAACAGATCCAACAACTGCCACCAGCGCGCGATGACGGTATCTACGCCTCTTGGCAGAGCACCAAAGATGCCGTTAAGGAAACGCCCCATCGGGCCGAGTAATAACGCTGCGCCGCCAGCGTGGATACTGCGTACGCAATAACTCCCGCGCCCAAGAGCCATACCAATCCTGATCGGCCAGCAGCGGGTTTAACTCGTAGCGCTTCACCGCACGACCATTTGTTTTTGCCACTATCGGCCGGCTATTGTCGATGCTGTATTGCCGCGCCCACAAAGGCGCACGTGGCAGCGCCACGCGCGAGTAAGCCGGCAACCAATCCGGTTGCTTGGCGGTAGCGTTAAGTTGCGCTTGCTGTAGCGTGTTGCGTGCAAACCAATCCGCAGCCCCCGTCACAGCGCGTATTACCGTCGCGGGGGGCCGCTCTATTTGCATAAAATAACGGCTAATGCGAACGCTTACCTCTGCATCTAGCGCCGCCACAGTCTCGGCGTCGGCAGCCACCGGATGAGAGCTACTTAAGGCGTAGGCCGCGGCCCAAATACTGGCGCGACTGTTGTGCGCCTGCTGCAGACGCAACAGTAATTGATCGCCTTTGCGTACGCTGTCGGCCGCCGCACGGCGATCATCTAAAGCGATATAACCATAGGGCATCTCGCCGCCGGCCACCCGTCGCAAAAACCTGAGCGCATTAATGGTAGCGCGGGTATCGATGATGACATCAGAGTTTTTGTTAGGGTATGCGTTTTGACTCCAGCCGCCGTTGTACACTTGTGCCGACATTACCAGACGCAGGGCTTTGCGTGCGCTGTCGCGATAGCGCACATCGCCCGTTTGCAAGTAGACATGGGATAAATAAAAAATTTGCGGAAATATATTAGCGTTGGCAAAGCTGGCATCGCGCGCGTTCTGATCTTTTAAAAACTGTAAACGCTGATCGCCTGTCAGTTTACGAAACGGATTGATGTTAGCTGGCCAGCCCCCATTGTTGCGTTGCATTAACAACAGATTATCGGCAATCGCGAGTATGTCGTCTTTGCTGTACAGCTCCACTTGCTCGCCATTGTGGCTCTGCTGCCAAAACTGCAACACTCGAGCAAAGCCATCGGTCGCCACGGGTTGATACACCGGCAGCTGTCGGGCACAAGCGCACAGACTTAACAATAAAAAAATGCTAACAAGACGAAGGTAAGTCAAAGCAGGGCTCAATAAGATTGGCATACGGTAATATTAAAGCGTGTTAGCCATTGTAACCCAACCCCTGCACTGGCGATACGTGCGAGTTTTTAATTAGCGTTGCGGTGTTGCTCGGTTACCGTGCAGTTACGGCCCAACGTTTTAGCCCGATAGAGCAGTTGATCGGCCCTTTGCAAGTTTTGCGCAAAAGTTTCATCAAGACGCCACTGCACCGCGCCAATACTGACACTGACGGTGAGCGGTTGGGCATCACTGAAGTGCTCTTCGGCGTAAATTCGCTGACGGATTTTTTCGCCTAAACGGTCGATCTCGCTGGTTTGAATCGAGTGGGCCACAATAACAAACTCTTCGCCGCCCCAGCGGGCGACCAAGTCGCCGGCGCGAGTATTGTCCGTTAATATGGCGGCTACTTTTGCTAATACTTGATCGCCTTGCTCGTGACCGCGGCTATCGTTAATTTTTTTAAAGTGATCAATATCCAATATCAGCAATGCCATCGGTGCGTCGTTTGTAGGTTTGAGCTTAGCCAGAGCTTGATCTAAGCCGTGCCGATTTAGCAGCCCTGTGAGTTTATCTTTTTGCGCAATATGACGGAGATCTTCTGCCTGATGGCGCAACTGCTGATGACGCGACTCTAAATGGCGATAACGTTTTTCGTTGCCTTTGGCGAGCTTGGCATAATGAAAAGTTTGCACAATAAAAAACCCAAAGCCGCCTGCAAGCCACACTGCAATAACGATCAGATACAACAACTCGGCCGATACCCAAGGCCCTTGCAGCTGCAGCTTTTTTATCTCCAGCTCGTGATCCCCTACCGGAAGGTTGCTGCCAAAGTCGGCACCGATTACGGTGATGTTGGTAAACTCCGGTTTAATAAACTGACGCGGGATATCGTGCGACTCGAGCCACCAATCCGCTACCCGAAACTCATCTAAACCAATAATCAACTCGGGGTAAATATCTTCTGTGCGAACATTAAAAACAATGTATTGGGCGCTGTCGCCTTGGTCCGGAAAGCTGTAGGCAGGGTTGTAGTTGCGCATAAATAAGGCCAGCCGTTGCTTGCTGGATTTTACCGCCATAACGATACGCAGCCGATCGAACTTTGACAGATCAATCCCCTGAGTAAAGTCATCACTTAAAGCCAAATTAAAACCGCAATAGTGAGACTCTTTATCGGCCACACGAGTACAGCGAAACCGTGTGGCGTCATAATCGAGCCATTGCGCGCTAGTGCCGTTTTGGCTTTCGGCGTCACCGTAAAGAAACCGAGATGCTGCGGCATCGGGCAGGAGGGTGTAAGTGCGCAGCGGGATAAATTGATAGCCGAACAAAACCACTAACGTCAGCAATAAAGCGGTCAGTAACAGTCGCTGTGAAAGGGTTCCGGGCTTAGATCGTCTGTTCACCAATAAAATTATCCGCGTTGACTGAGAAATTTTGGCTCTGTTAGACGCAATGATTACTTAACGCAAACGTTTAGCAACCAATTACGCACTGAGTGCTAAACGTTTTAATCAGTGAGCCACAGCTACGAAACCCGTAACCCACAACTTAGCAATAACTTACTCCACCTACGCAGACAAAGCTACCGACGCCCCTTTAGCAGTACCGGCCAAACAGCGGTTAATGCCATTGATTAACGCTTTAACTGCCGCCACCACGATACTGCCGTCGCGGCCCACACCAAACACCGGCTCGCTTGTGCCAAAACGCAGCTCGATGTAGCTCACGGCATCGCCTTTGGCGCCGCCGTTTATCGCGTGCTCGTGATAATCGAGCACCGTGATCGGCTCATCGAACAAGCCTTGCAAAGCGTCTACCGCCGCTGCAACCGGCCCGCCACCTCGCCCCTCCAGGTGGTGATGTTGCTGTGCAACGTTTACCTCTAGGGTCATTGAGACTTGATCGTCGCGGCTGTACTGCTCGCTCTTTTGGTAGTTAACCGGCTTATTTACCTGAAGATACTCTCGCTCAAACAGCGCAAATATTTCGCCACTGGTGGCCTCTTTGCCGGTGTCGTCTGTGTGCGCCTTTACTGTGCGACTAAACTCGATTTGTAGGCGCCGAGGAATATCCAAACCAAACTCTTGCGCCAACAAAAAGCTAACACCGCCCTTGCCCGACTGACTGTTAACCCGCACCACCGACTCATAAGAGCGGCCCAGGTCGGCCGGGTCTATCGGCAAGTAGGGTACCCGCCACACATCGCCCTCTTGGCGTTGCGCAAAGCCTTTTTTAATGGCGTCTTGGTGTGACCCGGAAAACGCTGTAAACACCAACTCGCCAGCGTAGGGGTGTCGCGGGTGGACGGGCAGTTGATTGCACTGTTGTACCAGTTGCCGCACTTGATCGATGTGCGAAAAATCCAAGCCGGGATTAATGCCTTGGGTATATAAATTAAGTGCCAGAGTAACCAGATCGACATTGCCTGTGCGCTCGCCATTGCCAAACAGACAGCCCTCTACGCGATCGGCGCCGGCCATAAGCGCCAGCTCTGCCGCGGCCACCGCCGTGCCGCGATCATTGTGCGGGTGCACACTCAGCACAATGCTATCGCGCCGCTCGAGATTGCGGTGCATCCATTCAATTTGGTCGGCGTAGGTGTTGGGCGTGGCCATCTCTACCGTGGCGGGCAAATTAACAATCATTTTCTGGCTGCGGCTGGGCTGCCAAATGGCCGACACCGCATCGACCACCTCTTTGGCAAACGCTAACTCTGTACCCGAGAACACCTCGGGTGAATACTGGTATACCCACTCGGTTTCTGGCTGGCGTGCTATCGCCTGTTGCAGCCAACGAGTCCCTTGCTCGGCGATGGTTTTAACACCGGCCTGATCGGTGCGGTATACAAGCTCGCGAAAGTCCGGTGCCGTGGGATTGTACAGATGCACAATCGCCCGCCGCGCACCCACCAACGACTCGACGGTGCGATCGATCAACTCTTTGCGCGCCTGTGTCAGCACCTCGATGGTGACATCGTGGGGTATGTAATCACCCTCGATCAACAGCCTTACCAAATCGAAATCTGTTTTCGAGGCAGAGGGGAAACCCACCTCGATTTCTTTAAAGCCTATCTCTACCAGTGCTAAAAAAAACGTTAACTTAGTCTCTACCGACATAGGGTCTATCAGCGCTTGGTTGCCGTCTCGCAGATCGGTGCTCATCCAAACTGGCGGCTGCCGAATAACCTGGTTAGGCCATTGTCGGTCGCGTAACTCGATCGGGGCAAAGGCGCGATATTTGGTGTGTGGCTGGCTTAACATAAAATGCTCCCCATGGGCGTTAAAGGTATTGGGCGCTGGCTTCGGCACGCCACAAGGGTCTCTTGTGGTGGCGTCTGGCCTGGGGGCTTGTGGCCCCTATGGCCCAGTGGTTTGTCACCGCCGGGACATCGTTTGCCCATGCACTCAGTATAGAGAATCGTTATCGGCAGATGATTGCCAAAATAACGTTTTGTTTACATTTATTAGCATATTGTTGCGCTATAGTTAGCCCACACAGAAATTTAAACAGGAATGCTTTTGTGATCACGCAACTCGACCGATATGACAGCATGATTCTCGAGCGTTTACAGCGCGACGGGAGAATATCCAACCAAGAGCTGGCAGACTCGATCAGCCTATCCCCTTCGCCCTGCTTGCGCCGTGTGCGTCAGCTTGAAGAGGATGGTTTAATTGATGGTTATGTAGCGTTGCTTAACGCGCGTAAGCTGGGGCTTAACCTAACGGCCTTAATTCAGGTCAGTATGGATCGGCACAGCCCCGAGCGTTTTGCTAACTTTGAGGCCGCCATTGCCGCTTACCCCGAGGTACTCGAGTGCCACCTGATTACGGGACAGTCAGCCGATTACCAAATTAAAGTGATTGTTGAAGATATGGACGCCTTCCAGCGGTTTTTACTCAACAAACTGACACGCATTGAAGGCGTTGCCGGTGTGCAATCGTCTTTTATTCTTAAGTCGCCTATCCGCACCACGGCATTGCCGATTGCACACAATACGTAACACCCCATACTTATAATAACTGAGGCTGTCCATGATTCGTTTTATTCAACTGCTCACCCTGGGTTTGCTGCTAAGCGCTGCGCCCAGTTTTTCGAGTACACCCAGCACGGTTACGGCTTCGGCCGAGCCCAGCTTGCAACGCATAAGTTACAACAGCAAGATCGACGACCAAGAGCGTGATTTTTTTCTTTATCTGCCGCGCAATTATCACACCGAGCCCGATAAACAATGGCCGGTGATATTGTTTTTACACGGCAATGGCGAGCGCGGTAACGGCAAACAAGATCTCGATTTTACGTTGACCCACGGGCCTCTTTACGAGGCGTGGATCCAGAAAAAAGATTTACCTTTTATTATCATCTCACCACAGCTGCACATGTTTGATATGGACAGCCGCGGCATCAGTTATATCGATAACCGCTCGCGGGCACAAATACCCAAGCGACAAGAACAGGGCACTCCGCCTCGGGCCCCTTATTTTGCCACGCCGCAACCCATGACGGGGGTGCCAGCCCAGGTGGATATGAGCTTAATCCCGCCTATGCTGCCCGAGGGTTGGGATAAAGTTGAGGATGATTTAATCGCTATCCTCGAAACGGTAACAAAGGATTATCACAGCGATAAAAGCCGGTTGTACTTAACCGGCATGAGCTACGGAGGGTTTGGCGCTTGGTGGTTGGCCAGCCAGCATCCAACGCTGTTCGCCGCTATTGCACCGGTGGTCGGCTGGGGCCACCCGTCGTATATTGCGCCGATCGCCAAACACCAGATCCCCGTGTGGCAGTTTGCCGGCGGACGGGATCACACTGTGCCTCTGCAGTATTTTTATCCCGGCCTAAACCGCTTAGAACAGCTCGGTCACACCCATGTACGATTTACCATTCACTCCGATATGGGTCACGATGCTTGGCGCCGTGTGTATCGCAGCGATGATTTTTATCAGTGGCTGTTGCAACAAAGTCGATAAGCCATAGGCCCATAACCACAAAGACTTTTAAGCCAGCCAGTTAAACGCGACAAGATTAAAACCGGTGAGGTGTTGTTAGACGCGGGTGGCGGGTAGCAAAAAATAACTATCGGCTTAAGGGCGCCTCTATTAATTAAGAATTGCCTCTCGGCTGCGACTCCATGTGCTGCTCTATCTCCTGCGTCCTTGCAGTCGTGCGCGAGTCCAAAGCGTTCAGCCGTTAGGCCCTCTTTGCAGGCAATGGCCGTAGCCCTTGGCAAAAAGAGCAACGACGCGGATGGACGTTTTGGCCGCGCCCTTCGAGGCGGTTCCGAATTAATAGAGGTGCCCTAAAATAAAAAGTGCGGCCGCTTTGCAGTGACCGCACTTGCTAGAGGTGTAGTGGTTTTAGCCGCGCGCTTTAAACTCGCGTATCAGCTTGTTAAAACTCTCGGCGTAAGCCTCTAACTCTTTAACGGCTCTGTTTTGCTCTCCACGAGACATACCGGCGCAGCTTAAATACTCTTCCATGGCTTTAACGTAGGCTTTTACCTCGTTATTGGCTTTTACCATTTGCGCTGTTACGGCGGTTGCCGGATCGGGAAACTCGTCGGGCTTAGCCGGCTCAGTGCACGCGGCGCTGTAGCCAGACACGGTTAAACTTGCCAGCAACACATTAATAAGTAAAAGTTTTTTCATGATTCATATCTCTTTTACAGGTTCTTGTACTTACCGTCTTGCCCGGTAAACTGGGCTAAACATTAAATTTTAAAACGACCCACCAGCTCAGACATTTGATTGGCCATGTGCGCCAAGTTAGCGCTGTTGGCGGTAATACGGCTGGAGCTCTCGGCGGTGCTAATAGCAACACCCGAGACACTGCCAATATTGACTTCGATCTGCTGGGTGGCGGCGCTTTGCTCTTCAGAGGCGGCGGCAATTTGGTTGGTGCGGTCGCGAATTTCACCCACAAACTTGGTGATGTTCTCGAGCGCCTCGGTGGCTTCACTGGCACGGTTAACCGAGGCATCCGCTTGCGTGGTGCCGGCGGTCATCATCTCTACGGCTCTGGCCGAGCCGGTTTGCAAACGCTCGATCATCTCTTGAATTTCTGTGGTGGAGCTTTGCGTGCGCGAGGCCAAAGTGCGCACCTCATCGGCCACCACCGCAAAGCCACGACCTTGTTCACCGGCGCGGGCAGCCTCGATGGCGGCGTTTAGCGCCAACAGGTTGGTTTGCTCGGCAATGCCGCGAATCACATCCAGTACTGTACCGATTGCTACTGTCTCTTGGCGCAAACGGTCGATAACCTCAGAAGCGGTTTTGATGTCGGTGGATAAGTTTTGAATTTGGCTCATGGTGTCGTGCACGATCTCTTTACCACCCATGGCCACTTTATCCGCCTGCAGTGAGTTGTCGGCTGTTTCGGCTACGCGCTGGGTAACATCCGCCACGACGCTGGACATCTCTTTAATGGCGGTAACAATCTGTTGGATATCCGATTGCTGTGAGGTGATAGAGCGCTCGTTCTCTTGCGATAACTGAGACAGGATATTGGCGCTTTCATCTACCTCTACGGCGGTTTCAGCCACGTTGCCAATAATGCTTTGCAGACGCTCGACAAAGCGGTTAAAACAAGCCGCCAGTTCGCTGATCTCGTCGCTGCCCTCAACCGGCAGACGGCGGGTCAGATCGCCCTCGCCCTCAGAGATATCGCGCAGTGCTCGCACCACGTTGTTCACCGGCTTAACCACGCCGGCCTGCACTAAATAAGCCAAGCCTGCAGCAATCGCACTGATCACAATCACCAGCCAAATAGCATCTTTTATGGCATTGCTAACCACGGTGTTGAGCTCGGCAAGATCCACCTGAAAGGTGATCATGCCGACTGTTGCGCCATCGGATTTAATCACCTCGGTGATGATGAGGCCGCTTTCAACCTCGACCACGCCAACCGCGTTAGGGGTGGCTGGTAAACCGGCCGGCATTTTCCCTTCGCCACCACGGGAGTACCAAGCAAACGGTTTGTCTTTACTGTACACCACCGCGCCTAGCACACGCGGGCTTACGTTAAGCGCCTTTAGGGAGGCACTAACGGTCATGTCGTCATCAAAGGTAATGGCACCTACGCTCGCCTCCCCCAACACTTGCGCGAGTGTGCGTGTGTCGTTAATGATGGTGTCCTCAACGGTACTGATGCCCGAGCGAACAGTGACAAAAGTAGTCACCAACACGGCGGCAACGCAGGTCAGGGTGACACTGAGCAGAATCTTCCACTTAAGAGATAAATTTTTCACGATGCCCTCGTCTGGCTAAGCGTTATGGACTCGACTTTTACAGTGACTGAGTTAAGTGCGTCACCAAGGCGCCACCTATAAATGCAGTATAATGCGCCACAGCCTAAATTCCGAGGAGAATCCGCATAATCGTCCAAGTAATAAGCTATAAAAGTTTTGTCGTTTCTTGGTTTCGTCGATATCCCGGTTGGGAGCCCTGACAGATCACGCCAAATGTCCTTGGCCGTAAAAGGTCATCGGCCGCACACGGCAATTCTTTATCTGTAAATTTACTTATTTGGCCGGTGCACAGCACAAAAAACGGCGGTGCCCGTTTTTAAAGGCACAGCCGCTGATGAGGGAGTATTACACGACGAGATTAGCCAACAAGCCGATGAGTCACATCACCGAGCTGTCGGCTTGTGGCTTAAAACGTCCAGGCTACTCGGGCAAACAGACGTACATCTTTGTCGCCGCCGTAGGTATCTTCACTGCCAATAGGTGCCGCAGCGGTTGCGCTGGCGCTCCAGTGGTCGCTGTTAAAACGCGCCCCTAGCCCGGCACCCGAGAGGCTGCGATCGTTGTTGCTGGCCGCGTCCCAAGGGTTTTTATTAATATCGACTTTGCCATGGTCGGCCAGGGCAAACACTTGCCACTGACGGTTTAAGTCGTAACGCACCTCGACGTTGGCGATGTAACCTTGATCGCCCGAGGCCTCACCCTGGGCATAAGCGCGCACACCGTAGGCGCCGCCAAGGCTAAACTTTTCTGATGAGTCGAGGTTGTTATCGGCAAACTGGCCGTGAATCTGCGCGTGCAGGCTCCAGTTACCGCCTAGATTTTGCAGGCGCATCAACGATGGCGTCCAGCGCTCAAAGTTGCCGGCGGTTTGTGCGGTTACCGCATCGATGACTTGATCTAGGTAACTGTTGATGGTGAGTTTGCCACGGGTGTAGGCCAACGAGGCCTGGGTAATACCACCGCCCAGCAGTTGGTCGCGCCAATCACCGGTTACGCTTAGGGTGTAAAGCTCAGAGCCTTTATCACTGCGGCTGGCAAACGCGCCAATTTTATCTTCGAGGTCTTTGTTATCGTATTGCAGTTGCACGTTAAGGTTAGCGCGGCGGCTGCGGATCAATGATTGACGGGCAAAAACGGTGGTAATTTGCGCATTACCTGTAGCGTCTAGCTCCTCGAAATTGCCGCCCAAGGTGTAGTCCATATCGGAGTAAGCCACACCCAGCTCGGTGGCCCAAGGGCCGACTGGCAGTTGGTATTGAGCGCGAAAAAACACTTGCTCTTCGTCCGAACCGAGCGCGCGTATATCAAACCGATCACCCAGCCCCAGCGGGCTATTAACTTGCAGGCTGGCACCCAAGCGATACTCACCAATGGATTTGTTGCCGTAGTTGTCCAGCTCGACGGTGCCGTTAACCCACGGGCCTTGGGTGACATCGACTTTTAAATCGCTGGTGCCTATTTCGTCACCGGGCACCAAGGTGGTCACAACATCGATACCCGGTAAATCGGACAGACGCAGCAGTGGGGTTTCTAGGTCGTCTGCGCTGAGCATCTGATGAGGCGTCAGTGAGCGAAACGGCCGCTTTAAAACAAAATCGGCGGTGTGGGATTGGTTGTTCAGTGCCACTTTGCCCAAACGACCTTCAAGCACATCGATGGTCACGACGCCACCACTGACATCTTGCTGTGGTAAATACGCGCGGGCTAAAAAGAAGCCCCGCTCGCGATAGTAGCGAGTAATGCGATCGCTGGCCTCTTGGAGCTGGCTCAACGTTAAAGACTTGCCCGCCAGATCGTCCAGCAGCGCCTCCAGTTCGCGCGCCGAGAAGCTCTCGGCACCGGTTACGCTAAACGAGTCGACCAATACCGCTTGACCACCTTGCTCGGCGGGCGCGGCCGGGCTTTGCTCGGGCAACTGAACATCTAAGTTGTCGCGCTCGGTCTGTAAAGCGGGTTGGTTTTCTAGCTCGCGTATAAAGGTGCCTGCATCGGGGACGACTTGGGCAAACCCAACCGCCGGCAGCAGCGCCGCCAAGGGCGTTAGTTTAAATATCAGGGGTAACTTCATGTTACGCATTCCTCTCCGTCGCGTTATTTACGCTGTTGAATATGGGGTTGGCGGCGCTGATTAAAGCGCCGCCCGACGTTTACCGTTACTGAGCTGACTCGCTATTGGCGTCACGATCACTGTTGGGCTTGTCCGGGATGATCTCGGTACGACGGTTTAACGCTTGGCCCTCCAAGGTATTGTTGTCGGCAACAGGGCGTGTCCAGCTAAAGCCTTTGGTGCCAAGACGGGCGGGCTCGATACCTAGATCGACCAATATGTTGTACACCGCCATAGCGCGTTTGCGAGCCAGTTTTTCGTTTAGCAAACGCGGCCCCGTGTGAGAGGTATGCCCCTCAACCAACAAATTGTACTCTGGGAAACGCGCCAGTTTGGCGACAAAATTTTGCAACATCTCTACGTACATGTCGTCTACTTTATCGCTGTTGTTGGCAAATAAAACCGCTCGCGGCATGGGCAGGCCGATACTCGCTAACAGCTCGTTGGGCAGCCGCACGCCATCTTGGTAAACCCCCAGCGAGATCTCATCCAGCGCGCCATCCAGTAAGTCGCGTCCTTCAAAAATATTGGCGCGCTTCTCACGGCCTAACGCTTCACGGGCCGGCAGCTGGGTGCTGGTTAACCCATCACCGTAACCGTTACCGGGGTTAGAGCTAAGCAGCGTTAACACGCCGTCGCTGAAGGTGACGTTGTAGTTGTTGCTGGCCAAGGTAGCCATGGGCGTTAAAATGTAATCACCGGGGATTGGCAAGGTTAAGTTAGAGTTAACCACCAGAGAGTCGCCAAACACATCCTCTTGGGTGTCGCCATTGGCTAAACCGTCCAATGTAGCGCTAAACGGCGGCAGTAAATCCCAGTAAGACTGAATATCATCGGCGCTAACGGTTAGTGCCGCCGGCGTGATTTGCAGTGCGCCGTTGTTGATACTGAGGTTGTAGTTGTCGCTCAGCACATCGCCCGAGACCTCGGGGGTAATGCTGTAGTTGCCAACGTCTTGCCCCTCGGTGCGGCTTAAGGTCACCGTTAAAGTGTCGCCATCGGCAAGGTTGCCGCCCTGGCTCCAGGTTAAATCCGGGTCGTCTTGACCGTAGATTTTGGCTAGATCGTCGGCGCTGATCACCAGCGACCGCGGCGTGATGATCAGCACGCCATCGTCCACGCTTACGGTGTAGTTGTTAGAGGCTAAATCGCCCTCTAGGGCACCGGTAATGGCGTAGCTACCGACGTTTTCGCCGGGTACACGGGTTAAGGTTCCGCTTAGCTCATCGCCGGCGGCTAAGCTGCCGCCGGTGACGGTCCAGGTAAAGCTTGGGTCGTCATTGCCGTATATTTTCTCTAAATCGGCAATATTGACGCTAATGGCCCGCGGCGTAATGGTAAACACACCATCCACTAAAGTGACATTGTAGTTGCTGCTGGCCAAGTCGCCGGTGACGTTACCGGTAATGGCGTAGTTGCCTACGTTCTCGCCGGGTGCGCGCGATAAGCTACCGGTTAAGCTGTCGCCACTGCCCAAGCTGCCACTGGTGACGCCCCAACTAAAGGTGGGGTCGGCATTGCCGTACTCTTTACTGGCGTCATCCACTGTGACGGTAACACTCACCACGGCCTGCGCGATGGTGAGTACGCCATCGTTATAGACGATATCAAAGCCTTCTAAGCCGGACATCAGCTCAGAGGGTGTTATATCGTAGGTGCCGGCATTAACCGCCCCTTGCGAGTCACCCACGTATTCGAGCCTCTGACTCTCTAGCGAGTCAAAACCGTCATAAGGTACGTCGTCTTCCCCAAAGACTGCGACAAACTCGGCGTAACTATTGCCGTAGCGGACACCGCCACCGGTGCTGCCATTTATGTCGTGCAGACCATCGTAAGCCGCGCCGTCGTACACTTTATGGTCGTCATAGGCGGTGACCTCTATTTCGGTCAATTGGCTGCGTAGCAATGGGATCATCTGGCCGTCGTAGATGCGCCATACCGCACCGGTGCCGCCCTCGGCGTCTATGTCGTTGCCCCAGCTGGCAAAGCTGGCAATATCCGTCATCTCTGTAAATGTTAGGCTTGAGGCGCCGCTGGTATCGCCATTACCCACGCCATCAGCTGTGGCGCTATCCTCCCAAAATAAGTTGGTTAAGGCACCCGTATTATCACCCACTAAAGCGCCTATCTCGCTATTACCCGTGGCATCGCCAATGGTATAGCTTTGCACCACTTGGCCGCCATTGTTAAAGCCGACTAAGCCGCCAATCTGAGTGGCCGCATTTAAGCCGACCACTGTGCTCTGGGTTGCGCTGTTTTGTATGGTGCCGGTATTCTCACCCGCTAAGCCGCCCACCCTTGTGTCGCCTTTTACTTGGCCACTAAAGAAACCCACGTGCATGCTGGTGTTGATAGTGCCCTCATTAAGGCCCACTACTCCGCCAACCGCGTTGTTGCCGGTTACTTCACCACCTATTAGAGCATTGCTGATGGTGCCCGCATTAGCGCCCGCAAGCAGGCCAGTCTGATCGGCACCCACGACGTTGGCAAACAGTTTCAGGTTGGATAAGTTTGAACCAGCGCCAGCATTTCCAATCAATCCCACATAATTTTGGTCGGCACGGTTAATGGTTAAATCATTAATCATAAAGCCGTTGCCGTTTAAGCTGCCGTTAAAAGCAGTGGTGACGTTACCCACTGGCGCAAAACCGCGGCCACCCCAAACATCCGCGTTATCGATGGAGGCTGTGTCCGAGGCATCAATACCGGCCATTAAGGTGTAACTGCCGGTTAAGTCGGCGGCCATGCCTTGCAGGTCATAGAGGTTGTGTACCTCACCGCTGCCACTTAAAAAGCTGCGCAACATAGGGCGTGAGCTGCCATCGGCGATAAACCAGGTGTTGGCAAAATTAAAGCCGGTGTAAGAGCTGGCGTTGTAAGCATCTGGGCTGTTAGCCCAGTCGCCGCTCAGCGCACTCACGGTTTGCGCATTGGCATCAGCGCCAATGGCGTCGGTTTGGCCGCTGGTAAAGGCATCAAAAGCACTGTTGGTTACGGTTCCAATGGCGTCATTCTCGCCGATCAAGCCGCCCTGAGTGCCTGCCGTGCCAGTCACTAAGCCCGAGGCGTAACTGGTGTTGATCTCACCAATATTAAGACCCACTAGCCCACCAGCATTTGCACCTGTTACTGTTACCGCGCCCGTGGCAAACGAGTCTTCTATTACACCCAAAAGGTTTATGCCGACCAAACCGCCCACGTGTTGAGAGCCGTTAACGGTGGCGGTGCTGTATGACTTTGCGATAGAGCCTGCATTAATCCCCACCAGTGCACCGACAGCACCCTGGCCGTTGATGACCCCACTGACAGAAACCGTGTCTACCGAACCGCCGTCAGTCCCCCCCGCTAGCACACCAACCATGTCATTACCGGTTATATCTGCGTTAACGAATGTGAGCTGCGTAATGGATCCACTCATGTGACCAAACAAACCAACCAACATTTGGTCTGCCCGATTAATGGTTAAGTCTGTAATGGCAAACCCGCCGCCATTTAGGCTACCGGTAAACTCATCGCCGATTACACCAACTGGTGCAAAACCGCGGCCGCCCCAGACATCGGCGTTATCGGTAGAGGCGGTGGCCGAGGCGTCTATATTTTGGGTAAGGGTGTAATCGCCCGCTAAATCGGCGGCCATGCCCTGCAGTTGGTACAAGTTAGAGATATTGCCGCCGTCTAAAAAGCCGCGCAGCATCGGCCGCGAGCTGCCCTCGGCGATAAACCAGCCGTTGCTAAAATCAAGATCCGCGTAAGTGGCTTCGTTGTAGGCGTCGGGGGTAGCGTTCCAGTCGCCGTTAACCTCGGTGGCGGTAAAGGTGCCGGTGTTGTTACCCACACCACTGGCGGTCATGCCAGTGGTGTGGCCATCCCAATAACTGTCGGTCACAACGCTGTTATTAATACCAACCAAGCCACCCGTATCGGTGACTCCGGTGACGGCTCCGGTGGCGTAACTTTGGCTTATCTCGCCTTGGTTAGCCCCTACCAAACCACCCACCGCATCATTACCACTTACGCCGCCTGTGGTGTAGCTCTGGGTTATCTCGCCTTGGTTAGACCCTACCAACCCACCGATCGCATCATTGCCAGTTACGGAAGCTGTAGAATAACTTTGGGTTATCTCGCCTTGGTTGTCGCCCACTAAGCTGCCAACAACATCACCACCGGCAATATTGCTTTGCGTGACACCTAACTGACCAATTGCGGCCGTGGCTGACGTAGCCCCAAACAAAGCGACATTATCTTCTGTCGGGCGATTAATGCTTAGCTTGTCGATCACAAAACCGGCGCCATCAAAAGTCGCAGAATAGCCGTTGCTATCATCACCAATCGGTGAAAAGCCCTCGCCACCATTCCAGCCACTGGTACCACTGGCGTCTATATCGTTAACCAACTGAGCGTTAAGGGTGGGGGTAGTTGCCAGACCCTGCAAGCCAAAAGCATCGCTAATTTGCAGCGCGCTGCCTGTACCATTACCACCTGTGGCGCGGATAAAGGTGCCGCCATTAAGGGTAAAATCATCGGCGTTAAACACCGGCAAGTTGGCGTTTATTTGGCTAAAATCGCCGCCCTCTAAGGTAAAGCTGCCGACCCTAATGTGACCTTCGGCGCCGCTGCTGATATTGCTGCCAGCGTTTAATGTTAAGCCGCCGCTAGGGGCGTGAATGTAGTCGTTAAAGGTGATGCCGCCGTGAGCCTCTAGGGTTAAATCACCGGCACCGTCCCAAATAATTGGGTCGACGATGGTGATGTCACCAGCCCCCGAGCCACTGTTGGCGGTTTGCAATACGACGTTACCGCCGGCCAATGAATTTTGCAGCGCTTGGGTGTGCATATGGCTGACGCCGTTATTGGCGCCCAGCTCGTTATAGCTGACCTCTAGGTCTGTTGGATCGACCAGCCAGGTACCGGCATCGCCGGTGGCGGCACTGGTGTTAACCCGTGCCTGGCTGGTGACCTTAACAACGGCGCCAGAGGTTTCGACAAAGCCGCCGTTGCCATCATTGGGAGCCGATGCATCGAGTGTGCCGCTGACGTTAACGGTACCGCCATTAAAACCACCCAGCAGCATGATTTTACCGTCTTGCTGTTGCAGGCTTTGCGCCTCGATGACGCCGCTGTTGTTAACCACAGTTTGCAGCAGTGCATCGCTGGCGTGGGCAGTCATTAACACTTGGCCGCCGGGGGTTTGGATTAAGCCGTGGTTTTCGGCCAGCGCGTTAAGGGCGGCCTCGTCCACCTGTACGTTCAGTAGGCCATCGCCGGCAAAGTCTAGGGTGATTTTGTTGCCGGCAGCCAAGGCGACATTGCCTAGCTTGGCCTGAATAACGCCACGGTTGCTTACCTGCCCACCCAACAGCGCCACTGCGCCAGAGTCTGCCACACTGATGTTGCCTAGGTTGGTCACCGCCGCCGGCTTGCCGTTGCCGCTAAAGGTAAAATGGCCGTAGTCGTTGTGTGAGACATCTAGGCTCGAGGCCACCAACGAGCCCACGTTAACGCTGGCATCTTGACCAAACAACACACCGTTGGCATCCAACACAAACACTCGCCCATTGGCGTTAAGTTGACCGTTGATTGTCGTGCCGTCGGCACTAAAAACGCGGTTCAAAGCGATAGAGGTTTCGTTGGGCTGGAGGAAGTTAACGATCTCGTCGGCTTTGATGTTAAAGCTGTCCCAGACGATGGTGGTGTTTTGGCTGTTTTGTAGAATTTCGGTGAGCTTGCCACGCACGTCAATGTTGGCGTTGCCATCAATGACAGTTCCGCCAGAGGGGCCTGCGTACGCGCCACTGGTTGCGGTTGCGACCGCCAAAGCCAGCGCCAACCTACGCCCTCCCCCTTTACGTTTATTGCGAGCGGTCTCGGGGGCTGGGCAATAGCTCTGGCTGGCTGGATTCCATATCAGCTGAAAAATGTGGTTCATGATTTTCCTCGGACATCAATAGGTGGCTGGGCGGAGTCGCCCGTGGCGTAGTTCACACAATCTAGCATTGTAATGATAGGCCTAACGTAAACACAATGTAGTTTATTGCAGCAATTGACGCAAAATCGCATCGACCGCTTTATCGACTTTAGCGATGCGTTCCGCGTCGGTTTCATTTTGATCGGTAAATAATTCCATCGCGGCACGCCAGTGGGTGCGCAGGGTCACCGGATCGATCACACGCAACACCAGCGTGCCGGCTTTATCGTCGCTTGGCTGGATTAACGAGGGGGAAATATCGTAGTGTTTGATTAGATCGGCCTCGCTCACCGCGTCGCCGACAATAATGGTAGCCGCTATTAAGTGGTCGACCCGTCCACTGGCCTTATGGCAGCCGTTAGTCGCAAGGCCGTCTTCCAGTGTTTCGCGAATATGTTTGACGGTGGAGTCTTTAATGCTGTGCTGCCGGTGGGTCACCACCTCGATATCGCCCAGCCAATCGTAGCTATCGCCTGCCGTAAATACAAAGCCCGGCTCACGTACGCTAACCAACGAGCTGGTGTAACGCGGGGTGGCGATCTCGGTAGTGGTGCAAGCCACGCTGAGCAACGCCATTACAGCGAGCAAGGCCCAGGTTAATTGTTGAGCCATCTTGTTACTGATACACGAAACCATTAGCCGTATCCATAGGTATTAACTAAAAGGTTTATAACAAATTTAACAACCGTTTTCTGGCGACCATTACACAGGGCAGACCCCGCTGTAACGTTAGCCACAACCACCGTAACTGTTTACGGATAACTGCGTTTTGGCAACCATTAAGGTTTTTGCTGTAAGCCTCTGGGGTTGAAGACAACATTAGCAGATCCATTGGTTATTGAAAGTTAATATAACGAAAACAGTAGATTTTCTTAACAACCATAACGCAACGGGCCACCACCATCCGGTAGATCAAACTTACCCGCCCCGTGGTTACGGCCCAGCTTGCAGCGTAATTAGCCTTTTGCTCATGGTGAGACCACTCAGCCGACGGTGTTTTATCAATGACACCGTGCGCCAAGGGTTGCACAACAAAAAAGGCCCATACAGGCCTTTTTTGTTGTAGTGTTCGACTAACCTTAGATATCCAGGTTAGCAACCGCTAACGCGTTGGTCTCGATAAACTCGCGGCGTGGCTCTACATGGTCCCCCATTAAGGTGGTAAAGATTTGATCGGCGCCTATGGCATCGGCAATATTCACCCTAAGCATACGGCGAGTTTCTGGGTTCATGGTGGTGTCCCACAACTGTTCGGGGTTCATTTCACCCAGGCCCTTATAGCGCTGAATGGTGTAACCACGACTGGCCTCTTTCATCAACCAATCGAGAGCCTCCTGAAAGCTTGTTACCTGTTGGGTTTTATCGCCCCGCTGAATAAAGGCACCCTCTTCGATTAAGCTATCCAGTTTTTCACCCAGCGCAATAATAGAGCGGTACTCACCCGAGGCAAAAAACTCATGGGTAAACGAGTAGTCGGCGGCAACGCCATGCTCGACGATTTCGATATGAGGCAAAAACAGGCGGCGCTCTTGATCCTCTTCGACGCTGATTTTATAACGATCACTGCCGGCGCGGTGGGAGTTTACAAAGTGCGTTGCCAACTGTTGGCACCAATCTTCCATATGGGCTTTGTTGGCCAACTGCTCGGCGCTAAGCGATGGCATATATATCATCTGCTCAAGCACATCACTCGGGTACAGGCGCGATAACCGCTCTATGGTATCCATCACACTGCGGTATTCAGCCACTAAAGCCTCTAACGCCTCGCCGCTAACGCCCGGAGCCTCGGAGTTAACGTGCAAACTGGCCCCCTCTAACGCTGCTTGGGTTAAAAACTCGATCCGCGCGGCGTCGTCTTTTAGGTACTGTTCTTGCTTACCTTTGGCGATTTTGTACAGTGGCGGCTGGGCAATGTAAATATGCCCGCGCTCGATCAGCTCTCGCATTTGACGGAAAAAGAAGGTCAGCAACAAGGTGCGGATGTGCGAGCCATCCACGTCGGCATCCGTCATGATAATAATGCTGTGATAGCGCAGCTTGTCGGGGTCAAACTCACTTTTACCAATACCACAGCCCAATGCGGTAATCAGGGTACCCACCTCGGCAGAAGACAACATCTTATCAAAGCGGGCCTTTTCGACGTTAAGAATTTTACCTTTTAGCGGTAAAATGGCCTGGGTTTTACGGGCTCGCCCTTGCTTTGCTGAGCCACCGGCCGAATCACCCTCCACTAAGTAAAGCTCTGATAACGCCGGATCTTTTTCTTGGCAGTCGGCCAGCTTGCCCGGCAAACCGGCAATATCCAGCGCGCCCTTGCGGCGGGTCATCTCGCGCGCCTTACGGGCTGCCTCGCGGGCGCGGGCGGCATCGATCATTTTGCCGACAATGGCTTTTGCTTCTTGTGGGTTTTCCAGTAAGAAGTCGGTAAAGCTTTGCGTCATCTCTTGTTCAACAGCGGTTCTAACCTCTGACGACACCAGCTTATCTTTGGTTTGTGAGGAGAACTTAGGATCGGGCACTTTAACCGACACTATGCCGGTTAATCCCTCGCGGGCATCGTCCCCTGTCGTGTTAACTTTGGCTCTTTGCGCTAAACCTTCACGCTCGATGTAAGTGTTCATGCTACGGGTTAATGCGGCGCGAAATCCCGCCAAGTGGGCCCCGCCATCACGCTGGGGAATATTATTGGTGTAACAAAAGATATTCTCTTGGAAAGAGTCGTTCCATTGCAGCGCTACCTCAACCGCAATGCCGTCTTCGCGCATGGTGTTAAAGTGCACAACTTTATTAATAGGGGTTTTATTGACATTTAAATACTCCACAAATGCCCGCAAACCACCCTCGTATTGGTATACATCTTCTTTTCCGCTGCGCTCATCTTTTAACACAATACGCACACCAGAGTTTAAAAACGACAGTTCGCGCAAGCGCTTGGCGAGCAGCTCAAAGTGAAACTCTATATTGGTAAACGTATTGGGCGAGGGTTTAAAGTGAATCTTGGTGCCGGTTTTACTGGTTTCACCCACCACCTCAAGCGGTGCTTGAGGGATGCCGTGGCGGTAAAGCTGCTCATACACCTTGCCGTCGCGCCGTATGGTTAGCTTTAGCTCGGCTGACAGTGCGTTAACAACCGATACACCGACACCGTGCAGACCGCCGGATACTTTATAGGTGTTGTCATCAAATTTACCGCCGGCGTGCAATACCGTTAAAATCACCTCGGCGGCCGAAACGCCCTCTTCGTGCATCTCTGTGGGAATACCACGGCCATTATCCGACACCGAGATCGACTCGTCTGGGTGAATCACAATATGGACCTCGGTGCAGTGCCCTGCCAGCGCCTCATCTATGGAGTTATCCACCACCTCGAACACCATGTGGTGCAAGCCGGTGCCATCGTCTGTATCACCAATGTACATTCCTGGGCGCTTACGGACAGCATCCAGCCCTTTAAGAACTTTAATACTGGACGAATCATAATGATGGGTATCGTCTGACATGGGTCTTTACACTCCGATTTTTTCGTTTGGCCTGAGCTATACCTGCTCAGGCTGCGTGATCTCTACTTTAAAATCTCACCATGTTCCACGTGGAACAACTTAATCTCTCTGCCTGGCTTGCCTTGCCAAGGCTGAACTAAGGCTTGTTTTTCGACACCTGTGATAAACACTTGCGTCGCCAGCCTGTCCAACCAGTCCACTAATAGCTGTCGGTGCTCGGTGTCCAGCTCTGCGGGAAGATCATCCACAAGATAAACACAGCGCCGCCCCGTGAGTTGCGCAAACACCACACCTTGGGTGATCTTCATGGCGCACACCAAGAGCTTTTGCTGGCCTCGCGACAGCACCTCGGCTGCGGCATGACCTTTAATACGGATACGAATATCACAACGATGAACGCCAGCGCCGGTAAACCCAAGCCGGACATCCCGCTCTAAGGTGTCCGCCAAAACCTCAGTGTAGTTTTTATTTTTTTCCCAGCCACGGTACAAACCTAGGGTTAACCCATCAGCGATAACAAACTCATCAACCAGCTGACGAAACACATCACTGAAGACACTAAAGGCGTTTACACGCATTTGAGTCATCCGGTCAGTGGCAAGAATCAGCTCCCGATCCCACACCTTAAGCTCAGAGCCCTCTATTCTACCACGCCGTAGGATAGTATTCCGTTGTTTTAAACAGCGCTGTGCGACCTTCCAGGTGGCAAAGAAGCCAGGTTCCACGTGGAACACTAGCCAGTCTAAAAACTGGCGCCGTACTTTAGGGCTCCCCTCTAACAATAAGAAGGCATCGGCATTGATAACCTGCAATGGTAGCACGCCGGCCAGTTCGGCCAGGGAGCCCACGGCCTGACCGCGAACCTTAAAACTTGAGCCGTCGGTGCGCGAGCGTGACACACCCACAGGGATATCATCGGCCCCTTCTTTAATACGGCCAAACACCGTCATCTCGGGCTGATGCTCGTTGATCAATGCTTTTATTTTATGGCTGCGAAAAGAGCGCCCAAGGGAGAGTACGTGAATCGATTCAAGTATTGAGGTTTTACCTGAGCCGTTTTTACCAAAAATAAGATTAACATCAGCTGATGGCTGGAGATCCACCGAGGTTAGGTTTCGCAGATTAGTAACCAATAGCCGCGTAAGGGACATATAAAAAGAAACAACAGCCCTATAAAATCACAATGCGCCCTTAAAGGCGCATTGGCATAACCACGTAGAGGGAGTCTCCATCATCTACCGGCTCCTCTAATAGAGCACTGCTGTTAGCATCGGACAGGGTTATTTTAATACTGTCACCATCAATAACATTAGCCACGTCTAACAGGTAGCTAACATTGAAGCCAACCTCTAGTGAGTTGCCGCTGTAATCGACCGTTAGCTGCTCTTCGGCTTCTTCTTGCTCTGGGTTGTTGGCCACTATGGTTAACTGGCCGTCTTCAAGCAGTAAACGCACCCCACGATACTTTTCGTTGGACAAAATAGACGTACGA
>Ga0209075_1000460_pt1 | contig 39487 bp, 35 predicted proteins | sample Stecom2011_FD_187523 | JGI IMG/M metagenome (GOLD analysis project Ga0209075, IMG submission 187523) | Agricultural soil microbial communities from Utah to study Nitrogen management - Steer compost 2011 (SPAdes) (version 2) | ecosystem: Environmental > Terrestrial > Soil > Agricultural land...
GGATTCAATAACAAGTAATACTCTGAATCAAGCTGAAAATGTCTAATTAAATCGTTGTTATTCTTTGCAAATCCTTCTAATTTATTCTTTAAAAGTACTTGATTTTCAAAATTACTTTCTTTTAAAATTTCCACAGTATCGTCTGTAGAAGCGGCATCACAGAAATATACGTTTTCATACTGGAAATTCTCTAAACTTTTAAGCAATTGTTTAAGATAATCTCCGTGATTGTGAGTAACAACTAATATAGAAACTTTAGAATCAGTGTGCATTGACGATGGTATTTTTTAGCTTTTTGAAATAGTTTTCGAAATCATAAAACGCTTCAAATTTAAATCTATTTCTGCTACAAAGTGTATTCAAACCAGCTTTATTCTGTTCAATAAATTGCACAGCCGATTTTGAATCTGCAATCAACACTCCATTATTTTCGGAAACAACCTCGTTTGCAACATATTGAGGTGTTGTTATAATAGAAACACCGTTCATCAAGGCTTCAATGTAAACCAAGGGATAGACCTCATAGTACGGATCACTCAAAAACAAAAGAAAATGACTCTTTTCAAACAGTTGCATTTTATTGCTGGTAGATTGAATCGGATTTAGAATTTGAATATTGTTATTTTTAAGCTCCATTATTTTTTGAAGTAACTTTTTGGAATACGTATCCAAAACTCCTCCACAAATAAAAATTTTATAGGGCAATTTATGTTTTGTACAATATTGACAAAACTCGAAAAGTCTTTTGGTACCCTTTTCCCGTGATAAATTAGAAAAAAACAACACCTGTATTTGTTGTGTATTTTTATGTAATCGTATTTTATTTTTGTAAAAATCTTTAAGGGCATTTGGCAACAAAACTCGATGCTTAATGAAAGACAAAACATCAAATTGATGCTGCGTAATGACAATACATTTCAACACATTATACTTCTTATTTCCAAAAAAGTGTTTCTTCTTTTCAAGTCCATTTGCGTGCAAATGCAAGGTTACGTTTTTCGTTTTCCTCAACACATAATTCAATAATAGGTAATCGCGATAAAATGCAAATCCACTTGGTGAGAAGTTCATGTACACAAAATCATCTGATGATATTTTTCGCATTTTACTCAAAAGCCTCCTTAAGTCAAAGAGCTTTTTAAAATTGAATTTACCAAAATCCTCAGGAGATTTTGCTTGGGCCGTATCAATAATATTCAGTTTATAACCAGGTTCAATTGCGAAGTAATTCGCGATTTGATTTGACAAGACCTTCACGCCATTAACCGGTCCTCCGAAAGGTGCAATCATCACAATCCTTTTCATATTTTATCTTTTTTAAAAGAAAACAAAAAAGTAAAAAAAGCAAAAAAAGCGACGCCCATTTGCCTTTCCAAAACAGATTCCGTCAGAAAAAAAACAGACGCAGTCATAATAAAAATAAATTGTAAAACGTCTTTTCTTAGCAACGCTTCTTTCCACTGCCGAACTAATACAAATAAAAATAAGACAAACCCAACAAACCCTATTTTTAACATTTCAGTCAAATATTGATTGTGCGAATTAAATTCACGATCTACCCCATGTAGAAAACCTATATTTTCATAGGAAACCATCAATTCATTTTGTGCATCTCCGATTCCGACTCCAAACCAAAAATGCTTATTAATAACTTGTATTGTACCATGAGCTTTTGCTACTCTTGCATTTAAAGCGGTAAATTCGCTGCCTGAAAAGTCAGTCTGGGTCAAATTTTCCTTTACATTAATAGCCTTAAACTTTTCAGTTAAAAAACCTGAAGAAGTAATAACAGGAACAGCAATCAAAACAAGCATCACCAACCTTATTTTCATGGATTTAACTACAATAAAAAACAATAAAGCCAGTAACAATAAGTTAAAAAACATAATGAAGGAATTGAGCAACATTAAAACCACTAAGAAATAAAAGATAAAGAATGTAGTACATGCTTTTGAAAACGACAGCAGTGGTTGGTACAATAGATGATATAAGAGTAAACTCAGAGCAATCAACAGCTGAAATGCCAAATAAATAGGATGGATTCTAAGGAAATCGGTAAGTTGAATATAAGAGAAAAAATTGCCGTTTATTTGAGCAAACGGATTTACACTTGCGAAATCATAGGTTCTAAAAATCGCGTTTAAAATGCAGACGCTAACCGTAAAAAAACAACCAAAAATAAAGTATTTAAACACGGATTGAACTTTTTCTTTAGTCAGCATAGATGCCGTCAATGCAAAAGATATGGAGAGCACGAAGTAAATCAACATTCTATTGACGACTCGCAAACCTTGAGTCAAATCTTCAGTCCAAAACAGACTAAAAAGACTCCAAAAACACCATAAACAAACAAAAATAAAATAGGGTTGAACAAATTTTTTTTTCAAATTGCTTTGATGTTTAATAAAAAACAAAGAGGAAATAAAAAATCCTAAAATAAATAAATTATTACTGTTTAATTTAAAAGGTAAAGTAAAGGCTGTTCCCAATAAAAAGAAGGTCCATATGTACTCTTTATTCGCTATTTTTTCTATATAAAATCTCTTGGTCATACTTAGCTAAAATCAAATAGAACACAAACAACGTGTCAAAATAAATAAAAACATTGTCTGTGATGAACAATATATTCAAAAATAAAATAATATAGATGCTTTTTCTACCTTTAATATTGATAACAATAAAAAAAAGCAGCCAAATGATAAAAGAGAACACACCTAATTCGATGACAATCTTTAGAATATCTGAGTGGATGTATTCAAAAGTTTCGTACTTTTTTCTTAGATACAAATGTATGCTTCCTAAACTACTTCCTGTCCACAAATCTTGAGAAAATTGTTCCAACACATCATTATAAACCACAAATCTTCCTTGAGTCAGATGGTTAATTGACATGTTGAAATACCTTTTGACAAAAATTGAAAAAAAACCGGAAACAAACAGGTAAACCGTTACCACAAAAAAGATATTTATTCCTAAAAGGAACTTTGCAAACTGTTTTGGTTGGAATGATTTCTTGAAAATTTTTTCATTCAAAAGCCAAAACCCTATAACTGCAATAAACCCCACCAAAGCTATCCTTTTGAAAGACAACAAAAAGAAACAAAAAGAAATCAAAAAAAACCATTTTCTTTTTTCTAAAAAATAATAAATAGTGAACAAACCCAATGGGAAAGCCAGCCAAGATTCTGTGGGGAACTCTGAAAGTCTAATGGCAGTTGTAAACCCTTTAATTAACTTGGGAACATTGATGAGATCGCGCCAAAAAAAGAGTAAAAATGAAAGCACATAAGCAACAAAAAAGACGTCGATTGCTTTTTTAATATTGGTTTCTTTTCCACCTGTTATGGCTGCTGCAGTAAGTATAGGAACAATCAACAAAAAAGATTCTTCTAAAAACCTAGGGTCAAACACCCCCTTGAACATGGTGACAGTAAAATTCAAAGCCACTAGTCCAGTGTAAAGTACTAAATTGTAAACTAAGAACTTTTTTACAACCACATTTTTGTAAAACAATAAGAAAAACACCCAAAGCGGGAAAATCAAATACTTTAAATACCGTCCGATATGCTCTGAACTCGTATAATACGAAGCAAACAAAAGCACAACAGCTGCCAAGTATGTTGCAAGTGTTTTAATTCCCATTGCAATGTAATTTTAATTCTTTCTTATAAAAATAATAACCCAATAAAAGCAACAATACATCTGCTAAAATACGGATAACAATCGTTAATTCTGCAGTGATTTCTTTGTAAAAGACATAACAAGCTATCAAGTTAAACAAAATAACAAACATGTAAATTTTCATGAAAAGTCGATCTTTTTTCAACGACAGCAAAGCCTGAAAAACATAAATATGTGCGATGATGGAAACCATGGGCAAAAAACCCAACATTTGAAGTGAATATTTGGCAGAAAGATAAGCTTCGCCAAAAATAATTTTGATGATTACAGGTGCAAACACCAAAATAAACAAACCGGTAACTAGTCCCACGCCTCCAGCTACCAAAGCCGATTTGCGTATATTCTGTTTAAAGAGGAAAAAACTCTCATTGACCTGACGCGAAATCATTGGGAAAAAAGCCTGACTAAAAGGAATCAACAAAATTGTCTGTATGCTGACTATCACTTTATTTGCAGTTGAATAGGCAACTAAATCTCTTGAACTACCAAAACGTTCTATCAGAAAAAAATAAATCAAACCTGGTGTTATAATCAAAACTGTTGATAAAAAAACCGGAGTTGCCTGTATTGTAATTTTCTTGATAGTAGCTAAAGAAGGTACGAAAAATCGAAAGTTTACATATTTTTTAATTAAAACAAACGAATACAAACCCACTAAAATCAGACCTAAAGACTGTAAGGCATTAAAAATCCAATAATTACTATCTTCTCTTATCAATAAAATAATCAAAATTGCCATTACAACTTTACTTATAAAGTGCAATATCGACACCTTAATTAACTTTTCTAATCCTTGAAAAAGCCATTGTGGGAACAACAAAAAACCAAGATTAATTGCAAAAGTACTGTATAACAACAATTGGATTTCGTGCCAGCGTTCGGTATGATGCACTAAAATTACAAATACCAAAAAAGAAACCACTAATAATAGAAATTTTGCATAAAAGACTTGAGAGCCTAAATAACTAATAAAACCATGATTGTTTTTTTTATTTGCAATGGTTCTTGTAATAGTTACATCAAATCCATAATTCACAACCACTGTAAAAAAATGACAAAAATATCTTGCAAACTCCAGTTCCGAGAAGTTCTCAGGACTAATGATTCGTGTCAAATACGGAATAATCAGCAAAGGGATCAATGTATTACTAATCTGAATCAAAGAAAGTGCGGATAAATTTTTAAAAAATACTTTTGTCATAAAAAATCAATCCAAATATTTTTGAAGGTTTTTAGTAATCAGGTATGGGTCGTAAATAGCACCTGTTTTAAATGTATTCACGATCAACTTTTCTTGAAAAAAACGTACGTTGGCTTGCTGGTTTGGAAGCAGCCAATCTTTAAATTGAGCTGGCTTTAAACGATGTGTTTGGTCATTATAAACGATCGTCATAGAATCTATCACAACAGTCAACTCTTCATCTGTGTTAAAGTCAAATCTCAATCTTTTTACCTTTTGCAAACTATTGATTTTAAAAACCGATTCAGTTGGTGTGTTTGCTTCTACATAAAAATGGGAACTCTGCTTTTCTGAAAATTGTTTTAAAAAACTATCTGAATAAAACATCTGAATATCAACACCTTTCGATGGTTCTAAGTACAAAAAGACAACTACTTCTTGCTCCTTTTTTGCACATCCTAAAAACATAAATCCCAACAAAAACATCCATCTTGACCACATATCAGGAGGTTTTTTTGGTGCCTACCATAGCGGCATATCTTTTGTATTGTTTGATACTCCAGCCAATTAAAAGGAATAAACTAACGAACAATAAAGGATAGAAAAACACCAACAGTTTGCCTTTCTTATTATACACATTTAACTTTTTTGTCACATCATAAATAACTTTCGCCTCTTCTATTATGGCTACCTTGGTTTTATTGATCTCTTCGAGTAGCGAGTTTTTCTTTTCTAAGAGGCGGTCCATCTCAGAAAACATTTCTACGTTTACTGTTTTATTTGTTTCAGGATTTGCATTACCTAATTTCTCAAACAAACCATTGATATTGTCAACAGACGTTTGGTATTCTTTCAATCTTTTTTCAGTGTCTGCCTTCTCTACCACTTGTCTTTCAGCAAAATAAGAATCAGCATTTAATTCTTCAACAAATGCTTTATAAATAGATTGATCTTTGTCTTCTACCTTCGTATAGTATGTAATTTTATGGTAACGATAGAGTTTTTCAGACACTTCCCCTTTTTTATATTTGTGAATTTCCATGGTATTTTCACTCATATAGCGAGCAATTTGCAAATTTTGTTCTCTATCAGAAATAAATTCTACAACATCAATAATCGGGTGAATTTCAATACCAGAGATGTGATGCAGTTTTTCATAATTTGAAGTGTTATGCGCCTGAAAATTTTCAATTTTATTATACAAGTAGGTTGTACTGTTAAAATTGGGAACTACAATCAATACGTGTTTAAAGGGTCTTGAATCCGTTTGTATTGAATAAACTCCCCAAGAAACTCCAGCAATTAGTAAAAGAAGGGTGATGATGTAGTATTTCTTCAAAAACTTAAAAGCTCTAAACAAGTTATAGCCGGTTTTGTCTAAAAATTTAGATACTGAAGAGAATAAAAACACCACATCAACTTCTTGATCATTAGTGTCTTTAGGAGTAGTCTTTTGTTCCATATTTTATAAATAATTAAATATTTGTTCCAATATTCTCCGTGTAATCAAGTACGTAGGCTTTACTCCTGTCGTTCCTAAACCACCTGAAGCCAAAGTACTTCCGGTTACTAAAGGGTTGTCAGAGGCATAGTATGCGTAGCGCACTTTCACATCTGGATGAATGCTTTTCCTTATTTTTGATGCCGATTGAATTGCTTTTTGATAATGGGCACCCTCCATTTCCAAGCCAATCACTCGCCATGTAGAATCTCTAAAAAACTCTAATAAATCTTTATTTTGAAGTGAAGTTCCTAAAACGGTCACCATTGAACCTCCATAAACTGCAAGCTCATTCCCTTCAAACATTTCTGGTTTTAACTCATTTTGAAATGGATAATTATCCCCCGTTCCTTCGTTAATGTGTGCAGTCGGGATCATTAAATCTCCTTTTCCACCAAACAAGATTCCCGCCTTTCCCATAATTGATACAGATTCAACGTTCAAATGTACGATTTTATTATATGGTTTCAACAATTCGTCTATGGTTTCATAAGCTTGTTCACCAAAAGCGTAATCCATGACTATGATTACAGGTTTTTCTTCATCGTTTTCTGGTAATTTAATCTCTGGAAACGATGTCTGTTCCCATTTTATTTTTACTGTATCAAAAATTTGAACATCTATATTTGTTCCCGATGTATCTGGCAAAAACAACATGCCTTGTTCTGTGGCACGCTCTGCCACTAATGCTCGTAGATCGCTGTTGATGGACTGACTTAATTTTTCAAAAACTTCATTGTTGTTTTTGGTTTTAATTTTATTCTTCAAAACATTTTCCGCAAAAATAGAATTCATCACACTGTGCATGTTAGCACTGATAATGTGAAGTGGGCGCCGCAATAAATCCAATCGTTGTAATTCTGCTTTAATTTTGTTTGCCCAAATTTCACCATATATATGATGTCCTAAGCGTTCACGTAAAATCGGACTAAACGTAATGGTTCTTTTGTTGTTTTCTAATACTTCTTCTAGGGCAATCTTACCTAACCAATAAATCACACTCAAAAACCGATCTGGATTCTCATCCACTGCAAAAGCATCATAGATCGAATTGATTTCGGCAAACGTTCTTCCTAGAATATTTGAAGTATGAGAAATAGCAATTTCACGTTCAGTGAGTGTCAAAAACTCGTTTTTTAGAACAGCTTCTTCCAATTTCAACCAATCTCTTGAAACAGTATCCGCATCATCAATCAAAATGCGATCCTTTATTTTGTGAGATTCCATAAAAATAAAAGTCAGATGCGTCAGAACATCATAGATATCGGAACGACCTCGAGTGATTTCGATATTCATTTGTTCTTCGTCGATACGGTAACAGTTACGACGACGTTTTGGCGGTACGATAGCCTCAAAATGAGAGTGTGAATACCCTTCATCCGATGTCAAATTAATAAATCTACACTCTTCAATTCCAAATGGCAAACGTTCAATAACATACAGCAAACCATTTAATTCTACTTTCTCGTCAGCTACCGAGCCATATATTTCAGGGCGTAACTGCAACAAAGCATCCCGAAGTGTTTCGCCCGAAATCCCCATAGGTTTGTAAAAGCCTCGGTTAAACAAATGCCGCATCGAAATATAAATTCGCTCAATTGCAGCCGATGACTCTTGCGCTCGTGTTCTTGTTATGTATTTTAAATTGGTCATTATTTTTATGTTTAAGGCTTTAAGTTCAATTTTACAATAGTTTTTATGAATACCCGCTTTCTTACTTTTTTAATTCGACAAAATCAATCCAATTGCTGGATCTACGATTTCTCTTGGTGCGTTGGGATTTCGAGGTTGAAATTGATCATTTGGAAACCACTCGCCGTGCATATACCGAAATGATGATGTTTTCTCTACTTTATTATTCATCACATCGGGTTGGTAACGAAAGTCTTCGATCAAATTTTCTCCTTTAACAAAGACTCCCAATCTAAATTGATTATTTTCAGTTATCAGCCATTCTACCGCTACAAAAATTCCGTTTTTAGGCAATTTCACATTGTGCTGTAAAACTCGGAATACATTTTTCTTATTCCCTCTTTTCACATGTTCTACAATGGGTTCGACCAACAAATCATCACTTGGACATCCGTATTCATCCATACGCATCAAACGTATTTTAATCGCTGCATCAGCAACCGAACTTTTGGTAAAAACAATTACTCTATCAACGTACTGTACGTCTTTTAATTCCTTGGTGTTTTCAAAAAACCGACCATACATATACGGCACATTTCCAGGTTGGAAATACATATTTTCATAATGTGCATCTCCAATAGTATGATGTAAATATTTCTCTGGTAAGACTACTAATTCTGGCTGTGCAATTTCATAAGCATCCAACACAATCGTATCGCATTTTTCTGCTTTTTCTTTATGAATTTTATATCCAGAGGCATTGAAAATCAGCGTATCATTTGCTAATGCAGTTGGTATTTCAAACATCCCCAAAGAATCGGTTGTGGCACCATCGCTCCCGTCTAAAACCCAAACATTCGTGAACGGAATCGGTTGATTTTCGATGTTAACTACTTTACCAGCAACTTGTGCAGAAGTGTCAAAACCTATCAAAACTAAAAAAATCAACATTCTTTTCATATACATAATTTTAGACTTAAAAGATTCCTCAGCACTATGATTCTAGTGTTGTTGTTTAAAATACTTTTCGTGAATGAAATCTGCAATTTTTCGATCGTTTGACAATCGTGGTAATTTGTTTTGACCTCCTAATTTCCCTTCTGATTTCATATATTCTCTAAACCCCCCCGTCGGTACTTTTGTAATTACTAAGGTACGCAAAACACCTCCAACTATCAAATCATCATAATAAATATTTTGAATTCTTAAAGCTGCATCTATTTTCAGAGCGAAATCATTCTCATCCGCAGGCTCCTTTTCAAATTCAATCAACCACTCATGATAAGGCAACCCGTCAACTGCATTGATTTGCGGTGCAACTGAAAATTCTGAAACCACAACATCGGATTCTTCCAAGGCGGTTTGCATTGCCTCTTCTACTTCTTTGCCAATTACGTGCTCTCCAAACGCCGAGATATAGTGCTTGATCCGTCCAGTTACTTTTATTCGGTAAGGTTTTAAAGAAGTAAACAGTACGGTATCTCCAATATTATACGCCCACAACCCTGCGTTGGTACTAATAATTAATACATAGTTTACATTTAGAACCACCTCGTCTATTGTGTATCGTTTAGGATTTTCAGTATAAAACTCATCTGCTTTTATAAATTCATAAAAAATTCCATTATTTAAAAGCAAAAGCATTCCTTCTGCTTTTTGGGAGTCTTGAAATGCAAAAAAACCTTCAGAAGCAGGATAAGTTTCGATACTATCTACCTTTCTTCCAATAAGCTTTTCGAATTTTTTTTGATAAGGTTCATAATTAACACCACCATATATAAACAAATTGAAGTTTTTGAATAAATCACCTACTTTTTTTCCAGAGACCTCGTTCAGTTTTTCAAAGTACATCAACACCCATGAAGGAATTCCGGAAATAAGCGTCATGTTTTCGTTTTTCGTTTCCTCTATTACCGCGTTTACCTTGGTTTCCCAATCTTCAATACAGTTTGTTTCCCAACTTGGCAAACGATTTTTTTGCAAATATTTTGGAACATAATGTGCGGCAATACCAGACAAACGTCCGGTTTTTATTCCATTTTTTTCTTCCATCTCGGGACTGCCTTGTAAGAAAATCATCTTTCCATTCACAAAGTCAGCATTTTTGGTTTCATGCAAATAAAACAAAATAGCGTTTCGTGCAGCGGTGACCTGAAAAGGCATGGACTCTTTGGTAATAGGAATATACTTTGCTCCGGAAGTAGTACCAGAAGTTTTAGCAAAATACAAAGGTTTCCCTTTCCACAAAACATTTGGTTTCCCTTCAACCATTTGATTAATATACGGTTTTAGGGCTTCATAATCTCGAACAGGAACGTTTCGCACAAAATCAGCATGGGATTTTATCGAAGAAAATAAATGATCCCTACCAAATTGAGTAAGTTGAGCCTCACGAATCAAGTTTTGAAACAGCTTGTGCTGCGTTACTTTTGGATTATTAATCCATTTTTGTTCCTGAAGCACAACAAAATGAGCAAATATTTTAGCAAAAAAACTTTTAATTGACATACGTATTATTTATAGATACAAAAGTCGGATTTATGTGATTATAAAAAAATTTAAGTGTCAATAAATTTTTATTATTGAAATTTTAAAAAAATAGTGTGTTAAAAATATCCAATAATAAAATATTATACTACTAAAATATTATATCTTTGTATCAAATATTTTAATTTCAAAAGTATGAACTCATTAGCTGTATTTTTAGGAATGATTGGTCCTTGGCAAGTTGTTTTGATTGTTGTTGCTTTATTGATACTGTTTGGTGGCAAAAAGATCCCGGAATTAATGCGTGGATTAGGATCAGGAATAAAGGAATTTAAAGACGCCACAAAAGACGAAGACGATAAAAGTCAAACTAAATAACAAAAATGAGAAGATTTTGGTCTTCAAGAGATCTTGCTCTATTTTCCTGATAGTGTTAATACTATTGTTTGGTGAAAGAAAAATTCTGGAACTAATGAAAGTTAGGTTTGGAAATCAAAGAATTTAAAACGCTACTAAAGATAAGAAAACTGATTCTAATTCACAAAAGCATAAAAACAAAACTGACGCTGAATCGTAATCTTTGTTTCACAAAATAAAACGGACACTTTTTATGCAGTGTCCGTTTTTATTCTAATTGATATCATTTCATCACTCTTCTTTGTCTGTGCTGACATCTGACGGATAGAGATCATCAAAATCATCCTTTTTATTCGGTTTGTTTTTTGCAGCTTTTTTCATTGCTTCACCCACCTGATTTGATGCTGTAAATGATGCTACCATATTATTGAGCATTTCGCTTCCTGCCTGTGGTGAATTTGGCAATAAAATGAGATTTGAATTGGTGTCCGAACCAATAGACTGCAACGTATCATAATGCTGTGTAACAACGATTAACGCAGAAGCTTCCTGTGAGTTAATACCTACTTTATTAAGTACATCTACAGACTCTACCAATCCACGTGCTATTTCACGGCGCTGATCGGCAATACCCTGTCCTTGTAAGCGTTTTGACTCTGCTTCGGCTCTTGCTTTTGCAACAATTCGAATTCTTTGAGCTTCAGCTTCGTACTCTGCTGCCGTTTTCTCACGATCAGCCGCATTGATACGATTCATTGCATTTTTAACTTGGATATCCGGATCAATATCGGTAATCAATGTATTGATGATATCATAACCATAGGTAATCATTGCATCGTTTAATTCACGCTTAACAGCTATTGCAATATCGTCTTTTCTTTCAAAAACATCATCGAGAATTAATTTTGGTACTTCAGCACGAACAACGTCAAAAACATAAGATGTAATTTGATCATGCGGGTATTCCAATTTATAAAAAGCCTCATACACACGCTCTTGAACAACTTTAAACTGTACTGAAACTTTCATTTTCACAAAAACGTTGTCTTTGGTTTTAGTTTCAATAATCACATCCAACTGTTGAATACGAAGGTTTACACGTCCAGCAATTCGGTCAATCACTGGAATCTTTAATTGTAAACCCGATTGTCGAATCGACTGAAACTTACCGAAACGTTCCACAATAACTGCCGACTGTTGTTTTACAGTAAAAAGTCCTGTTGCAATTAAAACTATTGCAATAATTAGCAAGTAAAATCCTAAACTCATTCCTATTTAATTTTCTTAAAGGTTAATTTAATTTTTGAACCTGTCAATGCCGCCAACATTCCACTGTATTCAGGATACATCACTGCAAGATACGGCAATAATTCGCTTATATCGGCACGAATAGTCATAGATTCAGAATCTTCTGATACAATTTCACCCTTCATTTCGAATCCCATTAGATTTACGGAGACTTCTTTACCATTTTTTTCAAACGCATTATCATAAACAACTTGATTACAAGTATCTTCTTCAAAATGATAAAAGGTGGCGGTATCATCATTTCTAATTTCTAAATAATCACGGTCACAACCTTCGCTGTGAGGATAATCTAGCTTAGGAATTGGCAACAAGGTCTCTACCTCAAGTGTAGTAGGTTCCCATTTGCCTACCTCAACTACGCCATCTTCAGATTTATCATCTGAACTACAAGAAGCTATTGACACACCTACGAATAATGTCAATAGAAAAAAAATTCTTTTCATATTTGCTTACTAGATTAAAATCAAAGGATAAAGATATAAAAAATATTTATTGCACATTCCATTTTTTAAAGAAAAAACAAAAAACATTTTGTTGTATAAAAAGAGTTTTGTATCTTTAACAAAATAACGATTTATGTCAAACATTGATTTTATTTTTGAGGAAAAAGCAGCTGATATTGGAAACTTCCTCGTAGGACGTCTTTTACCATTTAGACAGAAAAGGAATATTGGACCTTTTGTATTTATTGACCACATGGGACCAAGAAAACTTGAAGCAGGTGAAAATCTCGACATAGCACCTCATCCACACATTGGACTTTCTACATTAACCTTTTTATTTGAAGGTGCAATTCGGCACAAAGATAGTATGGGTTATGATGTTATTATCGAACCTGGCGCTGTAAATTGGATGACCGCCGGAAAGGGAGTTGTCCACTCCGAAAGAACCCCAAATGTTTTAAGAGACAAAACCAAAGAACTTCATGGACTTCAAATTTGGATTGCACTCCCCAAAGATAAAGAAAATATGGAGCCAGAATTTGTACACATCGATGCAAAAAACCTGCCTGTATGGCAAGAAGGTGCATTAGAATTCAAACTAATAGCTGGTACATTCGAAGAAAAACAATCGGGCGTTCCTGTTTATAGCAAATTATATATGATTGAAATAAAAGCTAACGAAGACGCCAAAGTCGATTTAAAAAATCGATTGTATGGGGAAAGTGGGCTTTATATTTTAAAAGGAAAAATCAAGCATCAGAACAATGAATTTGACGAAAAACAGATTTTAATTACAAAAGATGCGCACTTATGCGAATTTGAAGTCACAAAAGGAAGTACGATTTATCTTTTTGGTGGTGAAGCCTTTCCCGAAGAACGTTTTATTTATTGGAACTTTGTATCTTCATCAAAAGACACTATCGAAAACGCTAAACACAAATGGGCAGCACAACAATTTCCTAAAGTTCCAGGAGAAACCGATTTTGTTCCACTCCCAAATAACCCTTTTAAAAAAAGTTAATTATGTCAAAAGTTAAAGCAAGTATTCAAAATAAAAAGTACATAACTATTTTTCAAACTGAACGTCACACTTTTTTGGCAGATGAGCCAGAAGAATTGGGCGGACAAAACGCAGGTCCAACACCAATGGAATTATTGGCAGCTTCCTTGGCAGGGTGCGCGTCTATAACTATGAAAATGTATGCCGATAGAAAACAATGGCCTTTGGATGAAGCTGAAGTTCACGTAGAAGTGGACAACACTAGCGAATCCGGTATCACGAAATTCAAAAAACAAATTATTATAAAAGGTGATTTAACAGATGAACAAAAAAAGCGCTTGCTCAATATTGCAGACAAGTGTCCCGTTAACAAAGCTTTGCAGCAAAAAATCATAATGGAATAACTTTTCTTTATTCATCTTTATGAATTTCATGCTGTGTTGCCCCATTATATAGATAGATTAATAAATGGTTTGCAAATTGTCATTCCACGCTCGACACGAAATCATATTTATCAGTTAATTTTTAGAGATACCGAACAAAACTAGGAAAGAATACGCAGCAAGAAAACGATAAGTCCAACAACTGTCGACACGATTTGTCAGAACAAAAATCCCAATTGATTTTTAGAACAAAAAACGAAACGATTGGTTTCTTTTATTGGTTTTTAAAAATAAATATTTATTTTAGCTGAAAAACTAAATCTTTTTCAAAAGTTGGAAAAAACCAATCAGGAGTTAAAACGAGGCTTGTCAAACAGGCATATTCAACTTATTGCCCTAGGAGGAGCCATTGGCACTGGCTTATTTTTAGGCATTGGTCCAGCGGCAGTTTTGGCAGGACCATCCGTAATTCTGGGGTATGCATTTGCCGGAATCATCGCTTTTTTCATCATGCGCCAATTAGGCGAAATGGTAGTTGATGAACCTGTTTCAGGTTCTTTTTCGCATTTTGCATATAAGTATTGGGGATCATTTCCTGGCTATGCCTCAGGCTGGAACTACTGGATTTTGTACATTTTAGTCTCAATGTCAGAACTGACGGCTATTGGTATTTATGTTCAATATTGGTGGCCTGAAATTCCGCTTTGGGTTTCGAGTTCATTTTTCTTTCTGGTAATCAACGCCTTGAATTTAGGTTCTGTCAAAATGTTTGGAGAAGCTGAGTTTTGGTTTTCCATTATTAAAGTAGCCGCCATAGTTGCCATGATTGTATTCGGTACCTATCTCTTAATTAGCGGAACAGGCGGCGAACAAGCGAGTATTTCAAACTTAACAAACAATGGTGGTTTTTTTCCAAAAGGATGGTTTGAAAAAACAGAAAACGGCTACCAAGGCTTACTGGCAGTTCTTGCTATAATCATGTTCTCTTTTGGAGGTTTAGAATTGATTGGAATAACTGCAGCAGAGGCAGAAAACCCTAGAAAAAACATCCCCAAAGCAACCAATCAAGTGATTTACAGGATTTTAATTTTCTATGTAGGTGCATTAATTATACTTTTTTCATTATCTCCTTGGGAAACAATAACAACTAAAACAAGTCCATTCGTGACCGTTTTTGACAATCTAAAAGGAATAAACATTGACTTTTTTGGCTCCGAAATATCCGCCACTCAATTGATTTCAAACGCACTAAATGTAATTGTGCTAACTGCGGCATTATCGGTATATAATTCTTCTGTCTATAGCAACAGTCGCATGTTGTATGGCCTGGCAGAACAGGGAAATGCTCCCAAATATTTAATGAAACTAAACAAAAACTCTGTGCCAATCCGAGCAATTATAGTATCGTCTTGCTTTGCAGCTATTTGCATCCTGATCAACAAAGTTATTCCCGAGCAAGCATTCAAAATCCTCATGTCCTTGGTTGTGTCCTGTTTGATTATCAACTGGATAATGATTTCTTTTACACATCTTAAATTCAAAAAAGCAAAAAACAAAGCGCACAAAAAGACAATATTTCCAGCTTTATTTTATCCTGTCTCTAATTATATCTGTATGGTTTTTCTTGCCGGAATATTAATTATCATGACGATGACCGGTATGGAAATTTCTGTTTTATTAATTCCTGTCTGGCTATTGCTCTTGTTTGTCACCTTTCAATTAAAAAACAAGAGCGTTTAATTATAATTTTTGTAACTTTAAGGCATTATTATGAATTAATCATGGAAGTTATACACAAACAATTCGAGCAAAAAGGAGCTTTTATAGCCAAATCCCAAGGTATTAAAGCCGGAGAAATGACCTACAGTAGAGCTGGAGAAAGCAGAATCATCATTGACCATACCGAAGTCAATCCAGATTTTAAAGGCAAAGGAGTAGGGAAAACTTTGATCACAGCCGCGGTCAATTATGCACGTGAAAATAACATAAAGATTTTACCTTTGTGTCCGTTTGCTAAAGCTACTTTTGACAAAAATCCTGACATACAAGATGTTTTAAATTAAAAATAAATGAAATTTCCTTATTTTAAGATCATTATTTGTGCTTTCTTATCTGTTTCTTGCAACAATAAAAGTAGCGAAAATGGAAATAAGACAACAAGTTCCGCACTGAGTTTTGGTTTTACCGAAGCTCAAAAAATCATTGAATTACCTATGGACTGCCTTACCGTGGAATACCCCAATAAGTTGGGGCAAGTCTTACACAACCAAAGCGAATTAAAACCACCAAAAGAATTACGACCAATATTCTACGGTTGTTTTGATTGGCATTCATCTGCACATGGTTATTGGTCGGTGGTAAAATTGGTTAAACAATTTCCAGAGTTGGATTCAGACAATAAGATTCATTCGTTATTAAAAGAAGTGTTTACCGAAGAACACGTAGCCATAGAAAAAGCATTTTTTGAACAACCGCTTAACAGGAACTTTGAGCGAACTTACGGTTGGGCTTGGTTTTTTAAATTGCAACAAGAGCTATTTACTTGGGAAGAAAATCCTGAGGCAAAGCTTTGGTATAAAACTTTAAAACCACTAGAAGATATATTTTCAGAACGGTATTTAGATTATTTACCCAAATTGAATTATCCGATTCGGACGGGAACACACGACAACACCGCTTTCGGAATGGCACTTAGCTTGGAATATGCAGAAACTGTCGGGAATACTGATCTTAAAATCGCAATTATCAACAAAGCCAAAAACTTGTTCCTTCAAGATGAAAACTGTCCAATCACCTACGAGCCTAGTGGTCATGATTTTTTGTCACCTTGTTTACAAGAAGCATGGTTGATGAGCAAAATTTTAGACGAGGATACTTATAGAAAATGGTTGCAAAAATTTCTTCCTCCTCTATTTGACATCAATTTTGAGTTAGAAGTAGGCAAAGTGTCAGACAGAACCGATGGTCATTTGGTACACTTAGATGGAGTAAATTTTAGCCGCGCAACTTGCTTATTTCAAATCGCCAAAAAATTGCCTGAACTCGCGCATCTCACCGAAGTTGCAAAGCATCATTTTAATGCTGCATTTCCAAATATTACAAACGACGATTACATGGGCAGTCATTGGTTGGGAAGTTTCGCTTTGCAAGCTTTGGAGTCACAGTAAATATTAAAATTGATGTTTTTAAAATTTAAACTTCAATTGAATATACTCTCTTTTCTTTTGATTGATATTTAAGTTACTAACCTGAACACCTATTAATCGTACCGAATTGTTTAAATCCTGCTGAAGGAGCAAGTCACTTGCTGTGTCAAACAATAATTCAAAATTGCTTACAAAATAGGGCAATGTATTGCTTTTGGTTTGTACGCTAAAATCACTATATTTTATTTTTAAAGTAATCGTTTTTCCTGCCAGATTTCTCTTTTGCAAACGATTAGAAACCTCTTCACAAACATCTTTTAAACGTTCTTGTAAAAAGACTACTGAGGTCAGGTTTTCTTCAAAAGTCCGCTCAGCACCAATGGATTTCGGCATTTTGTTGGGCGCCACAGGAGCGTTACTTATTCCACGTGAAATATTGAAATAATGTTGTCCAGAATTCCCAAAATGTTTTTCTAAAAACGCTAAGTCTTTTTCTCTTAAATCCTTTCCAGTAAAGATTCCTAAACGGTACATCTTTTGACAAGTAACCTTTCCTACTCCAAAAAATTTTTTGACTTCCAAACGTTCCAAAAAGTTCAGAACTTCTTCTGGATTGATAGTCATTTGTCCATTCGGTTTATGATAATCACTAGCAATTTTGGCTAGAAATTTATTAATTGAAATACCAGCTGATGCAGTTAATCCAGTAGTATCAAAAATTTTTTTACGGATCTCTTCAGCAATCAGAGTGGCACTTTTTAAACCTTTTTTATTTGTAGTAACATCTAAAAAGGCTTCATCCAAAGAAAGCGGCTCTACTAAATCCGTATATTCAAAAAAAACCGATCTGATTTGTTGAGAAACCTCTCTATACCTTTGAAATCTAGGAGTTACAAAGATTAGTTCTGGGCATTTTTTAGCAGCTAATTTACTACTCATTGCACTTCGAACGCCAAATTTCCTTGCTTCATAACTTGCAGCAGCCACTACTCCTCTTTCTTTACTTCCACCGACAGCTATGGGTTTATTTCGCAAATGCGGCTGATCCAATTGCTCTACCGATGCAAAAAAAGCATCCATATCGATATGGATTATTTTTCGATTCATTCCTGTTGCTGCTCATTGATTTTTTCTTCCTGATTCCCTTGATCTTTTGTCTGTTTCGGAGGAAAAAAGAACTCCCATTTATGATTCTTTTGATACACCCAAACGGATTTCATCAAATCTTTAAATTCGTCAGAAGAAATATCTCTTGAACGGAATGCCAATCCCAAAGACAAACTAAAACTCACGATAAAATTCATAAATCCAACAATAAACAATCCCAAAACACACCAAAACCATGTCATAGGTGTAAGAGCGAATCCGGCTCCATAGGCTCCTAATGCAATATTTCCACTTACAAAAGTAATATGACGTATGTCTAAATCGAGACCTAAAAATACACCAATAGGATAGGTACTTCCCATGAAAACACCAAACCAAAAATTGGAAGCGACTCCAGGCCACTTGCGTTCCATCCAAGAAGCGAAACTTTTTGCTTTTTGTGTTCCTATGGTCTTCTTCAGAAAAGGATTTTCCTGTATTCTGAAGTACACTTGATTGTGTTTGTTCTTATTAGAAACATTTCCTGAAATAATACCAGATAAGAATAGAAAAACACCTGCAATACTCGCATGAAAAATCGCTTTAGAATGAACGGGACTAACATCATTTAATAAAGTATGCCACTTTGTGTCTGTTATATTTATTCCAGTAACTTTATCGATAATAAAAATCAATAGCAACGCTACTATAAAAGCCATGATAACGTTTCCAACGAAAGCAATAAACTGAGAGCGAAATAATTGAGCAAAAAACTTCGCAAACTTTTCGTATTTATTCTCGGCTCTTCCTTCTCTTTCGTCTTCTTTAATTTGTTTCTTACTTTTCAGATTTACTTGTTTTCTTCCTTCTTCGATTGTTTTGATAATGGTTGATGCAGTCATGGCTGGCTGTTTGGTAGCTAGAGCAAATCCACAAAGGTAGATTAGTATGAAACCAAAAGCATAATTCATGCTGTACAGAAATGCAAAACCAAAATCACTGGAGTCAACTTTAGAAAGTAAAATTTTAAAAATACACAAAAAGCCAACTACAAAGCCCGCACCTAAAGATGCTTTAAACATTTTGAAATACTCTTTAGCCGTTTCAGTAATATAATGTTCGCCTGTTTTTGCGGTATATTGTGTAATTTCATAAGAGACAGTTTGAGTACTTTCATCTATCAATCTGCTAATGTTGTTCTTATAGCAATTATACTCTATCAATTGCAAAGACAAATTAATCGTATTTACCACTCTATCCTTATCTGTATCAGCTACCAAGTAGTTCATCAGTGTACGAATACGTTCTAATTGTTGCTTGATTCTCAATAAAGCCTGATTTACTTTTAAGGTAATTCCAAACTTAGAACTGTTTTTAAAGGCTTGTGCGATAAAATCCAAACATTGATTGTGTAATATACTCATTTGCTTGTAATTCAAATCATCAGAACTGACAAATTGAATTTCTCCATTTCGCAAACGTTCCTCGATTTCCAATAATTCTGTTTCAAAAGCTAGAAATGGGCTTTCTAAATGATTATATTCCGGCACCATTTCTAAAATATTGGTTTCCATCGAGCGCCCACTCATTCTTTGAGAGAGTATTCCCATTCCAAACAAAATCTCGGACATGGCACCCTCTTCTGCCTTTTCAAACTGATAAATATCTTGGATTTTAAGCAATTCAAATAACTCAATTAATTCCTCTGTACAAATTTTATTAAGCCATATATAATCATTCTCATTAAAGAAAATTTGATTCAAAATATATTCTAAAGTGTCTTTTTGGGGTTGGTAAGGTAAAATTTTCGAAGAAATTCGTTTTCTGATTTCATAAATAAAATCGGAGTCTTTTAAAATCCCCGCATCAGCAATCATCAATTTAAAGGATTTCCCTTCAATAAGTTGAATTAAATATGCGCTTAGAATATGTCTATGTGTGTCAAACTCTATTAGGTGATCCAAGAGCTGGCGAAGTGTAATATCGGCAACAGCTTTGGGTCTTTTAGGTCGAAAAAAATCAATTAAATCGTATAACAAAGAAAAATCCTTATCATCAATAATCTCACTATCAACAATGTGCCTTTCGAATATTTCCCCAACACTTTTATAGATAATTTTTTTCTTAAATAAATTCATGCCGTTTTTTTTACGATATTTGAGTTCACTAAAATCCTTGATGGACTATGATTGAAATCGAACGAAAATTCTGGGTTAAAAATACTACTTTTTTAAATAGAATTAAAGCATCTTTTAAGATAACTCAAGGGTATTTAAATTCAGATAAATACCGAACTGTTCGCGTGCGGACTAAAGCCAGCTCAGGATTCATTACGGTTAAAGGGATTAGTTCTGCAGATGGCACTTCGAGATTTGAATGGGAAAAGCAAATATCTTTGGAAGAAGCGCTTCTTCTTTTACCTCTATGCGAAGATTTTATCATTGAAAAAACACGATATATAATTCCTTTTGGAGAAGTAATTTTTGAAGTAGATGTTTTTGAAGGCAACAATAAAGGCTTGGTAATTGCTGAAGTGGAATTAACACATAAAAATCAAACGTTTGAAAAACCGGATTGGCTAGGCGAGGAACTTACAGGAGATGAGCGGTTTTACAACGCCTATCTGAGTAAATATCCTTATACTTCGTGGGAGTAAGATTTTATATATCAAAAAAAAACCTCGTTTTAAGCGAGGTTTATATCACATTAAATTTATAGTCAACTATTTACAAAGAAAACTCATTCAAATCAAAAGATTCAGGAAGTACAGCAACAGCTCTCATCTCTTCTTGTAGTTCTGATTTTTTCTCTAAATATTCTTCAGGCAACACCTCAATTTTCACTTTAACTATACCTTTGTTAAGATCTTTTGTGAGATCAATAAATGCTTGTTTTGACAAATCAATTTGACGCCCTTTAACAAAAGGACCTCGGTCGGTGATTGTGACAATGATTGATTCTTCATTGCTCAAATTAGTTACCCTCACAACAGTTCCAAATGGAAGTGTTTTGTGAGCAGCTGTGTACTCCTTGTTGCTAAAAATGGTTCCACTAGCTGTCTTTCTACCATCAAATTTGTCGTGATAATAAGAAGCAACTGTTTCGTCATGAACCACCTCAACCTCTTCCTCTAAAGCTAACAATTCACTGTTTATTTTAACCAATTCGTTGTCCACCTCAGAAATACTTTCATTTAAATCGGATGAATCTTTAGAAAAATTTACCGTTGCATAAGCAAGTTCTTTCCCAAAAACGACTTCCTTTTCAATTTTCGAATCGTGTTTGATGTCCTGTTTTGCAAAGCTAAAAAGCACAAGAACAACAAGCAAAGCTCCTAAAATTAAACCATACTGTCTTTTCATAAAATTTCATTTCGTTAAACAAAGTTTTTACTTTTTCATAAAAACTGTTTTTTGGTAAAATGGCACCAATTAAAACCAACTATTCCAAGGAATTCTAGATAAAATTAAGATCGTTCCAAGGGCGTACATAATGCCTATTGACTTAAATTTGGCCTTGTCTGATGCAGCTCTTTTGTGCTTAGAAAAACCAATCGTAATCAAAACTACAGCAATGATGTTGATCAACGGATGTTCTAGAGCGGTCAGCCTCATTTCTGAATTTCCCATAGCATTTCCACTTGTCAACATTGAGAAACCTTTTTGGGAAACAAAATACAAGACGATTCCGCCTAATAATTGAATATGCGTAAAAATCAACCCGAATAACGCAATCTTACGGTCGCTGTCTTTGAATTTTCTGTCCGAAGACATTCCTAATATCGAATTAATAGTAGCAACGATCAGTATAATTAATACCGCGTAAGCTAAAAATGAGTGTAGGTGTAAAAAACCTGTGTACATAATTAATTATTTAATTGTTGTTCTCGGCAAATATAGTCTTTTTTTATATTTAAAGCCTATAGCTGATTATTTTCGCGTATGCAAAGGTATTGAATTGCAACAAACTACAAAAACATATTTAAAACTTTATACATATTTAACATTTAAAACGTAGCTTTTTTAGGAAAACTACAAGGCATTTCATTGTCGTTTTCCTATATCTAATAGTGGATTGATGCCGCATTTCATTATCGGATTTGTTCATTGAAAATTTTCAAAAAACAAGATATTTTCAAAAAAATGATTTCAACCCAAAAAAAATAAGTAATTTGCTGGTTTAAATTTTTACAGCGTCATCAATGAAAAATATATTTATGCTTGTAGGATTGGTAATAACAACCGTTTGTTCCGTCCAAGCGCAACAAAAAATTGAGGTAGCCGATATTTGGAACGGTACTTTTAGAACCAATCAACTCAATGCTTTAAATACTTTACATACAAAAAACCAATACAGCGTTTTAGATTACAACCGACAATCAAATACTTTTACCATTGATGCGTACGATTTTACGACTTTAGAAAAAGTTGGAACCTTATTTAGCACAAATAATCACTCGGAGATTCAACAAATATCAAATTACCATCTGAACAAAACCGATGATAAAATCCTAATCGCCACCAATTACGAACCTATTTACCGCCGTTCGTTTACATCGGTTTATTATTTGTACGATATCGCTTCAAAAATATTGACAAAAATTAGCGATAATCCTATTCAAGAACCTTTGTTGAATAAGGATGGTTCTAAAATCGCTTATGTTTTTGAAAACAATCTGTATATTTTTGAAGTAGCTACTAAAAAAACCACACAGATTACTAAAGACGGAGAAAAAAACAGCATCATCAACGGTATTACCGATTGGGTGTATGAAGAAGAATTTGCGTTTGTTCGTGCGTTTGATTGGAATGCCGATGGTACAAAATTGGCTTATATAAGGTTTGATGAATCGGAAGTACCTGTTTTTTCAATGGATGTTTATGGCGATGAATTGTATCCGCAACAACAGGTTTTTAAATATCCAAAAGCAGGTGAAAACAACGCAAAAGTGAGTTTGCATTTGTACGATGTTTCAAAAGCCTCAACTCAAAACGTAGCTTTAAATGCAGAAAAAGATTATTATATTCCACGCATAAAATTTACCAACGACAAGAGTTTATTAAGCGTACAAACCTTGAATCGTCATCAAAATCAATTGAATTTGTATTTTGTAGCGGTTAATTCTGGTAAAGTTTCTACTATTTTGACCGAAAAAGACGATGCGTATGTTGACATTACCGACAATCTGACTTTTTTGACTGACAATAGTTTTATTTGGACAAGTGAAAAAGACGGTTACAACCATATTTACCATTATAATAAGGATGGAAGTTTGAACAACAAAGTAACTTCGGGCAATTGGGAAGTAACGGATTATTACGGCTACAATACTGATAATGAAACCATTTATTATCAATCGGTGGAAAATGGTTCGACGGTTCGTGATGTATTTAGTATCCGATTAAACGGCAAGAACAAAAAACAACTTTCCACAGAAAAAGGCACGAACAAAGCTACTTTTAGTCCTGATTTTAAATACTTTATCAACAATCATTCGTCAAGCACGCAAGCACCTTCTTATACGTTGATGGAAACATCTTCTGGTAAAAAAATAAAAGAAATATTAAATAACAGAGATTTAGAAAATCAACTAAAAAAGTTCCATCTTCCTTCAAAAGAATTCACCACTTTTAAAAACGAAGTGGGCGATGATTTGAATGCGTACATCATCAAACCAAAAGATTTTAATTCTAGAAAGAAATATCCGGTTTTAATGTACCAATATTCGGGTCCTGGTTCACAACAAGTGGCTGACCAATGGCACAATAGTAATGATTATTGGCACTTTTTATTATCGCAAAAAGGCTACATCATCGTTTGTGTTGATGGCAGAGGAACAGGATTAAAAGGAGCTGAATTTAAAAAAGTAACCCAAAAAGAATTAGGTAAATACGAAGTAGAAGACCAAGTTTTCGTTGCCAAACAATTAGCAAAAGAAACTTATATTGATGAAAATCGCATCGGAATTTGGGGTTGGAGTTACGGTGGATTTATGAGCAGCAACTGTTTGTTCCAAGCAAACGAAGTGTTTAAAACTGCAATTGCAGTGGCTCCGGTAACGTCATGGCGTTTTTACGACACGGTTTACACCGAGCGTTTTATGACCACGCCGCAAGAAAACCCAAGCGGTTACGATAATAATTCCCCAATTACGCATGCCGAAAAATTAACAGGAAATTTTTTAATCATTCACGGAACAGCTGATGACAATGTGCACGCCCAAAATGCTATGGTATTGATTAACAAATTAGTGCATCTAAACAAAGACTTCGATTGGCTAATTTATCCTGATAAGAACCACGGTATTTATGGTGGCAAAACCCGTGAACAATTATACACTAAAATGACGAATTATCTTTTAGAGAAACTTTAATTAAAAAAAAATAGTTACTTTTACAACGCAAAAAAGCAAAATCTATACAAACATAATTTATAATGGAGCAAGCGAACGATTTGGATTTAACAAAACACCTCCAGAAACAGGGGGCGGACACTAAAACAGTTTTAGGACATCCGGCAGCACTTTTTATTCTTTTCTTTACTGAAATGTGGGAGCGTTTCAGTTATTATGGGATGCGTGCGTTATTAGTAGTATTCTTAGTTTCTGAAATAACCAAAGGCGGTTGGGGATGGACAAATGCGGAGGCGATGAGTCTTTACGGCTGGTACACGATGTTAGTGTATGCCACTCCTCTAATCGGAGGAATGATTGCCGATAAACTCACAGGTTTCAAAAAAGCCATTCTTATTGGTGCTTTGTTGATGACTTTAGGTCACGCTTCGATGGCTTTGGAAGGCTTTGACAAGAACTTTTTCTTTATTGGCTTAGGTTTGATGATTTTAGGAAACGGTATGTTTAAACCAAATATTTCCTCTATGGTTGGTCAGCTTTATCCTGATACCAGCTCGAAAAAAGATGCTGGTTACACTATTTTCTACATGGGAATTAACGCTGGTGCTTTCTTAGGATCGTTGTTATGTGGTTATTTAGGAGAAAAAATCGGATGGCACTATGGATTTGGTTTAGCCGGTGTATTTATGTTTTTTGGGATGTTACAGTTCTACTTTGGACAAAGAATATTTGGAATTATTGGAGATGACCCTAAAAAAGCACCTTCGGTTGAAGTAGTAAAAGAAGAGGAAGAAGAACAAGAGCCAGAAGCTCCTGCTCATGTGGTAAGAGATCGCTTATTTGTTGTAGGTGTATTGATGGTTGCCAGTATCTTTTTCTTTTTGGCATTTGAACAAGCCGGCGGTTCCTTGAGTATTTTTGCAAAGGATTATACACAGCGGATTTTGGAAGGCGGTGCTGCCACAACCTTTAAATGGGTAGATGCTGCGCTAACGATTTTCCCGATTTTGGTCGTGACTTTTGTGTTGTTTAGTTTAGCCAAAAAGATTTTCAAGCAATACCCGTTAACCATTTTCTTTACCTTACTATCATTTGTTTCCATTGCGATTTTAGGTTTTTGGAAAGTTTACAGAGAGTTCACTTCATTAGAAACTGAAGTAACCGTTTCTTGGTTTCAAATTTTAAATGCGTTTTTCATCGTAACTTTTGCATCCTTGTTCAGTAAATTATGGGAAAAACATTGGAATCCTTCTGGTCCTGTGAAATTTGCAATGGGATTATTCTTAGTAGGTTTCAGTTTTGTGGTGGTTGCCTACGGTGCATCAAGCATTCCGCAAGGCGCAGCTGCAGGAGCTGTTCGCGTGAGCATGATTTGGTTGATTTTGGCTTACTTCTTCCAAACCATGGGAGAATTGTGCTTGTCGCCAGTTGGCTTGTCTTATGTGAGTAAACTTTCTCCAAAACGATTGGTTGGATTAATCTTTGGATTGTGGTTCTTGGCATCAGCTATTTCAAATATGATTGCAGCACAAATGGGAGGAATGATTGATACCATTTCTGAAAAATATTCCATGTCGACATTCTTTATGATTATTGCTATTTTGCCAATAAGTGTTAGTATTATCTTACTTATCATGAACCCGATGCTAAAAAGAAAAATGCACGGAATTAATTAATTGGTTTTCATTTTTTAATTATAATTCAATAGCAATCCCTTTCAATTAATTTACCTTGAAAGGGATTGGTTTTTAAAAAACACATTTGCTATGTCGGAAAAAAAATCCCTTGGGCAAACTCTAAAATCTTTCAACGGCAACTTCTGGACCGCGAGTGTCATGGAGCTTTTCGAACGCTGGGCTTGGTATGGTATTTACGGACTTATGGGAATCTATTTGGTAGGCTCCACCGATACAGGCGGACTCGGTTTTGATCATATCCAAAAGGGAAAAATCATGGGAAACATCGTGGCAATTCTCTATTTGCTACCGCTGTTTTTTGGTGTAATTGCTGACCGTATCGGCTATAAATTATCACTCATCATTTCGTATATCTTGCTCATAGTAGGCTATTATTTGTTGGGTGAAGTTACTACTTACAGCAGTGTTTATTTCGTGTTTTTGCTCGTAGCGATTGGTGCGGCATTTTTTAAACCCGTCGCCTCGGCAATTGTAGCTCGAAACACCGACGAAACCACAGGAACACTTGGTTTTGGAATTTTTTATGTAATGGTAAATATCGGTGGTTTTATCGGACCGTTTTTATCTTCATCATTGCGAAACAGTATGGGTTGGAAGATTATTTTCTTGCAAGCTGCTATTGTGATTACCATCAACTTGTTAATTGTGCTTTTCGTGTACAAAGAGCCTAAGGTTGAAAAACCTAAAGATTCGATTGGAAAAGCCATTATGGACTCGCTAAAAAATATTTATGAAGCACTCAAAGACAAACGTTTATCGGTTTTATTATTACTAATGATTGGCTTTTGGACGATGTTTAACCAACTGTTTAACACTTTACCAAACTTTATTGAAGACTGGGTAGATTCGTCTTCCATCAGTAATTGGTTGAATGAAAATATTCCATTTTTAGGACGATTACTTTCTTTGGATGGACAAATCAAACCGGAAATGTTCACCCAAATCGATGCTTTGATGATTGTTTTGTGCCAAGCTTTTGTGTCATATTTCGTGACTAAGATGACGCATATTTCGGCGGTAATCCGAGGAGCTATCATTGCTACAATCGGTATTGGTTTGACGTTTTATTTTGGCAATGTTTGGTTTACCATCATCGGAACCATGATTTTTGCTATTGGAGAAATGATGTCGAGTCCGACGGTTTCTTCGTTTATCGCATTGATTACGCCAAAAGGAAAAGAAGGTTTGTACCAAGGTACCTATTTTTTACCGGTCGCTGCAAGTTATTGGGTGACGAGTTTTATTTCGGGAAATCTTTACCAATCTTGGTCAGATAAATTATCCTTACTGCAAACCGAAATGGGCAAACGAAACATTGATATGCCTGAAGTAGTTTCCAAAGAAGCTTTTATCGAAAAAGGTTCGACGGCGTTAAATATGTCTATTGGTGAATTTGAAAATACATTTGGTTTGAAAAACGAAAATTTAGATTGGCAAGAAATCGGCACTTCTTTTAACGAACTAGCTGTTTCCAAAGGAATTGACATCACAAATGTGCATTTTCCTTTTTCTAAAAATGAATATTTTGCACTGGCTGAACAAAAATTAGACATAGGACATTGGGAAATTGTTGATATGCTTTGGCAAACTTACAACCCTAACAAAATTTGGTATGTCATTGTTGGCATCGGTTTATTTTCCATCATTTCATTATCACTATACAACAATCTGGTAATTAAACCTATAGAGAACAAAAAATAAGCCATCCAAACGATTCGCTTAAAAAAAGAAAGTTTAAATTAAATATATTTATTATCTTTCGCCCTTTAAATAGATAACCTTATAATAGATTATGGCAACAGAATCCGCAAACTCCGAGTTTTTTAAATCGAAAGTATTGGGACATCCAGCAGGATTGTTCGTACTTTTCTTTACTGAAATGTGGGAACGATTCTCATTCTACGGGATGAGGGTTTTATTGATTAACTTTCTAACCATTGCAGCTGTAGGAAGCAACCCAGGCTGGGAATGGTCTGCAGAAAATGCGGGAGCCTTATTTGGTACTTATGCAGGTTTGCTTTATTTGACACCTATTGTTGGTGGATTGATTGCTGATAAATTAGTCGGCTACCGATGGGCAGTAGTGATTGGATGTATCATCATGACATTGGGGCATGCCTCGATGGCTTTTGAAACCGAATTTTCACTTTATTTAGGTTTGGCTTTGTTGGTTATTGGAACTGGATTTTTTAAACCAAATATTACTTCGGTAATTTCCGAAATGTATAAAGATTTACCAGAGAAAAAAGACGGCGCTTATACGATTTTTTATATGGGTGTAAATGCAGGAGCCTTCTTCGGAATGATGCTTTGCGGATACGTTGCAGAGCGTGTGGGTTGGAGCTATGGATTTGGTTTAGCAGGTGTTTTTATGTTGTTGGGTACACTTCAATTTTGGTTAGCAAAACCTTTATTTGGAACCATTGGAGATGTACCAAAAAGATTGACAAAAGAAGAAAAAGCAAGTCAAGTAAAGGATTACAAAGAAAACAAATTTACTTTGGTTGATAAAATCTTAATTGTACTTACAGCGGCCATCGGACTCTTGTTTCTCATCAACGATCCAGCTTCTAAAATCAGTGAAGGAGCTGTGCATTTATTACCACAAGAATTCCTTTTCTCTAAAGATAAAATCGGTGGACCTTATGTAATTGTCTTAATAGGAATTGCCTTATTTATCTTCTTAGTTGCCTCTAGGATTTCTCGTTATGAAACCATTGTTAGAGACCGAATGATTGCTCTAATTATTTTTGCGTTTTTCACCGTATTATTCTTTATTCCATTTGAACAAGCAGCTACCTCCATGGTGCTTTTTGCGAGAGATTACACCGATAGAGTTTTAATAGGAAACGCCGCTTTAATTTACAATATCATCAATACTTTATTAACCGTAGGTCCATTATTGATCATCAGTTGGGTATTGTATTTGTTGTATAAAAATACATTTAAGAAAATTCCCAGCAGTAATATTGTCTTGATTGTTTGTTTTGGGTTGGTATGGGCTGCCGTTCTATGGATGCTATCTCAGGAATACAAATCAAAAGCTTACGAAGCAGAATATCAAGCTATTGTCGCTGAAAAAATGGTAGATGGGGAAATGCAAGCGATCTATACGCCGGTAACGGCTTCAACCGTTATCCAACCAACTGATAATGTCGTTACACAAAAATTACGTGTTTCCACCTCACAACCATTAGATGTAAATCAAGAAATTGCTGTTCATGAAGAGTTAGGAAAATACATTTATCTGGACAAAAACCTTGAAAGTAAAGTAACCGCTGATTACGCAAGAGAAAACAGAGATTCACAAATTGTACAAGCCACTGTAAGTCAGGTTTTAGACAAACAGGTAGAGATTACCGTTTCGTGGTTCAGTATCCTTAACTCTTTCTTTATCATTGCTTTTGCTTCGTTCTTTTCTAAATTATGGGAAAGTAAATACAACCCAAGTCCGGCATATAAATTTGGTTTTGGACTTATCGTAATGGCGATTGGATTTGCAGTTTTGGCATTCGGAGCCTCATCAATTCCACAAGGAACTGCAGCAGGGATGGTTCGAGTGAGCATGGTTTGGTTGATATTGGCTTATTTCTTCCATACCATTGGAGAACTCTTTTTATCGCCGTTGGGGAGTTCCTATGTATCAAAATTAGTCCCTGCGCGCATGATTGCTTTCATGTTTGGTATGTGGTATCTTGCCAACGCAATTGGAAACAAAGTAGCTGGTTCTTTAGGGGGATTGGTTGGTAAATTTTCAGAGGAGCATAGCTTAAGTGACTTTTTCTACCTATTTGCTATTATTCCTGCAATCGCTGGCGTTGTTATCATTCTGATGAATAAACTACTGAAAAAGCTAATGCACGGTGTAAAATAAAAAGAGGCACACTTTTTGAACTAGAATATTCAGCAGTAGCAACGCTATCGAAATTTTATATATGTTTAAAAAAATAAATTAGAAAAAATGAAAAAAAGTCTTTTATTAGTGTTATTTGCTTTAGCATCCGTGATTTCTTACGGACAAGAAGTAAAATGGATGACTATGAAGGAAGCTATAGAAGCACAAAAGAAAAACAAAAAGCCAATTTTCATAGATGCTTATACCGTTTGGTGTGGACCTTGTAAATTATTAGACAGAAATACATTTACAGATTCGAAAGTCATTGAAGTCTTAAACCAAAGATACAATCCGGTTAAGTTTAATGCTGAAGGAAATGAAGAAATTCAGTTTCAGGGCAAATTGTTCAAGAACCCGAATTACCAAGAAGCTCGTAAAAAAAGCAGAAATGGCATACACGAATTCACACAATTCTTGAAAGTTCCGGGTTATCCAACCATGGCAATCATTGGCAGCAATGGAACCGTTCTAAAATCCATCGTTGGTTATCGAACACCCGAACAATTACTCGCTGAATTATAATTGAAAAACAAAAGCTCCCTTAGTACGCATATCGTGATAAGGGACTTTTTTTTGGTCTAAAAATGCAACCCAACTTTCTAGAGTTGTTATGTAATTTCGATTGTGTAAGATTATCTGTTTGGGCTGTAAATCGTCTAATAATCGTTGAGGGTGCACATCTGGATTATTTATCAAAACAACAACATCAAACTTCTGTTTTGGGTAAATACCACAACTGTCTATTACCAACCATTTTTGATTAGAAACGCTAAAAGCCGAGCTGTTTTTAACTGTTTCTAAATCCAATATTTCATTTGCAAGTATATAATTCTTTACCGTATATCGCAAACTATCCTTTTCAGCGTGTTGCACCACTCTTTTCCCATTCCTTTCCAAAAAAATCCAATCATTAAAATCAGCGACAATAATTCCTTCAGCAGTCTGAACATTTTGAACTTTGTGAATGAATGTGCTAAACTGAAAACCAATTACAAATATCAAAATAGCATAAATTTTAGAAATAGATTTATCTTTAAAATACCAAAAACACGTAAATAAAATAAGTGTTGCACAAATCATTTGAGGCAACGTCCAATATAGCTCTAAAGACTTCACTGAAAACGCATTAGAAATATACGCTACACTTTCAAAACAAAATTCCGCTACAAAACTTAATACCGGCGTACCCCATTCGATTTTAGGCACAAAAGAAAACATCAATTGTACAAACCAACCAACAAGTAAAATATTGGTCAAAGGAATGGCAACGAGATTTCCAAACAAAAACAACAAAGGGACTTGATGAAAATAAAAAATACTCAGAGGTAAAACCCCAATTTGAGCCGCTATGGAAACGCCTACAATCTCACCAAAAAAATTTAAAACTGGATTTTTCGCTTTGAAAAAACGTTCTATAACTGGATAACAAAAAACAATAGAAAAAACAGCCAAATAACTTAATTGAAAACCAACATCAAACAAATAATTTGGCGCAATAAGTAAAATTAGCAACATACTTCCAATCATTAAGTTAACAGTATATTTCCTTGTTCCCAACGTCGTTCCTAGCATTGCCATAAGACACATTAGTGCCGCTCGGACAACCGAACCAGACAAGCCTGCCATAATGGTAAACACAATCAAAAAGATTATTAAAAGTGGATTCGTGGCTTTTTCAGGTAGCTTTATCAAAGTTCGTAAAAAAAACCTCAACGTTGCGAAAAGGACTACGACATGCATTCCAGAAACTGCCAAAACATGGAGAATACCTAGTTCTTTAAATTGTTGTTGCACCTCTTCGTCCAGATTGATTTGTACACCAAAAAGCAGAGCTTCTATAAAACCTTGCGTTTTCTTATCGTACCCCATTTTTGAGAACTGCTCCACCATTGAGAGTCTCACATCATCTATAACCACCAAAAAACCTTTATGCGCTGCAAGTTTCAACACTTTCTCATTTGAGTGAATCCGATAATGAATTTTTTTGCGTTCTAAAAATTGTTTATAATCAAAATCATGCGGATTTTTTGGAGCATCTACTTCTCGAATCGTTCCAAACAGTTTATAGACGAACCCATTCTTAGGCATGGGATTTTCTTTTGAAAAAGTCACCAAAACCCTAGGTTGCTTTTCGTCGCTTAAAAGTCTTGCATACATTCGATGTGCGTAAGCATTGGATTTTAAGACTTCGTCCACTTCAATAGTAAACTCATTTTGATTTAAATCGGTAACTTCTACTTTTTGATTATGTATTAAGAAGCTAAAAGCACCTAAGGAAATAAATATTAGAGAAACTGCCAAATAAGTTCCTGTAGAATATGCATTTACAAAAGATTTCCTGAATTGCTTCAGATGGAACCATGTAAAAAGAATAGCTCCCACAAGAAACAATAAAGTCATAAAAAAAGTGGTTGGAGCCCAAAAAGCACCAAAAAAAATCCCACCGACGTAGGCAAACGCAATGGGATAAATTGGATATTTTACCACCTTAGCCATAGGCTAAAGGTACTAAAAATTTCGAATGATGTTATCTTTTACAAAACTTGTCTGTCATAAACACGATTAATCTGAACAAAACCACGGCTGTAATAAGGCTCTTTTGTGGAGTTAATTGATACACCTGATGAAGTCGCTGAATGAATAAATTTAATTTCATCCTCATTGACCTCTATGATGATACCAACGTGATTGATAACTCTTGAACCACCGTTTTTAAAGAAAATCAAATCTCCAGGCTTTGCCTCACTTTTTGAAATTTTTTCACCTCTTGACGCCATTTCACGAGAAGTACGAGGCAAACCGATACTGAATTGATCAAAAGCTGTTTTTACAAAACCCGAACAATCCATCCCACTTCTCGACATTCCGCCCCAACGATAACGTACCCCTTGATAATCATTTGCAACATTGAGCAATTGCTCGGTCATGTAACAATACGCCTTCGGTTCCACTGGCTTAGAAGTTTTCTCTTCTGCTTCATCTATAGCGTTTAACCGTGCGTTAATTTCCGCGATTGCCTGTTCTTCTTTGGTTAAATTGGTTTGAGTTCGTTGCTGCTTAATCGATGATTTGGTAACAGTTGTAACCCTTCTTGTCTGTGACTGAGCGGTTACTTCCGAACTTAAACATACGGTAAATAAGCTTATTAGCGTTAGAGCTATATTTCTCATTTAATGAATACTTTATGTGTAATACTAAAATTATTGAATTGTGAAAACACAAATATAGCTTTTTTAATATTAACCGAAATGTTAAACTTGTCTTAAAGTTTGTTTAATCTTTGTGACCACTCTTTCACTTGCTCCAATTCCGCCCAATTTTTCTTCAAGTTGCTCGTATTTAACAAAGATTTGAGTTCTATTTTCGGGGTGGATTATCTTCTCGAATTCCATTTTAATTGTTTGAGCATTACATTGTTTTTGAATTAATTCTGTTACTACCTCTTCATCCATAATCAGATTAACCAAGGAAATATAATTGAGATTTATCACGCGTTTTGCAATCTGATATGAAATTTCATTTCCTTTGTAAACCACAACTTGAGGTACTTTGAAAAGAGCTGTTTCTAAAGTTGCTGTCCCTGAAGTGACGATTGCTGCAAACGCATTATTTAGTAGATTATAAGTATCCTTTGAAATAAAACGTACGTTTTCATTTTTAATAAAAGGGCGATAAAATGTATAATCCAAGCTTGGTGCACCAGCTATAACAAATTGAAACTGCGGATAATTGGGTACAATTTGCAGCATTTCGGTCAGTAATTTTGATATTTCCTGTTTGCGACTACCAGGTAATAAGGCAATCAAAGGGCGCCCGTCCAACTTATGAACTAAGCGGAAATCTTTAGCTCTTTTTAATTTAAAGTCAGCGATTTCATCCAACAGCGGATGCCCCACATAATCCACATGATAATTGTACTTTTTTTCATAAAAATCTTTCTCAAAAGGTAAAATAACATACATATGATTTATATCGCGTTTGATAGCTTTAATACGGTTTTCTTTCCAAGCCCAGATTTGTGGAGAAATATAATAATGAGTGTCGTAGCCTTGTTTTTTAGCCCATTTTGCAATACGCATATTAAATCCAGGATAGTCGATAAAAATCAATACATCTGGTTGGAATTTTGCAATATCATTCTTACAAAATTTGATGTTATTCAGAATTGTTTTTAGATTAAACAGTACTTCAGCAAACCCCATGAAAGCCAACTCTTTGTAATGTTTAACCAAAGTTCCACCTACGTTCTGCATCAAATCTCCTCCCCAGAAACGCACCTCAGCATCAGGTTCAACTTGATACAATGCCTTCATCATATTAGCTCCGTGCAAATCTCCCGAAGCCTCTCCTGATATAATGTAATATTTCATTTTTTCGGTATAAGATTATTTTCAATGCACCTTAAAATCGTTCAAATCATTAACCTAAAATAATATAAAAACTAATTAGAATAAAAGAGAATATTACCCCTCTTGCACTGAAATAATTATTGTAATTTAGGTAAAGGTAAAACAATCCGATATTGGGTATGGAGCCTATTGAAAATGCTTTTGATGCTACTGATTTATAACTAAAAACAGCCCAATTATCTATAGGGTTAATTTTGGTAAAAAGATAAAAGAGTAAACATCCACAAACGAAAGAAACGGCCAAGGCACTTAGAGTTCCCAATAAAAATTTCACAAACTTATTCATTATAATTCCCAAGTATTTAAATATTTCATAGCATGATATGCGGTCAAATCGTATTGTACAGGCACCACAGACACAAAACCGTTTGCCAAAGCCCATTCGTCTGTATCTTCTCCTTTGTCGTGATTGACAAAAGTCCCTGTTAACCAATAATACTTTTTCCCATGTGGATTGGTTCGCTCATCGAATTTTTCCACCCATGTCGCCTTTGCTTGACGACATACACGAATACCTTTTACTTCATTTTCGGGTAGTTTTGGAAAATTCACATTGAGCACCACTCCTTCGGGGAGACCGTTTTTCAACGTTTCTTCTGTAATCTGTCGTACAAATTTTTTAACAGGTTCAAAATCTGCGTTCCAGCTAAAATCCCCCAATGAAAAACCGATTGCTGGTATACCACTCATTCCTGCCTCAACTGCTGCCGACATCGTTCCAGAATAGATTACATTGGTGGCGGAATTAGACCCATGATTGATTCCCGAAACGCAAATGTCGGGTTTGCGCTGAAGAATTTGATCGATAGCAATTTTAACGCAATCAACTGGAGTACCAGAACAAGCAAACTCCCGAATACCATCTTTATCAATATAGACCTGCTCTAAAAAAAGAGTATTGTTTACAGTTATTGCATGCCCCATAGCTGATTGTGGACTATCGGGTGCGACCACAACCACCTCTCCTAGTTCTTTCATGATGCTAATAAGCATTCGAACACCGGGAGCGGTAATTCCATCGTCATTTGTGACTAAAATTAAAGGTTTTTTCAATTCTTTATTCATATTAAATTTTTATTTACCAACTGCCAGAAGCACCACCACCTCCGAAACCACCACCGCCAAAACCGCCTCCAAAGCCTCCAGATCCAAAACTACCTCCAGATCCAAAACTCCCGCCTCGTCCCATTCGGCTTAAAATGATAACATCTCCTAAATCTGGACTTCTGTAACTGCGATTGCCATTATTTCCGCTACCAACTTTGCTTATTACAATCAGAAATACTACAACTCCTATAATAATCAAAACAACTGGAAAAGTAGAATTCTCATTATTGGAATCTGAAACTTGATATTCTCCTTTGAGAACATGGAAAATAGCTGTAATAGCATTATCTATACCTGCGTAATAATTTTGATTTTTAAACTCGGGAACAATCTCCCGTTCAATGATTCTTCTTGACATTGCATCCGTCAAAAGATGTTCGACTCCGTAGCCAGTTTGGATTGTAACATTACGGTCGTCAACAGCAACCAAAAGTATCACACCGTTGTCGACACCTTTTTGTCCTACGCCCCATTTATGTCCAATGTCTGTAGCAAAGCGTGCAATTTGCTCACCTCCTGTTGTTGGCACCATAATTACAACAATCTGAGTCGAAGTAGAGTCTGCATAACGGATCAATTTTTGTTCAATTATTTGTTGCTCGCTCAAACTTAATGCTTGTGTTCCGAAATCATAAAAGCTTGTTTCTTTTTTAGGTTTTTCAGGAATAACAAGTGCTTTCGCATAACCAGCCAAAGCAAATGTTGTGAACAAAATCAATAAAAAAAAACGAATATATATTTTTTTATTAAACATCATCTATCCTCGTGATATTTCGTTAGGCAATTCATCGGCATCAGAATCCTCGTCATACGGAAAAAGTTGTTGTAATTTTAACCCAGCTTTCAACACGCCTTTCACCAATCCATCCTTATATTGTCCTTTCTTAAAATGCTCAACAACCACATCTTTTGTTTGATCCCAAAATCCAGCTTCCACTTTTTCGTTGATTCCTTTATCTCCAAGAATCACAAAACTATGATCAGAAACACCTACATAAAACAACACACCGTTTCTATTTTTAGTTTGGTCCATTTGAAGGAACTGAAAAACTTCTTGAGCTCTTTCAAAAGGTTGCTTAATGGTATGTTCTTCAATATGCACACGAATTTCACCAGAACTGTTTCGCTCGGCCTGAATAATCGCGTCCACAATAAACTGTTCTTCTTGATCTGTTAAGAAATCTTCAACTTGGGACATAAATCAAATATTAAAATTGAACTCTAGGAGCCGTTCTCGCCTCTTCATCTGCCTGAAAACGTGCCATTTCTTTAAAACCAAGAACACCTGCAAAAAGCACTTGCGGAAAGCTTTTTATTTTCTTATCATAGACATTTACTGTTTCATTATAACGATCCCGCGTTACATTAATTCTGTTTTCAGTACCTTCTAATTGTGATTGTAATTCTAAAAAGTTCTGATTGGCTTTTAAATCAGGATAGCGTTCCACAGAAACCAACAAACGACTCAATGCACTGGAAATCCCTGATTGTGCTTGTTGAAATTCAGCTAACTGCTCTGCAGTGATATTACTTGGATCGATATTTACCTGCGTTGCTTTTGATCGTGCTTCAATAACCGCTGTTAACGTACCTTGTTCGTGTTGTGCTGCACCTTTTACTGTTTCAACTAAGTTCTCTATCAAATCATTTCTTCGTTGATAACTATTTTCTACATTAGCCCATGCAGTTTCAGCATCGGCTCTTAACCCAACCAATCCATTATAAGAACTGGCGATAAGAATTACGATTAAAGCAATAATCCCTACTGGTAACAACCATTTTTTCATACAAATAATTTATTTTAAAGTTCGTTTTTGAGATTTATTAATTGTTTTTTTATTTGCTCTAACTTTTGAACAATTTCCATTTGACTTAATGCTTGAGTTTTGGAATTTCTCAAATGCTCCTTGGCTCCTTCAAGAGTAAAACCCCGTTCTTTCACCAAATGATAAATAATTTTCAAATTGGACAAATCCTCAGGTGTAAACATACGATTCCCTTTCGCATTTTTCTTAGGCTTCAGAATATCAAATTCCTTTTCCCAAAAGCGAATTAAAGAAGTGTTTACGCTAAACGCCCGGGCAATTTCACCTATGCTATAATATCTTTTTTCCGGTAAATCAATATCCATTCCTTCCAATCGTTAATCAAGGGCTAATATACAATTTTTGTAAAAACCCCGCAACAGTTTTTTTATCCTTAATAAACTGTTTTACTTTACAGTGAATCTGTTGAAAATTTTGTATTTTTGCCTGTTAATTCCTTATATGGAACCATATTTTATAGTCAAAATAATATACCCCGATGAAATCACAAGATATTAGAAAGAAATTTCTTGATTTTTTTGAAAGCAAAGGTCATTTAATTGTTCCTTCGGCTCCCATTGTTTTAAAAGACGATCCTACTTTGATGTTTAACAACTCGGGTATGGCGCAGTTTAAAGAGTATTTTTTAGGAAATGCTATTCCAAAATCATCTCGAATTGCCGATACTCAGAAATGTTTACGTGTTTCAGGTAAACATAACGATTTGGAAGACGTAGGTTTTGATACCTATCACCACACCATGTTTGAAATGTTAGGAAACTGGTCGTTTGGCGATTATTTCAAAAAAGAAGCGATTGCTTGGGCATGGGAATTTTTGACAGAAGAATTAAAAATGGATAAAGACCGATTGTATGTATCGGTTTTTGAAGGAAACGAAGCAGAAAATGTGCCTTTTGATCAGGAAGCTTGGGATTTATGGAAGCAATATGTACCGGAAGATCGAATTATTCTTGGAAATAAAAAAGATAATTTCTGGGAAATGGGCGATCAAGGACCGTGTGGACCTTGTTCTGAAATTCATGTTGATTTACGTACTAATGAAGAAAGAGCTGAAATTTCTGGTCGTTCGTTGGTAAATGCCGACCACCCACAAGTGGTTGAGATTTGGAATAATGTATTTATGGAGTTCAACCGTAAAGCTGATGGTTCTTTAGAAAAATTGCCTGCAAAACACGTAGATACCGGAATGGGATTCGAGCGTTTGTGTATGGCAATGCAAGGCGTGACTTCTAACTACGATACTGATGTGTTTACACCGTTGATTGCTAAAGTTGAGGAAATCACTGGATTAAAATATACTGATAATACAGTTAAAAACACCTCGGAAGAACAAAATAAAATCAACATTGCCATTCGTGTGATTGTTGACCACGTACGTGCGGTAGCTTTCGCCATTGCCGATGGTCAGTTGCCATCAAATAACGGAGCGGGTTACGTGATTCGTCGTATTTTACGTCGTGCCATTCGTTACGGATTTACGTTTTTAGGTACAAAAGAGCCATTCATCTATCAATTAGTAGATGTTTTATCAACTCAAATGGGTGCGTTTTTTCCAGAAATCGTATCTCAAAAAGAGTTGGTTAAAAATGTAATCAAGGAAGAAGAAGCGTCGTTTTTACGTACCTTAGATCAAGGATTGCATTTGTTAGATACTGTTATCGAAAAAACAGAAGGTAAAGTTGTTGACGGAGCCAAAGCTTTTGAATTATACGATACATTTGGTTTTCCAATCGATTTAACAGCGTTGATTTTACGTGAAAAAGGGTACGATTTAGACGAGGCGGGATTTGATGCTGCTATGAAAGCGCAAAAAGACCGTTCGCGTGCTGCTTCAGAAGTTTCTAAAGACGATTGGAATGTATTAATTGAAGGAAATGTTGAAACTTTTGAAGGATATGACAAAGTGGAGAACGATGTAAAAATCACTCGTATTCGTAAGGTAGAATCAAAAAAAGACGGAACATTATATCAAATTGTTTTAGATCATACGCCGTTTT
>Ga0209075_1000461_pt1 | contig 39436 bp, 34 predicted proteins | sample Stecom2011_FD_187523 | JGI IMG/M metagenome (GOLD analysis project Ga0209075, IMG submission 187523) | Agricultural soil microbial communities from Utah to study Nitrogen management - Steer compost 2011 (SPAdes) (version 2) | ecosystem: Environmental > Terrestrial > Soil > Agricultural land...
TAGTTAAATCCTTGTGCGCGTCCTACTTTTTGAATGGTGCTTTGTGCTTTTTCAAGAATAGGCTTAAAAACATCGGCTCTTTTCTGATCTAAGTCTTCCATAGCTTGCTGTCTATACGCTTGAATGTTGTTTTGCATATCTTGGATCTCCTCGAATCTTTTTTGGTTTTCTTGATCCGTTTGCTCGCTAGCTTCAACATCGTATCGTCTTGCCTTAGTCTCAAGCTCGCTCATCATCGCTTTAATCTCTGTCTCGTAAGATCTCTGAATTTTCTCTAATGAATTTTGCGCTGCTTTATATTCAGGCATCATTTCGATTAATTCTTGTGCGTTAATATGTGCAATTTTAGTTTGTGCATTGACGAAACTTGTCGCTCCTGCAAAAACTACCAAAGCAACCAATAGAGTTTTTATTTTTTTCATTGCTCGCATTTTTAATTTAGTGTTATTTGTTTAGTTTAATTTATGGTTATATCCGATAGCGCTCGTGTTATTCTTACGCTGTTATTTTTTGCAAACGTCTTGTGTAATTAATCCCTTTGACGGTTTTCTCGAGCTTCTAAGATAGAATCTCTTCGGCGTTGTCTCTCTTCTTCCATTTCTCTTCTACGTTGCTCTCTGTCTCGTAATCTTTGCTCCCGGATTGAATCACGTTCGCGCTGCTTTGCATTTATTGTTTCTTCACGCTCTCTTTTGATTTGTTCGATTTCGGTCTCGCGTTCTTTTCTTTTATCTTCAATCATTTGCTCGCGTTCAGTTTTGCCTTCTGATTCTTTCATGGCCTGTTGTTCCTCACGCTCTATTTCACGCTGCTCCTTTCTTGTCTGTGCCTGAACACGCCGTCCGGCACGCTCAATGCTTCGCAAAACCATGTCGCTTATGTCGTGGCGCTTAGCCGCAAATAACATCACTACATCTGCTGATTTATCGAAAATAAAGTCATACTTTCTGTTTTCTGCAATTTCTTGAATGATATTAAAAACCTGGTCTTGAATCGGCTGAACTAGCTGGCGACGTTGAATCATGAGGTCGCCATTCGGACCAAATCGATTTTGCTGATACGTGCTCATTTCCTCTTCCTTAATCTGTATTTCTTCTTCACGCTCTTCGATTAATTCATTGGTCAATAGGACTCGTTCATTAGCGAGATCAAGTTTCATCTGATCAATCTCATTTTGCATTTTATCGATGTCTTGCTTCCATCGCTGAACTTTTCCCGATAATTGGGTTTGTGCTTCGCGATAATCCGGAACACTTTCTAAAATGTATTCCATGTCGATGTATCCTATTTGAATACCTCGTTGAGCAGTTGAAATCAAACTGAAGCACAAAAGAGAAATTGTAAGTAATATGGTTGTTTTTGTCTTCATACTTGTAGTTGGTTGTTGTTTATGAAAATACTGTGCCAAAATTAAAATTGTTGTCCAATAATAAAGTGAGTTTGCCATCCATTGGGCTCGGTACGGTTTAAAACCGGATCGAATCCGTATCCGAAATCAATACCTAGAAGTCCAAATGCTGGCATAAATATACGAACTCCAAACCCAGCCGAACGTTTAAGACTAAAAGGATTGTATTCGTCAAATGAATCAAATGAGCCTCCTCCTTCTGCAAAAGCCAAGACATAAATAGAAGCCATTTGTGCCAAGGTTACAGGATATCTTACTTCTAACGTAAATTTGTTGTAAATAGTATTACCGTCTATATGGCTGAGCGATTGGTTTGGATAACCTCTTAGTTGAACTACTTCTCGACCATCTAAACTATAGGCGTCAAGACCATCGCCCCCTAAGAAAAACCTTTCAAAAGGAGGAACCCCTCGATCGTTGTTGTAGGCTCCTAAGAACCCAAATTCACCAGCTGTCCGGAGTACAAGTTTGTCGTAAAGGCGGGTATACCAATCACCGTTAAATTTAACTTTGTAATATTCAAGCCACTTAAAGCGTTCTTGATCAATTTCTGACCTTCTTATTCTAGCATCAACTAGCTGACTACTGTTTGCATTAGGATCACTGATAATTTCTTCCTGCAACTGGCGTTCTTCCTTAAGCGATTTGTAATCAACATTGTTGAAGGCCGAATAAGGGAGAGTTAACTTGGCTGTAATGCTAAACTTAGAACCGCTTAATGGATAAATTGGATTTACGGACGTGTTGTTTCGACTTAAGCCGACCGTATATGCTAAGTTGTTAGAATACCCGTCACCAAAAGTAAACAGTCCTGTGTTGTAGTTGTTCAGGTTGTAATGTTGAAAACTTAACGAATTAGACCACACGAAATAATCGTCAGGCCATTTTAGTTTTTTTGCCAATCCAACCGATGCACCCGTGATAGTAAAACTTTTACTTCTGTCGGCTCGACGTTCATAAAAGTCATAAAGGTATTGTTCTGTATGCGAAAAGGACGTAGAAAACTGAATGGGTTTTTTGCCGCCTAACCACGGTTCCATTAGCGACATACTGTAAGTTTGGTAATAGCTGCTCGCCTGAACTCGTAAGGCTAGCGTTTGACCGTCACCCATTGGTAGAGGCCTATACGACTTTAAGTTAAAGATATTGCGTAATGAAAAGTTCTTAAATGAAAGGCCCAGGGTTCCGATAAAACCACCGCCTCCGTAACCTCCTTGAAGTTCTACTTGGCTAGACCCTTTTTCTACTACAGAGTACTCGATATCTACAAGGCCGTTGTTTTCATCGACGTTTTGTAGGTTAGGGCTCAATTTTTCAGGGTCAAAAAAGCCTAATTGTCCCAATTCTCTCAAGGTTCGAATAATATTTCGTTTGCTGTATGTTTGTCCGGGAAGTGTCCGCAATTCGCGATAAATTACATGGTCGTTGGTCCTGTCGTTACCGACTACCGTTACGTGGTTGAAATGGAAAAGATTTCTTTCCATAATACGAATTTCAAAATCGATGGTATCTTGGCGGACGGCAACTTCAACTGGGTTTATCCGAGCAGCTAGATAACCGTTGTTTTGATACAGGTTTGTTATGTCATCTGCATCGGGATCTGAATCATCTTGAATGCGTTCCTGTAACAGAATGCCATTGTAAACATCTCCTTTTTTGATGCTTAGAATTTCTCTTAATTGGGCGTCAGTAAATACGCTGTTTCCAATGAATCGAACGTCACCAAAATAATATTTATCGCCTTCTTCCAGTTTAAGATCCAGTGCTACATTTTTATTGTCGATGATAGTTAAACTGTCGTCCAATATACGAGCGTCTCGGAAACCGTTGGATTTATACTTTTTAAGTAAAGACTCTTTGTCTTCCGTAAAACCTTCTTCTGTGTATTTTGAACGTTTCCAAAAACGAAGAGGATTTTTAACTTTTGTTTTCTTCATTGCCGCACGTAGTTGGCGGTCTTTGAAATCTTCGTTTCCTTCGAAATTAATTCTTTTCACTTTTACCCGATTTCCTCGATCGATTTTGATTCTCATGTTTTGTGAAATCTCAATGCCCGCAGAATCGATAACAGGTGTTGTGGTAATTGCTACCTTAGTATTTAAAAAGCCGTCTTTTTGGTATTTTTTTACAATGTGGTTTCGGGTGGTATTGATTAAGTTGTTGGTAATCTTAACCCCTGGATTCAATTTGTTGTCCTTGATGATTTCCTTGATTTTACTCTTTTTAATGCCTGACCCTGTAATCGTTACTTCGTGTAGTTTAGGAAGTTCAACGATGTAGAGTTCCAAGTCGATCATGTCGCCTTCCATGTCGGTTACGTAGAAGGCAATATCGCTAAAAAGGTTTTGGTCCCATAATTTCCGGGTAACTTGACTTAATTTTTCACCTGGAACATGGATCCTGTCTCCCTTTTTGAGTCCAGTAAACGCAATGACGGTCTGTTCATTAAAGCTCTGAGTGCCTGTAACACTAATTGATCTAATCGTATATTTTCTTCCACTATCAAGTTCTTTTTCCTGGGCTTGAAGAGTAGGGGTAGAAAATAATGCAATTAGAAATATGAAAAGGATTCTTTTAAGCATAGATAATATGAAGCTATTGATTGAGCTGTTCACTGGTTTTTCCAAATCTTCTTTCTCTGTTTTGATAGTCTAACAATGCCTCAAATAGGTGTTTTTTTGTAAAATCTGGCCAAAGTATGTTTGTAAAATATAATTCAGCATAAGCAATCTGCCACAACATAAAATTGCTAATACGCTGTTCCCCACTGGTTCGTATTAATAAATCTACGTCTGGCAAATTTTGCGTGTAAAGATGATTATTAATAACCGTTTCATCAATATCGTGCGGCGAAATTAGGTTATTTTTAACTTTATCGCTAATCTCTTGAACTGTTTTTATTATTTCTTCGCGAGAACCGTAACTTAGGGCCAGGGTAAGGGTTAATTTCTTGTTGTTTTTCGTTTCATCCATTGCCTTGGTCAACTCATTGTACACAGATGTAGGTAGTTTATGGAGGTTTCCAATGGCATTGAGTTTAATTTCGTTTTCTTGAAGCGAGTTGATTTCTTTTTTTAATGAAGAAACCAATAATTTCATCAATAAGCTCACTTCCTTTTCTGGACGCTTCCAATTTTCTGTCGAAAAAGCATAAAGCGTAAGGTGATCGATGCCGATTTCTGCACACCCTTCCACAACTTCTTTAACCGCTTTGCTTCCACTTTCGTGTCCTTTATAACGAAGCAGACCTTTGAGCTTTGCCCAACGGCCGTTGCCGTCCATAATGATGGCGACGTGTCTGGGGAGTTTAGCCCGATTTATTTGGTCTTTTATTTCCATAGTTAATAAATGGAGTTACAAGGTTTTCGTCCAAAGGCAAAGGTAAGGGTTGCCCCACTAAATACATACCAATCGTTACTATTGGGGTTCCCGAAACTCCTCCGATCTCCAGCCGGACTGTCTTTCCCAGGATTGCTTCCGTCGATATTGTCTGTAAACGTATAGCGAACGCCCAATTCCAGTCCTAACATAAGGTTCTGACTTATTTTTGCCTTATATCCGATGGCCATCGGAATAGCGTAACTAATGGAGTTGGAATGATAAGACTTCATTTTCGTATCTCCTTCTTTTTCTTGGTATAGGTCATCATAGGCAAATACAGCAAAGCCTGTAAACAAATAGGGTGTAGCTATTTTTTTCCCGCTGTGCACATTAAATTCCCAAAACGTATATTCCATTCCTAAAGAAAATTCTTTAATCGAGTTGACAAAGGAGTAATCCCGTTGGTTTCTCCTCGAACTGCTGCTCTGTGAATCTTTGGCCTCAATTTGCCCAAAAAGAAGACTAGCCCGATAGGAGTGTCGTGGGCTTCTATTGTATTTGATTATTCCGCCAAAGACCATCTTTGTGGGATATATATAGGATTCGCGACCAACATCTCCGATGTAATTTGCGCCACCAATCATTCCGCCTATTTCATAGGTTTGTGAATTCGCCGAAAATCCTGATATTAAAATTGTCAGTATGACTAGATAATGCTTCATTCGATTTTAAAAGTTTGCAAATATAAGAATTAAGTTATCTTAGGATAATTCTTTGCCTGCTTGTTTTTCCTCTAATGGATAAACATAACTAAACCGTTATTATTGTTTTTATGGTGTAAAATTCCAAGAGAGTTTAAAGGTTGTAATTGCGTTTGTCTTCGCCCCACAATAATTTTTTACGCAAAGTTTGGATAAAACTGTCTTCGTGTAATTGCACCAATTTTATTGAAAATGGTGCCTTTTTAATGATGACCTCTGCTTTGCTTTCGATGGTAGTTGTTCTGGAGTCTAATGATAATAGGAAGGAATCTTCGCGACCTGAAACTTTCAAGCACAGCGTGACGGAATCAGGAACAATCAAGGGTCTAGCGCTCAGATTGTGGGGAGCAATAGGGGTGAGTAAAAAATTTTTAGCACTGGGTTCAATAATAGGACCACCACAACTCAATGAATATCCGGTAGAGCCTGTGGGTGTTGCTACTATTAGGCCGTCAGACCAATAAGATGTAAGGTAATTGTCGTCAATCCAAGTTTCCACTTGAATCATAGAACTTGTGTTCCGACGATTTACAGCAACTTCGTTAAGAGCAAAATTTAGCGGTTGGTCTTTTACAGGTGGGTTAGTTGTAACCGTAAGAAGCGTGCGTTCTGAAATGGTGTATTCTCCTTCTAAGATTTTACCCAAGTTGTTGGTCAATTCTTCTTTTTGAATCGTGGCTAAAAATCCAAGCCGACCTGTGTTGATGCCAACAATAGGGATGTTTAAATCCGCGACAAAAGCCACTGCCTTTAAGATAGTTCCATCGCCTCCAACACTGAAAAAATAATCGAAACTGGAATCTAGTTTTTCGAAGGATGCGAAATTTGCAAAACGGTCCCCCATCCCTGGGTTTTGTTTGAGAATCTTTAAAAAATTTGCTTCAATCACAATTTTGGCTCCCTTGGCATCAAGGGCGTCGAGCAAGATTTGAAAATAACTTTCGGAATTCTCGTGATAAAACTGACCGTATATTCCTATCTTCATGGGAGAAATATTAAATTTTCTTTGCTGATGGCTTTTTCATGGCCAATCATTAATTCCTTATATATTAAGGTATTTGTCTAGGTATTTTGAACGATCCTTAAGATCTTCCATAAACTTATCTTCGTCGTGTTGACTGACCACCGTGTAATTATATCTCCTAAAAGTTTGCACAATACTGTTTAAACTACTCTGACCTATCTTAAGAGTCACTTCTACTTTTGTTTCGGAGGTTCTTGAAACAAACAACCCAAAGATATGCGCTTTGTTAGACTCTACAATCTGACAAATCTCGCTGAAAGAATAGTCTTGAATTTCTTTTTCAACGACGATAATCCCTCCAGATTCATTTAAAAATGGGGTGCTGTTGAAAATGCCCATAATGTCGTTTAGCTCATAGTAGCCTAAATACTGGTTGTCTTCACCCAAAACAGGAATAATATTACAATTGTGTACGGCAAAGGTCTTTAGAGTGTCTAGCCAATTAGCATTAGAAAGTACGTGAAAAGGTTCAATGGCATAGCGAAAATCGCTTAACTGTTTGTCGCCGTCAAAACAATAAGCATCATTTTCGGCAATGCATCCCACATAATCGCCATCGTGAACTACGGGCAAATGGGAATAGGTGAGATGTTTAAAAACAATTTGAGCCTCTTTCATCTTAGCGTTAAGATTAAGAGGTTCGATGTCGTTAATGATGTATTCAAGTGTGTTCATGGTGGTCGCAATTTTTGCGCAAATTACTAAATTAAGGACTTTTTGATAGAAATGCTTTGTATTTTTGCTTTTAAAGATGACTCAAACTTGATGGCACCCCAAAAAAGACATCTTCAAAAATACTCTTTGAAACTCGATGTAGCTTTATTCTAAATACAATTATCTAAAAATAATTCACAACAAAAAATAATTTATGACAAGATTAAGTGTAAACATCAACAAGGTGGCCACACTTCGAAATTCACGAGGAGGAAATGTGCCAGATGTACTTCTAGCGGCTCAAAAGGTTCAGGAGTTTGGAGCTCAGGGAATTACAATCCATCCGCGACCAGACGAAAGACATATTCGCTATCGAGATGCATATGATTTAAAACCTTTAGTAACTACAGAATTTAATATCGAGGGCAATCCTATAAAACAGTTTGTAGACATGGTTCTGGAAATTAAACCGACCCAAGTTACCCTGGTTCCGGATGCAGTAGACGCTTTGACATCAAATGCTGGATGGGATACCGTGAAACATCGAGCTTTTCTAAGCGAAGTTGTCGCTGAATTTAAGCGGAACGAAATCCGAACGGCTATTTTTGTAGATCCTGAACTTAAAATGATTGAAGGAGCAGCAACGACGGGTGTAGATAGGGTAGAACTATATACCGAAGAATACGCCGTTCAATATGGCTTGGGAAATAAAAAGGCTGCTGATATTTATGCTGAATGTGCTGTTTTAGGACATGAGCTTGGAATTGGAATTAACGCAGGGCACGACTTGTCGCTTGACAATATACGTTTTTTCAAGCAACAAGTTCCCCATGTTTTAGAAGTGAGTATCGGTCATGCCCTGATCTCGGAAGCACTTTATGATGGATTTGAAAAAGTCATTAAGGGCTACTTAGAAAGATTGAAATAGAAGCCAAATATAAACTATAACATTAATGAAACTCCACTCTCAGATTATAGGCGAAGGAACGCCGTTTGTCATCCTCCATGGATTTTTAGGAATGAGCGACAATTGGAAAACACTAGGAAATCAATTTGCGGAAAACGGATATCAAGTACACCTTGTAGACCAGAGGAATCACGGTCGCAGTTTTCATAGCGATGAGTTTTCTTATGAAGTCATGGCCGAGGATTTAAAAAAATACTGTGATGATAAAGGGCTGGACGACATTGTCCTCCTTGGACATTCTATGGGCGGGAAAACCGCCATGCAGTTTGCTGCAAAATATGCCGCCATGATATCGAAACTCATTGTTGTTGATATTGCCCCAAAGTATTATCCGTTACACCATCAGGATATTCTAAAAGCACTGTCGTCGTTGGATTTTTCTGAAATCGAAACGCGAGGCCAAGCAGAAGAAGTCCTTGCGCAGTATATTAAGAATCGCGGTGTGCGATTATTTCTAATGAAAAATCTATATCGAAAAAGTAAAAGTGAATTTGGATTGCGAATTAACCTGCCCATTCTGAAAGAAACGGTGGAAAACATAGGTGTGGGACTTGAAGATGATGTGGTTTATAATGGCGACACTCTTTTTATCGCTGGCGGAAACAGCAACTACATAGAAGCGATGGATGGCCCCCTTATAAAATATCACTTTCCAAATGCTCGAATAGAGACAATTGAGGGCGCAGGTCATTGGGTTCACGCAGAGAAACAGGAAATCTTTTTTAAGACGTGTATGGCTTTTTTAAAATAACCATAAAGTTCCATTGAACTTGGTGGAACTTAGCCCGCTCTTAATTAAAAAACTTAACCGATTTTTAACTTTGGAAGTATCCGAAAGACACAAAGATTCATTTGCAACCTGGACCTATAAATTATTATTATAATAAAAATGCTAAAAGAGAGTTAAAAGTATTTATATTTTTTATATTATTGTACCATGAAAATCTTATGCGTGCATAAGAAAAAGATATTTATAAACATGCGTGTTTATATTGTATGAATAATTTGTCAAAACAAAATTACACTATGAGAAAATTATTGCTTTTTGCCGTATTTACATTATCGGCGTCCGTCGCATTTGCAGGCGGTTATAGGGTAGCCCTGCAGGGTCAGAAGGCCTTGGCTATGGGTCACGCGGGTGTGGCTGTGATTAACAGTAGTGAGTCTGTCTTCTTTAACCCAGCTGGATTGGTGTTCTTAGAGGATAAACTCAGTATTACAGCGGGAGTTACTGGTGTGTTTTCAAACATTAGTTACCAAAACACAGTTACGGGAGATTATGCAGAATCTGATAGCCCGATGGGAACACCGCTTTATTTCTATGCTTCTTATAAAGCTAACGACTGGCTTTCTGTAGGATTAGGGGTTTACACGCCTTATGGAAGTGAAGTGAAGTATGAAAAAGGATGGGTAGGTTCGCACTTAGTAAATTCAATTAAGCTACAAGCTATTTATATCCAACCTACTATTTCTGTGAAATTAAGTGATATGGTTAGTATCGGAGGTGGACCTATTTACGCTACTGGATCGGTTAACTTCGACAGAAGCTTGAATCGAACTCTGACCGACCTCGAAGGAAATCGCTCTACAGTAGAGGTAGATGCAAAAGGAGTGAACAACTGGGGATGGGTTGCAAGTGCAATGTTTAACTTTACGGAGAACTTACATTTAGGAGCCACTTACCGTTCTGAAATAATCCTCGATACAGATGATGGTGATGCCACTTTTAGCAACATTCCAAAATCACCATTAACGCCCTTCGAAGACTCTTCCATAAAGGCAGGATTACCGATGCCAGCTGAATTAGCGATTGGATTATCTTATGATTTCGATAAGTTGACCGTGGCATTTGATTACAACCGCGCTTTCTGGAGTGCTTATGAATCATTGGACATCGAATTTGAAAATCCAAACATTCCTGATTCCTTTAACGCAAGAAATTATAAAAATTCATCTGTCTATCGATTTGGTGTGCAGTATGACGTGTCGTCAATGTTTACATTGAGAGCGGGATACTACTTTGACGAAACGCCTGTGCGGGATGGATATTTTGCGCCTGAAACCCCACGTAACGACAGCAATAACTTCACTGCAGGGCTGACCGTAAATATTAGCGATAACTTGCAGATCGATGCCGCATTCTTGTATTCGCACTTCAAAGAAGTAAATGCATCCTACGATTACTACTTTGAAGATGGTGTTGCTGTACCTTTCAAAGGAACCTATAAGACAAATGCGTTTGTCCCAGGATTAGGTCTTACTTATAAACTATAATTGAAAATTTGCTAAAAATGAAAAACATACTAAAATATACGTTTGCAGTCCTAGCTATTGGCTTTGTAGGTTGTGAACCAGAATTCGACAAATCGGTCACCGACGCAGGATTCTACAGTAGCGGAACGGCTAATTTCGCAAAGTTCGTAGCTGTTGGAAACTCATTGACTGCTGGATATAACGATGGTGCTTTATACATCACTTCTCAGGAAGCGAGTTACCCAAACTTAATGGCCGAAGTATTTGAATTTGCAGGAGGAGGTGAATTTATGCAACCATTGATGAACGACAACACAGGAGGAATGATGTTTAATGGAACACAAATTCTAGAAAACAGATTGGTGCTGGGTGTTGACGATCAAGGAAACCCAGGTCCAATACGATTGGAAGGAACGCCAACAACCGATGCCACAAATAAACTTTCAGGTACATTCCAAAACATGGGAGTTCCCGGAGCAAAGAGTTATCACCTTGTGGCACCTGGTTATGGAAATCCAGTTGGAGTGCCTGTAGGCCAAGCCAACCCATATTTTGCTCGGTTTGCCAGTAGTGAAACCGCTTCCGTAATTGGCGACGCAGCGGCGCAAGCACCGACATTCTTCGCACTGTGGATTGGAAATAATGATATCCTTGGCTACGCAACTTCAGGAGGAAGTGGCGTAGATCAAACAGGAAATCTAGACGTAACTTCATACGGGCCTAACGATATCACGGATCCGAATGTATTTGCATCGGTTTATAGCCAACAAGTGGAAGCTCTAAAAGGTGCTGGTGCAAAAGGAGTCTTGCTTAACATTCCTGAAGTAACTTCTATTCCATACTTCACAACGGTTCCTACGAATGCCATTCCATTAGATGCAGGTACTGCCGCTATGCTTAACGCACAATTTGAAGGGTATAATACACAAGTCCTTCCTGGGCTTGTAGGGGCAGGAATTATTACCCCAGAAGAGGCTGCTTTGAGAATGATTAATTTTCAAGCAGGACAGAATTATCCAATTATGGTTGATGAAGACATAACTGATGTTACCCAAATCTTGATGGGACCTCCATTTCAATTGCCGCCAGAGACAGCTGCGCTTCTTGGAAAATTACGTCAAGTTAAGAGTGATGATCTAATTGTTCTAACGGCATCATCTGTGCTTGGAACAACGCCAGACCCAAGCAACCCTATGGGAATTATGGGCTTGACTATTCCATTGCCTAACCATTTAGTGCTGAGCACAACAGAACAAGATCGAATCCGAAATGCTACAATGGCATACAATGCCGTTATTCAAGGATTGGCAGTGAACCACAACTTGGCTTTCGTAGACGCAAAAAGCGCTTTGGCACAAGTTGCTGATGGTGGTGTAAGTTATGATGGAGGAGTACTTACTTCTCAATTTGTCACAGGGGGCGCCTTCTCTTTAGATGGGGTTCACCCAACGCCAAGAGGATATGCCTATGTGACCAACTTAATTCTAAATGCCATTGAGGATACCTACGAGGCATACCTTCCAAAAGTTTCTGTTGGAAGCTATGCAACGATAACCTATCACAATAATTAAGAGAAACCCTTCTACTTTTTTAATAAACCGTCTCAATCTGATTGAGGCGGTTTTTTTTATATATTTACATAACAGGTAAAATATCAGGGCTGAATCCAGCCTTATAACATAATCCTGAACGAACAACATTCTAACCGTAATCTTTTTATTATGAAATTCATCGTTAAGTTATTACTCAGTGCATTTGCTGTGATTGTTTTGGCCGAGTTGTTAAAGGGAATTCAGGTAGATGGATATCTAACTGCTGTTATTGTAGCCTTAGTTTTAGGTCTGTTGCGGTCGATTGTAAAACCCATTTTAATATTTCTCACCCTTCCAATCACGATTATTACTTTTGGGCTTTTCTTATTGATCATCAATGCTTTCATTGTTATGATGGCAGGCTATTTAGTCCCAAACTTCACCGTAACCACGATATGGTGGGCACTGCTGTTCAGTGTGTTGTTAACCGTATTCGAAACCATCCTCTTTTCGGTTATCAAGGAAGATTAATCAAATCAAAAGAACTACGTATAATTCATGACACTTTTTACTAAGTGAAATCCGGCTAATCCCATTTTACAAGGTATTCGATTTTAATACAGCCGATAAAGATTCCTATCACCTTGTTAACAAGGCTTTAAATGTTTGTCTTGTTCTGTAAAAAACAGTACTTTTGCAAGCCAAAATTCATAAGAGGAAAAAATGAATATCACAAAAAAAAACATCGACGACTTAAACGCTGTATTAACGGTTGAAATCGTCAAAGACGACTACGAAGGAAAAGTCGAAAAAATATTAAAAGATTACCGAAGGAATGCCAACATTCCTGGTTTCAGAAAAGGTCATGTTCCTATGGGAATGATTAAGAAACAACACGGAAAGGCAGTTTTAATCGATGAGGTGAACAGACTTTTACAAGATTCATTGCAAAAATTTATCACCGAAGAAAAACTGGACATCCTAGGGCATCCACTTCCTAAGAATGAAGATGAGATTGATTGGGATAGCGAGGATTATTCCTTTGAATTTGAATTGGGATTAACGCCTAAGTTCGATGTCGACCTCAAGGCACACGAAACGATTCAATACAAGATTGTGGCCGATAAGAAAATGATTGACAATCAAGTAAAGACGATTCGCAAGCAATACGGAAAACTGATTTCAAAGAAGGAGGTTGAAGAAGGAGATGAGATTACCGGAGTTTTTACTTACGAAGCTCCCGAAGACTCTGAAATCGCAAGTATTGACAAAACAGCTACTTTTTCAACTGCTGAGGTAAAAGGAAAAACCCAGTTGAAAGCTTTAATCGGAGCTAAGCCTGGAGATAAAATCACCCTAAAGACAAAAGGATTATTTGTCGATGAACACGACAATCAGCGTTTGTTGGGCGTATCTCACGATCAAGCTCACGGATTGGCGATTGAAGTGACTTTAGAAATCAAAGAAGTCAATCAGCGCGAATTGGCAGAGATGAACCAAGAGTTGTTCGACAAGATTTTTGGCGAAGGAAAAGTAACGTCTGAAGAAGAGTTGCGCGATAAGATTAAAGAAGATGCCGAAAAGCAATTTGAACAACAAAGCGACCAGAAGTTGCTAAACGATGTTGTTGAAACGCTTATAGACAATACCAAGTTCGATCTTCCTGCGGAGTTTTTAACGCGTTGGATTGCAGTATCAGGAGAAAATCCATTGACGGATGAAGAAGCAAAAGCAGAATACGAACGCAGCGAAAAAGGTTTGCGTTATCAGTTAATTGAAGGAAAGCTGCGGGTTGAAAACAATCTCAATGCAACCTTCGAAGAATTGAAGCAATATGCTAAGGATATGATTCGTGTTCAAATGGCTCAGTTCGGACAAATGAATCCTTCGGAAGAAGAATTGGATTCGATTACGGCCAGAATTCTGTCCAACCAAGAAGAGGTGGAACGAATGACAGAGCAGTTACATACTAATAAAATGCTTCAGTTTTTCAAGGAAAATGCCAAGCTGAAGACCAAAGAGGTGACTTTCGATGATTTCGTAAAGACTGCATACGCCTAATTCGGTTAAGAAATAGTTATCTTTAGGCGTTAGATTTAGTAAATTTAACGCCTTTTGCATTCCTAAAGGGAATGATTCAAAAAATATTAATCTCGAATTTCGAAGAAAACGAAAATAGATTTATGGACTACAGTAAAGAATTTAAGAATTTTGCTATAAAAGATCAGGGCATCAATGCGATGTATTACGATAAAATCATCAGTAGTATGTATCCTGTTGGCCTAACACCAAATATTATTGAAGAACGACAGATGAATGTTGTAGCGATGGACGTGTTTTCGCGTTTGATGATGGATCGCATCATCTTCCTCGGAACAAGCATTTCAGACCAGGTGGCAAACATTGTTCAAGCTCAATTGTTGTTCTTGGCAAGTGCTGATGCTTCCCGCGACATCCAAATTTATATCAATTCTCCAGGTGGAAGTGTCTATGCTGGATTGGGTATTTACGACACCATGCAGTTTATCCGCCCCGATGTAGCGACAATCTGTACGGGAATGGCAGCATCCATGGCAGCTGTATTGCTCTGTGCAGGAGAGAAAGGCAAACGAAGCGGATTGACCCATTCGCGAGTTATGATTCACCAACCTTTAGGAGGCGCTCAAGGACAAGCGAGTGATATCGAAATTACAGCACGGGAAATTATAACACTCAAGGAAGAACTCTATAAAATAATCGCGAAACACAGTGGGCAGACGTACGAAAAAGTCTATGAAGATAGTGATCGTGATTATTGGATGAAAGCCGAAAAAGCCCTCGAGTACGGGATGATTGATGAAATCCTTACACGTAGCTAGTATTTATTAACTCTGAAAGTGAAGATATGTCGAAAGAAGATTTAGAATGTTCTTTTTGTGGTAGAAAGAAATCCGAAACTAGCTTGCTAATTGCTGGTTTAGACGCGCATATATGCGATCGTTGTATCGAACAAGCGCACGGGATCGTGGTGGAGGAAGCATTGCATTCTAAGAATGCGGAGTTATCGGAAGACCTCATCCTCAAAAAGCCAAAGAATATTAAGGCCTTTTTGGATGATTATGTAATCGGCCAGGAACACACCAAAAGAGTGATGTCTGTTGCCGTATATAACCATTATAAACGATTGTTGCAGCCCAAGACGGATGATGACATCGAAATTGAAAAAAGTAATATTGTAATTGTAGGTCGAACCGGTACAGGTAAGACGCTCATTGCGCGAACTATCGCAAGGATGCTGAATGTGCCGCTCGCCATTGTAGATGCAACTGTATTGACCGAAGCGGGTTACGTGGGGGAAGATGTTGAAGGAATTCTAACGCGTTTGCTTCAAGCGGCAGACTACAATCTAGAGAAAGCACAACACGGAATCGTCTTTATCGATGAGATTGATAAAATTGCCAGAAAGAGCGATAACCCGTCGATTACGCGTGATGTGAGTGGCGAAGGTGTCCAGCAAGCCTTATTGAAACTACTCGAAGGAACGGTAGTCAACGTACCGCCAAAAGGTGGAAGAAAACACCCCGATCAGAAATTTATCGAAATCAACACAGAGAATATCCTCTTTATTGCAGGAGGCGCGTTTGATGGTGTTGAAAGACACATCTCCAAGCGATTGAATATGCAAGCAGTGGGCTATACTGCAGCTCAAAAGGATGATAAAGTCTTGCAAGAAAATATGTTGCGCTATATCATTCCAAAAGACCTTAGGGATTTCGGATTGATTCCTGAAATTATCGGTCGACTTCCGGTGCTTACATATATGGACCCGCTCGATAAGAGTACACTGCGAATGATCCTGACCGAACCTAAGAATGCCATTATTAAACAATATGAAAAATTGTTTGATATGGATGGTATCGAACTTGAAGTCACAAGCGATGCTTTGGACTTTATCGTGGAACAAGCGATGGATTATAAGCTTGGTGCCCGAGGTTTGCGTTCGCTATGCGAAGCTGTATTAACCGATGCCATGTTTGAACTTCCGGGAACAGATGTAAAAGAGCTCGTCGTAACAAGAGAATACGCCCAAGAAAAACTGGGCAAATCGATTATGCAGAAACTAAAAGCAGTTTCATAAATCTAAGCCATAAAAGGGCCTGAGAATTTCTCAGGCTTTTTTTATGACTACTACCTATTCAAAATTTATATCCTTGCTTCTATTATATTTGTAGTATGAGGGAGTTTTTTCAACACGATGAGGTCGCTACCAATCAGATTGACTTGGAAGCCTTTGGAGTTTCTGGTTTTGCGTTGGATTTGAGACGGGAAGATTTACTCCATCCAAGTATTTCGGGAAACAAGTTCCGAAAACTGAAGTATAACATCATTGCGGCCCGAGAAGAAAATCACCACGCTTTACTCACTTTCGGTGGAGCCTACTCCAATCATATCGCAGCGGTTGCTACTGCAGGAAAAGAATTTGGTTTTAAGACGATAGGGGTTATTCGCGGGGAGGAATTGGCTGAAAAAGCATTAAACCCAACACTTGCCTATGCAAAATCTTGTGGAATGCACTTGCATTTTATCTCTCGTGAAGCTTATCGCCATAAAAAGAAATCAAAATACATTCAATCTTTAAACGATTTATTTGGACCCTTTTACCTGCTGCCTGAAGGTGGAACCAACCACAAGGCTATCTTAGGCTGTAGTGAGATGCTCGGCAAAGACGACACGAAATACGATTATATTTGTGTTGCCGTGGGCACTGGCGGGACTACGGCCGGGATTGTAAAGGCGTCCGAAGAACATCAAAAGATCGTCGGATTTTCTGCGTTGCAAAGTACGTATCAGCACGCTGAAATTCAGAAATATACTAACAGGACCAATTACGAAATAATAGATTCTTATGCCTTTGGCGGTTATGGTAAAATAGATTCCGAAATAGTTCGTTTTATAAATGAGTTCAAAGAGATATCCGGCGTTAGGTTAGACCCAATCTATACAGGTAAAATGATGTACGGCGTTTTAGACCTGTTAAAAAGAAAGTATTTCAATGAAAATAGCCGTATTTTAGCCATTCATACGGGCGGACTTCAAGGGATTGAAGGCGCCAATAAAGTTTTGCTGCGAAAAAAATTACCATTAATTGAATAGTATGCTGAGGAGATCATTTCTAGCTTGTTTTATTTTAGCTTTTTTTGTTGTAGGATGTAAATCTAAAAGGCCAAGTTCTTTGCATAAGGATAGAGCACGAGCCAAAACCGAAAGGCCTACAAAAGTTGAGACTCCGACCGATAGAAGTCGTGAATCTAGAGTGGTGGATACGAAAGGAGATGATAAAAGAGACGTGCCGGTGAATATGCCGTATAACACACGTGTTGAAAATTACATCAATCAATTTAGTGGCATTGCTCAGGAAGAGATGAAGCAATACGGAATTCCAGCTAGTATCAAGCTTGCGCAAGGAATTTTAGAAAGTGGCGCTGGCGCTGGCGAACTCGCTGTAAAATCGAACAACCATTTTGGCATAAAATGCCATCAAGGTTGGGAAGGCGGACGCGTATATCACGACGATGATGAGCGAGGCGAATGTTTTAGAAAATATAATGATCCTAAATATTCCTTTCGAGATCATTCGTTATTCTTGACATCTCGAGGGAGGTATAAAGATTTGTTCAGCCTGGATAAAGATGATTACGTCGGATGGTCGGTGGGATTGAAACGGGCAGGATACGCCACCGATCCAAGATACCCACAAAAGCTTATCGGGATTATAGAGCGTTATCAATTAGATAAATACGACCGTGAGGCGTTGGGCATGAACGGCGATGTCGTCGATTCCGAAAACAGAAAGATCCAAACCTATTTAGTACAGGCAGGCGACACGCTGTACAGTATTTCAAGACGCTTTGGTGTCAGCGTAGATGCACTTAGAAAATACAATAACATGGAAGACAACACGATCTCAATTGGTCAGGTTCTGTACTTGGATTCCGTAGCAAACTAAGAAGCGATACATCGCAAATACAAAAATAAAAAGCCCTTTTTCAATATTTGAAAAAGGGCTTTTGTTATTCCTGGCAGATCAGGTTGTTTTATTCAAAATCTTCTAACCACGTATTGTATTGTTCTTCTGTCAAGATTTTTTCCATAGTTCCTTTTAAGGTGGCATCTACTTTTTGCTTTTCAGCTTGCACAGATGGCGAGTTTACATCTTTTCCTTGAGTAACTTTTTGGACATCAACCTTGTGTGTTACAAGCGCTCTAAAGATAGCGCGTGTTTGGTCGCCATTAAGGCCAAGACTTTGGGTTAAGTCGTGTGCTTCTTCTTTTGCGATTACTTCAGGACGATTTGCGTCTTGTTTTAAGGTTTGCGCAGAGACCGTTTGGACTCCCATAAGTAAACTCGCAGAAAAGGCTAATACTGTCAGTATATTTCTCATTATTTTCAATTTTTTAAAATTAGAATAACTAAATTAAGTAATTCATCGATATATGGGCAAGAATTAAGCCAAGATTATTAAAAAATAATCAGTTTAAGATAAACTGACCGTAAGTGCTTCACCAGTTTTCTCAATATTCACTACTTTAGAAGCGCGTAAGCCTTTAATGGCTTTGTCCCATTTTTTATTACTCAACCCCGCTTTTGCTTTAAGTGCGTCTAATGGCATGGGCGATTCTTCTTTCAATATGGAATGAATCATTTTTTCATCGGCAGTCATCTCAACTTTTTTCTTTTCTGGGCGCATTTGTGGAAATAACAGTACTTCCTGAATAGATTCGCTGTTGGTTAAGAACATAATCAATCGGTCCATCCCAATTCCCAAGCCACTCGTTGGCGGCATACCGTATTCCAAAGCTCGTAAAAAGTCGTAATCGATATAGGCAGTTGCTTCGTCATCACCACGCTTTGCTAATTTGAGTTGGTCTTCAAATCGTTCGCGTTGATCTATCGGGTCATTCAACTCGCTATAGGCGTTGGCAATTTCTTTTCCACACACCATCAACTCAAAGCGTTCGGTGAGTTCTGGATTGTCTCTGTGAACTTTCGTCAACGGACTCATCTCTATCGGGTAATCGGTGATGAAGGTCGGTTGAATGAAATTACCCTCACATTTCTCGCCGAAGATTTCGTCGATAAGCTTTCCTTTACCCATGGTTTCATCCACTTCGATTCCTAAATCGATAGCGGCTTGCTTGATTTCTGCTTCTGATTTTCCAGTAATATCGAAACCGGTATATTTTTTAATGGCTTCGGCCATGGTAACCCGTGGATAAGGCGCTTTGAAATCAATTTTGTGTTCTCCAAAAGTGGCCTTTGTGGTTCCATTGACTTCCGTGGCACAGTATTCCAATAGTTTTTCCGTGAATTCCATCATCCAGTTGTAATCCTTATACGCCACATAAACTTCCATAGCCGTAAACTCTGGATTGTGTGCACGCGACATCCCTTCGTTTCTGAAATTCCTCGAAAATTCATAGACACCATCAAATCCTCCGACGATTAATCTTTTCAAATATAATTCATTGGCAATACGAAGATATAACGGGATATCCAAGGTGTTGTGATGCGTAACAAAGGGTCTAGCAGCAGCACCTCCTGGAATGGGCTGCAATACAGGAGTATCTACTTCGTAATATCCACGCTCGTTAAAGAACGTACGCATGGCGTTAAAAACCTTGGTGCGCTTAATAAAAATGTCCTTCACATGAGGGTTCACGATTAAGTCTACATAGCGTTGTCTGTAACGTTGTTCGGGATCGGTAAAGGCGTCGTGAATATTACCGTCGGCGTCTTCACGCGGTTGTGGTAACGGACGTAATGCCTTGGACAGCACTTTAAAGTTTTTGACCATAATGGTCATTTCTCCCACTTGTGTGGTAAAAAGTTCGCCTTCAATACCAATAAAATCTCCAATATCCAGGAGTTTTTTATAAACCTCGTTGTAAAGTGTTTTGTCTTCACCAGGACAGATTTCGTCTCTGTTGAAGTAAATCTGAATTTTTCCTTGTGAATCTTGAAGTTCCGCAAAAGAAGCTTTCCCTTGAATGCGTCTCGACATAAGCCTTCCTGCAACAATAACCTTCTTCCCTTCTTCGTAATTTTCCTTTATCTGTTTCGATGTGTGAGAAACCGGATAAAGTTCGGCTGGATAAGGATTGATGCCTAAGTTGCGAAGTTGGGTTAGTTTTTCCCGACGGATGATTTCAAGTTCAGTGAGTTGCATATTAAATTCCATAAAAAATGAGGAGGCAAAGATAAACAATAGATATCCGAAAAACTACTTGGGATATTAAAATAGAATTTATAACCTTCTTTTTTCGAATCATTTTGCAAGGACGACTTAACGAAAATCTTTAGAATTGCACCAAGACCTTGCTTAGTTGATAGCCTATAGGGTTTCGGATTGAGAATTCATCGTGTAAAACAAAATAATAATCGTAAATTTGATATTATGAATATTTGGCGTGCGTTACTTTCCATTGTTTTCCCTCCATTGGCAGTTGTTGACAAGGGCTGTGGGTCTTTGTTGATCGTAACCATCTTGACAATTATGGGGTGGATTCCAGGCGTTATTGCCGCGCTCATCATACTAACTAACCCAAAGAGATAAATTATGAAATTAAAATTATGTGTAGTGCTGGCTGCGATGTTTCTATTTGCGTCGTGCCAATTTACAGAGACCATGGTATTGCATCCTGATGGCAGTGGTTCGATGAGTATGGAGCTCAACCTAGATCAAATGATAGAGATTACACAGGGAATGAGCGATAAGAATGAAACTTTTTCTGTGGACACCCTAGTCTGGGTCAAGGATTTAATGGAAGAACACAAAGACAGCATTGCCCAACTTCCGAAGGAGGAACAAAAGCGACTAAAAGCACTGAATTTAGAAAAGTATAACATCCGAATCAATGCAAATAGCGAGACATCGACAATGCGCTATAATTTGTCTGCCGACTTCAAAACAGTAGATGAGATGAATGGGATTATGGAAGCTTTTGAAAGTGTTGCCGCTATGACGCCGAGGTCAGAAGCGGGCACGCTCAACAGTGAGAACGGCAGTGCTTCCGAAGATTTCATAGGTGTCCGTTATTCGTTTAAAAATAACAAGTTCGTTCGAGATGCTTATATCAAAGACAAGGAGGTTCACAAACAACAGGTAGATAGCATGCAATCGGTAGAAGCATTTTTAGGCGCTTCTGTGTTTTCGTTGAACTATACATTTCCGAAACGGGTTAAAAGCATTTCGAATGAAAAAGCTACCCTAATGAATAATGGAAAGACCGTGAAACTTCAAGTGCCTTTCGTAGCGTATTTCAAAAACCCTGATATATTGGATTTAGAAGTAGAATTAGAAAACTAAAGCATAATCGGATTTGGTATGGTTATGGTAATCATACAGCTGAAAACTAACAAATAGAGAACACATGAAAATATTTTATATCTTAATTCCTGTAATGATATTGAGTGGATGCAAAACGCAAAGCACTCTAAGTCAATCCTCACAAATAGAAACTATGGAGAAAAGCAAATGTCCTAATGAAGGCAAGTGTACAATTGTAGCACATAAAGATTCCAATCTCGAGATAAAGGTAGATGGTATTGGGCAGATGTATCCTGAAATAACCGAAGGAGAAAACATTGTTATTCAGTATACGTATTTAAAAGAAGCTCCCGAAGGCATTGCTGATGGCAACTATTCTGAGAGTATTTATTTTGAGATCCCCAAAGGCGTTAATAAACTACAAAAAGAGGGAACTGGTTTATCCGATGTTGATTTGTTATACGGAAGACATTTCTTCTCTCCTGAATCTGGGTTTATGCGTGTAGAGAGTGGAAAGCTTTCCGTTGTGCAAAAAGGAAATGACTTGCAAATCGACTTGAAATTTGAAATAGAAAATGTAGGACAAGTGATTTCCCATATAAAAGAAGCCGTAACAATAGAATAAGAAATCTAAATTACAATAAAACACTTCTATGTCTTAATTAAAAAAGGCGTTCGAAATTTCGAACGCCTTTTTTGTTATATAACTAACGGTATACTTATTTTTTAATCAGCTTTTTTGTAGCCTTCTTACCTCCGTTTTCAACGACTATAAAATAGACGCCACTTTGAATAGCAGAGTAATCCATAGTGTGTTGGAATATGCTACTCGAAATGTTGTTGAAGGTGTTTTGGTCTATCAATCTGCCTCGTAAATCGTAAAGAGAAATTGAAACCATGTCGGATGATTCTATATTAAACTTCACGCTAAAGTTGCCTTCCGATGGGTTTGGAAAGACGGTGAAGTTTTCTAAAGAAAAGTCGTTGACACCAACATTTCCTGTTACTGAAATGTGCTTGGTGTTTATGCTATAAAATATATTATCAGCGGCTCTAACCATAACACGTCCTTTGTTCGTGTTAACACTTGGAACGTAGAATTCAGCACTTCCATTGTTTGGATATCCTGATCCAATCGTTATAGGATAGGTCAGGCCACCATCCGTGGAGAAGAATATATCCACATGTGTAGCGTTTACGTTTCCACCATCGGTTCCGGCGACATCCCATGTAACAGTTGCCATTGTTCCGATTACCCAAGTTTCAGCTTCACTTTGAGATGTTACTTTAAATGGACCAGAATCACCATCAACTGTAATTCGTTTGTTGGCGTGAGCGGTTGAACCACCTCCTACATGATTGTCTCTTACTGTGAAAGCAAAATTCATTGTTCGTCCAACCGATGGAACTACCTCCCAAGTGCTTTGGGTATTTCCTTGGATTACAGTTTGAATCATTGGCATATAACGATGAGATTCGCTTGTTGATTCAAAAGTACGGAACATAGGTCCTTGTGTATTTGTTGCTCTTGGAGGCATCGGTGCAACTTGTGGATCCATTTGCTCCCAAGTATATGTTAGGGATTCTCCAGTAGGATCATCCGGATCGGTAGCTGTTCCTTCTAAAATGAAAGGCGTTGATTTTGGGATTGTTTTGTTCGGCCCAGCATCTGCTACGGGAGGTTCATTATTGGTGTTGCTCTGTTCGCCACATTGTCCTGTGCCATATCTGATGTTGGACCATATTTCTGCGATGCTTCTAGCGTGGAAATAAGGATCACTTCGGTGTGAAACGTTAGGAGGACAAATTCCAGCATAGCTTAAAATTGTGGATCCACTTCCTGGTTCAACAGCAGTACTAGGGTTTCTGTTACCACTACAGGCATTGTTGAAGGTATGGTTTGCACCATATTGGTGACCCATCTCGTGCGATACGTAATCCACATAAAAAGGATCGTTAATAGGTTGTGGCAGTCCGGTTACACCTCGTGCTTTCATGTTTGTAACACAAGGGGATCTGAGCATGGCTACACCACCACCTCCAGTACTGAATACATGGCCGATGTCATAATTTTCAGATCCAATAACGCTGTCACAAGTTGCTTGGTTCTGACCTAGCATAGCAAATCCATCATGATTGGTGTATGGATCTGTAGCAGCAGTTAAAAAGATAAGGTCCTCATTGTTTGCAATGATATTCATATGTATGGCTACGTCGCGGTTATATATTTCGTTCACGCGTGTCATAGCATCATTCATAGCAGAGAGAACAGCAGCTTTCTTTTCAGCATCGGTTGCCGTTGTTGGAACACCTTGTAAATTTAAGTGGAAGTTTGCGTATTGACGTGTACAAGCAAGTGCCAAACGGAAAGTTCGAAGGGTTCCGTCGTTCGCATTTTCAGGAGAATAATCTACGTCTTCTTCAAAACCAGATCGATTTGCAGCGTCCTCAACTAAACATGTGAAACCATCGCTAGTTCTTTCGATTTTGGTTCCAGTATAGACAATGTAGAAGTTATTATCTTTTGTGTACGGATCAATATAAACCATTGGATAATTTCCTGAGCGAATCACTACGTGTACTCCTGTGTAGTCAGATACGCTAAATCTTGCGGTTGCTGTAGGGTCTTCGATTCCTTGAGCAGCGTATGACCGGATCCCAGGATGTTTTTCTTGTAATTCAGTTTCAAAGTTTGAAGCCTCATAAACACGGAAGTTTTGCAGCTCACCTTCATGAGTAGGCAAGGAGACAATCACATTAGAATGACCCGTAAATCGTTCGGGAGCTCCCGCTAGTATGCTTTTTAAGGCAGGAGTGTCAAGTTTGAAAATGTCATACTCTGTTGGCATGCCATTTCGCAATTGCAACTCATGGGATTGGGTTTCTGTCTCATGGGCCTTTGTCCATAGTGAATTTTGGGCACTCATTCCCGTCCCTACTAGTAGGGAAAAGAGCACGACAAAAATTTTTAAGTTATTTTTTCTCATTATCGATATTGATTTTAGTGAGTGTTTGAACCGTAAATATAACAAGCTTTCCTATATTTTTAAGGGAATGTTAAGAATTTAACGTTATGGATGTTTGTAGCCCGCTGAGTTTTGAGAACGTTTATCTGGAGACGGTTATTTCCTTTCAAAATGGTGATCTCCTTGAGGAGATAAAAAAAACCGAGACGTTTGCCTCGGTTTTTATAGTTGAGTTTTAAAGGTGGTATCACATCGAAAAAGCAGTTAGTTCGCTCATATTCTGAATTTTGCCTTTTCTGGAGTCTTCTTGTTTTACCATGCCTATACCTTTGGCAAACCATTGTTTCGAACTCATTTCCGTATTCATACCCATGGAATTGACAGTGGTGTTATACGTCATAACATAACAATCGAAAGTACCTGCTGGAGTAGTTACCTTTTCTTTTCCGGTGACTTTTCTATCTGTGATTACTGTACTGATAGTCATATTCATACCCGCCATACTGATGGTCATGTTCATACTTGCATCTGGCAAGGTCTTCCCGACTGATAAATCGCTTGGCCACTCGAGGTTGGTCCCAGTGATTTCGTAGTCGATGTCGCCAAATTGTGTAAGAAGATCTGGATTCATCAGCGATTCAAAATCTATAGATAATTTATTGCCGCTACAAATCATTTGAATCTCTTGTTCAGGTATTTCGTTCTTACCACCTTCATCTACAGCAACAGTCATCGTAGATACCGTGCCCTTACCTGTTTTCTCTACTTTGGATATCGTGTAATCGACAACTGAAGTGGCTTTTTTCTTTGTCTTTCCGTAATGGGTGATTTGAAACTTAACACCCTCTTGCATCGGATAGTAGATCTCGCAGTCGTCTTGACCAACAGCATACGAAACGCTGAAAATCGTAGCGACAAGCATTAATAATTTGGTTTTCATAGTTGAATTTTTAATGTGTTAAATAATTTTTTTAGAAAATGTAAATTCTAAATTTACCTTCTGTCATCTCCAATCACGTTGTTATCGGATTTGTGTTTTCTTTCTCTGCGCTTTTCTTTTTTCGAACTTTGTTTAGGGGCTTCCACAACACTGTCTAGCGCCCTGTCCGTACTCTTTTCAGTTTCGCGTTCTACGCGTCTTTCAATGGTGCGTTCGGCTGCTTTTTCAGCTTTTTTCCCGATGTTTTTCAAGAATTGTGCATTGCTCGTCGCAGCTACACAAATAAAAATCAATGTGAATAATACTCTCAGTCTCATAATTGTATTTTTTTGGTTAAATATCAAAGTTATGGGTTTATATGAATAATTGCGAATAAAGTAGGTTAAAATAATGGAAGCCTTGTGTTTGAAACAAGTTATTCCACGAATAATCCAAAAGGGATATGGCTCGGCCCTGAAAGGAGGCTTGTGTTGTTGGTCAATCTAAAATATAGACGATAACGCTGTTTGTATCGCCTTTTACAACCATAGTCGTGCCCGAACCAGAATTTTTCGTACCTATTGACGGTTTCGAACTTCCGTAAACAGGGAATCCAGAAACCAAGTCACTGTTTTGATTGAACAAATACACTTGTTTTTCCTGAAGTTCCGTGATAGCTGTATGCACCGACTGCGACAAATCAAAAAGAACGGGTTCGCTGTAATACCCAATCGGAAGGTTCGCCAGTTTTCCATTGATGCGAAGGAGGTTGTCGTCAAGAGTGGCTTTTACTTTATTTTGAATAGCAAACCAATAACTGCTTCCCACATCCAATTTTAATGATGAAACCTGTCCTTTGTCCGAAATGCTTTCCTTTACCTTGTCTTTAGTAATGACCACAAACTTGGTGCCTTCGTACGTAACTGGGATTTCGGAAAAATCGAACTTCTTATTTACCGTAACTCGCGTTGCACCTCTTCTGTTGAGGATATTGAGTTTTCCATTCTTTTCCGGAATTACGATATAATCCTTATTGCCCATTCTGATATGAGCGGGCGGTTGAACGATCTCGCTTGTTGTCTTCTTAAAAGTAAATCCCTTGACTGGCTTCGCGTTTTTATCATACATAAAAACTTGATTTCCTTGCGTTACTACAAATCGATAATCCCGAGTAGTATCGTAGTCGAAAACCGAGAGCGGCTGGGTTATTTCATCTCTAAATTTTAAAGGGAACGGACCGACATCATTCCCGTTTCTGTCTAAAATATAAACGGAATTTTTTGTGGCAAAAGCCATCTGTTGGTTGCCATTCTTAAATAAGTCCACCTGAACAATAGGTCCTGAAATTGGCGAATTTAGTTCCTTGGTCCACAAGGTTTTTCCGCTTTCCGAAATAAAGTGAAGCGTGTTGGTAACATCCTGAACTACGACGTTACTGTTGTTGTTTTCAAAAATCTGTGGGTCGCCTAAAATAGCATTTTCTAAGGTGACATGGAATTTTTCTGAAATTCCCTTAGAAATACTTTTTACCGGGCCGTCGAGTTCTCTTGCACTTAAAGCGATGTGCGCAAAATCACGATCGTAGCTAAACTGAAGCGCGATCAAAGGAAATTCTCCCAAGTTGATTTTATCTAATTCCCCTGTGTTATTAAAATCGAAAAACCCAGCAATTTGCTTCGAGAATTGTCCGCTTAACCCATAAAACAAGAGCGAAGATGCCGAGCTTAAATCGGCTGTGGTTTGCTGATAGTACGCAGTTTTCTGCAGGATTGAATGATTTAGAAAAGCTCCGATGACTTCTTGGGCCATTCTCTCGTCTGCAGCAAAAACGAAAAAATCTTCCAGCTGAAAAACAACATTGGCTTGCTCATTTTGAATCAAAGGATGAAATTGATCCTTGAACAACGAAGGGTTGCTAAAACGTTTGATTTCAACATCTCTAAACGTGGTTTCATAAGTCACAAAACGCGCTAAGGCATCGTTAGTAATCGAGGCGTCGATACTTTTGATAAAAATTACATGCCCGTTATGGAGTTCGATAGATCCAATTTCGCTCGAAGAATCGAAAATACCTGTTGGTTCTGGCATTTCCTGATCATTCTTAAAATGGCGTATGTTTTCTATAAGCTTTTCTGCGTCATTATAAGTAAAACTCCAAGCCGATTTGGCATTCATCGGTGTTAATTCGGCAAGGTGATTTTGTTGGGGCTGCTGACCTTTAAAGACCGAAAGCAATTGAGGGATGGAGTCTGTAGGAAGAGAGATTCCATTTCCGGTGATGGATCCTGGAGTGATCAGAAAATCCAAGGCGCTCCAAGTAGAGAAATTCACAGCCACGGAATCGATGCCAACTAGATTGTTTCCACGAATAAAGGCCGTATATCCGTTGTTGGAAGGAAGTTGTGTGACTCTTTTAAACGCACTGCTCTTTTCTGTCTTTTCACTGAGGATGTCCATTAAAACCTCTTGCGATGTAGAGGCGATAAAGACACTGTCTACGGTAGTTGTAAACATCCGCTGTTTGCCTAATTCGATGCGGTCTAAAATGTAATTGTCTATTTGTAAGGTTTCTGCTTTTTTGTCTTTTAATGAATCCAACACAAAAAGGTCTGCACTTTGTTTGGCAATAAACGTAAAGGCTGAAATCGAATCTCTTACTTTTTGAATGGCAAACAGGTTCTCGGCCTTGGGGTCGAACAGATTTAAAAAAGTTTCGTGACCGTCTAAAAATTTTGAAAACGAAGTGTGTTCCAGTTTTTCAAACAGAGCGTTGTTGTCCACATCACTTTTAAAAGTCGACCAATCCGAAATTCTCAGCACCATCGAAGCGTTTTCGGGCACAAAGTCCATAATGTTGCCTGCAGTTTTCGCTTTTTGTTCACACCCAATAAGCGTTATCAATAACGAGAGGATGACGAGTCTACCAAGATATTTTCCCATAACGCAAAAATATAAAGTATTCATGTCTTATTGAATTGAAGTGCGAAATGTTTCTCGATGGATTTTATGATGTGTGTTTTAATCGTTTAATATTACAAAATCCCTAGACATACCAACGTTCGATTCTCGAATTTATTCGTCCGAAACTGTATTTTTCTGTTTGGGAAGCAGTTGAAAACTGTTTCGGTGGAATTTCGTGCTCCCGTATTTCCGAATGGCATCTCGGTGTTCTACGGTCGGATAGCCTTTGTTGCGTTGCCAATTATAATGTGGAAAGTCTTCGTGAATCTTTACCATAAATTCATCGCGGTGTGTTTTTGCCAATACGGATGCCGCCGCGATATGAAGGAATTTTGAATCGCCTTTAACCACACATTCAAAAGGGATTTTGTCGTAAGGTTTAAATCGGTTGCCATCTACTGCAATGAAATCGGGAATTTGAGACAGTCCTGAGATGGCGCGATGCATCGCAACGATGGAAGCGTTGAGAATGTTTATTTCGTCGATTTCGCCCATCATTACATGTACTACATGAAAACAAATAGCTTCTTTTTCGATGATTGGGCGCAGCGCATTGCGTTGTTTCTCCGTAAGCTGTTTGCTGTCATTCAGAAAAGGATGTGTAAACCCGTCGGGAAGAATAACGGCAGCAGCAGTAACCGGTCCTGCCAGACAGCCACGTCCGGCCTCATCGGTGCCGCATTCAATCCGGTTATTGTCTATTTTAAGTTGAAGCATATTGCGATGTCAAAAATCAATATAATAAAACAAAACGTCAAATTTAAGTTGGATTATCATAAGTAGCGCATCTGAAAAGCTCATAAGATTAGCCTGCAATATTTCTAATCGTAAAGCTTTACTCCGAAAAGCGTATCTTTCCGCTAATAATTCTATAAGAACCTAAAGAACCTATCGCGAACAAAGGCAAAAAAATATACCTTTGTCCAAAAGCTTCCCATTAGATGAAGAAATCATTTTTGTTACTGTTCTTTTTGTCTGTTGCGGCTACTGCATTTGCGCAGAATCCTCCTATTTCTAAGTCAGAAAAACCTCCGATAGAATACTATAAGATAATTTCTGCCGACCGCGACACGACGTATGTAGACACAACACTCAACATCCAACGGATGTATAATTTTAATTACCTGCGCCGAGATGGTTTTGAGCTGTTGCAGTTTTCCAATGTGGGTCAGACCTATAATTCGCTGGCTTATTCCTTCGACAAGCTGCATCTAAAACCACTCTTTGTCGCCCAGTCGCATCACTTTAATTATCGCGATGTCGAAGATGTAAGCTATTACAACGTTCCTACGCCATTAACCGAGTTGTATTTCAAAACAGCCTATTCGCAAGGACAGCAATTGGACGCTTTTTTTACGGTCAATACCTCGCCAAGGTTAAATTTTTCATTGCGGTATAAAGGAGTGCGGTCTTTAGGAAAATACCAACACATTCTAACGAGTACAAAAGACTTCCTGTTTACGACCAATTATCAAACAAAAAATCAACGTTATCAGGTGCGAGCCCACGTTTCGGTTCAAAACCTACTGAATCAGGAAAATGGAGGTTTGAAAGAATCGTCCTTGCCACTTTTTATTAATGGCGATCCAGAGTTTAGTGATAGAGGCCGATTGGATGTGAAATTTGAAGATGCTGAAAATAGATTGAAAGGGCAACGTTTTTATTTAGACCATCATTACCATTTGTTCGCAACAGGAGATAGTACGAGCTATTCGAATCTGATATTAGGGAACGTATTGAGCTACGAAGACAAGTTTTTCAAGTACGACCAGAATAGTCCGTTCAGAGAATTTGGGCCTTCGTATGAAAGAACTGAGTTATCTACAAAAACAAGTCTTCAAGATTTTAATGCCAAGGCGTATGCCACTTTCGATCATTCGTTGTTAGGAAAGTTTACAGCATGGACAAATTACAATGATTTCAACTACGGATACAACTCACTGCTTATTTTGGATGAAGGCGTTATTCCCAATAGGATTAAAGGTAATATTATCGCTGTAGGTGGCGCTTATGAAAAGGAATATCACGGATTTTCCATTTCTGGGAAAGGAGCTTTAAATGTTTCGGGTTATTATAATGCAAATTATCTTGAAGGTGCGATAGCCTATAACCTTCACGAAGAATATATTGCACGAGCTACTATCGGAATGCATTCCGTAGCGCCAAACTTTAATTTCTTACTCTATCAAAGCGACTATAAAAACTACAATTGGAAAAACAACTTCAACAACGTAAATTCGCAGGAATTAAAATTCCAACTCGAAACCAAAAAGTTTGGAAATGCTTCGGTGAGTTATACCGGAATCGATGATTACGCTTACTTTGGGATTAAGGAAAATGACAGTACACCAACGCCCTTGCAGGCAAGAGAACGCGTGAATTACCTTAAAGTAAAGGCTAAGAAAGAATTCGATTTTGGATATTTCGCCTTAGACAACACGCTGATGTATCAGCAAGTAATGGGAGGAGAGTCTGTGTTTCACGTTCCGAAATTTATGACGCGAAACACCTTGTATTATAAAGACCACTGGTTCCGTCGTGCGTTGTATCTGGAGATGGGTGCCTCGGTTCGCTATTTTACGAAATACAATATGAACGCCTACGATCCTGTTTTGGCAGAATTCTATGTGCAGCAGGACCAAAAACTAGGTGGATTTCCTCTAGTAGATATTTTCTTCAATGCAAGAGTTCAGCAAACACGGATTTACTTTGTGTACGAAAATTTCACCGCACTTTTCGGCGGGAAGAACAACTATTTTGCTGCGCCAGGATATCCTTATCGAGATGCAGTGTTCCGGTTTGGATTGGTTTGGAATTTTTTCCTGTAATAGAGAGATTTTATTAAAGTAAAAGACATAAAAAAACCTACGACATTTGGAATGCTTAGGTTTTTTGATATATAAGGTTTTGTATGCTTAGTCTTTCAGCAGACTTCTCGAAATAACAATTTTTTGGATTTCGGAAGTTCCTTCGTAGATCTGGGTGATTTTTGCATCGCGCATCAATCGCTCTACGTGGTATTCTTTTACGTATCCGTTTCCACCGTGAATTTGAACGGCTTCAATGGTAACGTCCATAGCAACTTGGCTGGCGTATAGTTTCGCCATAGCTCCGCTGATGTCGTAGTTGTTTCCTTGGTCTTTATCCCAAGCAGCTTTCATCACTAAATGACGGGCTGCTTCAATGCTTGTATGCATATCAGCTAGTTTAAAGGCAATCGCTTGGTGATGGCTAATGGGTTTTCCAAAAGTTTCTCTCACTTTAGAATAATCACGAGCCAACTCATACGCGCCAGCAGCAATTCCTAATGCTTGTGATGCAATTCCAATACGACCTCCAGAAAGCGTTTTCATCGCAAATGTGAAACCGAATCCGTCTTCGCCAATTCTGTTTTCTTTTGGAACTTTTACGTTGTTGAACTGTAAGGAGTGCGTATCGCTTCCGCGGATTCCTAGCTTGTCTTCTTTAGGACCGATGTCGAAGCCTTCCCATCCTTTCTCAACGATAAAAGCATTGATGCCTCGGTGTTTCTTTTCTCTGTCGGTTTGTGCGATGACTAAGTGATAGTCCGCAGTACTTCCGTTCGTAATCCAGTTTTTAGTTCCGTTTAAAACGTAGTGATCGCCTTTGTCTATTGCGGTTGTCCTTTGCGAAGTAGCATCGCTTCCTGCTTCAGGTTCGCTCAAACAGAAGGCGCCTAGTTTTTCACCCGTAGCAAGCTTGGTCAAGTATTTTTCTTTTTGTTCTTCCGAACCGTATTTTTCGAGTCCGTAGCAAACCAAAGAGTTGTTTACGGATACAATTACCGAAGCCGATGCATCGATCTTGCTCAATTCCTCCATTACGATTGCATAAGATATGGTATCCATGCCGCCGCCGCCGTACTTCGGGTCGACCATCATGCCGAGGAAGCCAAGCTCTCCCATTTTCTTAACTTGTTCTGCAGGAAATTTTTGAAGCGTATCGCGCTCAATTACTCCAGGGAGCAACTCTGTTCGGGCAAAATCACGCGCTGCATCGCGTATCATCACATGTTCTTCGGATAAACTGAAATCCATAAATTCTTGATTTAGAAATGAAAAGTAAAAGTGTAAATATAAGAAATGCAAAGGTACTTTAAATATAAGGCATCTGCCAAAAAGATTTTAACTCAAAATGAGTAGGCCTATTCCCTGCTTTCCAGCTGTGTTTATTTATATTTACCCACATGAAAAAATCCACCTATCAAGTCATAGGAGTCATGAGCGGTACATCACTAGACGGAATCGATATTGTCTTTATCGAATTTCAACATGACGATGCCCGATGGACGTTTGATATGCTCAATGCCCAGACCATTCCGTATTCAAAATATTGGCGAAAGGAGCTGCGCGAAGCAATGGGATATTCTGAGCAAAAGTTGGAACGGTTAAATTTCAAATACACCGATAAACTCGCTGAGGAAATAGGCGGATTTATTCGTCGAAATGGCATTCAAACCTTAGATGCCGTTTGCAGTCATGGACACACGATTATGCATCGACCGGAAAAGGGATGGACCTATCAAATTGGCAACCTACCACGGTTGGCGAAGGATTTAGAGCGAACCCTAGTCTGTGATTTTCGTGTTCAAGATGTGGCCTTGGGTGGTCAGGGCGCTCCACTTGTACCCATAGGCGATCGTTTGCTTTTTTCTGAATACGATTACTGTTTGAACTTAGGCGGCTTTGCCAATGTGTCATACGAAGAAAACGACCAGCGAATTGCTTACGATATTGCACCTATAAATATTGTTTTGAATCGATATGCCCAGAAATTAGGGAAGGAATTCGACGATGCTGGGAATTTTGCCCGAGCAGGAAACGTAAACGAAGTTTTGTTGCAGGCGCTCAATTCGCTTTCATTTTACAAAGAAAAACCACCAAAATCTTTGGGATTGGAGTGGGTTGTTGAACATGTTTTTCCACTTTTGGAAGCATCAACACTTTCACCCCAAGATATTCTAGCCACGTGTACAGAACATATGGCAATGCAATTGGCAACACAATTTTCTGAAAGCGCTAATGTGCTGATAACCGGAGGAGGAGCGTATAATACGTATTTAATCGAACGGATGAAACATCACAAGGCTGTCGAAGTGGTTGTTCCACCTCCAGCTATAATCGATTTTAAAGAGGCACTTGTGTTTGGACTTTTAGGTGTGTTGCGATTGAGAGGAGAAGTCAATTGTCTTGCAAGTGTTACTGGAGCTCAGAAGGACCATTCTTCTGGGGAGATCTACTATCCCTAAATATTGTTTGAAAATTAAATCGTGCCCTTGCGAAGTTTTTTATCTTTGTTCGTTGAGTTCAAAGCGTCGTTTGCTTTTAGGGCTCACATCAAAGTATTAATCAAATAATAAAAATCGCTTTTCTTCTTTGTGATGGAGAAGCGATGTCTTCTTTTAATATGAAAGATCTTCTAAAAAAATTCGAAGAGAAAAAACCGGAAATTGTATTTCACTGGAATGATTCCGAAACCGATGCCGAAGGCTGGGCAGTAATCAATTCACTTCGCGGAGGTGCTGCCGGTGGCGGAACACGTATGCGAAAAGGTCTCGATATGAATGAGGTGCTCTCGTTGGCTAAGACGATGGAAATAAAGTTCAGCGTAGCCGGACCACCGATTGGAGGAGCCAAGAGCGGCATTAATTTTGATCCCGCCGATCCACGCAAAAAAGAGGTGTTGCAACGATGGTTTAGAGCGCTTGCGCCCATATTAAAAGGATATTACGGAACGGGTGGCGATATGAATGTCGATGAGGTGACGGAAGTCGTTCCGTTCACCGAACAAGCCGGTATCTGGCATCCACAAGAGGGCGTTTTTAACGGTCATTTTACACCGACGGAAGCCGAAAAAATCCAACGCATAGGACAATTGCGAGCTGGTGTGGGTAGAGTATTGTCCAATCCAAAGTATTGTCCCGACCCCTCGCGCGGATATAAAGTTGCCGATATGATTACTGGGTTTGGCGTAGCCCAGGCAGTAAAGCACTATTATGCGATTTATGGAGGCGAAGTGAAAGGGAAAAGAGCCATTGTTCAAGGCTTTGGAAATGTCGGTTCTTCGGCCGCCTATTTCTTATCGCAAATGGACGTGAAAATTGTTGGAATTATCGATCGAGACGGTGGGGTTATTAATCAAGAAGGTTTCACTTTTGAAGAAATCAAAGCATTCTACCTTAATAAAGACGGCAACTTATTGGTTGCTGACAATATGATTCCCTATGACGAAATCAATCAGAAAATATGGGAGTTGGACGCTGAGATTTTCGCACCTTGTGCCGGGTCGCGACTTGTTACTAAGGAGCAAGTGGAAAAAATGATACACACAGGAATGGAAGTCATCAGCTGTGGTGCTAACGTACCGTTTGCCGATAAAGAAATCTTTTTTGGATCGATTATGGAATACACCGATAAACACCTGAGTCTGATTCCGGATTTCATCAGCAATTGTGGCATGGCAAGAGTTTTTGCATACTTGATGGAACAAAAAGTAACCCTGTCTGACGAGGCAATCTTTGAAGATGCGTCCGATACGATTGCAAAATCGATTCAAGCAGTTTACAAAAACAACCCGACCAAAACCAATATCAGTAAAACAGCATTCGAAATTGCCTTGGCACAACTGTTGTAGGCTGGAAACACTTAGACTGAGAAGAAAATCAATTTATGTCATAATTTGATCTCTACGAATACGTTGAAGGGATTTTTATTTCCTGATATTTGACAATTTTAAACGAGATAACACGTTAATTAGAAACAAAACAACAATTATTTTATGCTAAACTTTTTAATTCAAGAAGGAGGAGAGGTCGCCCAAGATCTCGAGATAATTCCAGAAGAAAAAACGCTATCGGTTATCGATTTAGTGACCACTGGAGGTGTCGCAGGCCAAATTATCATTCTCGTGCTTTTCATTTTGTTATTTGTCGCTGTCTATATCTTTTTTGAGCGCTTCTTTGCGATCAAAGCTGCTACCAAGACAGATGATAATTTTATGAATCAGATTCACGATAATGTGGTAAAAGGCAATATCGAAGCGGCAAGAATCTTGTGTGCCCAAAACAAGACACCGGTTTCGCAATTGACCAACAAGGGGTTGTCGCGCATCGGGAGTCCGTTAGAAGATATCAGTACGGCTATTGAAAACGCAGGTCGCCTCGAGGTTTATAAGCTGGAGAAAAACGTAAGTGTTCTGGCGACCATTGCTGGAGCGGCGCCGATGATTGGGTTTCTAGGAACTGTTATCGGTATGGTTTTGGCCTTCCACGAATTGGCAACCAGTGGCGGACAAGCGGAAATGGGCAATTTGGCCGAAGGAATTTACACCGCGATGACGACCACCGTAGCAGGATTAATTGTTGGTATTATCGCTTATATCGGATACAACTACTTGGTCGTGAGAACCGATAAAGTGGTGCACCAAATGGAAGCTACTGCCGTAGATTTCTTAGACATGCTAAACGAGCCTGTATCATGAATTTAAGAGGGAGAAATAAAATAAGTGCCGATTTTAGCATGAGCTCCATGACGGATATCGTGTTTCTGCTCTTGGTGTTTTTCTTGCTGACATCGCCTGCCATCACGCCTGAAGCTTTGGATTTAATCCTTCCAAAAGCACAGGGAAAGTCAACGAATATGCACAAAGCATCGGTAAGTATTACCAAAGACGGGAACTATTATGTGGACAACGAACGCGTGAGCGAATACGGAATTGAAAAACAACTGAAAACAGTATTGGCCGATCAAGAAAATCCGACCATCATTCTTCGAGCGGAAGAAGGAGTCCCGATTGAAGATGCTGTTTTTGTGATGGATATCGCCAATAAAAACAGTTTTAAAGTGATTTTGGCTGTACGTCCGAAATAATTCAATAGGAAATGAATTCTCGAAAATAGCTTCTAAGCTCCTTATAACAGGTAGTTTTAAATCAGAATATCTTGAAGTTTTTAGATACAGAACACAAGCGAAAAAGTATGGTGATCACGGTGGTTTTACACGTGATAATCCTCCTATTGCTATTTTTTGTCGGCCTGAAGTACCTCGACCCGCCAGAGCAAGCAGGTATCGCTATTAATTTTGGGACCACGGAGGAAGGCATGGGGAATGTACAACCTGTCGAACAGGTTCAATCATCACCTCAGAAGCAAACTACGCCTGCTGCTTCACAACCCGAAACCGATATCAAAGATGATGTGGTAACGCAAGATACAGAAGAAGCTCCGGTGATTGAAGATAAGAAAAAAGAAGAGCCGAAACCCGAAGCTCCGAAAACCGAAAAGCCGAAAGATGTAAAAAAACCCGATCCAAAACCAGACCAAGCGACTACCGATGCGTTGTCGAGTATTTTGAGCGGCCCAAAAAATGACGGCAAGCCTCAAGAAGGCGATGGCAGCGATGGCAAGGCGGGCGATAAGGGCGACCCTGACGGCGACCCCAACGCAAGCAGCTATTACGGAAGTGGCAAGGGATTAGACGGTGATGGGAACTATCAGTTAGGTGGAAGACAGGCCCTGCACAAAGAAAAAATTATGCAGCGCTGTGATGAAGAAGGAACTGTGGTTGTGAACATCGAAGTCGATCGAAACGGAAAAGTGATTAAAGCAACCCCAGGTGCACGAGGAAGTACAAACACCCATCCTTGTTTGATGGAGCCGGCACGACAGTCTGCCTTGGCAACGCGGTTTAATGCCGACGATAAAGCACCGGCAAGACAAGTGGGCAAGATTATCTATCGCTTTAGCGTAACGGAATAAGTAACCACCTCAATCTACGGTTATCAATTATACTGAAACAATACACTGGCTTTTCAATCAGCTACCTATGTATCAACGTGTGGGGCAGACTGCGTATAAAGCGGATTTGGAGGCAACCTTAAAACTCGTGGCCCATCTCGAAAACCCCGAAACGGGATTTAAAAGTATTCACGTTGCGGGAACCAACGGCAAGGGGAGTTCTAGCCATATGTTGGCATCTGTTTTTCAGGAAGCTGGATACAAGACGGGATTATACACGTCGCCACATTTAAAGGATTTCCGTGAGCGGATAAAAATCAACGGAAAAATGATTCCGAAGAAAAATGTCACGGAATTCGTTAAAAAACACAGGTCTTATTTTGAAGGAAATCAGCTGTCGTTTTTTGAAATGACCGTCGGCTTGGCTTTTGAATACTTCAAAAATGAAAAAGTCGATATCGCCATTGTCGAAGTAGGCATGGGTGGAAGGCTGGACAGCACCAATATCATAACGCCAGAGATTTCGGTCATCACTAATATCGGCTTGGACCACACCCAGTTTTTAGGAAATACACTAGCAGCCGTCGCCACTGAAAAGGCAGGAATAATCAAAGAGGCTGTCCCTGTTGTTATTGGTGAAAGCCAATTGGAAACAACACCGGTTTTCAACAAGATTGCTAGTGAAAAAAAGGCACCCATACTTTTCGCCGATCAGCTTGAAGGCGTTGCATTCGATTCCGACTTAAAGGGAAGCTATCAGAAGAAAAATATTCAAACGGTTGTAACTGCGCTTCGTGTTTTGCAAAATAACGGATGGAATATTTCGGAAGAAAACATCCGTAAGGGTTTGTTGAAAACAATAAAAAACACAGGGTTAATGGGACGCTGGCAAGTGCTTCAAGAAACTCCGAAAGTGATTTGCGATACGGGTCACAATAAAGAAGGGTTGAAATATACCATGGCCCAATTGAAAAGCGAAACGTTTAAAAATCTTCATATTGTTTTAGGTGTTGTTTCGGATAAAAATTTGGGTGCTATTTTGCCATTATTCCCCAAAGATGCACGTTACTATTTTTGTAAACCCGATGTTCCCAGAGGGATGAATGCCGCTCAACTTGCTTCTAACGCTTCGGAATTCGGATTAAAGGGCAATGACTACCCTTCTGTTAAAGCAGCTTTAAAAGGCGCTCAGGATGCATCTGCAGCAGAAGATATTATCTATGTAGGAGGAAGTACGTTTGTTGTGGCTGAGGTGGTTTAGTTTTTGAAATCTTAAAAATGTAGCAACCTTTATCTATCTTCACTCAACTAAAAGCGATCATCTACGAAATAACCGTGATATCCAATTTTTTAATCCTGCGATTGCCGAGAAAAAGTAAGGTCAGACTAACACCAGCGCACAGAAACATAATGGCGGTCATAGGAATAGGAGTTTCGTTGCTTAGCATCGAGACCAATCCTGTAATCAATGCGCCGATACCGAGTTGAAGGGCGCCCATCAGTGCCGAGGCCGTTCCTGCACTTCTTTCAAAGGGTGCCAGCGATAGGGCTGAGGTATTCGGAAATGCAAATCCTTGGGTGCTGAGAAAGAGAAATACCAAAACGATCATCGAATACATTTCAATGATGTTGAACAGGGCACCCAACAGCAAGGCCGTTCCAAAAAACACTTGGCAGATCAACGTGATTTTAACAATGTACTCGCTCGTATATTTCCGTAGGAGCAAGGTGTTGAATTGACTGGCAGTGACCAATCCCAAGGCGATGATTGCGAAAATCCAACCGTATTGCTTTTCAGTCACCCCATAGAGTTCCATAAACACGTGCGGCGATCCAGCGATGTAGGCATAAAGACCACTTGCGGCAAAAGATCCCGTTAGCGTATAGGTGAGGAATTGCGGGTTTTTAAACACCTGCCAAAAACTGTTGATGATTGGCCTGGGTTTTAACGACAGCGTTTTGTCGGGTGCGGCACCGGTAGGGAGCCAGAAATAAACGAGTAAGATATTGATGAGGACCAATACACTTAAAATGATAAATATCGAATGCCAGCCCCAATGTGCCGTTGCAAAACCACCTATCGTTGGCGCGAGAATAGGCGACACAGCGATGACCAACATCAGCAGACTGAATATTTTTGCAATTTCCGATACGGGAAATAAATCGCGCACCAAGGCACGAGCAGCAACCATCCCGGCACAACCTCCAATTGCTTGGACAAATCGGGCGATGATTAAGGAATCAATCGACACTACATAAACGATGTAGATGGAGGCAAAAAGATAAATAAAGAGTCCGACCAAAAGTGGAATGCGGCGTCCGAAACGATCGAGTAGCGGGCCATAAATCAATTGTCCGATACTCACGCCCACAAAATAACTCGACAGCGAAAGCGCCACACGGCTCGTTGTCGTATTTAAATCGCGTGCAATTTCTGGAAATCCAGGCAAGTATAAGTCGATGGAAAACGGTCCGAGTGCCGAGAGCAAGCCCAGTATTAGAATAATTAGAATTCGCTTTTTCTTATCCATAACGCGTTTAAAATCCCGCGAAAATACAAAACTCTTTGCGGTTCAAAGGGCATATTAACGTAGCCTTATGGAATCT